>Ga0187810_10000209_pt1 | contig 26467 bp, 25 predicted proteins | sample NC_wetland_sal_i_9_FD_132963 | JGI IMG/M metagenome (GOLD analysis project Ga0187810, IMG submission 132963) | Wetland sediment microbial communities from Neuse River Estuary, North Carolina, USA - ASW_5 | ecosystem: Environmental > Aquatic > Freshwater > Wetlands > Sediment | place: USA: North...
AGTGGCACGATATGCACGTAAAGCTTGGAGGGAATTTTACTCTGATCGCGTCGTCAATCATCGACTTGACGACAGAGAAGTACTGCAATCTTCACGCTATGCAGATGCTTCAAAACCTTGATTTTGGACAGTTGGCTACGCCGACGCGCGTGAAGGACATCCATTAAGCGAAGGGTATTGGAGCAGAGTAATTTTCTCCTGACGCTTCAGCGTTCCCCCTCACCCGGCGCTTCGCGCCGACCTCTCCCCCTGTGGGGGCGAGGCGGGAACCTTCAATACACCCTTGCCTTCGGCGGGATGTACTCGACGTCGTTGGACAACGTGTACGAATGCACCGGGCGGTAATCGATGCGCACGTCGCCCGTCGCGACGTCGAGCCAGGACAGCGTGTGCTTCATCCAGTTCTTGTCGTCGCGGTCGGGGAAGTCTTCGCGGGCGTGCGCGCCGCGGCTTTCGGTGCGGTTTTCCGCGCTGGCGATGGCGACCGAGGCCTGGGCGATGAGGTTGTCGTATTCCAGCGTTTCGACCAGATCGGTATTCCAGATCATGGTGCGGTCCGACACCGCGATGTCGCCGATGTTGCGATAAATCTCCTGGATGCGCGCCTTGCCCTTGGCCAGAACCTCGCCGGTGCGGAACACCGCGGCGTCTTCCTGCATCGCCTTCTGCATGGCGAGGCGCATGTCGGCCGTGCGCGTGGTGCCGTTGGCATGGCGGAAGCGGTCGAGCCGGGCCAAGGCGTTTTCGCCCGCGTTCTTGCGCAGATCGGCGTGTTTCTTGTTCGGGCCGCCGAGGGACTTCGCCGCCTGGGCGCCGGCCGCCTTGCCGAACACCACGAGGTCGATCAGCGAGTTCGAGCCCAGACGGTTGGCGCCGTGCACGGAGACGCAAGCGGCTTCGCCCACCGCCATCAGGCCCGGCACGACGGTATCGGGTTCGCCTTCGAACAGCGTCACGGCTTCGCCCAAGTAGTTCGTCGGAATGCCGCCCATGTTGTAGTGGACGGTCGGCAGCACCGGGATCGGCTCCTTGGTGACGTCGACGCCCGCGAAGATGCGCGCGCTTTCGGTGATGCCGGGCAGGCGCTCGTGAATGATCTTGGGATCGAGGTGCGAGAGGTGGAGGAGGGCATGGTCCTTCAACGGACCGCAGCCGCGCCCTTCGCGAATCTCGATGGTGATGGAGCGCGAAACCACGTCGCGCGAGGCGAGGTCTTTGGCGTTCGGCGCGTAGCGCTCCATGAAGCGCTCGCCTTCCGAGTTGGTGAGATAGCCGCCTTCGCCCCGCACGCCCTCGGTGATGAGGGTGCCGACGCCGTAAATCCCCGTGGGGTGGAACTGAATGAACTCCATGTCCTGCAGCGGCAGGCCCGCCCGCAGCACCATGCCGTTGCCGTCGCCGGTCTGGGTATGCGCGCCGGTGCATTGGAAATAGATGCGGCCGTAGCCGCCCGTCGCCAGGATCACCTTGTGGGCGCGGAAGCGGTGGATGGTGCCGTCGTCGAGGCACCACGCCATGATGCCGCGCACCGCATCGTCTTCCGCAATCAGGTCGAGCGCGAAATATTCGACGAAGAAGTTCACCTCGTGCTTCACGCATTGTCCGTAGAGCGTGTGCAGCATGGCGTGGCCGGTGCGGTCCGCCGCCGCGGCGGTGCGCATGGCGGGTTCCTTGCCGTAGTGGCTGGTCATGCCGCCGAAGGCGCGCTGATAAATCTTGCCGTCGGCCGTACGCGAGAACGGCACGCCGAAATGCTCCAGCTCGTAGACGGCTTCCGGCGCGCTGCGGCAGAGGTATTCGATGGCATCCTGGTCGCCCAGCCAATCGGAACCCTTCACCGTGTCGTACATGTGCCAGCGCCAGTCGTCTTCGCCCATGTTGCCGAGCGCGGCCGCGACGCCGCCCTGCGCCGCCACGGTGTGGCTGCGGGTGGGAAAGACCTTGGTCACGCAGGCGGTCTTGAGGCCGAGGCGGGCGCATTCGAGCGTGGCGCGAAGGCCCGAGCCTCCCGCGCCGACGACGACGACATCGAAGGTGTGATCTGTGATGGGATAAGCGGTGGTCATATCAGGTTCCGGTCGTCACGACGGTGAGCAGCGAAAACAGGCAGGCCGCCGCCACGGCGAAGGCGAAGACGTAGTTGACGAGCATCAATAAGAACTTGAAGCCGGGATGCGGAACGTAGTCCAGGATCACTTCCTGGATGCCCAGCGTCATGTGGTAGAGCGAAACGCCGACAAAGGTACCCATCAGGACCGCGTTGACCGGGTTCTGGAGAAACCTGAGCACGGGTACGATGCTGTCGCCCACCAGCCCGAGGGCAGAAATGGCGAACCAGATCGTGAGCGGTATGAGGGCCACGGCGGTGATGCGCTGCCGCCAGAAATGGCCGACGCCCGAATGCGACGGCCCCAGGCCCTGCGCCTTGTGAAAGGGTGTCTCCAGGCTCATTGGTAATAGCCCCCGTGACCGGTGTAGGCGACGGCGAAGGCCGCGACGGCCAGCACCAGCGACAGCACGAAGACGATGATGCCCGTGGCATTCGCCTTCGGCATTTCGAAGCCGTAGCCGAGATCCCAGGCCAGGTGCCGGATGCCGTTCACGGCGTGATAAGCGAGCGACCACACGAAGCCGAACAGCACAAGCTGCCCGAAAGGCGAACTGACCACCTCGTTGAAGAAGTTGAAGGCCGGCGATCCGCTTGTGGCGGCGATCAGCCACCACGCGACGATCATCGTGCCGCCCGCCAGCGCCACACCGGTCATGCGGTGAACGATGGAGGTCGCCATCGTGATCGGCCAGCGATAGATCGTGAGAAAGGGGGACAGCGGGCGTGCGCCCGACCGATGCGGTTCCTCCGCCATTCAAGCCTCAAGCCGAAGAGGGATAAAAAACGGCCGGAGTGTAAGTTTGTTAACCCTCAAGTCAACCTAAGAACCCGGGAATCCGAGGCAATTCGCTGTTTGCGGATACCGGGACGCTAGGCCATTGTCCGGCCCGTTCGCGAGGCAACAAATGAGTGATTCGCACGCGGGGGCATTTCGCCCCGCCGGGCTGCCGGCGCTGACGCGGGTAGGGTTCCGCCTCCCGCCGCTGCGACTGTCGCGCCTTGCCGGCGAAGTGGCTGCGATCATGCTCTTGACGCCGCTGTTCCTGTACGCGGCGGCCTGGAACGGCTTTCCCTTCCTGTTCTTCGATTCGGGCGCCTATGTGCTCGAAGGCTTCGCCAAGGTCTTCGTGCCCGAGCGCTCGCCGGTCTATTCGTTTTTCCTGCACGTCGTCCACGGCCGCGCCGACATGTGGTACGTCGCCTGGGTGCAGTCGGCGATGACCGCTTTTGCCGTCACCGAATTCGCCCGCGCGCTGTGGCCCCGCACGAGTCTGTGGAAGCTCTTGGCGGTCTGCATCGGCCTTTCGTTCCTGACGAGCATCGCGTGGTTCGTGGGCCAGATCGAGCCCGACTGCATGACGGCGGTACTCGTGCTGACGATGTACCCGCTTGCCTTCCGTGTCCGGCAGACGGGATGGGCAAGGGTGGTGCTGCTGGTCCCGCTCGGCGGGTTTGCCGCCGCGGCGCATCCCTCTCATCTGGGCCTGAGCGCGGGGCTTGTGCTGGCGGTCTTGATCTTCCGTATCGCCGCGATGATCTGGCGCCACCTCAAGTTGCCGAGGCCCAATGTCGTACTTCCGGCGCTGGTGTTCGGCATCGGCTTGGGGCTGGTGCTAGTTGCGAACTACTCGCTGACCAAGCACGTCTTCGTCAGCCGCTCGGGCGTGATCTTCCTGGCCGCCCGGTTGATGGGCGAGGGCATCGTCGGCCCCACCCTGAACGACATCTGTCCGACGCAGCGGCTCAAGCTCTGCACTTACAAGGACCACCTGCCGGAAACCGCCGACGAGTACCTTTGGGCGCCGTATTCGCCGTTCAACAAGCTCGGCCGTTTCTACGGCGACTATGGGGAATACCGGATCATCGTCTCGGAGGGTCTGAAGCGTTACCCGGTGCGCGCCGTTGGATGGGGCCTGTGGGGCTCTTTGCGGCAGTATTTCATGTTCCGGACAGGGGATGGCGTCGAGCCTCAGGAATGGGTGCTGGGGCCTTTGTTCCGCGGCTTCATGCCGAAGCAGTACAAGCACTATCTGGAGGCGCGCCAACAGCGCGGCGTGCTGAGCTGGCCCGCCGTGAATGTGGTGCACTTTCCGGTCGCACTGGTCGCGCAGGTCTGGCTCGGGGTTGTGATGTGGCGGGCCATCCTGAAGCGGCGCTGGAATGTGGCGGTTCTGCCTGCCTTCGTGCTCGCGGCGCTGATCGGCAACGCGCTGGTTTGCGGGCTGTTTTCCGGGCCGCACGACCGCTACCAGTCGCGCTTGGCATGGGTGCCTGTCATGATAGTTCTGTTGACGGGTCGCCAAACGGTCGAACGCGCCTTGCGGCAGCCAATCGAATCCGGCACTTAATTTCACACATGGCTCAACCCGTCCGCATTTCGCCTTCCATCCTGTCCGCCGATTTCTCGCGCCTGGGCGCGGAGATCGAGGCGCTGGAAAAAGCCGGCGCCGACATGATCCATGTCGACGTCATGGACGGTCATTTCGTACCCAACATCACCATCGGGCCGCCGATCGTTAAGGCGCTGCGCCCGCACGCCAACATTCCGTTCGACGTGCACCTGATGATCTCGCCGGTCGATCCGTTCCTGAAGGACTTCGCCGACGCGGGCGCCAACGGCATCACCGTCCATCCCGAGGCGGGGCCGCACATCCATCGCTCGCTGCAACTCGTGAGAAGTCTCGGCAAGAAGCCGGGCGTGGTGCTCAATCCGGGCACGCCGGTGGATCATATCGACTGCGTGCTCGACCTGGTGGACCTTGTGCTCATCATGACGGTGAACCCGGGCTTCGGCGGCCAGTCGTTCATCACCAGTCAGCTCAAGAAGATCGAAGCCGCCGCGGAGCGCATCGCCAAGTCGGGGCGCGACATCGCGCTGGAAGTGGACGGAGGAATCACGCCGCAGACCGCGAAGCGCTGCGTCTCCGCGGGCGCCAATGTGCTGGTTGCCGGAACGTCCGTCTTCAAGGGCGGACCCCAATGCTACGCCGCCAATATCGCGGCCCTGCGAGGATAGGGTGCGCCCGATCAAGTCATCGCGGCCGCCCTTCGGGCTTCTGCCCGAGGCGCTGAAAGTCGCGCTGTGGCGAGCTTTTGCGGGCGTGCGCCGCTGGTACAGGCGGAGCTGGCTTTACCGCCGGCTGCTGACGGGTCCGCTGGCGGACCGCCTCGGCTTCCAGCCGCACGACACCATGCCCCGGCGTCTCGACGATGCCGACGCTCTGCTGCGCGGGCGCTTCAGGTTCCAGGGCGAAGCGGTCGATGCCGGCGAGCGTTCCATCTTCGACCGGCCGGCGCCGTCGGCCGACTGGCTGGAGGCGCTCCACAGTTTCGCCTGGATGCCGCCGCTCTCGGCCGCGGGCGGGGAGGCGGCCAAGACGCTGGCGACGAACCTCGTCACCCAATGGTTGAAGCGCTACGGCAAATACAGCGAGCCCGCCTGGCTGCCGCATGTGATGGGCCGGCGCCTGACCAACCTTTTTGCGCACGGCCGCTTCGTTCTTTCGAACTCCGAGATGCTGTGGCGCTCGAAGGTGTTCGTTTCGCTGCGCGAGCAATCGCGGATGCTGGCGCGGGTGGCGGGCGAGGCGCCGGACGGGCTGCCGAGGCTCGAGGCGGCGGCGGGGCTGGCGTTGTCGGGCGCGTGCCTCACCGACAGCCCCAAGCGGCTGCAGGCGGGACTGGCACGGCTCGAGGCGGAACTGGCGCGGCAGATCCTGCCCGACGGCGGTCACGTGAGCCGCTCGCCGGAGAATCTCGTGCTGGCTTACCGGCAGGTCATCATGGTGATGGAGACGCTCGCCTCCACCAACAACATCGTTCCGCAGGGACTGCGCAGCGCGCACGACCGCATGGCGCCGATGATCCGTTTCTTCCGGCACGGCGACGGGGCGTTGGCGCTGTTCAACGGCGGCGCGGAGGGCGATGCGCGGATGATTGCGGCGCTCTTGCAGCGCGACGACATCAAGGGCCAGCCCTTCGCTTATGCGCGGCACTCCGGCTATCACCGCATGACCGCCAACCGAACGCTGGTGATCTTCGATTGCGGCACGCCGCCGCCGGGTGCGTTTTCCCAGGGTGCCCACGCGGGCTGTCTCGCTTTCGAGCTTTCCGCCGGGCCGCAGCGCATCGTCGTCAATTGCGGCACCGCCGAGCTGGCCGGGCACCGCCGCTGGCAAAGCGCGCTGCGCGCCACTGCCGCCCATTCGACTGTGACGGTTTCGGACACCTCCAGTGCCGTCGTGCTGCGCGAGGGCTGGGTGCGCAACCGGCTGGGGCCGCGCCTGATCCACGGCCCGCACAATATCGAAACCCGCCGCATCGAGACCGAGAAGGGCACGGTCGCGGTCGCCAGCCATGACGGTTACATGAGCCCGTTCGGCGTCCGCCACGAGCGCGAGCTGACGCTATCGCCGCAAGGCCTGGCGCTCTCGGGCAGCGACCGCATCGTGCCGGTCCACGAACGCAAGCAGGCGCTGGGCTTCGCGCTGCGCTTCCATATCCACCCAGACGTGCGCGTATCAACCGCGCAGAGCGGCGACGTCATCCTCAAGCTGCCGAACGGCGAGGGCTGGCGCTTCCGCGTCAACGCGCCGAGCGCCATCGAAGAAAGCGTCTATGTCGGCAACGACACGGTGCGCCGCACCGAACAGATCGTCGTGGCCGGGCAGGTGAAGAACGAGACGGCCGAAATCGGCTGGATGTTCGAGCAGATCGGCGGTTGACGCCCCCGCCACGATCGCGTGCCGCAGTCTTGACTGCCCTAGCGGCAGACAGGCGAGGCTTGTGCCGTGGACTATATTTCGGGGACCCGATGAGCAGATCCGTCACCGCTTTGGCTGCGCTCTCACTCGCCGCGTGCCTGTCCAGCCCGGCGCTTGCCAAGCATCATGCATCGCACGCGACACAGACGGCGCAGGCGGATGCGCAGACGTCATCGTCCGATCAGCCGGCCGCGGGCGTGCCCGCGAACGCCGACCTGACGGGCCAGACGATTTACACCTCGACCGGCAATACGGTCGGGAAGGTTGCGTCGATGTCGAAGAACGCGCAGGGCCAGCGCGCCGCAGCCATCGGCGTCGAGAAGCGGCTGGGCATGGGGTCGACCAAGATCCTGCTTCCGGTCAGCCTGTTGCAGCCGAGAGACCAGGGCCCCGGATACTTCACCAATTTAACGCTTGCGCAGGTGCGGGACCTGCCAAGGGCGCCTTAGCCGATTCTACGCCATCACGGTGCGCGCCTCGTCATAGGCCTTGAGCACGGCCGCGGCGGAGCGGTCGATGTCGGCTTCCGTGGTGGCGCGATCCGCCACCGAGAAGCGCATCACCGTTTTGCCCCGCCATTGCGAAGTCTGTACCCAGCATTCGCCGCTTTCGAAGGTGCGGCGGACGACCTCCGCCGTCAGCGCGTCCGCGGCTTTGCCGTCAACGCCGGGCTTGGGCGCGAAACGGAAGATCGCCTGATTGAACACCACGTCGTTGAGGCAGGTGACGCCCGGCCGCTCGGTCAGCCGGTCGCGCATGCGCCGCGCATTGGCGCAGCAGCCTTCCACCATCTCGCGCACGCCCTGACGGCCGAGGGCGCGCAGGGTGGCATAGACCGGTGTGGCGCGGGCGCGGCGGGACAACTCCGGCACGTAGTGCGACGGGTCGCGCGCGCCGGCCTGCTGGACGAGATAGCTCGCCGAAATCCCCATCGCGGCCGTGTGGGCAGCCGCGTCGCGCACGATGCCGAAGCCGGCGTCGTAAGGCGTGTTCAGCATCTTGTGGGCATCGGTGGCCCAGGAATCGGCAAGCTCCACACCCTTGATATGCCGCGCAAGCTCGGGACTCACGCGGGCCCACAACCCGAACGCGCCATCCACATGCAGCCAGGCGCCATGGTCGCGGCAGGCGTGCGCGATGTCCTCGAACGGATCGACGGCCCCGGTGTTGACGTTTCCGGCCTGCGCACACACCAGGGTTGGCCCCGACAGGCTGCGCAACACGGCGTGCAGGCGGCCGGCGCGCATCGCACCGTTGCCGTCCGTCTCGATGCGCATCACGCGGTCGGCGCCCAGCCCGGCCAGGCGCAGGCCCTTGAAGATGTTGGGATGGGCCTCGTCGCCGACCACCACGTTGACCGGCGGTGCGCCGAACAGTCCTTGCGCCTCCACGTCCCATCCGGCGCGGGCAAGTACGGCGTGACGCCCGGCAACGATGCCGACGAAATTGCCCATGCTGGCGCCGGTCACGACGCCCACGCTGGCGTCGCGCGGCAGGTCGAGCAATTCCAGAATCCATTCGCCGACCAAGCCGTCGACGGCGCAGCCGAACGGACTGACAAGCGGCGTGCCGGGATGGTCGTCCCAGGCGGCATTGAGGAATTCGGCGGCGACACCAGCGGGATGCGTGCCGCCGATGACATAGGCGAAGAAGCGCCCGCCCGGCGAGGGTGACACGGCTCCTTCCGCGGCCTTGACCAGCGCCTCGATCACCTCGTCGGAGGCTTCGCCGATCTCGGGCAGCGCAGTTCCCAGCCGCGCGCGAATTTCGGCTTGCGTCGCCGCGACGTGGTTCGATCGCTCGTGGACGCCACGCAGATAGGCGAGGGCGGATTGATAGGCGCGCTCGAGCGCTTGTTCGGCTTCGCGGCTTCCATGCTTTTCCGACATGATTTCCTCCCGCCAATCGGCGGCGAACAGTCCCGGGCTGCGGGGCTGCGGTCAAGGGCGATCGACAGAAGTTTATCGGACAAGCTGCAGAGTAGTCACCCGCCTGAAACGCATGCTATAGCCCGTTCGTTTTTTCCCAAATAGGAAGCGGCGGAGGGGCGCGCGCAATGTCCGGTCCGGACCCGTTCGACAAGGCTGTCGATCTGCACGTGGCGGGACGCCTTGCGGAGGCGGAAGCCGTCTGCCGCCGGATTCTGGACGCCCAGCCCGGGCGCTCCGGCGCGCTGCTGCTGCTCGGTATCATTCGCGCGCAAAGCGGCGATCCCGTCGAAGGGCAAAAGCTGATCGCCCGCTCGCTCGGCATCGCGCCGGATGTGCCGCTCGGCCATTTCTACCGTGCCATGGTGCTGGCCACGTTGGGCCGCAACGCCGAAGCGCTGCAGAGCTATCGGCGCACGGTGGAGCTGGACCCCGGCCTCGTCGAAGCCCACTACAACCAAGGCCACCTGCTGGCGGCGATGAACCGCATGGAGGAGGCGCTCGCCGCCTTCGAGCGTACCATCCGGCTGAGACCGGACATGGCCGATGCCCATTGCGCCCGCGCGGTCGTGCTGTCCCATCTGAACCGGCGGGCGGATGCACTGGACGAACTGAACGGCGTGCTGGCGCGGCATCCCGATTACGTTCCGGCGCTCAATATGCGCAGCGACCTAAATTGCGAACTCCACCGCCGCGAGGAGGCGCTTGCCGACTGCGAGCGCTCGCTTGCCCTCGATCCGAACCAATCTCCGGCACACGTCAGCCGCTGCACGGCGCTGATCGCGTTCAAACGCTACGGCGAAGCAGAGGCGGAAATCGACCGCGCGCTGGCGCTCGATCCCAATTCGGCCAAGGCGCTCGCCATGCGCGGCGCCCTGCATCGCAAGTATGGCCGGCTCAAGGAGGCGTTGGCCGATTGCGACCGCGCGGTATCGCTGGCGCCCAACGACGCTCCGATGCACTTCAATCGCGGCGACACTCTGCTGTCGATGGGACAGTTTGGAATGGCGCTGGAGGCGCTCAACCGGGCGGCCGCACTCAACCCGTATCTCGCGAAGATCTATCACAGCCGCGCCATCGTCTTGCGGCGCATGCAGCGCTTGGAAGAGGCGCTGGCCGATTGCGACCGCGCGCTGGCGCTCGATCCCGCGCCGGGCGTCGTGGCGGCCGAACGGTTCCACGTGGCGGCGCTGCTGTGCGATTGGCGCGACCGGGCCGCGAGGGCCGGCGACTTGGCGCGGCGTATTCGCGAAGGCCAGATCGTCCAACCCTGGATCACGCTGACGTCGTTCGACGATCCGCAGCTGCAACTGATGGCGGCGCGGCGCATGGCGGAACCGAGCGACACGGTGGCGGCGGCGAATCCGCCCGCGCACGAGCGGCTGCGCGTCGCCTATCTGTCGCCCGATTTCCACGAGCACCCCACCGCATATTTGCTGGTCGAATTGATCGAACGTCACGATCCGTCGCGCTTCGAGACTTATGGAGTTTGCCTGCGCCCCGGCCCCGAAAGCGCCATCCGCACGCGCATCAGCCGCGCCTTCGGGCATTTCATCGAGGCCGGCGAGCGCTCCGACGCGGAGGTAGCGGATCTCTTAAGGGCGAACGAAATCGACATCGCGGTCGATCTTGCCGGTCATGCCGGCGACGAACGGAGCGAGATTTTATCGAGCCGGCCCGTGCCGGTCACCGTAAACTATGTGGGCTATCCCGGCACGATGGGCCTGGACTCGATCGACTATGTGCTGGCCGACGCCGTGGTGATCCCGCCCGGCAGCGAGCAGTTCTTCTCCGAACTCGTCGCGCGTGTGCCGGGCTGCTTTTTTCCCGCCGACACCCGTCAGGACATGGCACCGCGGCCGAGCCGCGTCGAGGCGGGGCTGCCGGAGCGGGGCTTCGTCTTCTGCTCTTTCAACAACGGCTATAAAATCACACCGGAGATGTTCGACGTCTGGATGCGGCTGCTGTTGGAAGTAGAAGGCAGCGTGCTCTGGCTGCTGGCGGACGATACCACGATGCGGCGCCACCTTGCCGCCGAGGCCGAAGCGCGCGGCGTGTCATCGGCGCGGCTGCTGTTTGCCGACAGGCTGCCGCGGGCACAGCATCTGGCGCGGCTGGCTCTGGCGGACTGTTTCCTCGATACGCTGCCGTGCAATGCCCACACCACGGCCAGCGATGCGCTATGGGCGGGGGTGCCGCTGGTCACCTGCATGGGCAGGAGTTTCGCCGCGCGCGTCGCCGGGAGCATGCTGACCGCCATCGGCATGGAAGAACTGATCGCGCGCGACCCGGCGGACTACGAAGCGATGGCCTTGAACCTGGCGCGGTCGCCGGAGCGGCTGAACGCCTTGCGCGGCAAGCTTGCGGAAAACCGGCCGGCGCTGTTCGACATGAGGCGTCTGGCCCGCAACGTCGAAAGCGCCTACGAGACGATGTGGAAACGCCACATCGACGGCCTGCCGCCGGCAGATTTCGACGTGCCGCTTGCATAGTCCGGCTTCCATTCGGATGCGATTACGGCGGAGGGGCAGTTGACCCGGATAAAGGGTGTGATTTTCGATCTGGGCGGCGTTGTCGTCGAGTGGGACCCGATGCTTCTTTATCGCAAGCTGTTCCGCGACGAAGGCGGCGCCGCCGATTTTCTTGCCCGCATCGGAACGCCGGAGTGGAACGAGAAGCAGGACGCGGGCCGAACGCTTGCCGACGGGACGGCGGAACTTCTCGCCCGCTTTCCCGGATGGGAGAAGGAAATACACGCCTATTACGGGCGCTGGATCGAGATGATCGGCGGCTTGGTCCCCGGCACCGGCGCCGTGATACGCGAACTCAAAGCGGCGGGCGTGCACGTCTTTGCGCTGTCGAATTGGAGCCGCGAAACCTTCCCGCAAGTGGCGGATCGCTTCGAGGAATTGAGATTGTTCGAGCAGATCGTGCTGTCCGGCTACCACGGCTGCGCCAAGCCCGACGCCCGTTTGTATCGCATCGCCTTGGAGCGTTTCGCTATGCCCGCGCAGAGCCTGGTGTTCGTCGACGACAGCCCGCGCAATGTCGCGGGAGCCGAGGCCGCCGGAATCCGCGCCCTGCTGTTCACGGGCGCGGACAAGCTTCGCAGCGACCTGTGCGCGCTTGGGCTGCCTCTGGCGCATGATCCGTAAACGAATTGGGGCTTTGGCGACAAGATCGTACCGACCGTGGCCGGAGCCCTCCGCAGCCTTGCACCCCCGCAGCGGCAGGGATATTCCGATGCCCCACGCGTGGTTTTTTCCCGGCGCAGGAGCACATCATGAAGGCTCTCGTAAAAGCCAAGGCAGCCGAAGGCATCTGGCTTCAAGACGTTCCCGAACCCGAATACGGAATTGACGACGTTCTCATCAAGGTGCTGAAGACCGGCATCTGCGGAACCGACGTCCACATCTACAACTGGGACCCTTGGGCGCAGAAAACAATCAAGCCGGGAACGACGGCGGGCCACGAGTTCGTCGGACGCATCGTGGCGGTCGGCTCGAACGTGCAGGGCCATAAGGTGGGCGACCTCGTAAGCGCCGAGGGTCATATCGTCTGCGGCCACTGCCGCAACTGTCTGGCGGGGCGCCGCCACCTTTGCGCCAATACCCTGGGCGTGGGCGTGAACCGCAACGGCGCGTTCGCGGAACTGATCGCGGTGCCCGCCCTCAACATCTGGCACTGCAACGCCCAAATTCCGCTGGAACTCTACGCGATCTACGATCCCTTGGGCAACGCGGCGCACACTGCGCTGTCGTTCGATCTGGTGGGCGAAGACGTGCTCATCACCGGCGCGGGGCCGATCGGTATCTCGGCCGTGCCGATGGCCGTGAAGGCCGGCGCGCGCTACGTGGTCGTGACGGACGTCAACGATTACCGCCTCGGACTCGCAAAGACGTTGGGCGCCACGGCGGTCGTCAATGTGAAAAACCAGGATCTGCGCGAGGTCACTGCGGGGCTCGGCATGCAGGAAGGCTTCGACGTCGGCCTCGAAATGAGCGGAAATCCGGCGGGATTCCGCCAGATGCTCGACGCCATGGCCAACGGCGGCAAGATCGCCATGCTCGGAATCCAGCCCGAGGAAACCGGCATCGACTGGAATACGGTCGTGTTTAAGGGGCTTACAATCCGCGGCATTTACGGACGCATGTTCGGCGAAACCTGGTACAAGCTCACCTCGATGATCCAGTCGGGTATGGACATTTCGCCGGTGATCACACATCGCTTCTCGTACAAGGATTTCCAGAAGGGTTTCGACGTGATGCGTTCGGGCAATTCGGGCAAGGTCGTTCTCGACTGGTGCCAACCATGACCACGGTCGCGCTTGACGAATCCCTGCGCGGGGAACTGGCGGCGATGACGGTGGCCGGAACGCTGAAGAGCTTCCGCCACATCACCAGCCCCATGGATACCGAAGTGACCATGGCGGAGAAGAGGGGCCGCGTTCTGGTGCTGTCGTCGAACAACTATCTCGGCTTGGCGGACCATCCCGAAGTGGTGGCGGCGGCCAAGGGGGCGCTGGACGAATACGGCGCGGGCACGGCCTCGGTGCGTTTCATCTGCGGCACCTTCGATATCCATCGGGAGATCGAACACTCGCTGGCGCGACTGTCGCGTACGCACGCGGCGCTCACCTATGTCTCCTGCTGGGCCGCCAATACCGGCCTCATCCCCGCGGTGGCGGGCGAACAGGACGCCATCGTGTCGGATGCGCTCAACCACGCCTCGCTGATCGACGGCTGCCGCGCCTCCAAGGCCAAGCGGCTGGTTTACGCCCATTCGGACATCGACGACCTGCGCCAAAAGTTGGCGGAGGTGAAGGGTGCGCGGCGCATCTTCATCGTGACCGACGGCGTTTTCAGCATGGAAGGCGACGTCGCCAAACTGCCCGACATCGTAACGCAGGCGCGCCGCTACAACGCATCGGTGATCCTCGACGATTCCCACGGCGTCGGCGTCATGGGCAGGCACGGGCGCGGCACCTGCGAATACCACGGCGTGGAAGGCAACGTCGCGATCGTCACCGGCACGCTGGGCAAGGCGCTCGGCGGCGCGGCGGGCGGCTATGTCGCCGGATCGCAGGCGCTGGTGGAATACCTCAGCCAAGTATCGCGGCCGCAGATTTTCTCCAACGCGCTGCCCACCAGCATCGCCGCCAGCGCCAAAAAGGCGATCGAAATTCTGGAGCGCGAGCCGCAACGCGTGGAACGCCTGCATGCGCTGACCAGGAAGATGCGCGAAGGGCTCAAGCACCGCGGCTTCAAACCGCTCGAAGGCGACAGCGCCATCGTCCCGATCATCGTCGGCGACACCGCGTTCGCCATCAAGATGAGCCAGGAGCTGCTCGACGAAGGCATCTTCATCACCGGCTTCGGTTATCCCGTGGTGCCGGAAGGCAAGGCGCGGCTGCGCATCCAGATGAATGCCGCGCTTACGGACGATCAAATCGAGTTTGCGCTCGAGACGTTCGAGAAGGTGGGCAAGCGGCTGGGCGTGATCTGAACTATCTTGTCATCCCCGGCTGAGCAGGCGCGCATGAGCGCGGCTGCGAAGGGAAGGGGACCCAGGTCGTCAGTCTTGAATAACCTGTCTGTTGATTTGCTTGAAGAGATCGTTCCAGCCGGAATTGCGCTCTTCGATCAGGCGGATTTTCAGGCTCGATTCCAGCCCTTCATCTGTTTTTCGCGTGCGATAGCTACGTTGATGTCTGCATGCGCCTCGTACCAGACGAGCCAGTGGACCTGATGCTTCTTCGTGAAGCCTTCCGTAGGATCGTCTTTGTGCTCCCAGACCCCGCGGGCGAGGTCGTTTGTCACTCCGATATACAGGATCCCGTTTCGGCCGCTTGCCAGCATGTAAACGTAATACAGCTTCCCTACCTGGGCCTCCTTCCCCTCGCGCGATCCTCAAAACGGATCACGCTCGGCCGGGGGTGACAAGCTGGATTTGTTCCGTCTTTCGCTTGAGGGCAGGTGAGAAGCGGATCGTTGCAGGGCCCGGCAGCCTTTGCTAAGCCATTGCTCCCGCCTTTGTGTCCCCGGAGAATCAGATGGTCCAGTTCACCTTGCCACGTGGCTCGAAGCCCAAGAAGGGCAAAACGTGGGACGGGCCGAAAGAGGCGAACGGCAAGAAAGCCAAGGGCACCAAGGAATTCCGCGTCTACCGCTACGACCCGGAAGACGGCGGCAATCCCCGCATCGACACCTATTTCGTCGATCTTACGACCTGCGGACCGATGGTTTTGGACGCGCTGGTCAAGATCAAGAACGAGATCGACCCCACGCTGACCTTCCGCCGGTCCTGCCGCGAGGGCGTGTGCGGTTCCTGCGCCATGAACATCGCCGGTGCCAACACGCTGGCCTGCACCAAGGCGATCACGGACGTGTCGGGCCCGATCAAGGTCTATCCCTTGCCGCACATGCCGGTGGTGAAGGATCTGGTGCCGGATCTGACGCATTTCTTTGCCCAGCACGCCTCCATCAAGCCGTATCTGCAGACCAAGACGGCCGAGCCGGAGACGGAATGGAAGCAATCGCCCGAGGAACGCGCCAAGCTGGACGGCCTTTACGAGTGCATCCTGTGCGCGAGCTGCTCGACCGCCTGCCCGAGCTATTGGTGGAACGCCGACCGCTATCTCGGCCCGGCGTCGCTGCTGCAGGCCTATCGCTGGATTGCCGATAGCCGGGACGAGATGACGCCGGAGCGCCTGGACGATCTGGAAGACCCGTTCAAGCTCTACCGCTGCCACACCATCATGAACTGCACCTCCACCTGCCCGAAGAGCCTGAACCCCGCCAAGGCCATCGGCGAGATCAAGCAGATGCTGGTGAAGCGGGGCGTGTAGCCGGGCGCCTTCGCAAGTCGGGCAGACGCGCAGCTCAGGCCGCCGCGTCCGAGCGCATGGCTGCGATCCCGGCCAGCATCCGCAGCGTCCGCCACGCCAGCGCACCCGCCAGCTTCGCCAGCCGGCCCTGCGGGGCCGCGCCGATGGCCTTGGCCACCATCTGGGTCAGCTTTTGGATGTGGTGCCGGCGGTAGACGCGCATGCTGAGAGCGAAAATCCTGCGGGAATAGGCGCCTCGCACGTACGGCGCTGCGGCCACCCGGCCATCCGATACGGTGGCGCAGTAATGGGCATAGGCGATCTCGTCGTCGTCGGACTCGGTGATGCGCCCCACGGCGATCCAGAGCTTCCGCCAGAAGGGCAGATCCGGCTCATCCTGCTTCTGAAGAGTCTCATAGAAGAGCTTGTAATGACGGAATTCGTCGGCCGCGATCCGGCCCGCGATCTCCTTCAGCAAGGGCTCGTTCGTGGCCTCTTTGATGGCCGTGTAATACGACGAGGTTCCGCTCTCCACGACGCAACGCGCGATCATCTCGCCCCGCCGCGAACCGCGCACCGAAACCGTGTCCTGCGACGCGAAATGCGCCGGCTTGTAGCCCGCGTGGAAGCGGGCGAATGCCTCTTCCAGCTTGAAACCGGGGTCGGCCAGCTCGGCCCACAGGCCCAGCACGCGGCCGTGATTGGTCTCCTCGCGCCCCCATTGCTCAAGGACCGCGTGTTCGGAAGCCGGGAAGACGCGCTTGAGATAGGACGCGTAGTCGGTCGCGTTGTATTCGACCAATGCGGCCGATTTGATCACATCGATCATCCAGGGCTCGACCTTCGAACGGTCGAAAGCCGCCCACGGAATGTCGTCGGGACCCCAGCCCTGGGTATAAACCTTGCCTTCGGCCATGCGTCTTCTCTGCTGCACTGCAATGGGTAGATTCTTACAAGAAGAAAACGCGCAACGGAACGGGCAGTTTCCTTACGCTAAAGCATGATCCAATCAGATTGAATCGGGTCAAGCTTTAGATTCTTCGATTTTTGCGCAATTTGGCGGCAACCCGGTTGCCACTTTGCCGGATTGCGCTCTGGAGCTAAGCGCCTTCAAACGGAATCGGCGCTTTGCTCTAATTCTTTGATTGTCGCGGCGTATTCGCGCAAAACCGCACACACTTTTGCGCACACCGCTCCAGGCGTAAGGTTCAGTGCGTGGTGCGGAGCGACGTTAGGTAATCAAGCAGCTCTTGCGCCCGAGCCCCGTCGGGTTCCGTCTTGGCGGAGGCGACCAGTTCCTGCGCCGCGCCGATCCGCGCTTCGAGCGCCGTCGAATCCAAATCGGCGAAGGGGACCGCTTCCTCGGCGAGGACCGTCAACTTCTCGGCCGTCACTTCCGCAAAGCCGCCGGCCACGAAAAATTTCTGTTCTTCGCCAGCGGCCCCGCCCGTCACCGTGATCGTGCCCGGGCGCAGGGTGGAGATCAGCGGCATGTGCCCGAGCATCACGCCCATGTCGCCCTCGCGGCCGGGGATCGTGACCATCTCGGCCTGCTCCGAGAGCAGAAGCTGCTCCGGAGAGACGAGATCGAAGGAGATTTTGTCAGCCATGCACTTCAGTCCTAATCGGCGCGAACCCTGATCTCATTTCGTCATTGCCGCCCTTGAGGCGGCCATCCAGTCTTCATGGCTCGCGGACGCTCGCCGATGGATGGCCGGGTCAAGCCCGGCCATGACGGCTACCCGTTACGCCGCTTCCGCTGCGAGCTTCTCCGCCTTGGCGACCGCATCTTCGATGGTGCCGACCATGAAGAACGCCGCTTCCGGCAGGTGATCGAATTCGCCGTTCACGACGGCCTTGAAGCTGCGAATCGTATCCTTGAGGTCCACGAAGATGCCGGGCACGCTGGTGAACACTTCGGCGACGTGGAACGGCTGGGACAGGAAGCGCTCGATCTTGCGCGCGCGCGCGACGGTGATCTTGTCCTCTTCCGACAACTCGTCCATGCCCAGGATGGCGATGATGTCCTGCAGGCTCTTATAGCGCTGCAGCGTCTGCTGCACCTGGCGGGCCACGTCGTAATGCTCCTGGCCGACGACGCGCGGGTCGAGCATGCGCGAGGTCGAGTCGAGCGGGTCCACGGCCGGATAAATGCCCTTTTCCGAGATCGCGCGCGACAGCGTGGTGGTTGCGTCAAGGTGGGCGAACGAGGTCGCAGGCGCCGGATCGGTCAGGTCGTCGGCCGGCACGTAAATCGCCTGCACCGAGGTGATCGAGCCCTTGGTCGTGGTGGTGATGCGTTCCTGAAGCTCGCCCATGTCGGTGGCCAGCGTCGGCTGATAGCCCACCGCCGAAGGAATGCGGCCGAGCAGCGCCGACACTTCGGAGCCCGCCTGGGTGAAGCGGAAGATGTTGTCCACGAAGAACAGCACGTCCTGGCCCTGGTCGCGGAAGTACTCGGCAACCGTCAGGCCGGTGAGGCCGACGCGGGCGCGCGCCCCCGGAGGCTCGTTCATCTGACCGAACACCAGCGAGCACTTCGAACCTTCGGTGGAACCCTTCTTGGGGTCCTTGTTCACGCCGGAATCGATCATCTCGTGATAAAGGTCGTTGCCCTCGCGCGTGCGCTCGCCGACGCCGGCAAACACCGAATAGCCGCCGTGCTTCTTGGCGATGTTGTTGATGAGTTCCTGAATGATGACGGTCTTGCCGACGCCGGCGCCGCCGAACAAGCCGATCTTGCCGCCGCGAGCATAGGGAGCGAGCAGGTCGATGACCTTGATGCCGGTCACCAGCACCTGCGCTTCGGTCGACTGCTCGGTGAAGGAGGGCGCCTCGGCATGGATCGGCCGCTTTTCCGTGAACTTGATCGGACCGCACTCGTCCACCGGCTCGCCGATGACGTTCATGATGCGGCCCAGCGTGCCGGCTCCGACGGGAACCGCGATGGCCAAGCCCGTATCCGTGACGTCCTGACCGCGCACGAGGCCCTCGGTGGAGTCCATCGCGATGGTGCGCACTGTGGACTCGCCAAGATGTTGCGCCACTTCGAGCACAAGCCGGTGGCCGTTGTTGTCGGTTTCCAGGGCGTTCATGATCTGCGGCAGATGGCCGTCGAACTGCACGTCCACCACGGCGCCGGTGACCTGCGTCACATGGCCGACTTTGTTGCTCGTCATTACGTTCATGGCGTCACTTCCTTAGGTATCTCAAATCAGACGACGGTCAGGCTGACCGGTATGTTGCCGCGCGTGGCGCGGGAATAGGGGCAGATGGTGTGGGCGTCTTCGAGCAGGGCTTGGACCTTGCTTTTCTCGGCGCCGGGAACCTTGAGGCTGATTTCGGCGGCCAGCGAAAAACCGTCGTCGCCCTGATTCAGGGTGACCTGAACGCCGACCTGCGCCGACGCCGGATCGACGCCATGCTTCTTGGCCAGCACGATCACCGCCTGGTTGAAGCAGGCAGCCCAACCGACCGCAAAAAGCTGCTCGGGATTGTGCGCGTCGCCGTCGCCGCCGAGTTCCTTGGGAAAGGACATCGCCAGGGCCAACTTGCCGCCTTCGATACCGGAACGGCCAGCGCGGCCGCCCTTGCTGATTGCTTTCGTCGTGTATGCCATCGTCAGGTCTCCTATAAAGCTTCAGCCCCCGAGATGATCTCGATCAATTCCTTGGTGATTTGCGCTTGGCGCGTGCGGTTGTAGAGCAGCGTCAGCTTGTCGATCACTTCGCCCGCATTTCGTGTGGCGCCGTCCATGGCCGTCATCTTGGCGCCGAATTCGCCCGCGACGTTCTCCAGAAGCGCGTGGAAGACCTGCACGCTGACATTGCGCGGCAAGAGGTCCGCCAGGATTTCGTTTTCGTCCGGCTCGTATTCGTAGACCACCGGGCTGGTGCCCGCAGGCGTTTCCTCGATGGGTGCCGGAATAAGCTGCTGCGCCGTCGGGTGCTGGCTCATCACGGAGCGGAACTTGGCATAGATGACGGTCGCGACGTCGAACTTGCCTTCGGCGTACATGTCCAGAATACGCCGGCCGATGGCGAGCGCATTGACGAAGCCGAGGCGCTTGATGCCGCTGAATTCCATGCTCTCGACGATCAGGGAATTGTGCTGCCGGCGGAGCTGCTCGCGGCCTTTGCGCCCGACCGTGAAGAGGACCACCTTCTTGCCGGCGCCCTGAAGCTCGTCGATCTTCTGCCTGGCGAGGCGGACGATGTTGGTGTTGAAGGCTCCGCACAGCCCGCGATCGGAGGTGCAGACGATCAGAAGGTGGGTCTCGTCTTTTCCCGTGCCGCGCAGCAGGGGCGACGCATCGGGATTGGCGGCTACGCCGCCCGCAAGGCTCGCGATCACCTGACCCATTTTTTCCGCATAAGGGCGCGCGGCAACCGCGGCGTCCAACGCGCGGCGGAATTTCGAGGCCGCCACCATCTGCTGGGCCTTGGTGATCTTGCGCGTCGCCTTGACGGTGGCGATGCGGTTGCGGAGGGCCTTGAGGCTCGCCATCAGACAAATGCCTTCGCGAACTCGTCCAGGATCGACTTCAGTTTGCCGTCGATCTCGGGCGTCAGGACGCCGCCGTTGCGGATCGCGTCCAGCACATCGACGTGCTTGCCGCGGAAAAGGCGGAGTACTTCCTGCTCGAAGCGGCCGACGTCGTGGACGGCCAGCTTGTCGAGGTAGCCGCGCATGCCGGTGTAGAGCACCACGACTTCCTCCTCGACCGGCATCGGCGTGAACTGGGGCTGTTTCAGCAACTCGGTCAGACGGGCGCCGCGGTTGAGCAGGCGCTGCGTGGAAGCATCGAGGTCCGAGCCGAACTGCGCGAACGCCGCCATTTCGCGGTATTGCGCGAGGTCGAGCTTGACCGAGCCGGCGATCTGCTTCATCGCCTTCACCTGCGCCGACGAACCCACGCGCGACACCGAGATGCCGACGTTCACCGCCGGACGGATACCCTGATAGAACAATTCGGTTTCGAGGAAGATCTGACCGTCGGTGATCGAAATCACGTTGGTCGGAATATAAGCCGAGACGTCGGCCGCCTGGGTTTCGATGACGGGCAGGGCGGTCAGCGAGCCGCCGCCGTTGCCGTCGTTCATCTTCGCGGCGCGCTCCAGCAAACGAGAATGCAGATAGAACACGTCGCCCGGATATGCCTCGCGCCCCGGCGGACGGCGGAGCAGGAGCGACATCTGACGATAGGCCACGGCCTGCTTGGAAAGATCGTCATAGACGATCAAGGCGTGCATGCCGTTGTCGCGGAACCACTCGCCCATCGCGCAACCGCCGAATGGCGCCAGGTACTGCAGCGGCGCGGGCTCCGAGGCGGTGGCGGCAACGACGGTGGTGTATTCCATGGCACCCGCGTCTTCGAGCGTCTTGACGATCTGCGCCACGGTCGAACGCTTCTGGCCGACGGCGACGTAGATGCAATAGAGCTTCTTCTTCTCGTCGCCGGTGGCGTTGATTTTCTTCTGGTTGATGATGGTGTCGACGATGATGGCCGTCTTGCCGGTCTGGCGGTCGCCGATGATCAGCTCGCGCTGGCCGCGGCCGATTGGGATCAGGGCGTCGATGGCCTTGATGCCGGTCTGCATCGGCTCGCTCACCTTTTGGCGCGGAATGATGCCGGGGGCCTTTACGTCGACGCGGCGGCGCTCGGCGATGTTGGTGAGGGGACCCTTGCCGTCGATGGGTTCGCCCAGCGGATCGACCACGCGGCCGAGCAGGCCCTTGCCGACCGGCACGTCCACGATGGCGCCGGTGCGCTTGACGGTATCGCCTTCCTCGATGGTCTGGTCGGAACCGAAAATCACGACGCCGACATTGTCGTTCTCGAGGTTGAGGGCCATGCCCTTGATGCCGCCCGGAAACTCGACCATCTCGCCGGCCTGGACGTTGTCGAGGCCGTAGACGCGCGCGATGCCGTCGCCGACCGACAGCACCTGGCCGACTTCGCTCACTTCCGCTTCGGCGCCGAAGTTCTGGATCTCGCGCTTCAGGATGGAGGAGATTTCGGCCGGTTGGATATTCATCGTGGTACTTCCTTCGTTCAGAGCTTGCTGCTCATGCTTGCGGCACGAGCGAATTCAATGGGCGGTGCCCCGCATGGCGAGCCGGATCCCGTTCAATTTTGCGCGCAGCGAGGAATCGATCATCCGCGAGCCTACTTTCACAACGAGGCCGCCCAAGAGCGTGGGATCGACCCGGGTCACGAGCTGCGGCTCAAGACCGAGCTTGCCCTTGAGGACGCGCTTGAGTTCGCCGGCCTGAGCATCGGTCAGCGGCCGCGCCGAAGCGACATCGGCTTGTACTTCGCCGCGTTGTTTCGCCGTCAAAGTTTCGTAGTCGCGGATCGCGTCGGGCAGCAGGAACAGGCGGCGCTTGGAGCAGAGCAACTGCACGAACCGCGTCGTCAGCGTCGCGGCCCCCATTTTGTCCAGCAGCGCGAGCATGCCTTTGGCCTGTTCCTCGCGACTGAAGACCGGCGCACGCACCAGCCTGGCCAAATCGGCGCTTTCCGTCAGCATCGTTTTCAAAGCGGCGAAATCGCGCCCGACGGCCTCGGTTGATTTCTCTTCTAGAGCGAGTTCGAAGACGGCCAGCGCATAGCGCCCTGCGATCCCCGAAAGATGAGCTTCGTCTGCCACGCTTTTTCCGTTCGGTCCGGGCCGTGGAACATCGCCCGCGGCCCCAATCAAGTCCCTGTTGGGAAAAGAAAATTCGGCGACACAGGCGAATCCTGACGCCCGCGCGGGCAGGCCTTAGCATGGGGGCCGGGGCGGCGCAACAAGTTGCGCCAAGCGCATTGTCGCGACCCGTTTTCAGGCCGTGCGGTGGAGGCGCCGTTCCGCGGTCATCTCACCACGTTCGAAGTGCGGGCGAAGCGTAGCCGGAAGTAACGGGAATTCCGTGCCGTCCTGGAAATGCGCTATCCGTCGGAAGTGCGTGTTCATCGAGCTTGGCGAGTAAGTGGTCTCGGTGCGCCCGCAGCATGTTCTGGACGTATTCGTCGGGCGGGGTTGTCGGACGCATTCTGCACTCAGGGAGATTCATGTTTGGCCCGACGTTGCGAGGTTCGCGGCCAAAGGTCCGTGCGAATAAGTGGACAAAAATGAGTTTCTCCTACTGGGTACGGCAACACTGCATAGATCTCTCACTCTCTCTCCTTCGATCCGAAGTGTAGCAGGGCGAGTGCGGCTCGCTGTCAGTTAAGTGGCTAAAGCATTGTAATAAATGGGGTTGGCCTAAGTTTCCCAATGTCACATGCGAACGAATCATGCATTTGGGCGATGTTTCTTAAGTCAACACAATAGCTTGACTGGCCCACAACAATTTCGACCAGTGGCGTCAACCTGACACATGTGGTAGAAAGATGACGCCGCCCACTCGGTCTCTGCCAGAGTGTCAAGTGGGCGGCGCTCGCAACCAGCCACTTAAGAAAGGACCCCTTCAATGGCTGACTACATCGACTTTCCCGGCAAGTCGGGAAATTTCTACAGGTACTGGTTCCTGGCGAACCGCGATGCCAAAAGCATCAAGACTGTTGCCGGGAATTATATGTTTATCAAACAATCTGGAAATGGTTGGGTTCCCGTCTACATCGGGCAAGCGCAGAACCTCAGCGAGCGGATTTCCACGCATGAACGCTGGAAGGATGCTGTGGCGCGTGGCGCGACAAACGCTGTCGCGCACACCACCGAGGGACGCGAAGCTGCTCGGTTGGCCGAAGAACGCGATCTGATTGAGTATTGGAAGCCGAGCTGCAACACGCAGTACGCGGCCTAGTCTCTGGAGTCTTGCGCCATTGCGCAGGATGAAGGTCAAGGATGGCGGGTTCAACGACCCGCCATTTTTGTCGGCCCTGTGCAGTCCTGCTTGCACTTCTCTCTGCCCCCGAAACTCTCGACGGGAGAATGCCGCCCAACTTCGTGAGTATGAAAGCACGATTCGCGGTGTGGCTCTCGGGGAATCAACACCGTACGGTGATTTCACCACAGCGTCTTTCACACAATGCCCGAAGGCATCATCGGTCGACGGCTTCACAATTAGGCCTATCTCACCACGTTCAGAGTGCGGGAGATGCGCAGGCGGAAGGGCCATTCCCACACCCCGCGGGCATTCGCGAAATCGACCGACGCGACGATGACGGAGGCCCGGCCGATGAGATCGCCGATCGGCACATAGCCGACACCGCCTTCGTCCACGCCGACGCGGCTGTCCATCGAATCATCGCGATTGTCGCCCATCATGAAGACATGTCCCGGCGGGACGACGTAGACGCTGGTATCGTCAAGCGGCGCGTCGCGGTACTTCTTGAAGACGGGATGTCGCACCCCGTTGGGCAGAGTCTCGATGAACTCGGCCACTTTGAAGTACGTGCCCGGCGCGGTTTCCCCCGGTCCGTCCTCGTCGCGACCACTGCCCACAGCCTGAAGCGGAAGTTGGCGGTCGTTGATCCAGAGTCGTCCTTGTTTCATCTGGATGCGGTCTCCCGGCAGGCCGATGACGCGCTTGACGAGGGCGCTGGGACGGTCCCCGACATGGAACACCGCCACGTCGCCCACCTGCGGCATGTGCTCGAACAGGCGGTGCTCCGGCGTCTCTCCGGTCACGAAGGGGATGGAGAAGCGCGTGTAGCCGTATGTCCATTTGTTGGCGATGAGCAGGTCGCCGATGGCGAGCGTCGGCTGCATCGAGCCCGAAGGCACATAGAACGGCTGCGCGATCGCGGTGGTGGCGGTGAACACCAGCGCAACGGCCGCAACCGGCTCCGCCAACCAGCCAAGGGCCGCGCGGACATCGTTGGGAATTGCGGACGAAACGGCCTTGAGAGCGGCGCCGGCGCGTTCCTGGGCACGGGCGAACCACGACGGGAAATGACGATCCACCATGCACGACGTTCCTAATGAACGATATTTAGCACACGCGAAAAGCGGAACTGGAACGGCCATTCCCAGATGCCGTCGGCCTTTTTGAAATCCACCGAGCCGACGACGATGATGGCGCGTCCGACGAGATTACCCATCGGCACGTATCCCACGCCGCCCGCATCCGGCGGCACGCGGCTGTCCAGCGAGTTGTCGCGATTGTCGCCCATCATGAAGACGTGGTTCGGGGGCACGACGTAGACGTCGGTGTTGTCCATCATGCCGCCGCCCCAACTTCTCTTGAAGATGGGATGCTCTTTGCCGTTCGGCAGGGTCTCGATGAATTTCGGCGTCATCACGTCGTCGCCGTATTCGTCTTCATCGTCGTCGATGCCGGCGGCGCGAACCGGCAGCGCGCGGCCGTTGATCCAGAGCCGGCCTTGTTTCATCTGGATGCGGTCTCCCGGCAGGCCGATCACGCGCTTGACGTAGGTTACGGATATGTCGCGCGGAAGACGGAATACCACCACGTCGCCCACGTTCGGCAAGCGGCCGAACAGCCGCTTCGACGGGATCGGGCCGTTCACGAAGGGAATGGAATAACGGCTGTAACCGTAGGGGAACTTTGCCGCAAACACGGCGTCGCCGATCGCCAGTGTCGGTTCCATCGATCCCGAAGGCACGTAGAAGGGCTGGACGACGAGCGTGGCCAGCGCGAACATGATAACGACCGCGTAGACCGGCTCCTTGAGCCAGTCGACCACCGCCTTAACGTCCTTGCGGGCAAAGAAGCCCGCCACGGGCGCGGTAAGTTCCGCTGCCGTTGCGCGTGCGCGCTGCAGCAATTGGTCGGTCTTCATCGGGCGGCAGCCCCCTCGTTGTCCATGCTCATGTCGTGGTTTTCGCGCGTAAATTCAAGTCCAGGATTGCCGGGACGGGCAGCAGCGTCTCATACTCAAGTCGGAATGGAGGTACCCCATGAAGCTTCTTTTCGCCAGCATTGCCTTGAGCTGCGTCCTCGCCGCCGGGCCCGCGCAGGCGGCGCTGGCCGTGGGAGACGCCGCCCCCGATTTTTCCGCCAAAGCCTCGCTGGGCGGTAAGGAATTCGATTTCTCGCTCGCCAATGCCCTGAAGAAAGGGCCGGTGGTGCTGTACTTCTATCCCGCCGCCTTCACCACAGGCTGCACCATCGAGGCGCACGATTTCGCCGAGGCGACCGACAAATTCGCCGCCCTGGGCGCCACGGTGATCGGCGTCAGCCACGACGGCATCGCAAAGCTGGACAAATTCTCGGTCAGCGAGTGCCGCAGCAAGTTCGCGGTGGCCGCCGACCCGGATGCCAAGGTGATCGGCGCGTACAAGGCCCAGATGGATAAGAACCCGGTGATTGCCGACCGCATCTCCTATGTCGTCACGCCGGACCACAAGATCGCTTTCAGCTACACCGACATGAGCCCGGACCGGCATGTGGCCCTGACCATGGACGCGGTGAAGAAGTGGCACGACAGCCACCCGACGGCGAGTCCGTGAGCGGCTGAGACCGCACTTGATGGCACTTCTTAATCGTCATGGCCGGGCTTGACCCGGCCATCCAGCCAAGCACAAGAGTCTTCCGGCGCGCGGATGCGCGCCGCCCTGGATGGCCGCCTCAGGGGCGGCCATGACGAACTGGATTAGCCCCCCCATGCCCAAGAAACTCACCCAACTCGGACACCGCGTGACGATCCCGGCCTCGCCGGACAAGGCGACGCTCGAAGCCGTCGCCAATCCGCATCCGGGCAGCGATTACGTCGTGCGCTTCACGGCGCCCGAGTTCACCTGCCTGTGCCCGATCACCGGGCAGCCGGACTTCGCGCATTTCGTCGTGGACTATTGCCCCGCCAAGCTCCTGGTGGAGTCGAAGTCGTTCAAGCTGTTCCTCAACAGCTTCCGCAATCATCCCGCGTTCCACGAAGACACCACGCTGA
>Ga0187810_10000212_pt1 | contig 26341 bp, 18 predicted proteins | sample NC_wetland_sal_i_9_FD_132963 | JGI IMG/M metagenome (GOLD analysis project Ga0187810, IMG submission 132963) | Wetland sediment microbial communities from Neuse River Estuary, North Carolina, USA - ASW_5 | ecosystem: Environmental > Aquatic > Freshwater > Wetlands > Sediment | place: USA: North...
GTGCATCTTCTGGTGATGGAGGAGCGGATCGTTGGCGCCTTCGGTGGTCGCCAGCACTTCGATGTTGAAGCGCTTGAACAGGGCGCGCGGACGGAATTCCGGCTTCTGCAGCGCTTCGCCGATGACGTCGTAATAATGATCGGCCGTGTCGGCGTCGAGCCGCACATCGATCCCGAACACCGTCGCAAAGGCATGATCCAGCCACGTGCGCGAAGGCGTGCCGCGGAACAGGGTATAGTTCTTGGCAAACAGCTTCCACGCCGTTCGCCGGTCCGTCTGGGCCTTGGCGCCTTTCGGCGCCATGCCCATCTGCTCGAAGCCGATACCCTGGCTGTAGAGCATGCGCAGCACATAGTGGTCCGGCCACAGGAACAGCGACGTGGCATCCTCGAACGGCGTATCGCCCGCGAACCAGGCCGGATCGGTGTGCCCGTGCGGGCTGATGATCGGCAGTTTTTCGACGTTCGCGAACAACCGGCGCGCGATGTTAGCGGTATCTTTGTCGGTGGGGAAAAAACGATCGGGATGCAAGCGAAGCGGGGATGTCATGGGGGAAACCTCGGTCAGGTGCTGTAACGTAATCAACCCGTCATGCGAATGTCTATCGGAAAGCCCTGTTCCGGGCAGCTTCGGCGCGTGGCACAGCCGCGTGGGGCCTGCTACGGTGCGCGGCAATTGATCGCGGAGCCAGACGATGGGAGCGTTTCTGCGGCGCGCGTTGGGTCTTGTGCCCGACGGTCGCATTATCATGTTCCTGCGCCACCCGCTGGCCGTGCGGGTCGCGCACTGGATCAACGCCCTCTGCCTGCTCGTGCTGTTCATGAGCGGGCTGCAGATTTTCAATGCGCATCCGGCCCTCTATTGGGGCAAGAGTTCCGACTTCGACCATCCCATCCTGTCGCTGACGGCGGTCGACACCGGCAACGGCCTGAAGGGCACGACCCAGATCGGCGCATGGCGCTTCGACACCACCGGATTCCTGGGCGCCTCCGACACGGACGGATACGAGACCGCGCGAGGCTTCCCCGACTGGATCACCCTGCCGGGTCCGCAATGGCTGGCCATGGGCCGGCTTTGGCACTTCGCCTTCGCTTGGCTCCTGGTCATTAACGGCTTGCTGTTCTGGATCTGGGCCCTCGCGCGGGGCCACGCCAAGAAAGACCTTTTGCCGACCAGGGCGGACCTCGCTCATCTGCCGGCCGAGATCCTGAACCACCTGCGGCTTCGCTTCCCCAAAGGCGAAGCGGCCAAGCGCTACAACGCGTTGCAGAAGCTCGCCTATTTCTTCGTGATCTTCGTGCTGGGCCCGCTGGTCGTGCTGACCGGCCTCACCATGTCGCCCACCATGGACAGCGCCTTTCCGTCCTTGCTGTGGGTCTTCGGCGGACGGCAGAGCGCGCGCACGATCCACTTCATCTGCGCTTTTTCATTCTTCGGATTCTTTATCGTTCACATCGTGATGGTGATCCTGTCCGGCACCTGGAACAACCTTCGCTCCATGATTACCGGACGCTACGCGATCGAGGTTCGCGACCATGACTGACCGCCGCAAATTCCTTGCCCGGGCCGGCGCCGGATTGGCGGCGTTCACCCTCGCCGGCTGCACGGACTTGTCACAAAACAAGTTGGTGGTGGGACTCCTCGAGGATGTCGAGAAGCTGACCCGCCGGGCGCAGCGTTTGTTCGCCGGCAGCCGTAGCTTGGCACCGGAGTTCAGCAAGAAGGACATCGCGCTCGAATTCCGCGCCAACGGCACGCTCAATCCCGATACGGCAGACTATAACGCCCATGCTGCGAACGGCTTTCACGACTGGCGCATCGCCGTGGGCGGGCTGGTCGAGCGCCCGCTGTCGCTTTCCATGGCCCAGCTGCGCGCCATGCCGTCGCGCACCCAGATCACGCGTCACGATTGCGTCGAGGGTTGGAGCTGCATCGGGGAGTGGAAAGGCGCGCCGCTGGCACCGGTGCTGGCCGCCGCCCGCCCCACGGAAAATGCCCGCTACGTCGTTTTTCACTGTGCCGACAACATGGCCCAGCCGGGCTTTCCCGAGCAGTACTATTACGAGAGCCTCGATCTGGTTGAGGCAACCCACCCGCAAACGATTTTGGCATACGAACTCAATGGACAAGCGTTGCCAATCCAACACGGTGCGCCGCTACGGCTGCGGGCCGAGCGCCAGCTCGGCTACAAAATGGCCAAGTACATTCAGCGCATTGAGCTGGTGGCGGACTTCGAGCGGATCGCGGGCGGCAAAGGCGGCTACTGGGAAGACCAGGGTTATACCTGGTACGCCGGAATCTAGCCCTTGACCCCTTGTTCCTGGGCCGGTGAAACCCGATATTCACTGAGTCGGCGAATGGTGGTTGATTAATTCGCTGCGATTCGGGTGGATTCGGGCATGAAACGCGTTATCGGCATTGTGCTTTTAGCCGGCCTTGTGGCGGGCTGTGCGACAAACAAAGACCCTGAAGCGATCGCGCAGAACGATCCCTACGAGTCCACCAACCGCGCCATCTTCGATTTCAACATGAAGGTCGACAGAAACGTCGCCAAGCCGGTGGCCAAATTCTACAACCACGCCGTGCCGACATTCGCCCGCGACGGACTGCACAACTTCCTGACCAATCTCGACAAACCGATCACGCTGGGCAACGACATGCTGCAGGCCGACGGGCCGCGTGTCGGCGAGACCCTCTGCCGCTTCACCGTGAACACCACGCTGGGCGTTGGCGGGCTGGTCGATGTGGCGACCATGATCGGCGTTCCCGACCATACGGAAGATTTCGGCCAGACGCTGGGCACCTATGGTGTCGGCGAAGGACCTTACATCGTGGTGCCGTTCATGGGACCGGACCCGCCGCGCGACATCGCCGGCGACGTGGTGGACATCTTTATGGACCCCCTGACCTATATCAATTTCCACGGCTCGGACACGTGGTATGCGGTGCGGGCCGGCACGGAGGTGTTGGACCTGCGCGCCCGCAACGTCGACAATCTGGAGCAGATCGAACGCACGTCGATCGACTTCTACGCCACGACCCGCAGCCTCTATCGCCAGTACCGCAATGCCGAAATCCGCAACGGCAAGCCCGACACCGGCGACGGCAGCGGCGACGCGCCGGGTCTCTGAAACCTACTCCGCCGCATCCGGTATCGGATCGCCCAGGAGCCGCGCGTAGAAGCGGTTCCAGCGTCGCGAAGCCCACAGCCGGAAGCGATCCATATAAAGGTAGATCACCGGCGTGGAGTAGAGCGTCAAAACCTGGCTGAAGATCAGCCCGCCCACGATCGAAATGCCGAGCGGCTGGCGCATCTCGGAGCCCGTGCCGAAGCCGATCGCCAGCGGCAACGCACCGAGTATGGCGGCAAAGGTCGTCATCATGATGGGGCGGAAGCGAAGCTGGCACGCTTCGAAGATCGCGTCGCGCGAGGAAAGACCGCGCTCGCGTTCCGCGGCTAGCGCAAAGTCGATCATCATGATGGCGTTCTTCTTGACGATGCCGATCAGCAAGATGACGCCGATGAAGGCGATCAGGCTGAATTCGATGGAATCGTCGAACTTGTGCGCGATCAGAAGCGCGATGCAGGCGCCCACCCCCGCCGACGGCAGGGTGGACAGGATCGTGATGGGGTGGATCAGGCTTTCGTAGAGGATGCCGAGCACGATGTAGATCGTGACGATGGCAAAGGCGATGAGGATGGGCTCGTTCGCGAAGGAATCCGTGAACACCCGCGCATTGCCGGCGAATTCGCCATGGACGCTGAGCGGCACGTTGAGTTGATTCATTGTGCGGTTGATCGCGTTCACCGCATCGCCCAGCGTCTTGCCCTTCGCCAGATTGAACGAGAAAGTCGTGGCGACGAACGGACCTTGGTGGTTGATCGACAGCGGCATGGTGCCGGGGCCGTAACTGGAGAAGGCCGATAGCGGCACCATGGTTTCCACGCGGGTGGACACGGCCGCGCCCGTCGAGACGTTGCCGCGCGTAGTGGCGGTGAGCGCATTGAGCTGCTGATTGCGCACCGCATCGTTGGCGACGTCGGCTGCCGTCTGGGCCGCGGCGCTGGAAACCACCGTGGTGCCGGCCACGGCGGCGGTCGCCTGCGATCCCGAGACCGATCCGCCGGAGGTCGAGACGTAGATGTCCTTCAGGGTTTCGGGGCTCTGCCAGAACTCGGGCGCCACACCCATCACGACGTGGTACTGGTTGAGATCGTTGTAGATGGTCGACACCTGGCGCTGACCGAAGGCGTCGTAAAGTGTGTTGTCGATCTGGGTGGTGTTGACGCCGAGCCGGGCGGCCGTGGAGCGATCGATCAGCAACTCGACCTCCAGCCCGGAATCCTGGCGGTCCGAATTGACGTCCTCCAGTTCCGGCACATTCTGCAGCGCGTCCGTGATCTTGGGCACCCATTTGTCGAGATCTTCGAGCGTGTCGCCCAGCATGGTGTACTGGTAGACCGCATTACCCTGGCGCGCGCCGACGCGGAAATTGCCCGCGCTCATCAGGAAGATACGGGCGCCCTCCACGCTGTTGAGTTTGGTGCGCAGCTCGTTGACCACATCGTCGGTCTTCATCCGGTGCGGGCGTTCGTTGATCGGCTTGAGCTGGACGAAGACGCTCGCCGTGTTGACGCTGCCGCCGCGCGGCCCCCCTCCTCCGCCGCCGGTGAAGCCCACAACGCTGTCGACGGCCGGGTCCTTCGAGATGATCTGGACGAACTGCGCGAACTTCTTCTGCATCAGCTGAAACGAGATGCTCTGGTCGGCGCGGATGTTGGCCATGACCTGGCCGGTATCCTCGGACGGCAGGAAGCCCGCGGGAACGTGCATATAGAGAAAGACGTTGAGGCCGATCGGCAGAAAGAACAGCAAAATGACGGTGAGCAGCGGGTGGGACAGAACCGAGCGCAGCGACCCGGCATAGAATCGCTTGGCCCATTCGAAGACGCGCTCGGCACCGTTTAGCAGCCAGCCCTGCTCGCCCTCGCCGTGGTGCAGATCGAGATGTCCGCACAGCATCGCCGTGGTCGTCAGCGAGATGACGAGCGAGATCGCGATGGCACCCGTCAGCGTGACTGCGAATTCCTGGAAAAATCGTCCCACCACGCCGCCCATCAGCAGGATCGGGATGAACACGGCGATCAGCGACACGCTCATGGAAAGGACGGTGAAGCCCACCTCGCGCGTGCCGACCAGCGCCGCCTGGAACCGCGGCATGCCCGCCTCGATATGGCGGGTAACATTCTCAAGCACGACGATGGCATCGTCCACCACGAAGCCGGTGGCGACGGTGAGCGCCATCAGCGACAGCACATCGAGCGTGAAGCCGGCCAGGTACATGATCCCAAAAGTGCCGATCAGCGACAGGGGCACGGCGATGGACGGGATGAGCGTGGCGCGCGCGTTGCGCAGGAACAGGTAGACCACCAGCATCACCAGCAGCACCGACATGCACATGGTGAGCTCCACATCGTGCAGCGAGGAGCGGATCGCGTCGGTGCGGTCGTTGGCGATGGAGAGGTTGACCGAAGGCGGCAGCGCCCGTTTCAGCTGCGGCAGCGCCTTTTTCACGTTGTCGACGGTCGCAATGATGTTGGCGCCCGGCTGGCGGAACAGCATGACGAGAATGGCCGGCTTGCCGTTCGCCATGCCGAGATTGCGCACGTCCTCCACGCCGTCGTAGACGCTGCCGATGTCCTGCAGACGCACCGCCGCCCCGTCGCGGTAGGCGACGATCAGGGACTGAAAATCGGCCGCCGTGCGCGCCTGGTCGTTGACGTAAATCTGGAAGCGTTTCGAGCCCTGCTCCACGGCGCCCTTCGGCGCATTGGCGTTTGCCGCCGTGATCGCCGCGCGCACATCCTCGAGGCCGATGCCGTATTTGAACAGCGCCCGCGGATTGAGGTCGATGCGCACCGCCGGCAGCGACGAACCGCCGAGCTGCACCTGCCCGATGCCGTCCACTTGGCTGAGTTTCTGCTGCAGGATGGTGGAAGCGGAATCGTAAATCTGGCCCGGCGTCAGCGTGTCGGAGGTCAGCGCCAGGATCAGCACCGGCTGATCCGCCGGATTGATCTTGCGGTAGGTCGGATTGGAGCGCAGCGCGGCCGGTAGGTCGACGCGGGCGGCGACGATGGCGGCCTGGACGTCGCGCGCAGCCCCGTCGATGTCGCGGTTGATGTCGAACTGGAGCGCGATGCGCGTCGAGCCCACAGAACTCGAGGAGGTCATCTCGTTGACGCCGGCGATGGAACCGAGGTGGCGCTCCAGCGGCGTCGCCACGCTGGTGGACATGGTTTCGGGACTGGCGCCCGGCATCTGCGCCTGGACGAAAATCACCGGCATGTCCACGTTCGGCAGCGGCGCCACCGGCAAGAGGAAATAGGCGACCATGCCCGCCAGCGCGAGCCCCATGGTCAACAGCGTCGTCGCCACCGGCCGTTCGATGAAGACGCGGCTGAAGTTCATGGCCGCACCGCGCCCGCCTGCGGCTGCGGCGCCCCGCCCCGCCGCCCGCGCAGCCGCTGCATCAGCCCGTCGAAGTAGATGTAGATGACGGGCGTGGTGAACAGCGTCAGAAGCTGGCTGACCAAGAGGCCGCCGACGATCGCCAGGCCCAGCGGATGGCGCAGCTCGGAACCGGTGCCGCTGCCGAGCATCAGCGGCAGGGCGCCGAATATGGCGGCCACCGTGGTCATCATGATCGGCCGGAAGCGCAAAAGCGCGGCCTGATAGATCGCGTCGCGCGCGGACTTACCCTCGTGCCGTTCGGCCACGAGCGCGAAGTCGATCATCATGATCGCGTTCTTCTTCACGATGCCGATCAAGAGGATGATGCCGATGATCGACACGATGTTGAGGTCGTGGCCCGTGATGATGAGCGCGAGCAGCGCCCCGATGCCGGCCGACGGCAGCGTCGAGAGGATCGTCACCGGATGGATGAAGCTCTCGTACAAGACGCCCAGCACGATGTAGACCGTGATGATGGCGGCCAGGATCAGAAGCAGCTCGTTGCCGAGCGTCGACTGGAACGCCAGCGCCGAGCCCTGGAAGGTGGTGTTGATGCTGGCGGGTAGATTGGCTTCCTGCTCCGCCCGCCGCACGGCGTCGACGGCCGAGCCCAGCGAGTAGCCCGTAGCGGCGTCGAAGGAGATCGTTGCCGCCGGGAACTGGCTCAGATGGTCGTTCTCGAGCGGCGTGGGCCGTTCCTCGACGTGGGCGAGCGCCATCAGCGGCACCTGCCCGCCTCCCGCGGAAGGCAGATAGATGTTCTGCAGCCCCTTGATCGATCCCTGGTCCTCGGGAGCCGATTCCAGGATGACCCGGTATTGGTTCGACTGGGTGAAGATGGTGGTGACGATGCGCTGGCCGAAGGCGTCGTATAGCGCGTTGTCGATGGTGGCGGCCGTGATGCCGAACCGCGCCGCGGTGTCGCGGTCCACCGTGATGAATGCGGCAAGGCCGTTGTCGAGGAAGTTGGTCGAGACGTTGGTCAGCTCCGGCTGGCGGGAGAGCCGGTCGACGATCCGAGGCACCCACTGGTCGAGCACGGCCGTGCTCGAATCCTCCAGCACGAACTGGTATTGCGCGCGGCTGACGGTCGACTCGATGGTGAGGTCCTGCACCGGCTGCAGGTAGAGCGCGATGCCGGGGACATTGCGCGTGGTGTCGGCAAGCCGCTCGAGCACGTTCTCGAAGCTCGCGCTGCGTTCGCCCTTGGGTTTCAGGTTGATCAGGAAGCGGCCGCTGTTAAGCGTGGTGTTGGTGCCGTCGATGCCGATAAAGGACGACAGGCTTTCCACGTCGGGGTCGCGCAGGATGGCCGTGGTGAGCGCGGCCTGCCGCTTCGACATTTCCTGAAACGAGACCGTGGGACCGGCCTGGCTGATGCCCTGCACGATGCCCGTGTCCTGCAGCGGGAAGAAGCCCTTAGGGATCACGATGTAGAGCAGCGCCGTCACCACCAGCGTGCCGACGGCAACCGCCAGCGTCAGCGGCTGGTGATCGAGAACCCAGACGAGGCCGCGATCGTATGCCGCGACGAGGCGGTTGTAGTATTCCTCGGACTTGCGGGCGATAGGGCCCAGCTCGCGCCGCTCGGAGTGGTGCCGCAAAAGCTTGGCGCACAGCATCGGCACCAGCGTCAGCGATACGACCGCCGAGATCAGGATGGTGATGGCCAGCGTGACCGCGAATTCGCGGAACAGGCGCCCCACGACTTCCTGCATGAACAGAAGCGGGATCAGCACGGCGATCAGCGAAACGGTCAGCGACACGATGGTGAAACCGATTTCCCCCGAGCCCTTCATGGCGGCATCGAACGGGGTATAGCCCTGCTCCAGATAGCGCGTGATATTCTCGATCATCACGATGGCGTCGTCGACCACGAAGCCGGCGGCGATCGTCAGCGCCATCAGCGACAGGTTGTTCAGCGAATAGCCGAGCAGATACATCGCCGCGAAGGTGCCCACGATGGACAGCGGCACCGATAGCGAAGGAATGAACGTCGCCGAGACGTTGCGCAGGAACAGGAAAATCACCAGCACCACGAGGACGACCGCAAGCGTCAGCTCGAACTGCACGTCGGAAACCGAGGCGCGGATGGTGTTGGTGCGGTCGGTGACGACATCCACCTTGATCGATCCCGGCAGCCCCGCCTCGATCTGCGGCAGCAGCTTCTTCACGGAATCGGCGACGCTGATGACGTTGGCGCCGGGCTGGCGCTGGATGTTGAGGATGATCGCGGGCGTCGTGTTCACCCAGCTCCCGAGCATCACGTTCTCGGCGCTGTCGTCGACCGAGGCCACGTCCTTCAGGAAGACCGGCGCGCCGTTTTTGTAGGCCACGACGATGTTCTTGTAGTCCGCCGGGCTTGAGATCTGGTCGTTGGAATTGATGGTATAGGATCGCGTCGGACCGTCGAAGCTGCCCTTCGGCGCATTGGAATTCGCGTTCGAGATGGTGGTGCGAAGGTCGTCGATGTTGAGCCCGTAGGACGCCAGCGCCTGGATGTTGGCATGCACGCGAACCGCAGGCCGCTGGCCGCCGTTGATGCTGACGAGGCCGACGCCGGCGAGCTGCGAAATCTTCTGCGCGATGCGGGTCTCGGCGACGTTCTCGACGTCGGTGATCGGCATCGTCTGGGAATGGATCGCCAACGTCAGGATCGGCGCGTCCGCCGGATTGACCTTGTTGTAGATGGGCGGCGCGGGAAGGCTTTGCGGCAACAAATTGCCGCCGGCGTTGATCGCTGCCTGCACTTCCTGCTCGGCGATGTCGAGGCTGAGGCTGAGGTCGAATTGCAAGGTGATGACGGAAGCCCCGCCCGAGGAGACCGACGACATCTGCTTGAGGCCCGGCATCTGGCCGAACTGGCGCTCCAGCGGCGCGGTCACCGAGGTCGCCATGACGTCCGGGCTGGCGCCGGGCAGGAAGGTCTGCACCTGGATCGTGGGATAGTCGACCTGGGGCAGGGCCGAGAGCGGCAGGAAGTTGTAGCCCAGGATGCCGAGCAGCATGATCGCCGCCATCAGCAGCGACGTCGCCACGGGGCGCAGGATAAACGGGGCTGACGGGTTCATCGCGCGCCGCCCTTAGGGTCCCGCTGGCGGGCTGCCGCCTCCGCCGCGCCGGCCGTGCATGCTCTTCATCACGGTCTGGCACTCCGAGGTCAGGCTGTCGACGTTTTCACGCAGGCAGCCGAAGACCGCGAAGCCCTGCGAATCGGCGCAGTATTTCTTGATGTCGGCTCCGCAGGCCTTCATCAGCTTGGCGCGACGCTCCTCGCGGCTCGGCGTACCGGAGGATTGCAGCGGAGTCGCATTCTCCGCAGCAGCCACCTTGGCGACCGCCTGACCGCTGGGAATTGTCACTTCCGCGCCTTCGTGCAGGCGGTCGGCGCCGTCGGTAATCACCGTCTCGCCCGGATTAAGGCCTTTGGCGATGGCGACCCGATCGTCCTGCTGCGGACCGAGGGTGATGCTGCGCATCGCCACGGTGTGATCCGGCTTGACGACGAAGACGAAGGTGCCCGAGGCGCCGCGCTGGATGGCCGCCGACGGCACGACGACCTGATTGTGCAGCGTCTGCACCAGAAGGCGCGCGTTGACGAATTGGTTGGGGAACAGCGCCTCGTCCGCATTGTCGAACATGGCGCGCATCTTGACGGTGCCGGTGGTGGGATCGACCTGCGAATCCACCGCGCTGAGCCGGCCGGTGGCCAGCCGCGTCGTCTGCGTACGGTCATAGGCTTCGACCACAAGCTGCTCGCCGGCATTGGTCCGGCTGATAACCGCACCGATGTTGTCTTCGGGAATCGTGAACAGAATGGAAATCGGCTGAAGCTGTGTGACGACGACGATTCCGGCGGTCTGGCCGGCGGCGACGAAGTTGCCGACATCCACCTGGCGGATGCCCACACGGCCCGCAACCGGCGACGTGATGCGCGTGTAGCCGAGGTTGATGGCGGCCGCCTGCACGTTGGCCGCGTCCGACTGCACAACACCTTCATCCTGCTTCACCAGCGCCTGCTGCGTGGCGAGCGCCTGATCGGAGGTGGCCTTGGTTGCGTAAAGCGCCTGCTGCCGCTTGAGATCGACCCTGGCATTGGCAAGTGCCGCGCTGTCGCGCGCGAGCTGGCCCTTCGCCTGATCGAGCGCGGCCTGGAAGGTTCTGGGATCGATCTCGGCGAGCAATTCTCCCGCCTTGACCATCTGGCCTTCCTGGAAATCGAACCGGATGATCTGTCCGGAGACTTGCGGACGCACGGTCACCGTGGCGAGCGGCGTCACAGAGCCGAGCGCATTCAGGGTCACGTCTACCGAGCCGCGTTGCGCCACGGCGACGCCGACGGGCTGCGGTCCGCCCATACCGCCGAAGCGGCTGGCGGTGGTCTGAGCACCCGGCAGCAGCCACCATACGAAAAGGACCAGGACGACGAGGCCGATGACGATCCACAGTGTCTTCTCGCCGCCGGGCAGATGCCGCGAGGACCAACCGCGAACGCGACCGATCGCTCCATTGGCTTGCTCGAGATAGGGCCCGGCGACTCCGCCGAAGCTGCGCCGGGACTCGTTGAAACTGCTCCGGCCGGTTTGATCGCTGTTCATGCGGACTTCCGATTCCGGCGCCTGATCGCGCCGGTTGCACGGGGACTCTAACGTGCCAAAGGGCTCCAGTGGTCGAAATAACAGACCACTTTTCGGTAAGTATGTCCGAATTGTCGCGAAGTAATAAGGGCGCGCGGACATCTCCGCGCGCCCTTCGGAACAAAGCCGGAACTTGCTTGCTACTTCGCCGGTGCCGGCGCCGCTGCGCCGCCCTTCTGCTTGGCAAGATCCAACATGGCGTGACGCGCCTCGCCGAAGCCCTTGGTCGAGAACACCAGATCGTAGCGCTTGCCGTTCATCGAGAGGATCTGGACTTGTGCCTTGGTCGCACGCCCGAGCGAGTCGAGCACGTCGGCACCGACCGCCCCTTCGACGTAACAGCCTTCCTGGTCGCAGCGGGTGAACTTCAGCACGCCCGATTTATAGGTATCGGACGCAATGATGAGACCGTTCTGCAGCGCCACGCCGAGTGGCACCGAAACTTCCATCAGGTTGGCGTCGCGGGCCGGCATATAGGCGAGCAGCACGCCGAGAATGCGCTGCTTGGTCTTCTGCACGATCCGCAGCTGGACCATTTGGCACGGCGTCGGCGAGTTGCCCGGGAAGCAGCGCACCGTCCAGTCGCCATAGTCCTTGGCGTAGGTCGGCTCGGCGGGTTTGTTCGCCTGAGCCTGCTGCTGCTGCGCCGGAGCGGCGGGAGCGGCAAGAGCAAAAGGAGCTGCCAGAAGCGCGGCGGCGATGGCAGCCGGAATACGGAACAAGGTCATGACCACAATCTCCACCACCAGGATGAGCGCTTCGCTTCAAAATGACCGAACGCCTTGCGCGCTTCGGAATAGCCCTTTGTCGAGAACGGAAGCTGGACGGTCTTGCCGTCGAGCCTGGCCACGTTGATCGAGGCGTCGCCGGGGCTTTTTAGCGAAGCTTCGAGCTGATCGTCGTAAGGAATGAGCGCGATGCAGCCAGCTTCCGTGCAGGTCTTGTACTGATAGGTCTTGAGTTCGTTGCCGAACTTGAGGCCGATGCCGGGCTCGAGCAGGACGTTCAGCGGAACGCTGACGGCCAGGACCGTCGATTCCGTTTTGTCCTTCTCGATCTGCTTCAAGACGACCATGCTGGCGATCGACTGGCCGGATTTCGTGTCGACGATGTCCTGCGACATGCGGCAGGAGGCATTCTTGTCTTTAGACGACGGGCACATCAGACGCCAATCGCTAAAGGCGGTGATCGTCATCGCATCGGGAGGGCCCGCCAGGACTCCCCTTCCGATCCAGCCCAGTAAGGCCGCGACAACGAATACGCCCGCCAAGATCGCGGTACGAACCGCGACAGGCGGTAATCCGTCAACGAAGCGCGTGCGCGTCGACGGAGGAGGCATTTCGCTCATGGGAAATTCACTTTGTTGGATGGCAAACAGGTTTTCGGCGCCTCGCGTATCCCATTTCTTGCCGAATCCTCAACGAAATTATTCGACAGGTTGGTTACTCGTAGCGCGGGCTCAAGAACGGCTGTGAGGGCGAAAAGTCAAGGGCTGCAAATACCTACCGCGTGACAATCAGGCCGGAAGGCGGCGATCGTGTTGCGACCAGCGAACGCAGCGCGGCGTCGAAAACCGGTTGGGGCGCATTGGCCGCAGTCACCAGAATGACGGAGTCGCACAGAATCGCCTGTCGCGGCCAAACCTCCGACGCGGACGCGGGAGCGGCATCGAACAGCACGAGGTCGCAGCACCGGCGCAGGTACGCGAAGGCTTCCGCGATGTGCGGGGCATTCCAGGCGATGCCCGCGGCCCCCATGAGATAGGCGCGAGTGCGGCGGTCCTTGACCACCGCGCGGTCCACCGGCGCACCGGCCAAAAGGGCTGCCAGTCCCATGTTTGCCGTACCCGGCGCCGAACGGCCAAGATCGCCATCGATGAGGAGCACGCGCAAACCGCTCAGCGCGGCAAGGCGGGCCAGACTGAGTGCGATCACGGCCTTGCCGGCATCGTGCGCCGCAGATGTCAGGGCGACCACCCGCGCGCCGGGGGCGGGGGTGGCAACGAGGCTGCGCGCCAGAGCCGTCAACGCCTGGCCGTAGGGAGAGGCGGGATTGTTCACCACCCAGTCGGCGACACGAAGGTCGCTGGAGGCGGAAAGCGTCGCCAGCACGGGCGGCAGCGCCAGGGGCGCGGGAGCGGGTTGAAGGGCCGGCGTCTGGGCGGCTGCCGGCAGAACTTGACGCATGCCGGTCACCGGTACCGGCGCCTGGAAACGCTCGGCCAGGAGGGCGGCGAGGATGCCGAGCAACAGCCCTGCCGGAATGGAGGCGGCGATGAACAGCGTGCGATGCGGCGAAGACGGCGCGGAGGGCACCGGTGCGCTGGAGATCACGCGGGCTTCGGGAATCTGGATGTCGTCCTGGTCCTGCACCGCGCGCAGCCGCGTGACGAAGGATTCGTACATCGTGCGGGTGGACGCGAGATTGGCCTGAAGCGAATTCAGTTTGATGCGGGCGAGATTGTCCTCGCGGGCCTGCCGCTCGACGCGTTGCAGGCTGTCTTCGATGGAGCCCAAATGCGCCCGCGCCACGGCCAGATCGCTTTGCATCGAACCGGCCACGGAGGCGACTTCGAAGGCGACCTTGGCTTCCAAATCGCGCTTTTCGTTGCGGATGGCCACCATCTTGGGATGGTTGGGGCCGTAGCGCGTGGCGAGATCGGCTTCCTGGCGCACCAGTTCGCCTTCCTGGGTCTTGAGATCTCCGATCATCTTGGAGTTGACGACAGGGGTGACGTCCGCCGCGTTGCCGGTCTTGGACAGCGCCGCGACGCGATCGTAGGCGGCCTTCTTCTCCGCCAGATCGGATTGCGCCTGGACGAGCTGGGCGTTGATCGCCATGAGCTGCTGATCGACCAGCGATTTGCCCTCGTCCGCGTCGACCAGATCGTGTTCGGTCTTGTAGAGTTCGACGGCGCCTTCCTGAAGCTGCACCTGCTGCGCCAGCTGGCGCATGCGGTCCGACAGCCATTGCGCGGCCTTGCGCGCCGCATCGATCTTGGTGGCGACCTGATCCTCGGTGTAGCTCTGGGCAAGCGTATTCGCGATCAACGCCGCCTTTTGCGGATCGCGGGCCGTAAAGCGCACTTCGAGGGAGGTGGAAAGCCCGAGCGCGCTGACATCGAGGCGGTCGAGAAAGGCGTTGACGATCACGTCGCGCGCATCGCCCCCGCTGGCCGGGGCGCGCAGCCAGTGCAGCGGATTGAAATCGGGCAGTGCGGCGCCGTCGAGCGCCGGATTGAATTCCGGATCGGCATAAAGCCTCAGCCTTCCGATCACCTGGAGGGCCAGATCGCGCGAAGACAGCACCTGAATCTGATTTTGCACCGAAGACGGATCGGTCGGCAGAGCCGACAACACGGCCGAAAGATCGGCGACGCTGTTCTTGCGCTGATCGAGCATGACGATGGCCGAGGTCGAATAGAGGGTCGGCATCGCCATCACGACGACGGCGGTAAGCGCCACCACCGCCAGTGTGACGTTGCGGATCAACACCCGGCGCTCGCTCACCACACGCAGGAAGTCGCCAAGGCCGAAACTGGCCTCGGGCGTCATAGGCGTGCTCGGAGCGTGGGTGGACATGGATTCGTCAGCCTGCACATTGGTTTACGCCTGTGACGGCTGCAGAAAGGTTAACGCCCGTGCGGCCCGTAAACCGGCCGGCGGAAGATCGCGGGCGCACCCGCCGGACTGGAAAATTCTGGAATGATGTCAATGGCTTCCGCGTCCGGAACGGCGCCGCCCGCCGCCGCGCGGAGCACCGCCGGATCGTCCCACGGCACGTCCTCGTAAACCTCTTGTCCGCCGCGCTCGCCGGCCAGGAGCTGCGGGAACAGTGCAATCTCCGCCCGGGTCGTGATCGCCGGGCGCGGCTCGACGCCAAGCAATGCGGCAGGCAGGTCTGGTCCCAGCGCCAAGTGGCAAATCTGCGTGGCGCGCGGATTGATCTCGATCAGATGCGGCACGCCTTCCCCGTCGCGCACGAAGTCCAGCCCATGCAGTCCGCTGAGCCGGAAGCGCACCGCGATTTTGCGGGCCGCTTCTTCCATGACCGGGCATTCGACCCGCCGCATGCGCCTGGCGGGACCGGTGGCGCCTTCCCAATCGACGACGTTCATGTGCAAAGACGCCAGAACCCGCCCGTCGCGCGCCGCGAAGACGCTGGTGGCGGGCTTGCCGGGGACGTACGCCTGCACATTGACGACGGCGGCACGCGGCGCCAGCGCCTCGGCCAGGAAATGAAGATCCTTGCGCACGAACACGCGCGCCAGGCTGCGCAGCCGCCCCGGAGGACCTTGCAGCGCCGCAAAGGCCTTTTCCGCTTCGCCCTGCGTACGCACGAACTTGACGCCACCGCCACCCCAACTCGCATCCGTCTTCAGCACGCAGGGAAGCCCGACGCGTTCGAGCGCCTCCGGCAGCGCCGCAATATCCGGCACGCCGAGCGTGAGCGGCGCTGCGATGCCCTCTTCGCGCGCCGCAGCCATGGACGGGCTGCGCGCCATGAGGACCGCATAGCTTTCCAAGGGTCCCAGCGAATGACGCAACAGCGCCTCGACCGGCCGCAACGACAGCAGCAAAGCCAGCGCGCGGTCGTCGCACGGGATCACGCGGTCGGGTTCGGCGGAGTGGATCGCCCGTGCGAACGAGGCCTGCGGATCCAGCGGCGCATAGCGGTAGATGTGCTTGGGATAGCGGCTGGCGTGCAACGCATGGCGGCGCGGTGCGATGGCCTCCACGCAGGCGCCCAACTCCGCAAACGCGCCGGCCAGCCGCGCTGCGGACGGCCAGTCCACGGTCGTCGCCAGGAGGATCTTCTGCTTCATTGCGGGCAAGGATAGAGACGCGAGGTTCAGCGGGCGTTAATTCCCGCCTTGGCCCCGTGGTGCCGGCCGGCACCAAGCCAGGCAATCGCGGTATCCGCGACGCGGCGGTACAAGGAATCCGAAAGAAAAATCTGAAGGAAGACGATCGCGGCGAGCGAAGGCCTGTAGCAGCCGTGCGCCACCGCGCCGAGGTAAAGCCTCAGGGCCTCTCTGCGGTCGATCACCGCCACGTATTTGGCATAGGCCCAGCCCAGGCAACCGTAATAAGCCTTGGCGGGGATGCGCGGACGAAGCTGTTCGATCCAGGCCCGCATGCCGGCGCCGCGACGGCCTGCCGAAAGCCGGTCCGGATCGCCGATGTCGCGCCACAGCACGCCCGGTTCCTCGGCCATGACGAAACGCGTTCCCGCCAGCGCGGCGCGGATCACGAAATCGGTGTCCTCTGCGGCAGGCAGATTCTCGGGGAAGCGGATGGCGCGGGCCAAGGCGGCATCGGTCACGATGGTGCTGGTCGGCAGGAAGCCGCGGTCGCAGAGCAGGTAGGTCGCCATGTCCTCGCCGGGCGCAATTGCCCGCGGCGGCTTCAGGATGGTGCGCCCCGCCCCGCGGTCCACGACGATGCGCGCGTATCCGGCCGTGCCCGGCGCCTGCCCGAGCAGCCGGCGCATGGCGGCGAGGTGATGGGGAAGAAAACGGTCGTCCGAATCGAGGAAGGCGATGAAGCGGCCTCGCGCGCGATCGATGCCGGTGTTGCGCGCTGCGCCGCCGCCGCGGTTGTCCTGGCGCAAAAAGACGATGCGCGGATCGGCAAGGTCCGCCACCACGCGCGCGGGATCGTCCTTCGAGCCGTCGTCCACCACCACGATCTCGAAATCCTGCTCGGTCTGCATCAGGACCGATTGCAGCGCGTCGCGCAGCATTCCCGCGCGGTTGTAGACGGGAACGACGACGGAAAAGAACGGCGTCATCGCGCTTGTCCGTCGCGCTGATAGACCATCGCCAGCATCAAGAGATAGGCGACCCAGGTCACGCCGTCGCCTTCGAGGAAATCGGTCTCCATCAGATTGTGCAGCACCAAAAAGACGAACAGCGAAAACAGCAGCGCCTTCGTCGCCGTGTCGCCCCGGCGCCAGAATGCCATCGCCGGAGCGGCAACCAGCGCGGCCATGGCCAGCACGAGACCGATGCCGCCGGTGGTGACCAGAAGCTGGAGATAGCCGTTGTGGCCGTGACTGGCCTCGGCGACCCAATCGCCGACGTAATTGTGGAGCGGCGAGACGCCGCCGGTGTTGGAGAAGGTGCCGAAGCCCGCGCCCAAGAGCGGATGATCGAAGATGAATGCCAGCTCGGCGCGCCAGATCTCGGTACGCCCGGTGAATTGCTGGGGATCGCCGAACAGCCGCAGGATCACGTTCTCGTCCGCGACGGCGAACGCCGCCGCCGCGACGAGCAGCACGACCCCCGCGACGATGGCGATGGTGCGGTCGATTTCCCGCCGCCACGCCAACCGGTAGATGCCCGCCGCCATGCTCGCCACGACGACCAGGCCGAGAGACGATTTCGATCGCGTCATCACCGTGAAGCCGATCGCGGCCGCGGCCACAAGCACATCGAAGGTCTTGCGGCGCCAGTTCGCCGCGGGCGAAAACAGAAAGACGAGCGCCGTCATGGCCCCGACGGAGCCGGCGATGTTCTTATGGCCGTAGAGCCCGCGCCAGTTGCCGACAAGCTGAGCGTCGGATTCGCCCGGCAAATGCACCGCATTCGGAATGAACTTGATGGACGCGAAGTTCACCACCAGGATCGCCAACAGCACCCAACGCCAGATCGCCAGCGCCTTTTGCGTTCCGACCGTTTCGATGCTCAGCATCGCCGAGACCACCAGGACGAATGCCAGCCCCGCGCGGCGGACGGTGACGAGCGGCTCCGGCGACCACAAGGCGCTCGCGACACACCACGCCAGTAACACTAACAAAAGCACGGGAAGCGCGCCGAACGCGTGCAGGCCGCGCTGGCGCAAGGCGCCGAGCACGATGGCGGCGAAGACGGCGAGGTAGCAGAGCTGGCGGGCGGCGTCGCCCGCACCGGTCATCGCGACACCGCCGAATTGCGCAACCTGCGGCGGCGGCGACGAGAACGGCGACAGCCCGACGAACGCCAAGAGCAGGAAGGCAAGGAACGATGCCTGCTCGATCCAGCCCGGCGCGCGGGCCGGCGCAAAGGTGAGCGTGTCAGTGGCCATGGGTCACGCCATAGGCATTGTAGCGCCGGCCCATCAGGGCGGCGAGTTTGCCGGCGTTGCGGAAGAAGCGTCGCAAGACGTCCGCGGCCCGATGGGGCACAGCGGCAAAAACGACCGCCAGCAGCGGCAAGACGATCAGCGCCGAAACGATCTTGGCGCATTCGGCCAGCCAGGCGGAGGTCTTGTGCCGGTATTTCAGGAAGATGCGCATTTCCGCATTGCCCACGCCATAGGCACGGCGGAGCACCCAATCGAGAGTCCGGCGCAGCTCCGGCACGGCGGCGAAGGCAATCGCCTCGTCCGCCCAGGCGAAGCGGCCGCCGGACGTCTTCACGCGTTCGAAAAAGTCGCGATCCTCGCCGCCCGAAAGCGCAAAGGCCGGATCGAACCACGGCGCGGCGAGCCTTTCGAGGCAGGACCTCGAGATCAAAATATTGCCGGCGCCTTCCAGCATCGCAGCCGGACCGGTCGGCCGGCGCATGTCGCTCATGCCGTCGAACCCGGCAGCCCAACCACCTTGCGAGGACTGCGATTCGAACAGGACCGAGCCTTCCACGACATCGGCGCCCGTGGCCGCCTGGACCCGCAATAGTTCGTTCAGCCAATGCGGGGAGGGCCATTCGTCGTCGTCGAGCATGGCGACGAACGGGGCACCCGGATAACCGAGCGCACGCTGCACCAGCGTGTTGCGCACCTGCGCGATGCCGCGTTCCTCGGCGATGACGGGATCGAGCGGCCAGCGATAATGTGCGCAAATCGAGCGGCAGAAATCATAGCCCGCATGGGCCTCGCCGTCGTTGTCCGCGACCACGACAAGCAGGCGTGCGTCCGTCTCCAGCTTTTCCAGGGCGCCGAGCAGGCGCGCCAGGCTGGCCGGCCGCTTGAATGTCGGAATCGCGACGACGATTTCAGGCAATCTTGCGCCTCCAGGAGCCCGTCAATACGAACAGCATCACCACCATCACCACCTCGCCGGCGACGACGCCGCCCAGCGAGGCGATCGGCCCGAAGGCAATCAGCAGCGCCAGAGTGGCGGCCAGGGTCACTGCCCCCGCATAGAAGCTTATCCGCGCCAGCGCCGGGTAGTTGCCGGTGGCTTGCACGAACACCGCTTCGGGCGTGCGCACGACGCGCAGGGCCGTGATCGCGACCCAGAAGGCGAGCACGACCAGGACTTGCGGAACGCCGTAATGCTTCAGCAGCAAATGCGGAAACCAGACCACGAGCACGACCGACAGAAGAATGGTGGCGGCCAACACTGCACCCGCCGCCGTTCGAAATTCGTTAACCACCCGGAAGGCGCCTTTCAGGTCCTTTTGGCCGATACGGCGGGCCATCACGGGCTGATCGATGTCGGGCAAAGCGCCCAAGACCAGCGACGCCGGGCGCATGAACAGCGCGCCCAGGGCCAGCAATCCGAACGCGCCGGGTCCGGCAATGAACGTGACCAGATAGGCATGGGCATTGGCGGCAACTTCGGTCAGCGCCACGCCCAAGAGCGACCAGCGGGTCACATTCCGCCAGATCGGCAGGTAGGAGCGCAAGCCGGCGCTGGCGGCCGCCTCGACCAGTTCGAAGATGTATCCGGCCCCGAACGGGACCATCGCGGCACCCGTCGCGAACACCAGCACGAGCGCGGCATTGCGCATCGAAAGTCCGCCCGAGAATGCAAGCGCCACCAAACCCGCGACGAGCAGACCGGCATAGAAGACGTCCGACGCCGCCACGGCTTCGATCCGGCCGTGGACGTTGGAGAGGCTGCGCGCGAAACCGCGCACCGTCTGCAGGACGCCGTAGAGCCCGAACAGCAATGTCGTCACCAGCCCGGCCTTCGCGGTGGCCATCAGCCCCGTCACGACCACGCCTGCCAAGAGCGACACGACGATGCTCGTCTTCTGCAAGGTGACGATTTCGCTCCGCGCGATCGCTTCCGGCTTGCCGCGGGTGAGGAAGGCCGGCGCACCCAGGAGCGCCCCGGAGGCACCGAGGCAGAACGGCACGACGATCAAGAGAAACGCGAACTGGCCGAACTCCTCCGGCCGCAGCATCCGCAGGAACAACAGGGAGGCGATGAAATGAGCGGCGGAAACCGCCACCGGCCCGAGCGAAGACACGCCATAGCGGTAGGAGGTCCGCCACACCGTGCCCGCCCATTCTTCGAGTCTTGCGGGTTGTCCGATCGCCGACATGATCAGGCCCTGCCCGTGTGCAACAGGAGCATGGCGATCGCGACCGGGTTGGTGACGAGATAACGCCAGAACAGGCGGCGCGGCTCGCGCCACAGCCGGTAGAGCCACTCCAGGCCGTTGTTCTGCATCCATTCGGGAGCGCGCGCATAATCGCCTGCCGCAAAATTGAAGCAGCCGCCGCAGGTCACGATCCAGCCGACTTTGAGATGCGCTTTGTTGCGGGTGCAGAAATCGTATTCCTTCGGCACGCCGAGCCCGACCCAGACCACATCGGCGCCGGAGGCGTTGATTTCCTCGCAGATCGCCGCTTCGTCGCCGGTGCGGAAATAACCGTTGCGGCGCCCGACGATCTCGATCCCCGGATAGGTCTTGGCCAGATTCTCGGCGGCGCGGGCGTTGATCTCTTCGGTCGAGCCGAGGAGGAAAAACTTGAGGCCGAACTCTTCCGCGGCGCCGGCCGCATCGAACAGAAAATCCGTGGTGGCACTGCGTTCCGGCACGGGCGTCTGGGTGAGGAGCTTTGAGGCGACGACCACAGGCTCGCCGTCGGCATGAATCACGTCCGCCCGGCCGAAGCTCTCGCGGAAGGTCGCATCGAGCGCAGCCATCGCGATGGCGTGCCCGTTGGTGGCGAATACCAGCCGGGGCGAGCGGCGCCCGCCGCGGGCAGCCAAGCAATCGCCGACCATCAGGCCGCCGAGCTGGCGGCGCGAAACGCAAGCCGTGGCGATGCCGCCGACCGTCACCCGGTCGTAGACGCGCACGCCGGAGCGGCGTTCGGTCCGGCGCGGCGGTGCGGCGAGGGCGTGGGTGCTCATTAGCAGGCGTTCCTGGCGCGAAACACCTCCAAAGGCGTGCGCAAGAGGATCTCGAGATCGAGCGCGAAATTGGCGTGACGCGCATACCAGAGGTCGAACTCGATGCGGGCCGCCATCGAATCCAGCGTGGGCGTGGGACCGCGATGGCCGTTGACCTGCGCCCAGCCGGTGATGCCCGGTTTGACCGCCTGGCGGTGCCGGTAATCGCGGATCAGGGCGGAATAATACGAATCGTGCGCCGCCGCGTGCGGACGCGGGCCGATCAGCGACATGTCTCCGCGCACCACGTTGATGAGTTGGGGCAGCTCGTCGAGGCTGGTGCGGCGCAGCCAGCGGCCGACGCGCGTCGCGCGCGGATCGCCTTGGCGGGCCTGGACCACGGCTTCGCCGTCCTCCATCACATGCATGGTGCGGAATTTCAGGATCTCGAAGCCGCGGCCGCAGATGCCGTTGCGCTTCTGCCGGAACAGCGCCGGACCCTTCGAATCCAGCCGGACCAGCACGGCGATCAGCGCCAAGAGGGGTGCCAGGACTACCAGCGCGGAAACGGCGACGGCGAGATCGAACGCGCGCTTGCCGACGCCGCAACCCCAGTTTGTGTCGGTGTTGACCGCCACCAGTCGCGCTTTGCTGCCCGCGGGCAGCAAAGCGATCATGGACGGCAGTTCGGCCAGAGCCTGGCTGACGACTTCCGCGTCGGTGAAAGCGACGGCGGCGTATTTCCGATGGGAGCTCACGGCTGTCCCGCGACAAGACTTCGGGACGACAGATTGCAGTTTGCGAGCCAGCGCGGCGGCCCGGCGGCGTCCCGCTTCGCAACGGTTCCGAACCGCCTCTGAGCCAAGATAAGACGATGGCAGCGATGCGGTGCCATTGCGGCACAGCCCTATGGTTAAGCTCCGTCACATTCACCGGCCGCCGGGTCGAGGCGCCCGGCTGCGGGATTTGTATAGGTTACGTAGGTTTGAGCCCGCTTTCGGCCGACGCGAGCGGCGGCCGCAGCGACGTTATAGTTGCACCACAAAGACCGGTTAACCTAGAGACAGGAATTGGAATGAAACTTGGATGGTGTTTGCCTCAACTGAAGGCTGCACAAAGGGGCGCCGTGAAGGAACGGCGAGTTGCAGAGGCAAGAAGGAGGGGTTGAGGCAACAACGAAAAGGTACTCAGGAAATGTCCAAAGCAATTGAGATCGGGGCTCCCCATCCCCTTGATGTGGCACTAGGTTCGCGCATCCGGTTGCGCCGGCGGGAACTGGGTTTTTCGCAGGAACAACTGGCGCGCAAAATAGGCATCACCTTCCAACAGGTGCAAAAGTACGAGCACGGCACAAATCGCGTGAGCTTTTCCCGGCTCGTCGAGATCGCGCGCGCGCTGGGCTGCGGGGTGATGGATATCGTGGGCGATCTGGACTCGACGACAAACGCGTCGATGTTCTCGGAACACATGATACGGCTGAACGAACCGGGCGCCGCCGAGCTTCTCGAGGCCTATGCGGCGATCCACTCGCCGAAGCACCGCCGCGCGATCCTCAACCTGGCAAAACAGCTCGCGGAGACAACGCAGAAAACAAGCTGCGACTTCGACCAGCACGTGCCCGAAACCGAGCCGGCATAAGGCGGCTTCCGCGATGACGGAAATGCGGTATTTTTCCAGTTCTTTATTTGGTCGCCCGACCTTTCGGAAAGGCGCTTCACAATCGTGCGGGCCCTATCCTAGCCGCTGTTGCGCAGGCCGGCCGAAACCCCGTTGATCGACATGTGAATGGCACGGCTGGTGCCTTCACTGTCGTCGCCGGAACGGCGACGGCGCAGCAGATCCACCTGCAAGTGATTGAGCGCGTCGATGTAGGGGAGCCGCAGGCGAATCGAATTCTTCAGTTTGGGACTGCGTTCCAGAAGCGTCGCCTGTTCGCTCAAGGCCAACACCGCCTCGACCGTGGCGTGCCACTCCTGCTCGATCCGCTCGAAAATGGCGCGCGCCAGGGCCTGGTCCTCCACCAGTTCCGAATAGCGCCGGGCGATGGTCAGACTGGACTTGGCCAGCACCATCTCCATGTTCGAGACCGTGGTGCGGAAGAACGGCGAGGTCCGGTACAAGGGGCGCAGGGCGTCGGCGCCGATCTCGCGCACGGCGGAGCCGAAGCCGAACCAGCCCGGCAGCATGACGCGCGCCTGCGACCATGAGAACACCCACGGGATCGCGCGCAGATCCTCGATCCGCGCCGAGGCGGTGCGTGAGGCCGGACGGCTGCCGATCTTGAGGTCCGAGATTTCCGGCAGCGGTGTCGATTGGCTGAAATAGGCGTCGAAGCCGGGCGTGTCGTAGACCAGCGCGCGGTAGGCGCGGTAGGCCTGTTCGCTCAGCATCGACAGCAGAATCGCCGCCTCACCGTCGGCGGCGTCCGTTTCGTGGTTCAGCACCGACAGCACCGCGGCGACGATCACCGTCTCCAGGCTGCGCCGGCCGATCTCGGGATCGCCGTACTTCGCGGCAACCACCTCGCCCTGCTCGGTGATGCGGATGCCGCTGGTCGAGGCGTTGCAGGGCAGCGCCCGGATGGCATCGAAGCTGGAGCCGCCGCCGCGGCCCACCGCCCCGCCGCGGCCGTGGAAGAAGCGCATGGCGATACCGCGCTGGGAGCCGACGTCCGTAAGGCCCGCGATGGAGGCGCGGATTTCCCAATTGGACGTCAGATAACCGCCGTCCTTGTTGGAGTCCGAATATCCGATCATCACTTCCTGGATCGCGCCCTGCCGCTCCAGCAGCGCCCGGACGAACGGCACCTCGAGATAGGCGCGCATGATGTCGGGGCTGGCGCGCAAGTCGGCGACGGTTTCGAACAGGGGCACGATGCGCAAGTCGGCGCGAGGCGGTTCGCCGGGCGTGAGCAGTCCCGATTCCTTCATCAAGGCCGCGGTTTCCAGGAAATCCGAGACGCTTTCCGTGCGCGAGATCACGTAATTGGCGATGGTGCCGGCACCGAACCGGCGGCGCATCTCCGCCGCCTTGTCGCCCACCGCCAGTTCGCGTTGCGCGATTTCGGAGTACGCCCGGAAGGGCGAGCGCAGCAGCCGCGGGCTTGCCAGTTCCTTCAAGAGCAGCGCCACGCGCTGGTCCTCGCCGAGCGTAATATATGAGGACACCACGCCGGCGCTGCGTAGGAGCTCGTCGACGACCACTTCGTGTACGGCCGAGTTCTGGCGCAGGTCGATCACGGCCAGATGGAAGCCGAAGGCGCCCACCGCTTCGCGCAGGTTGAGAAGGCGTCCGTCCGCCAGATCGGCATCGCCGTTCTCTTTGAGCGAGTCGACGATCACGCCGATGTCGGCGTCGAATTCCTCCGGAGTCGCGTAGGGTTCGGCCTGCCAGCGCGGCGCCAGTGCCGGTCCGCGCCCGACCAGGGCGTTGCGCGTGGCGGCGAGCCGCGAATAGCAGGTCACCAGGGCGCGCCGATAGGGTTCGTCCTGCTGATGGCGCGAGGTGTGCTCGGGGCTGGCGGCCAGGTTCTTCAGGGCCGCGCTGGTGGTGACGAATTCTTCCGAGAGCGACAATTCGGTGCCGAGGGTGTTGACCTCCCGCAGGTAATGGTCGAGCACGATTTCCGCTTGGCGGCGCACCGCGTATTCCAGTGTGTCGGCCGTGACGAAGGGATTGCCGTCGCGATCGCCGCCCACCCAGGAGCCCGGCTTGAGATAGGGCAGCACCTCGCCGTTGAGGCCGTAGAGGCGCGCGACGCGGCGCTTCACCAGCGGAACCTGGGTCAGGAAGGTGCGGGCGAAGACCGCAACGGCATTCTCGATCTCGTCCGTCACGTGGATGCGCACCGCGCGGAACATGCGGGTCTGCCACAGCGTGCGGATTTCGCGCTTGAGCTGGGCTTCCACTTCCGCGCCTTCGCCTTCGTGCAGATTGGCGGCGTCCAGACGCTCGAGCAGCGCGGCGATTTCCGTTTCCCGGTCGAGAATCGATTTGCGACGCACTTCCGTCGGATGGGCGGTGATCACGGGCGACAGCAGCGCGTGCGAGAGATAGGCGCTCACATTCTTGGCATTGACGCCCGTATGATGTTCGAGCTGCTGGAGAGGACCCGGCCCTTTTTCGGTGTGGACCCAATGGTCGTCGGCGATGTTGGCGAGCTGCGAGAAGATCGAAAAGGCGCGGATCAGGAGCGCCACGTCGTGCGGCGAAAGCTGGCTGAGGCGCCGGTCGAGCGGTATTTCGCCCGCGCCGGTGCGATGCTCGCCCACGGCCTGCTGGCGCAGTCCTTCCACCAGCTCGTAGTCGGCCTGGCCGCGCTTTAGGCTGGCCGGGTCCGAGCCGTACTGCTCGCGGATGACGGCGCCCAGGATGCGTCCCAGAAGACGGATGGTCTCGAGGCTGTCGAGTTGCAGGCTGGGGGCATTCATGGGCGAGGTCCTTCTTGGGACACGTTGCCCAGCCCGCTGTTGCGGCGCAACAGAAAAGAGGGGGGCGGCTGACCCTAATGCATCATGAAAACTGGAATCTTAGGGTGGGAGACGATGTGCTCGGTGACCCCGCCGAAGATCGATTCCATCAGACGGGAGTGGCCGTAGCCGCCCGCGACCAGCATGTCGAAACCGTCGTTGGCGGCCGTGTCCACCAGCATTTCGGCCGCGGAAGCTTCCCCGCGGGCGATGAAGCGATGCGAGGCGGTGATCCCGTGCAGCAACAGGTATGCGGCCACTTCGGCGCCGTCGCCGTGCGCGCCGCCGTTCTGCACCGACAGCACATCCACCGCTTCGGCCCTTTTTAGATAAGGCAGCGCCGCGGTGAGGGCGTGCGCCGATGCCAGGCTGGCGTCCCAGCCGACCGCCACGCGGCGGCCGACTTCCACCGGCGGGCGCTCGGCCGACAACAGCACCGGACGCTCGAGTTTCGTCAGGGTACGGACGAAAGCTTCCTGCACTTCGGAATCGTCGGTCTCGCGGATCGGCGGAAACACCACCACGTCGCAGAGCCGCGCCTCGCGGTCCAGCGCGCGGGGCAGATGACCGACCGATTCCTGGTAGGACACCGTCACGGCGTCGGCGCATAGCGGCGCCCCGACGATGCGGATGCCGGCTTCGGCGGCCATCGTGGCGAGCGTGGAAC
>Ga0187810_10000213_pt1 | contig 26113 bp, 31 predicted proteins | sample NC_wetland_sal_i_9_FD_132963 | JGI IMG/M metagenome (GOLD analysis project Ga0187810, IMG submission 132963) | Wetland sediment microbial communities from Neuse River Estuary, North Carolina, USA - ASW_5 | ecosystem: Environmental > Aquatic > Freshwater > Wetlands > Sediment | place: USA: North...
GCCAAAACGAAGGTTCAAATGGGCAGGAAACTGTCCAGACAGGAAACGGAAAGAAGGCCCCCGTGGGGCACGGAATTCCGCGAAAAACAACGCTCAAGCCCCGGCATCGTCCGCAAAAGGCAGTGCTCCGCCGCTCACAGCCCCCGCGCCACGAAATGCGGGTTGGCGAAGCCGGGCTTGCCGTAGGCGAAGGGCTTGCCTTCCGGCGTGGTCAGCGTGCCGCCCGTCGCCGCAGGCCGCGCCCGTGCGCCACAACGCATCCATCAGGTACTGTTCGCGGCCGCAGGCATAAGGCATCCCTTTGAAGGCGGCGGCCGCCAGCTCGTGCACCGCCGCAAAATCGGCCTCGCCCTGATTGCGGATGAACGTCCCGCTCATCGTTCCCCCTGACGGCATGTCCTGCCGCACCTTGCCACACCGTCTTGAAGTGCGCCGCAACGATTCCCACTTCATTCCAGCCTGTAAGACCGCCGCCATGCGGCTGCGCTGCGTTCGCAAACGGCGGCTGATGTTGGCTCAGGAACGGAAAGGAAGCTGGTCTAGCAAGCCGATTATTGCAGCGGTTCAGTGGGTTGTGCGGAAAAAAGCCGAATTGAATTCACGTTTTCCTCTCCCAGCCCCGGGGTGTTTTCCGTAAGGAGTCGCAAGACTGAGTCTTCGCATAATCTTTCTTATCACTGAGAATCAGTCTGCGGGGGCGCCGTTCCACAAGCCGCAGCGCCGTCCGGCGCAAAACCGTCCGTGTCCGGCGTTGCTGCAAAATCGCGATGATTGGAAAGGCGTGTGTCTAAAGCGCCGCGCGGATCTTCGCCGCCAGGGGTTCCAAACTGGCGGGATCGACCATGTCGCGGGCATGGAAGCGCAAATCCATGCCGACGGCCCGCGGGATGATATGCATGTGGACGTGGAACACGCTTTGTCCCGCCGCGTGCCCGTTGAGCTGCACCAGCATCAGGCCGGGCACCTCAAGCGCCGTCTTCACCGCCCTGGCCACCTTCTGCGCCGTCGCCATCAAGGCCGCCGCGCCTGCGGGCGAAAGCTCGAAGATGTTCTCCGCCTCCTCCTTGGGCACCACCAGGGTGTGTCCGTCGGCTTGGGGCATGACGTCCATGAAGGCCAGCGTCTTGTCGTCCTCGTAGATTTTCACGCAGGGAATTTCGCCGCGGATGATCTTGGCGAAGATGTTGGAACGGTCGTAGGGCACAATATCTCTCCGTCATGGCCGGCCGGCGAGCGTAGCGAAGCGCGAGCCGGCCATCCAGACTTTCCTTTCGTACGGTTTGGGGGATCAGTCCTCGCGCGGCGGTCCTTTGCGGAACGGCCCCGCGGCCGCCATGTCTTCGATATCCGCGGCGATGGCCACCCGTTCGGCGGTCAGGTAATCGGCCACGGCGCGCCGCAGGCCGCCGTGGCGGATGTAATGGGCGGAATAGGTGGTCACGGGCCGGTAGCCGCGCAACAGCTTGTGTTCGCCCTGGGCGCCTGCTTCCACCTTGGCAAGGCCGCGGGCGATGGCGAAATCGATGGCTTGGTAGTAACAGGTCTCGAAATGCAGGAAGGGCACGTATTCGGTGCAGCCCCAGTTGCGGCCGTAAAGCACGCCCTCGCCGAACAGGTTGAGCGCCCCGGCGATGGTCTTGCCGCCCTTCCGCGCCATCACCAGCAAAACCTGTTCCGCCATGCCCTGGCCGAGGCGGCTGAAGAATTCGCGCGTCAGATAAGGCCGGCCCCATTTGCGCCCGCCGGTGTCCATGTAGAAGCGGAAGAACAGGTCCCAATGGGCTTCGGTGATGTCGCGGCCCGTCAGCCAGTCGAAGGCGATCCCCGCCTCGCGCAGACTGGCGCGCTCTTTCCGCAAATTCTTGCGCCGGGACGACGACAGCTCTCCCAGGAATTCGTCGAAGCTGTTATAGCCGCGGTTCTCCCAATGAAACTGGCGGTCGGTGCGCAACAGAAAGTCCATCTCGCCCGCCGCCTGCCATTCCGTTTCGGTGGGGAAGGTGATGTGCAGCGAGGAACAGTCGAGCTGTTCCGTCGCCGCCGCCCCCGCCGCCAGCAGTGCGGTGCGCGTGGCTGCTTCGTCGGCCCCGGCAGCCACCAGAAGGCGCCGTCCCGTGACGGGCGTGAAGGGCACGCTGGCCTGCAGCTTGGGGTAATAGCGCCCGCCGATGCGGTCCAGCGCCTCCGCCCAGGCATGGTCGAAGACGTATTCGCCCTGGGAATGGTTCTTGGCGTACAGCGGCATCAGGCCTTGCAGGCGCCCGCCGCGTTCCACCACCAGATGCAGCGCCTGCCAGCCGGTGCGCGGCACCGCCGAGCCGGATTCCTCCAGCGCCGCGTAGAATTCGTAGCGGGTGAAGGGGTGCGGCTCCGCAACGCCTGCGGGATTGGCGCAAGTCTTCCACTCCGCCGCGCCGATTTCCGCCGCGGGGCCTGCCAAGCGTGCGCTCAGTTCGTCCTTGCTCACGCGATCTCGAAAATCGCTTCCACTTCCACAGCCACGTTGCGCGGCAGCGAGCCGGCGCCCATGGCGGCGCGGGCATGCTTGCCGGCTTCGCCGAACACCTCCACCATCAGGTCGGAGGCGCCGTTGGCCACCTCCGGGTGCTGGGTGAAGCCGGGCACGGCGTTGACGAACACCGACAGTTTCACGCAGCGCTTGACGCGGTCGAGACCGGCCGCCGCCTTCACCTGCGCCAAAAGGTTGACGGCACAAAGCCGCGCCGCCGCCTTGCCGTCTTCGACGGAAATTTCCTTGCCGACGGTGCCGACATATTTCAACCCGTCCGGCGCCGCCGTGATCTGGCCCGAGACGAACAGCAGATTGCCGCTCGTCACCGCCGGAACATAGCTCGCCACCGGGGCGGGCGGCGTGGGCAGGTTGATTCCCAACTCTTGCAATCGCGCTTCGATGCGGCCTGTCATATTTCACCTCTTTTTATCAAAGTATCGCCTTTGCCGGTCCTTCTTCAAAGGGTTTCCGTGCATGGCGGCCACGCGCTATAGAGGCGGTATGAGCAACCGGCTCGACGACGATGTCCCGTCCCCTGCGCAAGACGGTTTTTCCATGCCGCCGGAGTGGGAACCGCATCTGCGCACCTGGATGTGCTGGCCCTGCCGCGTCGAAGCCTGGGGCGGCGGTGACGCGCTGCTCAGAGCCCGCCAGGCGACGGCACGCATCGCCCGTGCCGTCTCCACCTTCGAGCCGGTGATGCTGGCGGCGCGGCACGAAGACCTGGCGGAGGCCAAGCTGGCCACCGCCGGCAAGGTGCAGCTGTTCGAGACCATGCTGGACGATTCCTGGGCGCGCGACACCGGCCCCAGCTTCCTCTGCGGCCCGGCGGGGGCGCGCGGCGCGGTGCAGTGGCAGTTCAACGCCTGGGGCAACAAGTATACGCCCTTCACCCACGATGCCGGATTGGCGACGCGCATCGCCCATGCCGCCGATCTCCGGGTCTATGACGGCCCCCTGGTGTGCGAAGGCGGGGCCATCCACGGCGACGGCGAAGGCACGCTGATCACCACCGAGCAATGCCTGCTCAATCCCAACCGCAACCCGGGCATCACGCGGGAAGAGGCGGAACGCCGCCTGAAGGCCTTCACCGGGGCGCGCAAGGTGATCTGGCTGGGCGGCGGCTTTTCCGACCTGGAAACCGACGGCCATATCGACAACATCGCCTGTTTCGTGGCGCCGGGCCGCGTGCTGGTGGGGGTGCCGTCTTCGCCTTCGCTGCCCGATGCGGCGCCGGTACGCGAAGCCATCCGCCGCCTCAAGGCGGCGCGCGATGCCGAAGGGCGCCCTCTCGAAGTGATCGAAATGGTGCAGCCACGCCGTGTGCGCTTCGACTGGCGCGGGCGGATTTTGCAGACGAGTTACGTGAATTTCTACCTGGCCAATGGCGGTATCGTCATGCCCGGCTTCGACGATCCCCATGACGAGAAGGCACAGGACCTGCTGGCCGCCCTGTTCCCCGGCCGCGACATCCTGCAGGTGGAGGTGCTGGATCTCGTGCAGGGCGGCGGCGGCATCCATTGCATCGCTTTGGGGGAACCCGCCGCGCCATGAGAAGGACCGTTTTCGCCGCCGCGCAATTCGCCTGTTCCTGGGATCGCCGCGCCAATGTCGGGAAGGCCAAGGCGCTGGTGCGCGAGGCGGCGGGGCAGGGCGCCAATGTGGTGCTGCTGCAGGAATTGTTCGAGACGCCTTATTTCTGCCAGGACCAGTCGCCGGAGCATTTCAAACTGGCCGCAGCGGCGGAGGGCAATCCGCTGCTGGCGGAAATGGCGGAACTGGCGAAGGCGCTGGGCGTGGTGCTGCCGGTGAGCTTCTTCGAAAAGGCCGGGCAGGCTTACTTCAATTCGCTGGCGATGATCGATGCGGACGGCAGCGTTTTGGGCGTCTATCGCAAATCGCATATTCCCGCAGGCCCCGGCTACCAGGAGAAATATTACTTCTCGCCCGGCGATACGGGATTCAAAGTCTGGCGCACCAAATTCGGCGTGCTGGGTGCGGGCATTTGCTGGGACCAGTGGTTTCCCGAAGCGGCGCGCGTCCTGGCGCTGATGGGGGCCGAGGCGCTGCTTTACCCCACCGCCATCGGCAGCGAACCGCCGCCGGCCCCGCCGTTCGACAGCCGCGAGCACTGGCGCCGCGTCATGCAAGGCCATGCCGCCGCCAATTGCATGCCGGTGATCGCCGCCAACCGCATCGGCAGGGAGAAAGGCGAGGCGGGCGAACTCACTTTCTACGGTTCTTCTTTCGTCACCGACGCCACCGGTGCCGTGGTGGCGGAACTGGACCGGACGCAAGAAGGCGTCACAACCGCCGCTTTCGATCTCGACGAGATTGCCGCACAGCGCGCCTCCTGGGGCCTGTTCCGCGACCGCCGGCCCGACCTCTATGGCGATCTGAGCCAGCATGGCTGAGGCCTGGCAGGAACTGGCGCAAGCGCGATTGCCAGGCGGGGATGTGCTGACGCTGCGCAGCAACGGCGCCGATTTCGAGATCCGCTGCAATCTCTTCGAGTTGATGTCGAGCCGGAACCCGGTTTCGGAACGGGCTTTGGCCGAAGCGGCCTGTGCGCGGCTCGGTACCAAGGCGCAGATTCTCATCGGCGGGCTGGGCATGGGCTATACGGTGCGGGCCGTGCTCGACCGGCTCGGCCCGGAAGCCCGCATCACGGTGGCGGAACTGGTGCCCGAGGTGATCGCCTGGAACCGCGGGCCTCTGGCACATCTGGCGGTGTACCCGCTCGACGATGCGCGCGTCACGGTTTGCAATGCGGATGTCGCGGAGGTGATAAGGGCCAATCCGCGCGGCTTCGATGCCGTCCTGATGGATGTCGATAACGGTCCGGAAGCGGTGCTCTTTCCGGCAAACCGTGTCCTGTATACGGCGGAGGGCGTGGCGCTGACCCTCACGGCACTGCGGCCGGACGGCGTGCTGGCACTGTGGTCCGCCGATGCTTCACCGGATTTCGAACAGGCCGTCGAGACGGGCGGCTTCCGGTTGGAGCGCAGGGACGTCGATGTTCCCGATAAAAGCGGGTTGGCGCACACGCTCTATTTGGTTCGGGCGGATTAAGCCGAAAGCGGACTTGCGAGACCTCGCAAATCCGCTTGGGCGAGAAGCTACGGCAGGCAGGCGCAGCGCGTCTTCAAACGCGATCCGGCAAGCACCTTCGCTTTGCCACGAACCGCATGCGCGAGGCTTTTGTGCAATCCGCCGCCGCCGGCATCGACACGGTCTTACGCGGCACCTTCGCCAGCCTGTTGCGTCCGGCGCCCGCGAGCGGCGCCCTGGTTCTGTATGACTCGCGTTGCCGCACGGATCGGGATGCTCGCGTGGCATCCTTCGCCGCTTTCCTGCCAGGCCATCTCCTTCAAACAGCAGGGATGGATGTGGGAAGCGGCTCGCGACGTTCAAGAGCCGGAATGGCGATTTAATACTTCCGTCACCGCGCGTTTGTTCATGGTGATGAACGGGATGTGCGGCGCATTCGCAGGTGCAGGAACGGCGACTTTGCGCCACTTCCGGCCATTCCTGGGACTGAAAGCGACATGGGTAACACCTGCTGTATTTGCAAATCAGGGTGGTATTGTCCCGATCAGCGAGAATGGTGGGGGAAGCAAATGTTCTCACGCTCGACGATCTTTGTTGGGTTGCTGGTCATTGCGCTCGCTGTCGGCGTTGGCGCAGTGGGGTTCGCCCATCGCGGTGTCCCCACCGTAACCAGTGACGCCGTGCGCGGAATGATCCAGACAGAATTACCTGTCGGAGCGCCTCCGTCCGCAATTGAGACATTCTTCAAACGGCACCACATAGATTTTACGTGGGACGAATATACGGGCAAGTATGTCGCGATCATTCGGGACGTGGAGCGATTCCATTCGATCACAATTGATGTCTTCGTCTCGGACGGCAGGAAGTTTGCCCGAGCCGAGGTCAGGGATAGCTACACCATGCCCTGATCCGCGTTTCGTGGCCGAGGGAAATGGCAGAAGATGGCGCAAATCGGCCGTTTGCGGCGAATGCCGCCTGGGTTTTGTAGTGGGCTGACGTAGCACGGCTGAAACGCCCTCCCCTGAAAGGGGAGAGTTAGGGGGTCAGGACCCCCTCCGGCCACTTCGTGGCCGCCTCCCCCTTTCAGGGGGAGGAAACGGGCAAGCCCTTTGCCGCGTCCGCTTCGCTCCACAGCCAGGCGGCGCCGCGCACGCCGCTGGAATCGCCGTGCTTGTTTCTCACGATCTTCGCCGGAGATTCGGCGGTGAAGGCATAGCGCTCCACCAGCGGCGGCAGGCTTTCGTACAGCGTGGCGATGTTCGACACGCCGCCGCCCAGCACGATCACGTCGGGATCGAGGATGTTGACCACCACCGCAATCGAGCGCGCCAGGCGGTCGGTGAAATCCTCCAGTTCGATCTTTGCCGCTTCTTCGCCTTCCAGTGCCGCGGCGACGATGGCGGGCGCCGTCAGCGTCTTGCCCGTGCGCGCTTCGTAGTGGCGGGCGATGGCCGTACCGCTGCACCAGGTCTCGATGCAGCCCTTCTTGCCGCAGTAGCAGGCCGGAGCGTGTTCGAGTTCATACAGGCTCGGCGCGGGCAGGGGATTGTGCCCCCATTCCCCGGCCACGCTATGGGCGCCGGTCAACACTTTGCCGTGCACGCAGATCCCGCCGCCCACGCCGGTGCCCGTGATGATGCCGAAAACCGTTTCCGCCCCCGCCGCCGCGCCGTCCGTGGCTTCCGAAAGCGTGAAGCAATTGGCGTCGTTCTGCACCCGCACCTCGCGGTGCAGCGCCGCGCTCAAGTCCTGGTCGAGGGGATGGCCGATCAATTGGGTGGAATTGGCGTTCTTCACCAGCCCGGTGACGGCGCTGATGCAGCCCGGAATGGCGAGGCCGAGGCTGCCCTGGCGCCCCAGCTTGGCTTCGGCGCCTTCGACCAGCCCGATGAGGGCGCGCAAGGTCACCTCATAGGTGTCGCGCGGCGTGGGAATGCGTTCGCGCAAGAGTTCGCGCCCGTCTTTCTCCAGCGCCAAGATCTCGATCTTGGTACCGCCCAGATCAATGCCGAGACGCATGGCGTTATCCTTTCGTCATGGCCGTCCTTGGCGCATAGCACCAGCGTATGCGCGCCATCCAGTCGGCGCACATCCGTGCGCCGAAAGACTCTTTGTTTCGCTGGATGGCCGGGTCAAGCCCGGCCATGACGAAAAAGAAGAGAGTGCACTATGAACCCACCCGTTCCAGGATGAACCTTGTGGCCTCGGCCCAGTCCGCGGCATGACAATGCGCCGGGAAACCGGTTCCCACCAAGCGCCGCAATTCCGGGCTTTCCGCCAGATGGATCAATGTCACGCCGGGCGCGCTTTTTGCCACATCGGCCAGGTTCGAGGGAATGTCGTCGATGAAGAAGGCGGGGGCGCGCGCCCGCGCCGCCAGCGCTTTCACCGCCGCGCCCTTGTCCGCCAGGTAACCGCCGCCGCCGTCATTGGCGATCAGCGGGAAGTCGAGGCCGAGCTTTTCCAGGTTGCGCCGCCGCGCCACGGCTTGGCGATGGTTGATGTTGGAGAGCACCACCACGTTTGCCACCCGCGACAGTTCCGCCAGCGCCGCACAGGCGCCCTCCACGGCATCCAGCCAGTCGAGATCGGCGCGGTATTCCTCGATCAGCGCCGTGGTCTCCACCTCGAGGAGCGGCGAGCCGTCGTCCCTGCGCTTGACGGCGCCTTCCAGGCGGGTGCTGCTCAACTCCAGCACGAAACCGCGCCGGTTCAGCCAGCGCTCCAGCCCGCCGGTGAAGCGCAGCAGCACGCCGTCGGCATCGGAAACGACCAGAGGCCGTCCGGGCGTGACGGCGGCGAGCGCGGTGGAAAGATCGAAGTTCACGATTCGCTCAACACATGCTGGGCCCGATGCAGGTCTTTCGCCTCCAGCGCCGCTTCCGCGCAGAAGCCGGTCACCAGGGCATCGTCCGCCAGCAGGTAATCGAGCACCGCCCGCAGCATGTCCGGATCGCCCGCCCGCCGCTTGAGTTCCGGCACGTCCAGGCCGGAAAGCTTGAGAAAGCGTTCCAGATCGTCCGGCCGGGCGGCCAAAAAGGCCAGACCGTCCAAGGCGATGGTTTCGGCGTGCTGTTTTCCCAAGCGTTCGCGGATCAAGACCCCACCTGTGATGCCGGATAAGCGCTCCGGCTTTGCCGTAAAAACCCGCACAAAAAGCGGGGCGATGCCGTCAGTGTCAAGAGAGCGTTAATACCTCCAACCTAATACTACGCAAGGTCAATGCGTTCGAGTCGGGGCACGCGCAGCCAGGTGGCGCGCGGCAATCCCCAGGGGTGGACTGGAGAATCGCTGTCATGGATGCCAAAGCAAAGACGGTCCTGATCGTGGAGGACAACGAGCTCAATATGAAGCTCTTCCACGACCTGCTCGACGCGCACGGATACAACATCCTGCAAACCAAGGACGGCATGGAAGCGCTGGATATCGCGCGCGAGCATCGTCCCGATCTGATCCTGATGGACATCCAGCTGCCGGAAGTCTCGGGCCTCGAAGTCACCAAGTGGCTCAAGGAGGACGACACGCTGAAGTCCATTCCGGTCGTCGCGGTCACCGCCTTCGCCATGAAGGGTGACGAGGAAGTCATCCGCCAGGGCGGTTGCGAAGCGTATATCTCGAAGCCGATCTCGGTTACCAGCTTCCTGGATACGGTCCGCCGTTTCATCGGCTGAGGTCCGGCCATGACGGCACGCGTCCTGGTCGTCGACGACATCCTTTCCAACGTCAAGCTTCTGGAAGCCAAGCTGACGAGCGAGTACTTCGAGGTGGTCACCGCCTTCTCGGGGACGGAAGCGCTCGCCAAGATGGACGAGAGCGATCCCGACATCGTGCTGCTCGACGTGATGATGCCCGGCATGGACGGTTTCGAGGTCTGCCGCCGCATCAAGGCCAATCCCAAGACCGCGCATATTCCCGTGGTGATGGTCACCGCCCTCGACCAGCCTTCCGACCGCGTCACCGGCCTGGAAGCGGGCGCCGACGATTTCCTCACCAAGCCGGTGGACGACGCGGCGCTGTTCGCGCGCGTGCGCTCGCTGGTGCGCCTCAAGATGATGACCGACGAGCTGCGCATGCGCGAAGCCACCGGCCAGAGCATGGGCCTGGTCGATCCGGCGATGAGCTTCGTGGAAAGCGGCGTTGCCGGGCGCATCCTGATGATCGAGGACCGCCTCGATTCCGCCGCCTGGTTCGCCGACGCGCTGAAGGACGAAAACGACGTGGCCTGCGTCGATACCTTCGAGGAAGCGCTGGTGCGCGTGCGCGGCGGCGATTACGACCTCATCATCGTCAGCCTGGGGATGCGTGGCTTCGACGGCCTGAGATTGTGCTCGCAGCTCCGTTCGCTGCCCGAAGGACGCAACGTCCCGATCCTGGTGGTGGTCACGGACGGAGACCGGCGCAAGCTGCACCAGGCGCTGGAGATGGGCGTCAACGATTATCTCACGCGCCCCGTCGATGCCAACGAACTCAAGGCCCGCGTGCGCACCCAGCTGCGCAAGAAGCGCTACGCCGACCGGCTGCGCCACAACATGCAGCTTTCCCTCGAGATGGCGATCACCGACCAGCTCACCGGCCTGCATAACCGGCGCTACATGGCCCGCCACCTCGACAACCTGATCGCCCAGTCCAAGCGCAGCGGCAAGCCGCTGGCCTTCGTGATCATGGACATCGATTTCTTCAAGCGGGTCAACGACGCCCACGGCCACGACATCGGCGACGAGGTCTTGCAGGAATTCGCCCGCCGCATCGCCGCCAATGTGCGCGGCATCGACCTGGCCTGCCGCTACGGGGGCGAGGAATTCGTGGTGGTGATGCCCGATACCGACGTCACCTACGCCTATACGGTGGCCGAACGCCTGCGCAAGTCGATCGAGACCACGCCCGTGCCGATCAGCCGTCCGCCCGGAAAGCTCGACATCACCATCTCCATCGGCATCGCGGGCACGGAAGCGGGTTGCGACGGCGCCGAGACGCTGCTGCACCGCGCCGACCAGGCGCTCTACAACGCCAAGAACGGCGGCCGCAACCGCGTGGTCGCGGACGCAGCCTGACAAGGCAGAGCGGGATTTTCAGCGCAAGGCGGTGCGTTCCAACGCGGGCGTCATCGCCACCGGCGCCGTGACGCTGTTGGTTTCCGCGTGGACCTGCACGGCGTTTTGCCCGCGCGGCAGGCGCAACGTCATCCGCACGTTCATCGGCACGATGGATTGGATGACCGCCTTCTTGTTCTTCGGCGGCGTCGCCACGAAATCGATTTCGATATTGCCGGAATCGCGGGCGGCGGGTTTGTGCATTACCAAGCGCGGCTGCGTCCAGCCGCCGGAGCGCACCGCGCCCTTGACGACGATCACCAAAGCGGCGCCTTCGCTTCTGGCCGTCACCTTGTCGACGCGATAGACCAGGGTCTGGGCGGAAGCCGCAACGGCCGCGAGCGCAAATGCAAACAGGAAAGCTGCCGCGCCGAGCCGCATAAGGCCTGATCTCCATGTGGTTGACGGCTCTAGAGCGGGATGAATTGAGGCTGAATCGAAGGGATTCCCAAGAGGCCGCGAGTCGGATTCAAGATGCTGGCTGGAAAGGAGGCCAGCATGGATGGGACGACCGTATTCTATGGACCTTCGGGAACGTGCTGTTTGGGCGGTTGAGCGCGACGGCCTGAGCCGGCAGGCGGCGGCGCGCCGGTTTGGGGTTGCTCCGAGCACGGTGATCAACTGGGTTCGCCGGTTCCATGACAAGGGCCACGTCAGACCCGGCCAGATGGGCGGGCACAAACCGAAGGCGATTTCTGGGGAGCATCGCATCTGGCTGATTGGGCGCTGCAAGGCGGGCGACTTCACGCTACGTGGACTGGTGAAGGAGCTGCTGGACCGCGGCCTCAAGGTCGATTACCGCTCGGTCTGGGAGTTCGTCCATACCGAGAAGCTGAGCTACAAAAAAAACACTTCTGCCCAGCGAACAGGATCGTCCCGACGTTCGAAGAAGGCGCACGCGTTGGGTAAGCTATCAAGGCCGCATTGATCCTTCCCGGCTCGTCTTCATCGACGAGACCTGGACCAAGACCAACATGGCGGCTTTGCGCGGCTGGGCACCGAAGGGAAAGCGCCTTCCGGCCAAAGCCCCTTACGGCCATTGGAACACCATGACGTTCCTGGCCGCCTTGCGACAGGACCGCATCGAGGCGCCCTGGCTCATCGACGGACCCATCAACGGGGAACGCTTCCTGCTCTACATCGAGCAGGTTCTCGTTCCCACGCTCAAGCCCGGCGACATCGTGATCATGGACAATCTCGGAAGCCACAAAGCAAAGGCCGTGCGAAAAGCCATCCGCAACGCTGGCGCGTATCTGATCTTCCTGCCGAAATACTCGCCTGACCTCAATCCGATCGAGCAGGTGTTTGCCAAACTGAAGCATCTCCTGCGAAAGGCCGCTGCTCGAACCGTCGAGACCGTTTGCGCAGCAATCGGACAGCTGCTTGGAACCTTCACCGCCGACGAATGCGCCAACTACTTCAAAAACGCCGGCTACAGATGACCAAACCTAAAATCATCCCGCTCTAGTGTCCTGATTCCGAAATTCGCATGATCGCTATATCGGCTTCCGTGCGAATTTCGGAATCACAGGGACACTAGAAACTTGTTGAATCCTAGTGTCGTTTCGGTTCCGAAGTTCGCGTACAACACCGATATCGATGATCTCGCGAACTTCGGAACCACGACACCGGGAGATAGGCGCGAAATACGGCGCAAATGGGGTAGCGGCGGGACATCTAAAGGGCATTTGCGCCGCGAAATCTTCAGGCTGCGCCGCCTTTGCCTCAAGCGGCGGCCGGGCGCCGCGTTTTGGTGCACTTACACGTCGATTTCGGCCATTACCGGCACATGGTCTGAAGGCTTGTCCCAGCCGCGCACGCGCTGTTCGATGACGCAGCTTTGCAGGCGGTCGAGCCCCTGCGGTGACAGAAATATGAAATCGATGCGGATGCCGTGGTTCTTCTGCCAGGCGCCCGCCTGGTAATCCCAGAAGCTGTAGCGGTTCGGCCGCGTGTCGCAGGCGCGGAAGGCGTCCTGCCAGCCGAGATTTTCGAGGCGCCGCAGCGCGGCGCGCGATTCCGGCTGGTACAGCGCATCGCCCGCCCAGGCGGCGGGATCGTGGCAATCCTCGGGCGTGGGGATGACGTTGAAATCGCCCATCAGCGCCACGGGTTCTTCGTAAGCCAGGATTTCGGCGGCGCGGGCCTGCAACCGTTCCATCCAGGAAAGCTTGGCGGCGAACTTCTCCGTGCCGATGGGATTGCCGTTGGGCGCATAGACCGAGGCGAGGCGCAAGACGCTTTTCTCGCCGCTCACCACCGCCTCGATGTAGCGCGCCTGTTCGCCGTCTTCGCCGCCGGGCAGGCCGCGCGTCACGTCTTCGAGCGGGCGCTTCGACAGGATCGCCACGCCGTTATAGGTCTTCTGGCCGTGGGTGATGCAGTTGTAGCCGAGGTCCTCGAAGGCGCCGCGCGGAAAGGTGTCGTCGGTGCTCTTGATCTCTTGCAGGCAGACGACGTCGGGGGCGGCATCCTTCAGCCATCGGGTGACGGTCTCGAGCCGGGCCTTCACCGAATTCACGTTCCAGGTGGCGATCTTCATGGCGCTGCCGTCAGTTCGTCTCTTCGATGCGGGCGCAGCCGTGGTGCCCGGCAGCGAAGCAGTCTTCCTGCTGGATGCCGTGGCGCAGCGCCAAAAGCAGCACCACGGTCCCGATCACCAGTGCGATCACCACCAGGATGACCATCATGTTGGCGCGCTGGCGGTTGCGGAAATCGTCGTCATTAGGCATGCGGATTACAGATCGGACACTCGCCCGGGAGCATTGGCCGCTCTCCGGTATTTTACAAGAGCAGAGTGCGGTCGCAGGTGACGCCCCCCCGTCGCGGGACTACAATCGCCCTGCCTCAGAGAACGGTCGTCCCATGCGTATTGCCATCGCCGCTGTCGCGTTGCTCTCCTTCGCCGGCCTAGCCGCCGCCGACCAGACCAAGAATGACAATTCCGATATGTCGCAGCCGCCCGAGCAAGGCGCGGTGCTGCGCAATCCGCAGCTGCCCGGCGTGTCGCTGAAGAACAACTGGAAAGGCAGGGCGCACATCGATCCGGCTGCGCCCGCTGCGACGCCCGGCGGCGCTCCCCAAGCCGGTTTTTCGCAAGGCGAGCGGAGCAACGGCGCACAGGGCACGGCTGCGCGCGGCCGGCAGGGTGGAACGCTAGGCCGTCCGTCCGGCGGCCGGCATGGCGGTTCGCGCGGCGGCGGGGGATGGCATTATCCCGGCCGTTCCGGCGGCGTGATCGTCATTCCCTATCCGGGTTATCCGGCGGGAAGCTGGTGGCCTTATCCGCCTTATCCCTATCCGCCCGATTACGATTATCCGGACGGCGGCGATGACAATGACAACGGCGGCGACAACAACGGCCCGCCGCCGCCGGACGCGTCCTATGGCCCTCCGGCCTTCTGGTATTACTGCGACCAGCCCGACGGCTATTACCCCTATGTGAAAAGTTGTAGCCACGACTGGAGCACCATCCCGATCTCGCCGCCGCCGCCGGGCGCCGCCATACCGCTGTCCTATTCCGACTGGCAATGGTGCGAGGATTCGAAGAACTTCTTCCCCTATGTCTCGTCCTGCCGCAGCGGTTTCGTATCCATGCCGGTAACGGCGCCCAAGAGCGACGCCGCGCCCGCCGTCGCCAACTGGTTCTTCTGCGAGGACCCCAAGGGCTATCTGCCCTATGTGATCCAATGCAAGAAGGACTGGCGCGCGGTGCCTTCGGTGCCGCCGCCCAGCGTGCCGATCACGGTGAAAGAGGCGGGGAAGAAGCCGTAAGCCGCCAAAAGGCCGGGCCGGCAGCGCTATTGCGAATAGCGCCGGCGTTTCTCGGGATCGTAGCCGTGGAACAGCGTGTCGTAGATGCAATAGAGCGTGTAGAGCACGTCGGGCCCGCCCGGCGACATGCAAGGCGCCAGATAGGGTGCTTTGCGCCGCGCCAGCTCGCGCTGCCAATAGGCAGGATCGGCGACGTCCTGCGTCACGCCGAAGTGCCCGGGATCGTTCTTGACCAGCAGGCCGATGCGTCCGCACACCGCACGGATTTCGTCGGAGGCCATGTCGTAGTTTTCGGGCGCGCAGGCCGCCAGCGCGGTCTGCAATCCTTGCAGCTGCGGCTGCAAAGCCCGCGGAGCCGCATAGCTGTAAGGGTTGAAATAGGTCGTTATGGCGTTCGAGCCCGCTTGCGCCGGCAGCAGCTTTTTGTTCTTCGGCAGGCGCAGCGGTTCCGGCGGCAGCGAAATGCTGGTCTCCGTTTCGGTTTCGGCCGGCTCGCGCTGTTTGGGGATCGCCTGCAGCAAGAAGAAAAACACCGCAACATGGAACAGTGCCGTGATGCCGAGCGCCGGCAGCTTCGCGCGCAGGGCTTTTACGGTCGGGTCCGGCATGGCGCTCCTGGAGGCAGCCCGTTTCGGCCTAGCACGCAGGTTTGCGCCGCGGCACTTACCGGTTGTTCATGACTTAACGTCCAGGTGCGAAGGCGCGAGGGAGGCTGTCTTATGCCGCCCAAGTCCGGCATTCGATCACCCTGCCGTCGCGGGCGTCGATCAGGGCATAGGCGCCCCAGGAGGGGCGGCCCCAGAACTCGTACCAGGGCAGATCGTCATGCACGACGAGCCACTGCTTCTTGTCGTTCAGGCGGCTGTGCCATCGCGTCCGCTTGTCCAGCAGTACCGGCATGTAGGCGAAGTTCGAGCACTGGGCGCGGGCGATCCCGACGGCCTGTCTCGCGGATATTTTGACCTCGCTGCCGTGGAACCATTGCTGGTCGCCGACGTCGTCCAGAATCATGATCGTTCCGATCACGATGACGGGAAACAGCAATCCGCGCAGAATGGGATAGAGGTATTGCTTGCGCTGCCGCATCGCCGGTCCCCCGAAGCGGAGCCGATTATACCGAAAAACTGGTGCCGCAGCCGCAGGACGAGGAGGCGTTGGGATTGTTCACCTTGAAGGCGGCGCCGATCAGGTCGTCCACATAGTCGAGCTCGGCCCCGCGCAGGAATTCCAGCGAGGTGGAATCGACCAGCACGGTGATGCCATTTTGCTCGATCGCCAGGTCGTCCTCGGCCCGCGTGTCGTCGAGGGCGAAATTGTACTGGAAGCCGGCGCAGCCGCCGCCGGTCACGGCCAGGCGCAGCATGAGTTTGTCTTCGCCTGCGACGATCTTGGCGATCTGTTTGGCGGCGCGCGCGGTGACGGTGACGGAAGCGGTTTCTGGGGGCATTTCGGACATGCCATAATCATAGCGAGTCTTATCGTGGATTGGGAATGGCCAGCGCAAGCACGGCTTCCGTACCGGCAGGGCGGCTTCTGGGCCCGCTGTACGTGCCGCCTGCCGCCCGCGCGCCCTATGCCACCAAGCCCGCAGACAGCCGCGGGCGGTTTTACCAAGAGCCGGAAAGCGCCACCCGCACCTGTTACCAGCGCGACCGCGACCGCATCATCCATTCCACCGCCTTCCGCCGCTTGAAGCACAAGACCCAGGTCTTCGTGCAGCATGAAGGCGACTATTACCGCACCCGCATGACCCATTCGCTGGAGGTGGCGCAGATCGCGCGTTCGGCGGCGCGCGTGCTGGCGCTGGACGAGGATTTGGCGGAAGCGGTGGCGCTGGCCCACGATCTCGGCCACACGCCCTTCGGCCATGCCGGCGAGGAGGCGCTGGCCGCCGCCGCTTCCTCCATCGGCGGCTTCGACCACAACGCCCATGCGCTGCGGCTGGTCGCCAAGCTGGAACACCGCTATGCGGCCTTCGACGGGCTGAACCTCACCTGGGAAACGCTGGAGGGGCTGGTCAAGCACAACGGTCCCCTCAAGCCGCCGCTGCCGGGGCCGGTGGAACGCTTCGAGGCGCGCTGGCCGCTCGAACTGGCCACCTGGCCGGGGCTGGAGGCCCAGATCGCGGCCCTGGCCGACGACATCGCCTATCTCAACCACGACATCGACGACGGGCTGCGGGCCCGCCTGTTCGGCATCGAGGAGCTTGTCGAAGCGCCGCTGGCGGGTCCGGCGGCGCGCGCCATCGTTGAACGGTACGGCGAGCTCGAAACCGGCCGCTTCGTCGGCGAGCTTGTCCGTGTCCTGATCGGTTCCCTGGTGGAGGATCTGCTGGCGGAAACCGCCCGCCGCCTCGTAGCCGCGAACCCCGCCTCGGCCGCCGCGGTACGCCGCCACGGCGCGGCGCTGGCCGCCTTTTCGCCCGCCATGGAAGCGGAGGCCGCTGCGCTGAAGCGTTTTCTCTTTTCCCGCATGTACCGCCACGAACGCGTCATGGCGAGCATGAACCGGGCCAAGCTCCTGATCGGCGAATTGTTCGGGGCCTTCTCGGCCGCCCCGTCGCTGTTGCCGGCCGACTGGGCGCAGGACTGCGGCGCCCCCGGCGACGCGGCCACCATGGGCGTGGTGCGCGACTATATCGCCGGGATGACCGACAATTACGCCTTGCAGGAATATGCCCGGATTTTCCACAAATCCTTGAGCCTGTAGCGTGGCGAATCCGAAATTCGCACGCTATCTGGGTTAGGCTCTTTGCGAATTTCGGATTCAAGCCACACTAACAACTTATTGAATCCTGGTGTGGTTATGGATTTGAAGTTCCCAAAGCTGCCTGCCATAACGAGCGTGGGAACTTCAAATCCACCACACCAGCCCCCCTGTCCCTGCCGTGATTCGGCTGCCGGGGGGTGCTAGCTTATGGCCTTCAGATTCGGAGCATGTCATGGCCAACAGCGATCGCGACAAGGACGACGTGCGCGTCTTCGACGGCGGCGAGGATGGGGACGAGGCCGAGGGCTCCCATCTGCCGGTCGTGATCATCATTGCCATCCTGGTCCTGGCGGCCTTCGGCGGGGTGGTCTGGCTGGCCTACAACGAGGGTGTGACGCGCGGGCGCAGCGATGTGCCGGTGCGCGTCGCCACGGCCGATACCGCCTCTTCCGGCAGCCAGATCAAGGTTTACCAGCAGCAGGCCGGTGCCGAGGACGAGGAAAACACCGCTCCGGCCCCCGGCAAGCCCCAAGCCGCCGAACCGCCCGCCAGGAGCGAAGCACAGCCGGCACCGAAGCCGGAAGCCAAGCCCGCGCAGCCTCCCGTGGCCGCCAAGCCGCAGCCGCAACCTGCAACGGCGGCCGCTTCCAAGCCGCCGGCGCCGCTGGGGCCGCCGGCCCAGCTGGGGCTGGCCCATCCGGCACCCGAGGCGCCGGCGCCGAAACCGGCCGCAGCCAAACCCGTGGCGGCGTCCGCTGCTGCCACCGGCGGCAGCTATCTTTTGCAGATCGGCGCCTACAAATCCGAAGACGAAGCGATGGGGGCCTGGAAGACCTATCGTGCCAAGCACGGCGCGCTGCTTGCGGGCTTCACGCCCGACGTGCAGCGCGCGGATCTGGGCGGCAAGGGCGTATGGTATCGCCTGCGCGTCGCCGCCTTTGCCGACAAGGATGCGGCCACGGCGCTGTGCGACAAGCTGAAGGCCGAGAACGGCAACTGTTTCCTGGCGCGCTAGAGCAAAACGCCTTCAGACGGAATCGGCGTTTTGCTCTAGTTATTTGATTGTCGCGGCGTTTTTGCGCAAAACCGCACACACTTTTGCGCACGCCGCTCTAAACGGACAGGTGCGATGCGTACACGCGTGATCTTTGGCTGCTCGGGCCTGGTGCTCGAAGCCGCCGAGCGGGATTTTTTCCGCCAGGCGCAGCCATGGGGCTTCATCCTGTTCGGCCGCAACGTGCAGAACCCCGAACAAGTGCGCCTGCTGGTGGAGGCTTTGCGCGACACGGTGGGCGACGCCAACGCTCCGGTCCTGATCGACCAGGAAGGCGGCCGCGTGGCGCGTCTCAAGCCCCCGCATTGGCATGCCCGTCCGGCGGCGGCGCAGTTCGGAGCGCTGCACGCTGCGGGGCAGGAGAAGGCGGCCGAAGCGGCCTATCTCAACGCCCGCCTGATCGCCGCCGACCTCCGCGAGCTGGGGATCAATGTCGATTGCATGCCGGTGCTCGATCTTCCCGTTCCGGACGCCCATGACGTGATCGGCGACCGCGCCTTCGCCGCCGACCCCACGGTGGTGATCGAACTGGGCCGGGCGGTGATGGAAGGGCTGCTGGAGGGGGGCGTGCTGCCGGTGATGAAGCATCTGCCCGGCCACGGCCGCGCCAGGGCCGACACCCATCTGGAGCTGCCCCATGTGACGGCCTCGCAGGAAGAGTTGAGCGCCAGCGATTTCGTCACCTTCCGCAGCCTCAACACCTGCCCGCTGGCGATGACCGCGCATGTGGTGTTCGACGCCATCGACCCGCAGCGGCCGGCCACAACCAGCCCGCGTGTGATTCGGGATGTGATTCGCGGGGAAATCGCCTATGACGGCCTGCTGATGACCGACGACCTCTCCATGGACGCGCTTTCCGGGCCGATTTCCGAGCGGGCCAAGGCGGCTCTGTTCGCGGGCTGCGATGTCGTGCTTCACTGCAACGGACGGATGAAGGAAATGGTACAAGTGGCTGGGGAGGCAAAGCCTTTGACAGGGGCTACCTTGAAGCGCGCGGAACAGGCGCTGAGCCATTTGAGCGCGCCGGGGGCTTTCGACCGTCCCGGGGCGGAAGCGCGGTTGAACGAGCTATTTGCGGCATGAACGACGAACTGGACAATTTCGAGAGTTTCGAGGCGCCCGCCGCGGCAGAGGAAGCGCTGGTGGTGGCGGTGGACGGCTTCGAGGGGCCGCTCGACCTCTTGCTCAGCCTGGCGCGCAACCAGAAGGTCGATATCGCCAAGATCTCGATCCTGAAGCTGGCCGACCAGTATCTGGAGTTCATCGAGTCCGCGAAAAAGATGAACCTGGAATTGGCGGCCGATTACCTGGTGATGGCGGCCTGGCTCGCCTATCTCAAATCGCGCCTGATCCTGCCGCAACCGGAAGCGGAGGGCGAACCCACGGCCGACGAGATGGCCACGCGCCTGCGCTGGCGGCTGCAGCGCCTCGACGCCATGCGCGAAGCGGCGGCGCGGCTGATGGCGGGCGACCGGCTGGGACGCGAAATCTTCGCCCGCGGCAGCCCCGAGCCGGTCAACGTGGTCAAGCTGCGCACCTATACGGATTCGCTGTTCGACCTGTTGTCCGCCTATGCCGGGGAACGCCTCAAGAAGATGCGCGGCAAGACCTATCAGCTCAAATCCTCCCCGGTGATGCTGATCGAACAGGCGCGCGAGCGCCTGGAGCGGATGCTGGGCACCATCCCCGACTGGAGCGGGTTGTCCAACCTCATCCCCTTCGACTGGTCGGGCGGGCCGCGGCGGCGTTCGGCCGTGGCCAGCATGTTCATGGCCTGCCTGGAAATGACCCGGGACGGACGGGTGGAACTGCGCCAGCTGGCGCCCTTCGACGAAGTTTACATCAGAGACAATGCCAAAGAGGCATCAGCATGAACCGCGTATTGCGTCTGCAAGAAACCCTGGCCGAGGCGGTGGAGACCGAAGAGGTCCAGCCGCAAGCCGAAATCGTGGCAATGCCGGAGGCTGAACAGGCCGAGCCGGCCGGGCAGGCCGAGCAGCCCGAGCCGACCGGTCAGGCCGCGCCTGCCGGGCAGGCCGAGCCGGCCGGGCAGGCCGCGCCTGCCGTCAACATCGAGCATCTGCGCATGACCGAGGCCTTGCTGTTCGCCGCGTCCGAACCTCTCGGCGAGGACGCCCTGAAAGCATCGCTGCCGGAAGGCGCCGACCTGTCTCTGCTGCTTCAGGAGCTTCAACGCATCTATGAAGGCCGCGGCGTAAACCTCGTATACGTCGCGGAAAAATGGCAATTCCGCACCGCCCCGGACCTGGCCTTCCTGTTGCGCCGGGAAAAGCCCGAGCAGAAGCGGCTGTCGCGCGCCGCCATCGAGACGCTGGCCATCATCGCCTACCACCAGCCGGTCACCCGCGCCGAGATCGAGGACATCCGCGGGGTGATGCTGTCCAAGGGCACGCTCGACACCCTGATGGAGGTCGGCTGGATCAAGATCCGCGGCCGCAAGCGTACGCCCGGCCGTCCGGTGACCTACGGCACCACCGAAGCCTTCCTGGTCCAGTTCGGGCTGGAGAACATCGGCCACCTGCCGGGCATGGACGAGCTGAAAGCGGCGGGCTTCCTGGAAGCGGTGCCGCCCGCCGGCCTCGATATTCCCTCGCCGAGCGAAATGCTGGCGCCCGACGAAGATCCCTATGACGGGGACGAGCCGGAGGAACTGGCAACCGGCGGCCCCGATCCGTTCATGCCCGGTTCAGGCGAGGCGTGACAGGCTGCCAGGCAAGAAGTACCGGAAGCCGCAGGGGGTCTCTCCTGCGTGCGGGAGAGGAGCCAGCCATGAAAATCGCCGTCACTCTGTTCTGCGCAGCCGCCACCGCCGCTCTGTTCGCGTCGTCGGCTTATGCCGATGCGCCCCGGAAGCCGCAGGTTTGCATCCGGACCAACGATATCGACAGCATGTCCTATCCGGACAACCGCACCATTCTGTTCCGCATGAACGGCGGGCCGGTGAAGGTGTGGCGCAACGATCTGAAGTTCGAATGCCCCGGCCTGAAATTCGAGCAGGGCATCGGCTGGACCATCTGGGGCGGCGAAGTCTGCTCCAACATGCAGGTGTTCTACGTCCTGCGCCGCGGCACGCCCTGCATGCTGGGCGACTTCACCGCGGTGGAGATGCGCGGCAAGCGGTAAGAATAAGCGAGCAGGAAAATTCGCCCCCTCCGGCTCGCCGCTTTGCGGCGAGCCGCCTCCCCCGTAAACGGGGAGGAAAACCTATTCGCTGTTCGCTTCTTCCTCTAACTCCACCACCACCGCTTCGCCCTTTTCCAGGGCGATGGCGAGTTGGCCCTTGCGCAGCGCCACGGCGTCCTTGCCGAACACCTCGTTGCGCCAGCCCGAGAGCGCGGCCACGCCGTCGTCTTCGCCCGCCGCCAGCCGCTCGATGTCGTCGGCATTGGCGATCAGGCGCGGCGCCACGCGCGCTTCCTCGGCCCTGAGCCGCAGCAACGTCTTCAAGAGATCGACGGCGGCGGGGGCGGGCTCGCGCTTGCGGCGTTTCTTTTCCGGTTCGCCGGCGGGCAGTTCGGGCGGAGGGGCATCCTTGGCCTCGGCGACGGCTTCGAGCAGGCTCTTGCCCATGCGCGAGGAGGCGAAGCCCTTGGGCACCGCGCGGATGCGCTCCAGCGCCTCGCCGTCTTCGGGGGGATTGGCGGCCAGTTCCAGCAGCACTTCGTCCTTGACGACGCGGTTGCGCGGCACGTCGCGGCTCTGCGCCTCGCGTTCGCGCCAGGCGGCGACGGCGGCCAGCGCCGCCAGGAAGCGCTTGTTGCCGGTGCGCGGCTTCAGCCGCTTCCAGGCATGGACGGGATCGAGGGCGTAAAGCTCCTCGCTTTTCAGCGCCGCGATCTCCTCGGCCACCCAGCTTTCGCGTTTGGTGCGGACCAGTTCCGCCGACAGCAGCTCGTAGATGGTGCGCAGATGGGTGACGTCGGCCAGCGCGTATTCGAGCTGGCGCTTGGTCAGCGGACGGTTCGCCCAGTCGGTGAAGCGGGCGGATTTGTCGATCTCGACCTTGGCCAGCTTGCGCGCCAGCGTCTCGTAGGAGGCCGCTTCGCCGAAGCCGCACACCATCGCCACGATCTGGGTGTCGAACAGGGGATCGGGGATGACGCGGCCCTTGTGCCAGAAGATTTCGATGTCCTGGCGTCCGGCGTGCAGCACCTTCACGATCTTCGGGTTTTTCACCAGCTTGAAGAAGGGGGCGAGGTCGATCTCCTCGGCCAGAGGATCGATGATCGCCGCCACCCCCGGTATGGCGATCTGAATGAGGCAGAGCTTCGGCCAATAAGTCGAATCCCGCATGAACTCGGTGTCGAGCGCGATGTAAGGCGCGCCTTCCAATTCCTTGACCAGGGCCTTGAGGTCGGCCGTCGTTGCTACGATCCGCATGGCAGGGTGATAGCGGATTCCCGGGCCCCGCGCCCCTGCCTAAATGCCCCGCGTGGCGCTCTGATGCAGGAAAAAGGGGGACAGGACGGCGTTTTGGCGCTTTGCTCCAAGCTGGCCCCGTCGCAAGCCCGGCATTAGGAATAAATGCTGTCCGGCAAGCGGCCTGGGGCCGGAGCGTCCGGCCGAAGTGACGCCTGCATTTCCGTCACCCTTTCCGTGCCGGCGCTGCTATCCTGCGGCCATGGTGCCGATCTATCCCAGTCATCTCGTCCGCCATGTGTTGTGGCGCGGCGAACAGCTGCTGATACGCCCCGTTTGTCCCGGCGATGCCCCGGCTTTCGTCGAAGGCGCCAAGCGTTGCAGTGCCGAGGATCTGCGCTACCGCTTCCTGAGCGGTGTCCGCCATCTTTCGCAGGCGCTGCTCGCCCATCTCACGCAGATCGACTACGAGCGGCATATGGCGTTCGTGGCCGAGGGGCTGAAGGGCGACATCATGGCCGTCACGCGGCTGGTGCGCGACGGCTGCCGCAAGAGCGCGGAGTACGCGGTCATCGTGCGCACCGATCTGCAGAAGCAGGGATTGGGCACGCTGATGCAGAACCGCTTGCTGGAGTATGCCGCCGAGCTGGGCCTCTCCGAGGTCTGGGGGCATGTGGATGGCGAAAACCGCAAGGCGCTGAACCTGGCAACCAAGCTGGGCTTCCGTCCGGGGTTCCAGTTCGGCCTGCCCTTTGTCCGCGTGGTCAAAGTGCTGGGGTAAGGGCAGCAGCGGTGCTCCGTATTTACTTCGCCGGCAGCCCCACCGTCCGTCCGGGAATACCGCCCGCGTCGAAGTAGAGCGTGGAGCCGACCTGCTGTTCCAGAAGATGGGTCTGCACCCCGTTGGCGGCCTTGGCGGAAACCACGGTCCGTTTCGTCACCTTGGGCATTTTGCCGCCTGTCAGGGCTTCGCTGACGACCCGGCCCTTGAGCACGCCCGGCCCCTCCAGCTTGAGGCCCAGGATGTGGGCCAGGGTGGGGGCGACGTCCACATTGCCCACCGGCGCGGTGTCGGTGAACTTCTTTTTGAAGTCCGGTCCGATGGCGGCCATGAAGTTGCGGGTGTCGCCGCGGCCGAGGCTGCCGTGCATGCCCATGCCGGTCCGCAGGCTGGTGTCGGCGACCTCCGCCTGACACATCTCGGCCCCCAGTTTGCAGCCATAGGCCACGAAGTTCCTCAGCCCCACCACGATGGCGGGCTGCGGCAGCTTCGAGGAGCCGATCAGGCCCACGGCGCTCATCGGCAGGGCGCCGGCGAAGGCCGCCTTGTCGGCGTCGAACAGCGCGTCGTTGACAAAGAGGGCGCCGACATAAGGCTGCTCGACCAGTTGGGCGAAGATGCGCTTGGCGGTGTCGCCGCCTTCCGGCCCGTCGGGGACATAGATGAAATCCGAGCCGCCGTTGCCCACCACCACGGCCATGGGGGCGTCCGGCGAAGGCCCGATCAGGCCGCTGCCTTGCTGGGGATGCTCGCCCTGCGACAGGTCGAGTTCGGCGTTGTCGCGGTCGGGATCGAAGATCTTCTGATCCAGCCATTTCGACACGTCGACGGCCAGGAAGCCCGGCGCCAGGGAGGGATGGTCCATGCGCCCGTCGGGGGTGGGAATGCCGCGGGCGATGGTGGAAAAGCCGTGGTCGGCGGTGACGAAGACGTCGGTGTTCTGGTCCAGCCCCCATTGCTTCAGGGAGTCGAGGATGCCTTTCAGATCGCTGTCGGCGTTGGCGATGGCGGCGCGGCCGCTGGTGGAATTGATTCCCGGCACCATCTTGCCTTCGCTGTCGATGGCGCCGTGCTGGGTGGTGTCGGGATCGCGCGACCAGTAGAGCATGGCGAAGGGTTTGCCGGAATCCTTCAGCCGCGGGATCAGCACCTGGGTCACGGCCTGGCGCAGATAGGCCTGCTGCACGATATTGGGCGTGGCGGGGAAGGCCGGTGCCTCGGAGGCGCCGGTGGCATTCAGTACTTCCGCGCCGATGGCGCCGTGCAGTTCGGTGCTCTTGGAGGGGGTGCCGTCCTGGTTATCCGGCCGGTTGGTGGCATCGTCGATGAAGATGCCGAGCGGGCCGTCGACGGCGGTGTTCTTGCTGTCGAGCGCCCCCAGGAACTGGATGGCGGAAGGACCTTTCTTGCCCACGATCACGGTGTTCAGGCCCGCTTCCCGCGCCGCCTGGATAAGAGTGGTCTGGGCCATGTAGTCGTTGGGGTAATGGGCCTTGATTTCACGCAGGATGCAGTCGTCCTCGACGAAGGTGACGGTGGCGCCCTGGCGGCATTCGACCGGGAATTTTACATAAAGAGTATTGGCATAATCGCCTGTATCGCCGAGGAAATGCCCGGTGGCGATGGCTGAGGCATTGGCCGTGGTGAGTGTCGGATAGACGGCGTGGCTGTTGGCGAAATCGACGCCTTCGTGGCGGATTCGCGCCATGGTGGGGGCGGTCTCGGGGGTGACGCTGGCATAGCGCAGCCCGTCGGCTACGAAGATCACGATGTTGCGCCCCGGCGGAATGGCCTGGGGTTCGGCAGCCTGGGCCGCGGTGACGAGAAGGGCCAGGGCGGTGGCGAGGGGGGCAATGCGCATGAGGGGATTCCTTAATGACAGGGCACCCTAGCGCGGGAATGCGACAGATGAAGCAAAATCGGCGACGGTCTTGACCAAGGGGCGCCGAAGCCGCCACATACCAGCCTTTTTCAAGGGACTAGCCATGCACGCCTACCGTACCCATAGCTGCGGCGAACTTAGAAAGAAGGACGTCGGCAAGCGCGTCCGCCTGTCGGGCTGGGTGAATCGACGGCGCGACCATGGCGGGCTGATTTTCATCGACTTGCGCGATCATTACGGCATCACGCAATGCGTGGTGGAACCCGATTCGCCGGCCTTCGCCACGGTGGACAAGGCGCGCTCGGAATGGGTGCTGACCCTGACCGGGGAGATCGAAGGCCGCACCGCCGACACCATCAACCCCGAGATGCCGACCGGCGAGATCGAGCTGCGCATCGACGAGGTGGCGGTGCAGTCTATGGCGGCGGATTTGCCGCTGCCGGTATTCGGCGACCTGGAATATCCCGAGGACACGCGGTTGAAATATCGTTTCCTCGACCTGCGGCGCGAGAAGCTGCACCAGAACGTGATGCTGCGCTCCCAGGTGGTGACCTCCATCCGCCGCCGCATGGTGGAGCAGGGCTTCACCGAGTTCCAAACCCCGATTCTGACGGCCTCTTCGCCGGAAGGCGCGCGCGACTTCCTGGTGCCTTCGCGGCTGCATCCGGGCCAGTTCTATGCGCTGCCCCAGGCGCCGCAGCAGTTCAAGCAGCTGCTCATGGTGGCGGGCTTCGACCGCTACTTCCAGATCGCGCCTTGCTTCCGCGACGAGGATGCCCGCGCCGACCGCTCGCCGGGCGAGTTCTACCAGCTCGACCTGGAAATGAGCTTCGTCACGCAAGACGATGTTTTTGCTGCGGTTGAGCCGGTCCTGCATGGC
>Ga0187810_10000214_pt1 | contig 26076 bp, 24 predicted proteins | sample NC_wetland_sal_i_9_FD_132963 | JGI IMG/M metagenome (GOLD analysis project Ga0187810, IMG submission 132963) | Wetland sediment microbial communities from Neuse River Estuary, North Carolina, USA - ASW_5 | ecosystem: Environmental > Aquatic > Freshwater > Wetlands > Sediment | place: USA: North...
CGAAAGCGTGATTCACGACGTGCATGAACTGCCGTTTCCGGACAATTCGTTCGACGTGGTCACGCTGCAGGCCGCGTCGCGCCATCTGCGGCTGGACAAGGTCTTGCCGGAGATTCTGCGCGTGCTGAAGCCGGGCGGAGAATTTTATCATAGCGACATACTGAAACCGAGCAACCGCGCGGTCGAATGGTTTTATCTGCGTTTCTTGCCCCTTTCGGTGGCTTGGACGACGTGGATTTTCGGATCGACGGAAGCAACCAAGAAATGCGGCGGTTATTTCAAGGAAGCGATCTCGAATTTTTACACGCCGGAAGAGCTGTCCAAGGTGTTTCGTCTGGTCGGCTTCAGCAACGTGACCTGTAAAAAGAGCATCTGGGGCGGCATGGTCGGCTATCACAAATCGCAACAGCCTCTCACGACAAACGTGCAATCGCTCGAGACCATCCGTCACGGCCTCGTCGCCGGCGCGGGCACCGGCCTCGTGAGCGTGGGAGATTGAGCCGCGGCCGCCAAACCGAAGCGCGCGCGGCGCCGCGTCGGCCCAGTCGCCGTCCGTTCTCCGGGCGATGACTGGCCGCGTCACCGGGTGGAGCGCGTCTTGCGCGGGTTTCGACCGGGGCCGTTGTTCGATCTCGCCGCCGATGTAGAGCGCTATCCCGAGTTTCTGCCCTGGTGGATCGCGGCACGGGTTCTGAGACGCGACGGGAAGGTTTACTACACCGACCAAATTCTCGGTCTTGGCCCGCTGCGCGTCAGATTCGTCTCGAAGGCGGTTTTGCACAGGCCGAGGCGGATCGACGTGACCTCGGACAAGCCGCCGTTCCGCCGCTTCGCGCTGACATGGATATTCGAGCCGATTGCGGGCGCCGGCTGCCGCGTCAGCGTTGTCGCCACGCTGGCGCTGCGCTCACGGCTGCTGCAGCGGGTCGTAGACCAGCTACTGCCGGTCGCGGTCTCTGGCATCATCACCGCCTTCGAGGCGCGCGCCCGCGCCGGTGGCTCATCGCCTGCGGCCGCGCCACGCGTAGCCCGTTAGGGCGAAGCGTGGCTATTTCTCTACAGCCGCTTTTTCGCAAAAGCCCGGCCGGAGGAAGATTTGAGATATTTCTCAAATGTAAACGCACGATTTTCGTCGGAAAAAGCGACATACGTATTTACCCGCCACGGCTTGTATTTCGACGTATGCAACACTTCGCCCGCGTTATGCTTGGCTATGCGTGCCTTCAAATCTTCCGTAATACCCGTGTAATGACATTCAGGATCGGCAATACTTTGAAGAATGTATACGTATTTCATAAAACCCGTCTCCGCTTCGCTACGACGTGGCAGCCTTCGCTGCTTCGTAGCCCGTGGCTTGCCAAGCCGTAGCTGCGGAGCAGCGAAGGCTGGTGGGCGATGAAGGTTTCGAACCTCCGACCCCCTCGGTGTAAACGAGGTGCTCTACCGCTGAGCTAATCGCCCGCTCGGGTGCAGTCTAGACCAAACCCGGATAAGCCGCCCAGGCGGGCGAAGCCCGCGAGATCAGCAGGCCGGGCGAAGCCCGCGAGATCAGCGGGCCGGGCAAAGCCCACGAGATCAGCGGGCCGGGAAAAGCCCGCGCGGGTCAGGCGATCGCGTCCTTCAATCCCTTGCCGGCGCGGAAGCGCGGCAGCTTCTTGGCCGGGATTTTGATGGCTTCGCCGGTGCGCGGATTGCGCCCTTCGGATGCCGCGCGATGGGAGACCACGAAGGTGCCGAAGCCGACGAGACGGACCTCGTTGCCCTTCTTCAGCTCGGCGGTAATCGAATCAAGCACCGCGTCGAGCACGGTCTCGGCTTCCGATTTCTTGATGTTCGCGGCGGCTGCGATGGCGTCCACAAGTTCGATCTTGTTCACGGGCAACTCCCCCTTGCGCCAAACCGGCAATCCCGGTCGAACCTTGAGTCTAGATCGACGGTTTTGCGGGCGTCAATTGCTCAACGCCGCGATTTCCCGCGTTTTCCCCGGAATTCCGGGAACGAATCGCGAGCGACTCGCCCGAGCGCGTTCGCCTTTGGCGAACACGCTCCACCATTTTGTTTGGGCCGCGCAATTTCATCGGCTTGAACGGAATCGGGAGATTCCATTCAAGCCGATATCGCTCTAATGCGTGACCACGCCGGAGCGGTCGTCCTCGGTCTTGGGCGGCGGCAACCTGCCCGGCTCGGGCTCCTCATTCCAGACGATGGGCGTGACGGGCTTGGTCAGCGCATGGCCGAGCAGCTCGTCGACGGTGCCGACCGGGAGGATGGTAAGTCCCTTCTTCACGTTGTCCGGAATTTCGGCCAAGTCCTTCTCGTTCTCCTTGGGGATGAGCACGGTCTTGAGGCCGCCGCGCAACGCCGCCAGCAGCTTCTCCTTCAAGCCGCCGATCGGGAACACGCGGCCCCGGAGGGTGATCTCGCCGGTCATGGCGATGTCCTTCCTGACCGGAATGCCGGTCAGCACCGAGACGATCGAGGTCACCATGGCGACGCCGGCCGAAGGCCCGTCCTTGGGCGTGGCGCCCTCGGGCACGTGGACGTGGATATCCTTCTTCTCCAAGGCGGCGGCGGTGATGCCGAAGGCGGCGGCGCGCGACTTGACGTAGCTTTCCGCCGCCTGCACCGATTCCTTCATCACGTCGCCGAGCTTGCCGGTGGCCGTGACCTTGCCCTTGCCGGGCACGATCACCGCCTCGATCGACAACAACTCGCCGCCGACCTCGGTCCAGGCCAGCCCGGTGGTGACGCCGACCAGATCGGTTTCCTCCACCTCGCCGTAGCGGAAGCGACGGACGCCGGCGTATTTCTCCAGGTTCCGGCGCGAGATCGTGACGCGCTTCAGCTTGCGCATCAGGATTTCCTTGATCGCCTTGCGGGCGAGGTTGGCGAGTTCGCGCTCAAGATTGCGGACGCCGGCCTCGCGCGTGTAGTAGCGGATCAAATCCTGCAACGCCTCGTCGGTGATCGACCATTCCGAATGCTTGAGGCCGTGCGCCTTGACCTGCTTCGGGATGAGGTGGCGGCGCGCGATCTCGACCTTCTCGTCCTCGGTGTAGCCGGGGAGGCGGATGATCTCCATGCGGTCCATCAGCGGCTGCGGCATCCGCAGCGTGTTGGCCGTGGTGACGAACATCACGTCCGACAGATCGTAATCGACCTCGAGATAATGGTCGTTGAAGGTCGAATTCTGCTCGGGATCGAGCACTTCCAGGAGCGCCGAGGAGGGATCGCCGCGCCAATCCTGGCCGAGCTTGTCCACCTCGTCGAGGAGGAAGAGCGGGTTCGAGGTCTTCGCCTTCTTCATGCCCTGGATGATCTTGCCGGGCATCGAGCCGATATAGGTCCGGCGGTGGCCGCGGATTTCGGCCTCGTCGCGCACGCCGCCCAGCGACATGCGCACGAAGTTGCGCCCGGTGGCCCTCGCCACCGACTTGCCGAGCGAGGTCTTGCCCACGCCGGGCGGGCCGACCAGGCACAGGATCGGCCCCTTCACCTTGCGCATGCGGTTCTGCACCGCGAGATATTCGAGGATGCGTTCCTTGACCTTCTCGAGGCCGTAATGATCGTCGTTGAGCACGCGCTGGGCGGCGCGGATGTCGCGCTTCACCTTGGTGCGGTGCTGCCAGGGAATCGACAACAGCCAGTCGAGATAGTTCCTGACCACCGTCGCCTCGGCCGACATCGGGCTCATGGTGCGGAGCTTTTTCATCTCGCTCACGGCCTTGTCGCGCGCTTCCTTGCCGAACTTGGTCTTGTTGATGCGCTCTTCGAGCTCGGCCAGTTCGTCGCGGCCGTCCTCGCCCTCGCCCAGCTCCTTCTGGATCGCCTTCAGCTGTTCGTTGAGGTAGTACTCGCGCTGCGTCTTCTCCATCTGGCGCTTGACGCGCGAGCGGATGCGCTTCTCGACCTGGAGAACGCCGATTTCGCTTTCCATGTAGCCGAAGACCTTTTCCAGGCGCTCGGAAACGCTTTCGGTCTCCAGGAGCTCCTGCTTCTCGGGAATCTTCAGCACCAGGTGGGATGCCAAGGTGTCGGCGAGCTTCGAGGAATCCTCGATCTGATTGATCGAAACCAGCACCTCGGGCGGAATCTTCTTGTTGAGCTTGATGTAGTGCTCGAACTGGGTCACCGCGGTGCGCGCCAGCGCTTCGAGTTCCTGGGCCTCGCCGGTCTTGTCCGGAACCGTTTCGGCATGGGCCTGGAAGAAGGCCTCGTTTTCGGCAAAGCGCGTGATGCGCGCGCGGCCGCCGCCTTCGACCAGCGCCTTGACCGTGCCGTCGGGCAGCTTCAAGAGCTGGAGCACCGTGCCGATCGTGCCGACGGAGTAGATGTCGGCCGGGGTCGGATCGTCCTGCGCCGCGTTCTTCTGCGTCACCAGCAGGATCTGCTTGTCGTCCTTCATCACGTCCTCGAGCGCGCGCACCGACTTCTCGCGGCCGACGAACAGCGGCACGATCATGTGCGGGAAGACGACGATGTCTCTGAGCGGCAGAACGGGATAGAGAGTACCGCGGGGCAGATCCAGCATAAGGCTCCTTTCGAGGGAACCCCGGCGGGAGGAGGAGGCCGGGGACAAAACGACCGGACACGGCCCATTCGGGCGGCCGTTCGATCACTATAACACATTATAAAATGGCGAGCGGGGAACGCGGAATCAAGGGGCCGCCAAGGAGCGGATGGGCCCGGCCGTCACTGCCGGCGCATGCGGGAAACCCGCACGACTCGCGGCGCTGCCTGGCGTTACGCGGAATTCAGGCGCTGGTGTTAACGTCGCCCCGGCGTTCGGAGTAGATATGGAGAGGCTGGGCGCGGCCTTCAACCACCTCGCGGTTGATGACCATGCCGGTGACGCCTTCGAGCCCGGGCAATTCGAACATGGGCTCCAGCAGGATTGCCTCCATGATGGAGCGCAAGCCGCGCGCGCCGGTCTTGCGCGCGATCGCCTTGTGCGCGATCGCCCGCATCGCCTCGTCGTTGAATTCGAGGCGGACGTCTTCCATCTCGAACAGGCGCTGATACTGCTTCACCAGCGCGTTCTTGGGCTTGGTCAGGATGTCCACGAGCGCGTCTTCGTCGAGGTCGTCGAGCGTCGCCACCACCGGCAGCCGGCCGACGAATTCGGGGATGAGGCCGAATTTGAGCAGATCCTCCGGCTCCAAATCCTTCAGGATCTCGCCGGTCTTGCGTTCCTCGGGCGCGCGCACCTCGGCGCCGAAGCCGATCGAGGTGCCCTGGCGGCGCTGGGCGATGAGCTTCTCGAGCCCGGCGAAGGCGCCGCCGCAGATGAACAGGATGTTGGTGGTGTCGACCTGCAGGAATTCCTGTTGTGGGTGCTTGCGACCGCCTTGGGGCGGCACCGAGGCGATGGTGCCCTCCATGATCTTCAACAGCGCCTGCTGCACGCCCTCGCCCGAGACGTCGCGGGTGATCGACGGGTTGTCGGATTTGCGGCTGATCTTGTCGACCTCGTCGATATAGACGATGCCGCGCTGCGCGCGCTCGACGTTGTAGTCGGCGGATTGCAGCAGCTTGAGGATGATGTTCTCGACGTCCTCGCCGACATAGCCCGCTTCGGTGAGCGTCGTGGCGTCGGCCATGGTGAAGGGCACGTCGATGATGCGCGCCAGGGTTTGGGCCAGCAGGGTTTTCCCCGACCCGGTAGGGCCGACCAGCAGGATGTTGGACTTGGAGAGCTCGACGTCGTTGCTCTTGGCGCTGTGGGCGAGCCGCTTGTAATGGTTGTGCACGGCCACCGACAGCACGCGCTTGGCGTGGTCCTGGCCGATGACATAGTCGTCGAGCACCTTGCAGATGTCGCGCGGCGTCGGCACGCCGTCCCGCGATTTGACCAGGGTGGTCTTGTGCTCTTCACGGATGATGTCCATGCAGAGCTCGACGCACTCGTCGCAGATGAAGACGGTCGGACCGGCGATAAGCTTCCGGACCTCGTGTTGGCTCTTGCCGCAGAAGGAGCAATAGAGGGTGTTCTTCGAATCACCGCCGCTCGGCTTGGTCATGGGCTCTCCGTCACCGCCAGGAACACGACATCGCTCTCATTACCATGCATGTCCCGTGCCGTTGCCATATGCCGAGCCGGCCCCTCTCGTTTTTCCGGTTCACGACGCCGGGCGATTCCATGCCCTTTTCCATTGAACATTATGCACTGGCCCGGGATCAATAACTAGTTAATTAACGAGCGTCCGGGCCGGTTGTTAAGGTTTTGCCTTAAGCACGGCCTTTAGCTGCGCGGCTTTTCATCCGTCGGCGCGGGCGGGCGTTTGACCATGACCTCGTCGATCAGGCCGAAGGTCTTGGCCTCGTCCGCGGTCATGAACTTGTCCCGTTCGAGCGCATCGGCGATTGCGTCTTCCCGCTGCCCGGTATGCTTCATGTAAATTTGGTTGAGACGCGCGCGGGTCCGCAGGATCTCCTTGGCGTGGATTTCGATGTCCGAGGCCTGCCCCTGGAAGCCGCCCGAGGGCTGGTGAACCATGATGCTCGCATGCGGCAAGGCCACCCGCTTGCCCTTGGCCCCGGCGGTCAGCAGCAGCGAGCCCATCGAGGCCGCCTGGCCGATGCAGACCGTGGCGATGGCCGGGCGGATGTATTGCATGGTGTCATAGATCGCCAGGCCCGAGGTGACGACGCCGCCCGGCGTATTGATATAGAGCGAGATGTCCTTCGACGGGTTCTCGGATTCGAGGAACAGCAGTTGGGCGCAGATCAGGCTCGCCACCATGTCGTTGACCGGGCCCACCAGGAAGATGATCCGCTCCTTGAGGAGCCGGGAATAGATGTCGTAGGCGCGTTCGCCGCGGTTAGTCTGTTCAACCACCATCGGCACGAGCGTGTTCATGTACTGCTCGAAGGGGTCTTTTTCCATTTTGGTCTCTCCTTGCCCGCCCCTTGTTAACCCTTGCTCTTCGGCTTTTTGCTTTTGCTGCTTTTGGCTTTGCGCTTGCCCTTATCCGCCCCGGCCTTGTCCGCCCCCGCCTCGTCCGCGCCGTCCTCATCTGATCCTTCGCCGGCGGCACGCGTTTCGGCTTCTTCATTCACGGCGGCGACCAGTTCCTCGGCCTTGACCATGCGATCGGTCACCTTGGCCATCTCAAAGATGAAATCGACCACCTTCTCCTCGAGAATCGGCGCCTTGAGACTGTCCAGCGCCTGCGGATTGTTGCGATACAAGTCTAGCACTTCCCGCTCCTGGCCGGGGAAGCTGCGCGCGCGTTCGACCGCCGCCCGATTCACCTCTTCGGGCGCGACCGTGATGTTGTTGGCGCGGCCGACCTCGTTCAACAGCAGCCCCAACCGCACCCGCCGCTCGGCCACGGCGCGGTATTCGGCCTTCAATTCCTCGTCGCTCTTGCCGGCTTCGGGATCGGGCTCGCCCGCATCCTTGGCGCGCTTGCGCTCGGCCTCGACCTCGCGCCAGAGCTGGTCGAACTCGATTTGCAGCATGCCCTCGGGCACGGGAAATTTCTGCCGTTCGGCCAGGATGTCGAGCAATTCGCGCTTGAGCTTGCGCCGGGATACCGCGGCGTATTCGCGCTCCACCCGCTCGCGCACGGCCTTGCGCAGCTCCGCCAGATTCTCCATGCCGACCGCCGATGCTAGCGATTCGTCGATCGCCTGCGGCACCGGCTCGCGCACCTCGCGGACGGTGACGACGAATTCGGCCGCCTTGCCGGCCAGCCCGGCGTTGCCGTAATCCGCCGGAAATGTCACCGCGACGCTGCGCGCCTCGCCCGCCTTGGCGCCCACCAGCTGGTCCTCGAAGCCGGGAATGAAGCGGCCCGAGCCCAATTCGAGCATGAAGTTCTCGGCGCTGCCGCCGGGGAAGGCCAATCCTTCGACCGTGCCCTTGAAATCGATCGCCACGATGTCGCCGGTCCTGGCTTCGCGCTCCGCCTTCTCGCTCTTGCGCTGCTGCTTGGCGATGCGCTCCAGCGCTTCGTCGATCTCCTTGTCCGCGACCTCGGGCTTCCAGCGCTCGAGCCGGATCGCGGCGAAATCGATGGGCGCGATTTCGGGCAGCAACTCGACCGCGAGCTTGTATTCGAGATCCTTGCCCTCGTTGAAGGAGACGATCTCGATCTTGGGCTGCAGCGCCGGGCGCAGATTGCGCTCGCGGATGGCGGCGCTGGAGCTGTCGTTGACCGCGCGCTCCACCACCTCGCCCAGCACCGAAGGGCCATAGCGTTTCTTCAGCACCGCGATCGGCGCCTTGCCGGGACGGAATCCCGGCAGCCGCACCGAGCGTCCGATCTCCGTGAGCCGGTCCTGGATTTGCCGCTCGATGTCGGAAGCGGCCACCACCACGGTGAATTCGCGCTTCAGCCCGGCGGCGCTGGTTTCTGTCACTTGCATGAAATTAAAACTTCGACCCTTTGCACGTTCATTCTGTCTCAAGATCCGGACTGGTGCGGGCGGAGGGATTTGAACCCCCACGACTTTCGTCGCTGGAACCTAAATCCAGTGCGTCTGCCAATTCCGCCACGCCCGCGCCCGGACGCGTCCGCTCGCCATGCGGGCGGCTTCATAGCATAGGGTACCGGAGAGGGGAACAGGGCCGGCCCGGTTAGGCCCGGGAATCGGCGTCCCGGGGCTTCAGGACAGGCGCTGGTGGTAGGCCTCGACGAAGGAATTGAGCGCCAGCACGCGCTTGCCGCCCTCGACCCGGCCGATGGCGGGTTCCTCGAAGGTCAGGCGGAAATGGACATGGGGAATGCCGAGTGGATCGGGCCGGAGTTCCATCACCGAGGCGGTTTCCAGCACCTTGTCGCGCCGTCTGCGGCAGAAACGGTCGCCCGCCTTCACCTCGACCGGCTCGCGCCGGCGTTGCGCCCAAAAATTGAAAATCGACCGATCAATGGCCACGCCGGCCCCAATTTTTGATCCCCGGTTGTGTCTTAAATTTTCAGCCGTTGGTTTCATCCACAAGCGGCTGGGGATATCTCTGGAATTATTCAAAGCAGGTTTTATGCTCAAAAGTCAACGGCTTTCGCGCGGTTCTTGTCACTTATCGGTCATTGACCAGACGCGCAATCGTCGCCGCGGCGGCGACCCGGCCCTCGCCGGTATAGGCCTCGTGATTTTGCTCCATGTCTCCCAGGCGATAGAGATAGTTGATCATCAGCCCGTAGGATTGTTGGAAGCCCTTGCTCGACAGATCGCCGCGCCAGTTGAGCCGCTCCATCCGGGCGCCGTTGCTCAAATGGAAATGCGCCACCGGATCGAGCACGCGGCCTTCGGGCGTGGTCTCGGTCAGGAGATAGCGCGCGCACAGCCGGGTCAGCGGCGCCTTCACCGCCTGCAACACGGCCATGTCGTCCTGCCAATCGGGCTGCGCCAGCAACTGGGCGAAGCCGCGCCGGCTGTGCCTGGGGATGGAGGCGATCGCGGCGCGCTCTTCCACGGTGAGCAGATCGTCGCCCTCTTCGGGCAGGCGATGTTCGAGCCAGGCGCGGAAGCCGGGAATCGGCGACAGCGTGGCGTAGATCTTGAGGTGCGGCAGCTCGGCGGCGAGATGGTCGACCACGCGCTTGATGAGGAAATTGCCGAAGCTGATGCCCCACAGGCCATGCTGGCAGTTGGAAATCGAATAGAAGATCGCGGTGTCGGCCGCGGCCGGGTTGCCCATGGGGGCGTTCTCGTCGAGCAACATCTGCACGTTGTCCGCCATGCCCTGGGTCAGCGCCACCTCGACGAAGATCAGCGGCTCCTGCGGCATGCGCGGATGGAAATAGGCGAAGCAGCGCCGGTCGGCCTCGAGCCGGTTCTTCAAATCGTTCCAGCTGCGGATCTCGTGCACCGCCTCGTATTTCATGAGCTTTTCCAAGAGCGCGGCGGGCGCCTCCCAGGTGATGCGCCGGACCTCGAGGAAGCCCTCGTCGAACCAGTTCGCCAGCAGGTCCTTGAGATCGCCTTCGAGCGATTGCAGCCCCTCGTCGTGCCGGGCGAGCGGCATCAGCTCGGCGCGCATGTCGACCAGGAACTTGACGCCCTCGGGCAGCGCGTTGAATTGGGTCAAGAGCTTGAGGCGCGGCGGTCTGAGCGCCTGGCGCAGCTCGCGTTCGAGCTTGCGGCGCTCGAAATCGTCGGGGGCGGATTGGAGCCGCGCCGCCAGAGATCCCACATCGCCGTGGTCGATGTCGAATTCCTCGGCGATGATGCGCAGGAAGCGCTCGCGGCCGGCCGCGTTGAGCGCAAGATAGGTCCGCCCCAGCTCCGCCGCCCGGGCCCGGGCCGAGACCTCGCCGCCCTTGCCGTCGAGGCAATCGCGCAGCTGGCGCCGCACCCGTTCCGCGTCCTCGCGCGACAATTCCGGGCGCGGCTGATGGCCGATCATGCCGCGCGCCGACGCGGCGATATCGCGCCACGCTCCGCGCAAAGACCCGCCCAGATTGCTGATGCGGTCGAGGAAGCCGGTGCGTTCGCTCATGATCCGCCCGCTTACAGCGAAGACTCGGTCTTTGGCAAGCGCGCCACCGCCTTGAGCCGGCGCAGCACCATGGGCAAGGCGCCGATCAAATCCTCGGGAACCAGGCCGGGGCCGGAAAGCTGGGCGGCCTCGCCATGGAGCCACGCCGCCGCACCGGCCGCGGCGAAGGCGTCCATTCCCTGCGCTAGCAATCCGACGATCAACCCCGCCAGTACGTCGCCGCTGCCGCCGGTGGCGAGGTCGGCGGGCGCGTTGGCGTTGATCGCGGCCAAGCCATCGGGCGAGGCGATCACCGTGTCGGAGCCCTTGAGCAGCACCACCGCCTTGCTCGCTTTGGCCGCTTGCCGGGCGCGCTCGAGCTTGTCGCCTTTGAGCGAAAAAATCCGCGCGAACTCGCCCTCATGCGGCGTCAGCACGCAAGGCCCGGATATGGCCTTGAACAGCGCCTTGGCACCGCCGGAAAAACAGGTGAGCGCGTCGGCGTCGAGCACGGCGGCGCGCTTGGTCTTGAGCGCCGCCAGCGCTTGGCCGCGCGTGTCGCGGTTCACGCCCGCGCCGGGGCCGAGCAACAGCGCGTTCAAGCGCGCGTCCTTGAGCAGCTTGGCGTAATCCGATGCCCGCGCGAGACGCGCCACCAGCACGCTTTCGAGCGCAGCGGCATAAACCGGCCAGCTCTTGACCGGCGCCGCCACCGTCACCAGCCCCGCCCCTGCGCGCTGCGCCGCGCGCGCGGCCAGCCGCGAAGCACCGGTCATGTCCCGGCCGCCCAGCACCAAAACATGGCCGCGGCTGTATTTGTGGCCGTCGGGACGCGGCCAGGGATATTGCGCGAGCCACAAGGGCAGGCCGTTCTCGAAGTTCTTGGGCTTGATCCGGTCGAGCACGCTTGCCGGGATGCCGATATCGGCCAATTCGATCTCGCCGCACAGCACGCGGCCGGGCAGCAGCAAATGGCCCGGCTTCTTGCGGAAGAAGGTGACGGTGACGGCGGCCGGCGCGGCGGTCCCGCGCACTTCGCCGGAGGATCCGTCGAGACCGCTCGGCACGTCGACGGCGACGCTGGGCAGGCCGCTCCTGGCCAGCGCCTCGATTGTCGCGCGCGCATCGCCTTGCAGCGCACGGGCGAGGCCGGCGCCGAAAATGGCGTCGATCGCCAAGCCCGCGCCGTCGAGCAGCGCCGGGCCCAAGGGTTCGATCTCGCCCTGCCAGCGCCCGGCCATCTCCTTGGCGTCGCCCGTGAGCTCGCCGCGCGCGCCCAGCAGGCCGAGCCGCACCTTCCAGCCGGCGGCTTGCAGCCGCCGCGCCGCGGCGAAGCCGTCGCCGCCATTATTCCCCGGCCCGCACAGCACGGCCACCGGGCGCTGCGACCAGCGGCGCAACACCGCATCGGCGACGGCGCGGCCGGCGGCTTCCATCAGCGCGAGCGAGGCGACCCCGCCCTCCTGCGCGGCGCGGTCGGCTGCGCCCATCTCGGCGGACGTCAGCAGGGCGTTGTCGTAAGGCTGCATGGCTTGACCTTGCCTGGTAACCATCCCACCCAGCTTACCAAGCGGCGAGCCTGAGCGGTTGATCCGCTTGACGCTTAAGGGGCTAGGCTGTACCAGCGCAAGTGCGGCGGGTGTAGCTCAGTTGGTTAGAGCGCCAGATTGTGATTCTGGATGTCGCCGGTTCGAATCCGGTCACTCGCCCCATTCTCTGTTTTCCGCATCGAGCCCAGTCCGCGCCAAGACGGCGTTGAAGGTTTCATTAACCCTGATCTCGAATTACATTAACCATCCTCAAGATTTACTTGTAATTCAAAGAACTCATTTGACATTTGCCAGTAATTTTGGAGAAATTCTTCAAACCGGCGGACGAATCCGCCGCGGAGGCAGAATTGCAGCGCACTTCCCTTTCGGCTGGCCTTTTCGGCTGGCCTTTCCGCCGGCATCGCCGTCCTTCCCCCGTGGGCGGCGGGCGACCGGCTCTACCGCTGGAAGGCGACGCGGTTGCGTTTCCGCCGCCACATGCTGCGGCTGTGGCCGTTCTGGCTGGTGCTGCTGGCGATCAATCTGGCCGAGAGCCCGACGCTGCGCTGGCTCGACGGCGCCGGCGCCTTTCACGCATTCTGGAACTGGTTGCATATGATGGGATTGGGCCTGGCCGGAACGGTGGCCGTCCTGGTCATCGCCGCTCTGCTGATCGAGGCCTACAGCGCGACATCGGCGCGCACCCAGCGGCCGCCGTCTTCGCTGCCGCGTCCGCTTTAGAGCGTGATCGCCTTCGGGCCGAACACGCTCTATCATTTGTTTAGCGAGCAATTCCATCGGCTTAAATGGAATCAGGCGATTCCATTCGAGCCGATATTGCTCTAACCGCGTTCCTCCGCGCCGCGGGCGCGGTATAGAATGGCGGCATGAAATCCAGCCTCGCCTTGGCCGGCCGCATGGCCCGGCTCGGTACCGAAAGCGCCTTCGAAGTGCTGGCGCGCGCCAAGGCGCTCGAGGCGCAGGGCCGTTCGATCATCAATCTCGGCATCGGCCAGCCCGATTTCCAAACCCCGCCGCATATTGTCGAAGCCGCACAACGCGCGCTCGCCGAAGGCCATCACGGCTATACCCCGGCCAACGGGATTTTACCCTTGCGCGAAGCGGTCGCAGCCGATCTCCGCCGCCGCCACGGCGTCGAGGTCTCGCCCGGAAACGTGCTGGTGGTGCCGGGCGGCAAGGTGACCATGTTCTTCGCCATCCTGATGTTCGGCGAGGAAGGCGCCGAGATCCTCTATCCCAATCCCGGCTTCCCGATTTACGAGAGCGTCATCCGCTTCTCGGGGGCGACCCCGGTGCCGATCGATTTGCACGAAGACAAGGGCTTCTCCTTCAGCGCCGAGGAGGTACTAGCCAAGATCACGCCGCGGACGCGGCTGATGATCCTCAACAGCCCGGCCAACCCGACCGGCGGGGTGGTGCCGAAGAGCGAGTTCGACAAGCTGGCGGCCGGGCTCGAGCGATTTCCGCAAGTGGCGGTCTTGAGCGACGAGATCTACGGCGAGATTCTCTATGACGGCGCCCGGCATGTGAGCCTGCTTTCCTATCCCTCGCTGCGCGATCGCGTCATCCTGCTTGACGGCTGGAGCAAGACCTATGCGATGACCGGCTGGCGGCTGGGTTACGGCGTCTGGCCCGAGAGCTTGTTCGCGCATGCCGAGCGGTTCGCCATCAATTGCCATTCCTGCGTCAACGCCGCCGCGCAATTCGCCGGGATCGCCGCGCTCACCGGAAGGCGTAATGAGGTCAACCGCATGGTCGAGGCCTTCGCCGAGCGCCGCCGGATCATCGTGGCGGCCTTGAACCAGCTGCCGGGCTTCCGCTGCGCCATGCCGGGTGGCGCTTTTTATGCCTTTCCCAATATCGCCGGCACCGGCTTCACCGCCAAACAGCTCGAAACCCGGCTCCTGGAAGAGGCGGGCGTGGCCACCGTCGCCGGCACCAGTTTCGGCGCCTATGGCGAAGGCTACCTGCGATTCTCTTATGCGGCGAGCAACGCCGCGATCGAGGAAGCCATGACCCGAATCGGCACCTGGTTGACCCGCCAAGGAATTACCCGTCGCGTCTCGGTCACATCCTAGGCATCGCTGCTCATTTTCTGTGCAAAATCGGCCTGTTTCGCTTGCTTTTCAGGCTCTATCGCTTTATCGAGCCTTGGCATCGCAGGCTGGCATGGCTCGTGCTTTACCCTCTCCAGAAAGCCAGAAAGAAGGCGGCCGGGTGGTCGTCGCCAGGCACGCGATAAATGCAGATAAATGCAAAGGCGGAAACCCATGAAGAAAATCGAGGCGATCATCAAGCCCTTCAAGCTCGATGAAGTTAAGGAGGCGCTTCATGAAGTCGGGATTCAGGGCATCACCGTCACCGAGGCCAAGGGATTCGGACGGCAGAAAGGCCATACCGAGCTTTACCGCGGGGCGGAATACGTCGTCGATTTCCTGCCCAAGGTCAAAATCGAGGTTGTGATGGACGACGCCCTGGTCTCGCGCGCCATCGAGGCGATCCAGCACGCCGCCCATACCGGCCGCATCGGCGACGGCAAGATTTTCGTCACTTCCATCGAGGAGGCGATCCGAATTCGCACCGGCGAGCGGGGAACCGACGCCATCTAGTTCCGTGAATCGTCTTCGCGTTTGCGGGGGAGAAAAACCGGCGAGCGGAAGGCACCAACAAGGGGAGACTGAGAGCCGATGTCCGATCCGAAAAAAATTATGGAGATGATTAAGGAACACGACGCCAAATACGTCGATTTCCGATTCACCGATCCGCGCGGCAAGTGGCAGCACTTGAGCTACCACGTCAAGGCCATCAGCCCCGAATTCTTGACGGGCGGCGTCATGTTCGACGGTTCGTCGATCGCCGGCTGGAAGGCGATCAACGAGAGCGACATGATGCTGGTGCCGGATTACGCCACCGCGATACTCGATCCGTTTTGCGCCCAGACCACGATCTCGCTGTTCTGCGATACCCATGAACCGCTGACCGGCCAGCCCTATGGCCGCTGCCCGCGTTCGATCGCCAAGAAGGCGGAGAAATACATGGCCTCCTCCGGCATCGGCGACAAGGCCTATTTCGGTCCCGAGGCCGAGTTCTTCGTGTTCGACGACGTGCGTTACAAATCGTCGATGGAAACGCAGATGTACACGATCGACAGCGAAGAAGGCCCGTATTACAGCGACCGCAAGCTGCCCGACGGCAACCCCGGCCACCGCCCGCCGATCAAAGGCGGATATTTCCCGATGCCGCCGGTCGACAGCACCTACGATCTGCGCTCCGAAATGCTTTCGACCATGAGCGAGATGGGCCTGAAGGTCGAGAAGCACCACCACGAGGTGGCGCCGGCGCAGCACGAGCTGGGCTTCGAGTTCGACACGCTGATCAAGACCGCCGACAACATGCAGATCTACAAGTACGTCGTGATGATGGTGGCGCAGCAATACGGCAAGACCGCGACCTTCATGCCCAAGCCGATCAAGGGCGACAACGGCTCCGGCATGCACACCCATCAATCGGTGTGGAAAGGCGGCAAGCCGCTGTTCGCGGGTTCGGGCTACGCCGATCTGTCGGAATTGGCGCTGCACTACATTGGCGGCATCATCAAGCATGCCAAGGCGATCAATGCCTTCACCAATCCGACGACCAACAGCTACAAGCGCCTGATCCCGGGCTTCGAGGCGCCGGTGCTGCTGGCTTATTCGGCGCGCAACCGTTCGGCCTCGTGCCGCATTCCGATCGTCTCGAGCCCCAAGGCCAAGCGCGTCGAGGTCCGTTTCCCCGACCCCGCCGCCAATCCCTATCTGGGCTTCGCGGCGATGTTGATGGCCGGTCTCGACGGCATCCAGAACAAGATCAACCCCGGCCAGCCGATCGACAAGAACCTCTACGACCTGCCGCCCGAGGAGCTCAAGGGCGTGCCGACCGTGTGCGGTTCCTTGCGCGAGGCCATCGGCCATCTCCAGGCCGACCACGTCTTCCTGCTCAAGGGCGACGTGTTCACCAAGGACTTCCTGGAATCCTACGTCGACCTGAAGATGGAGGAAGTCCACAAGTTCGAGCACACGCCGCACCCGATCGAGTTCGAGATGTACTACAGCGTCTGAACGGACAAGGGTTTCACTCCCCAGCCCCCGCCGGTTTCCCGGCGGGGGTTTTTCTTTGCCGCGGGCAAGGGCGCCCCGGAACTCCGAGACCGCAAATCTTGATAAAGCCCGGCCCAGCGCTCAAGATGGGCGCAAAACAACCGCCGGTGCGGATAAAGCGGATAAACGGGAGGGAATCATGGCCGAGACCGTCAATATCACCACGCTCATCGACCGGCGCCCGGTCGGCGGCTTCCAGTATCTGGTTGCGGCGCTGTGCGCCATCACCGTCTTTCTCGACGGCTACGACACGCAATCCATCGCCTTCGTCGCGCCCTCGATCGCGCAGGAGCTGCACCTGACGCGGCCCGAGCTGGGGCCGCTGTTCGTCGCCAGCCTGGTGGGATTGCTGATCGGCGCGCTGTCCTTCGGCATCGTGGCCGACAAGTTCGGACGGCGCACCGTGATCATCGTCTGCACCGCCGTGTTCGGCGTTCTCACCCTGGTGGCCACGACCTCGACCTCGTTACAAGAGCTCCTGATCTGGCGCTTCCTCGCCGGACTGGGTCTGGGCGGCGCCATGCCCAACGGCATCGCGCTGACCGCCGAGTACTCCCCCCTGCGCCGGCGCGCCACCATCGTCATGATCATGTTCACCGGCTTCTCGCTCGGCGCCGCCTTCGGCGGCGCGGTCGCGGCCAGCCTGATCCCGAGTTATGGCTGGCGCGCGGTGTGGTATGTCGGCGGCATCCTGCCTTTGCTGCTGGTTCCGATTCAGTTGATCTGGCTGCCGGAATCGATCCGTTTCCTGGTCGTCACCGAGGCCGAGGGCTCGCGCATCGGCAAGCTTTTGCAGCGCATCGATCGCGCTTTCCGCCCGTCATCCGGGATGCGTTACGATGTCGACGAGGCCCACGCCCATGGCGTGCCGGTGGCGCATCTCTTCCGCCAGGGCCGCGCCTTCGGCACCTTCATGCTGTGGATCATGTTCTTCACCAACCTGTTGGCGCTGTTCTTCCTGCAGAACTGGATTCCGACCATGGCGCACGACGTCGGCATCGACGTTCGCACCGCCGTCATCATCGGCACCATGTTCCAGGTCGGCGGCGTGGTCGGCTCGCTGTTGATCGGCTGGCCGATCGACAAGATAGGCGCCTACCGGGTGATTCCGGTGCTGTTCTTTTGCGGCATCCTGTTCGTGACGCTGATCGGCGTGTCGGCCGGCTCGGCGGCGGCGCTTTTGGCGCTCACCTTCGGCGCCGGGTTCTGCATCGTCGGCGGCCAGAACAGCTCCAACGCGCTGGCGGCGATCTTCTATCCCACCGCCATGCGGTCCACCGGCGTCGGCTGGGCGCTCGGCATCGGCCGCTTTGGCGCGATTCTCGGTCCGCTCATCGCCGGCTTCCTGCTCGGCGCGCACATGTCCTACGGCATGTTGTTCCTGCTGGGCGCGCTGGCGCCGGTCTGTTCGACGCTGGCCATCTTCGCCATGGGCCGGGTCTACGGCAAGTAAAGCCCGGCGCGAAGGCGGCGCGGCTCAGATCGGCGGTACCGGGCGCTTCTTGCGCTCGGCGTCGATCGCGACATAGGTGAAGAGCCCTTCGGTCACCTTGACGGTTTCCTCGCTGGCGAAGCGGCGCGCCCAGCTCTCGATCTTCACCGCCATCGAGGTATGCCCGACCTTGACCACCTCGGTGTAGCAGCTCACCTCGTCGCCGACGAAGACCGGGCTGTGGAAGCTCATCGAAGCGATCGCCACGGTGGCGACGCGGCCCTTGGCGCGCCGCATCGCCGCGGCGCCGCCCGCCAGGTCCATCTGCGACAACAGCCAGCCGCCGAAGATGTCGCCGCGCGCGTTCGAGTCCGCCGGCATGGCGATGGCGCGCAACGCCGGTTCGCGCCGCGGCGGTGATTCGGTCTTTTCGCCTTCGCTCATCGAGTCACCTCTTGCGCCGGCGCCCGCCGGATGTTGTATTCGCAACCGATTCGACCACTTACCGCGGTGGCGATCCAGTCATAAGTAAGCCATAACTACGACCGTGGCCCGCAAGACTCGCAAGATCAAGGCAGCTCCGAAAAAAACCGCGCCGCGTCCGGCCGCGGCAACTCCCGATTTGTTCGGCGACGGCAAGCCGCGCCCGGGCAAGGGCGGCGGATATTCCGCCAAGGACATCGAGGTGCTCGAGGGCCTGGAGCCGGTGCGGCGCCGGCCGGGCATGTATATCGGCGGCACCGACGAGCGCGCCATGCATCACCTGGTGGCCGAGGCGCTCGACAACGCCATGGACGAGGCGGTGGCGGGGCATGCCAGCCGCATCGAGATCGAGCTCAACACCGACGGCAGCTGCACGGTCGGCGACAACGGCCGCGGCATTCCGGTCGATCCCCATCCCAAGTTCCGCAACAAATCGGCGCTCGAGGTCATCTTCACCATGCTGCATTCCGGCGGCAAATTCGGCGGCGACGCCTACAAGACCTCGGGCGGCTTGCACGGCGTCGGCATTTCCGTGGTGAACGCGCTGTCGGACCGCCTCACCGTCGAGGTGGCGCGCGACAAGAAAGTCTGGGTGCAGGAATACAGCCGCGGCAAGCCCAAGACCAAGCTCAAATCCTTAGGCGCCGCTTCGAACAAGCGCGGCACTATCGTGCGTTTCCATCCCGATCCCGAGATTTTCGGGCCGAAGCCGCATTTCAAGCCGGCCCTGGTCTATCGCCTGGTGCGCTCCAAGGCCTATCTCTTCCGCGGCGTCGAGATCCGCTGGTGGTGCGATCCCAAGATCGCCCGGCCCGAGGACGTGCCGCAGGAAGAGAAGCTCCATTTCCCCGGCGGGCTGTCGGATTACCTCGCTTCGATCCTGGGCAAGCGCGACACCATCACCACCCGCGCCTTCGCCGGCGAGGCTAAGTTCAACGGCGAAGGCCGTGTCGAATGGGCGATTGCCTGGCCCGCGGACCAGGAAGGCCTGAGTTCCTCCTACTGCAACACCGTTCCCACCCCCGAGGGCGGCAGCCACGAGCAAGGGCTGCGTTCGGCGCTGACCCGCTCCCTCAAGGCCTATGGCGAGCTTTCCAACAACCGCCGGGCGGCGCAGATAACATCCGAGGACGCGGTCAACGGCGCGGTGGCGATCCTGTCGCTGTTCCTGCGCAATCCGCAATTCCAGGGCCAGACCAAGGAACGGCTCGCCTCGCCCGAGGCGCAGCGCCTGGTCGAGAACGCGCTCAAGGACCGCTTCGACCACTGGCTGTCCGAGGATCCGCCCGGCGCCCGCGCGCTTTTGGAAACCATCATCGAGCGCGCCGAGGACCGGTTGCGCCGCCGCCAGGAAAAGGAGCTTGACCGCAAATCCGCCACGCGCAAGCTCCGGCTCCCCGGCAAGCTGGCCGATTGCTCGCGTTCCTCGGCTGAAGGCACCGAGGTCTTCATCGTCGAAGGCGACAGCGCCGGCGGCTCGGCCAAGATGGCGCGCGAGCGCGAAACCCAGGCGATCCTGCCGCTGCGCGGCAAGATCCTCAACGTCGCCTCGGCCTCGAGCGACAAACTGCGCGCCAACCAGGAACTGTCCGATCTGGTGCTGGCGCTGGGCTGCGGCACCGGCGAGCGTTACCAGCCGGACAAGCTGCGCTACGAGCGCGTCATCATCATGACCGACGCCGACGTGGACGGCGCGCATATCGCCTCGCTGCTGATGACCTTCTTCTTCCGTGAGACGCCGGAGCTGGTGCAGACCGGCCGGCTCTATCTCGCCGTGCCGCCGCTCTACCGCCTCTCCCAGGGCGAGACCACCGCCTATGCCCGCGACGACGCGCACAAGGAAAAATTGCTCAAGACTCTGTTCGCCAAGAGCAAGGGCAAGGTCGAGATCAGCCGCTTCAAGGGGCTGGGCGAGATGCCGCCGCGCTATCTGAAGGAAACCACCATGGACCCGCGCCAGCGCACGCTGTTGCGCGTGACCCTGCCGCCCAAGGGCGAGAAGCCCTACAAGCACACGGTCAAGCTGGTCGAGAGCCTGATGGGCCGCAAGCCCGAGCTGCGTTACGCCTTCATCCAGGAAAAGGCCAAGTTCGCGCGCGATCTGGACGTGTAAGGCGGCTCCGCCGCCGATGGACGTGTAGTCGCGCGCGGACTATCCTGCCGGAAAAGAACCGGGGGAGGAACCATGCGCCTATCCGCCATCGCCGCTTCCGTGTTCGCGCTCGCCGTTGTTTTCTCGGCTGCCCGCGCCGACGAGAAGCTGGTCATCCGCCATGGCTGGGTCAGCGCCACCAACGTGCTGTCGCCGCTGGTCTTCCAGGAGACCGGCCTCTTTAAGCATCTGGGCAAGAGCTATACCGTCGAGCCGGTCCATTTCAACGGCACCTCGGCCGAAATCCAGGCGATCGCGGCCAAGCAGATCGACATCATCACCCTCGGTTTCTCCACGCTCGCCGCGGGCGTGCAGAACGCCGGGCTCGACCTGCGCGTCGTCGCCGACGGATTCCAGGACGGCGTTTCCGGATATCTGTCGAGCCCGTTCATGGTGTTGAACGACAGCGGCATCAAGCGGATCGAGGATTTGAAGGGCAAGGTGCTGGCGACCAACGGCATCGGCGGCTCGCTCGACGTGGCGCTGCGCGCGCTGTTGCGCAAGCACGGCCTCGAGGACAAGCGCGACGTCACCATCATCGAGACCGCGTTCGCGACCATGAATCCCATGCTGCTGGAGAAGAAGGCCGATCTCATCGCCAGCGCGCCGCCCTTCACCCAGAATCCCGATATCGAGGCCAACGCGTATGTCCTGGCCCGCATGAAGGACGGCGTCGGCCAATCGCAGATGATCGTACTGGCCGCGCGCAAGGACTACCTCGAGCAGAACCGCAAGGCGCTCTACGACTTCTTCGAGGACATGCTGGTGGGCGTGCGCTGGTTCCTCGACCCGGCGAACCGCCAGGATGCCATCGCCATCGTCGCGCGCCTGTCGAAACAGCCGCCCGACCGGCTGCAATACCTCTACACCAAGAATGATTTCTACCGCTCGCCCGACGCCCGTCCTAATCTCGACGCCATGCAACACGACATGACGACGCAGGTGCAGTTGGGATTCCTGAAACAGACGCTCGACGTCAAGCAGTACACCGATCTGAGCTTCATCGACGAAGCGGCGCGGCGCCTCAAATAGTGCCGGTGCACTATGCGGCAGGTACGGCGCTCGTCTTTTATCGCCGTCATCGCCGGGCTTGTCCCGGCGATCCATGTCTTAAGCCGAGCATCGCAAGTCGTGGATGGCCGGAACAAGTCTGGCCATGACGGCCTGGCATCGCAAGCCTAAGCGGCGAGCCAGATCCTGAGCGCGGCGTCGACCGCCTCGGGCCGTTCCATGGTCGAGAGATGGCCGCACGCCTCGACCGTTTCGAGCAGCGCGCCCGGGATGAGCGCCGCCATCTCTTCATGCAGCGCGACGGGCGTGAGCTGGTCCTGGCGCCCGCACAGCACCAGCGTCGGGCAGGCGATGCGCGGCAAAAAGGGGCGGCTGTCGATCCGCCCGATGATCGCCTTCTGCTGGCGCAGGAAAGCCTCCTTGCCCACGCGATGCGTCATCGCCGAAACGCGGCCGGTCAAGGCGGCGTCCTGCAGATGGTCGGGATGCAGGAACAGCGGCAGGAGCCGCGGCGCCACGCCCTTGAAATCGCCCTTCTCGGCCAGCTCGATCAGGAAGCGGCGGCGCGAACTCTGCTCTTGCGTATCCGCGCGCGCGCTGGTGTCGAGCAGCGCCAGGCGTTTAACCCGCGCCGGGGCCTGGCGCAAAATCTCGAGCGCGCAATATCCGCCCATGGACAATCCGGCGAGCACGAATTGGTGCGGCGCCGTAGCCAGGACGCGCCGCGCCATCGCCGCCAAACTGTCATCGAGCGTCAGATCCGCCACCCAGGGCGCCGCGATATCGCCCAAAGCCTCCACCTGGCTCTTCCACAGCTCCCGGTCGCACAGCAGGCCGGGCAGCAGCACCAGCGGGGTTTTCTCGGCCATGACCGAGCCTAAGCCCGTGATTATTCGGCAACAAGCCCGGGCGGAATCGGCCAAAACCGAGAAATAATTTGACTTTCCGTGTTATAACCCCAATTAAGAGACATCCCCCCAACCCCCAACGACGATCACAGAAAGACGCAACTCGTTCGATGAATTTTTCCGACCTCGGCCTCTCTCCGGAGGTGTTACGGGCAGTCGAAGACGCCGGCTATAAATCCCCGACCCCCATCCAAGAACAGGCCATTCCCTACGTGCTCATGGGCCGCGACGTCCTCGGCAGCGCCCAGACCGGCACCGGCAAGACCGCCTCCTTCACGCTTCCCATGATCGACATTCTGGCCTCGGGCCGCGCGCGCGCGCGCATGCCGCGCACGCTGGTGCTCGAGCCGACGCGCGAGCTCGCCACGCAAGTCGCCGAAGCCTTCGATGTCTACGGCAAATACCACAAGCTCAACCAGGCGCTGCTGATCGGCGGCGAAAGCTTCACCGACCAGCTGCGCAAGCTCGACCGCGGCGTCGACGTGCTGATCGCCACGCCCGGCCGGCTGCTCGATCTGTTCGAGCGCGGCAAGATACTGCTCTCGGACGTCAAGATCCTGGTGATCGACGAAGCCGACCGCATGCTCGACATGGGATTCATCCCGGATGTCGAGCGCATCGTGGGCTTGCTGCCCAAGATCCGCCAGACGCTGTTCTTCTCCGCCACCATGCCGCCCGAAATCCGGCGTCTGGCCGACGCCTTCCTGATGAACCCCAAGGAAATTTCCGTGGCGCCGCCGGCCTCGCCGGCCGCGCTCGTGACCCAAGGGCTGATCGTGGTCCAGCCCGACGAGAAACGCGACACGCTGCGCCGCCTGATCGCCGTCGAGAACGTCAAGAACGCGCTCATCTTCTGCAACCGCAAGCGCGACGTCGACATCCTCAATCGTTCGCTGAAGCGCCACGGCCTCGACACCGCGGCGCTGCACGGCGACATGCCGCAATCCAAGCGCACCGAGACGCTGGAGCGCTTCCGCAACAACGAGATCCGCCTGCTGGTGTGCAGCGACGTCGCCGCGCGCGGGCTCGACATCCAGGGCATGTCGCACGTGTTCAATTTCGACGTGCCAATCCACGCCGAGGATTACGTCCACCGCATCGGCCGCACCGGCCGCGCCGGCAACGAAGGCCGCGCCTTCACCCTTGCCGCGCCCGAGGACGGGCGTTTCGTCCAGGCCATCGAGCAATTGATCGGCAGGCCGATTCCGCCGGTTACGGTCGAGGGCATCCATCAGGCCGCTTTGTCCTTCGAGGAAGGCGACGGCCGCCGCCGCGGCCGGCCGCAACACGGCAGGCACGAAGCCAAATCCGCCGGTCATGGTCCGCGCCACGGTCACGGAGCCAAGCCGCAGCACGCGCACAAGCCCCATGCCCCTCAACCGGGCAAGGATGCCGGCCACGGCCATCGCCTGGAACACCGCCAAGAACAGCATCGTCCGCAACCCGGCCCCCGGCCGCAGCCTCCGCATTTCACGCCGGTGACCATGGGAACATCGCCCCGCCCCGCCGCGCCGCCGCAAACGCCGCGCGAGGATCGCCGTCCGGAAGGCGGCGAGGGAAGCGGCGTGGTAGGCTTCGGCGATCACATGCCGGCTTTCCTGACCGGACGCGGCAAGACCGCGCGGCAATAGCCGGCGGCACAAGGGAGCGCCGATGAAAGCCATCTTCGTCAGCGTCAAATGCGATCTCGGCCAGGCCTACAAGGTCGCCGAGGAAGCGGTCGAAACCGTGCCCGAGGTCTCCGAGGTGTTCTCGGTCTCGGGCCAATACGATCTGTTGATGAAATGCTATCTCGCGGACGACGCGGATATCGGCCATTTCGTCATCGAGCGTTTGCAGCGGCTGCAAGGGGTGAAGGACACCTTCACCACCGTGGCTTACAAGGCCTTCTCCCTCGACAAATCATCCTGATCCGGCGCGGGGGAATTGGGCATGGCCGGTAACTGGGTGACAGTCGCCAAGCTGGACGCCGTCAAGCCGGGCGACGTGGTGGGCGTGAAGCTGGGCGAGCGCGAGATCGCGCTCTACAACATCGACGGCTCGATCTACGCCACCGACAATCTCTGCACCCACGCCTTCGCCCTGCTGAGCCAGGGCTGGCTCGACGGCGACTGCATCGAATGTCCGCTGCATGGCGGACGCTTTGAGGTGAAGACGGGAAAAGGGCAAGGCCCGCCGGTCAGCGACGACCTCAAGACCTATAAGGTGCAGATGAAGGGCGAGGATATCCAGGTTCTGCTCGACTGAGCGCCCGGTCCTCGCCGATTGCTTCCCGGTAGGATCGCGCCAGAACCATCGCCAGCAGCAGCAGGCTGGCGAGCGGTCCCACCGGCACGTGCCACCCCTGCCCGATGCCGAGCGCCAGCAGCGGAATGACGAAGACCAGCGCCAGTCCGGCTTTTTCCCAAGGCAGAAATCCGGTCCGGCGCGCCGCGCGGATGAGGAAGGCCGCCGCCACCGCCGCCAGCATGAAATCGTAGAGCAGAACCACCGGCACGGCGACAAGCGTCGCCGCCGCCAGCGCCGCGCCGCGCAGCTCGAGACTCAGATCCTTCCACCAGACATAAGCGACCAGCGCCGCCGCCGCCGCCGTGGCCGCGCCCTGGACTGCATAGGCGGCGCCCAAATCGAATCCCAGCAGACGCGCGGCGGCGAACGGGCTGATCATGCCGGCGAGATTGATCCGGCCGAATTCATAGGTCGCGTTCGAATCCACGGCCACGCTCAGATAGGCCTGCCAGGTTTCCCAGCCGAACAGGGCGGCCGAGGCGACGGCCAGCGTCGCGACCGTGGCGGCGGAAGCGGCGAAAGCCCGCCAGCGCCGCCCGGCGGCCAGCGCCACCGGAACCAGCAATGCCAGATGCGGCTTGTAGCAAAGCGCGCCGAAGAAGATTCCGGCCCAGCCCGGCCGGCGGTCGACGGTCAGCAAACCGGCGCCGAACAGGCTAGCGGTCAGCAACGCATTCTGGCCGAGGCCCATGGTCCAGAACACCGCCGGAAATGCCAGCATCGGCACCAGCGCGGCGGAAAGCTTCTCGTCCAGGATGCGGCGCGTTACCGCGAGATAAAGCGCGAGGCTCAGCGCTTCGAAGACGACGAAGGCGGCCAGATAAGGCAGATGCGCCAGCGCCGCGCAAATCAGCAGGAAGACCGGCGGATAATAGAAGAACTGGTACGCGATGCCCTTCTCGGTAGCAGCCTGTTCGGCGGCGAAATGCGCCGCCTGATCGTAGGCCAGAGCGGGATGGCCCGCATCGGCGAGAGATCCTGCGGCGTAGAAGCTGGCGAAATCCGTGGTCAGCGGATGATCGAGCGTCACGATCCAGCCATGCGTCCCGGCGATCAGGAACAGGAACACCGCCGCTTCGACCGCGAACAGGATCCGGGCATAGGCGAGGATGCGCGCGCGGCCGAGCCAGTCGCCGCTGCGCAGTGCTTCGTAGATCCGATTTGCCCCGGTCATGCGCCTTTCCCTTTGCGATCGCGGCGGCTCGATGGAGAAAGCCGCCGGGTCGATAGGGGAAGTCTAGCCCGGCACCGGTAATAAACTGTTAAGGCTGCCGGCCGGAGAGCGCTCTAGCGCACGGTGCGGATGGCCACGGCCGACATTTCGTATTCCGGCATGGCGAGCATGTTGCGGCCCACCAGCTGGCGGCCGCCCACCAGCACGATGGCGTTCGCGCCCTGCCGGGCGGCGGCCGATTTGAGCGTCTCGATCATCCCGGTTTCGGTCTCCGACCAGCCGCCACGCACCGTGAGCATGCCGATGCGGACGTAATTGACCGGCGGCGGCTTGTCGAAGACCTGGACCAGATCGCCCCATGCCTGGTAATGCGCGTTGCCGGTCGGGACGAAATCGGCCCCGGAGCAGCCGGCCAAGGACAAGGCCAGAATTGCCGCCGCCGCGGCGTGCCGTCCCTTCATCATGCTGTCCAATCATCCACCGTCAGCGGAGAAAAGAGATGGTGCCCAGGGGCG
>Ga0187810_10000215_pt1 | contig 26069 bp, 24 predicted proteins | sample NC_wetland_sal_i_9_FD_132963 | JGI IMG/M metagenome (GOLD analysis project Ga0187810, IMG submission 132963) | Wetland sediment microbial communities from Neuse River Estuary, North Carolina, USA - ASW_5 | ecosystem: Environmental > Aquatic > Freshwater > Wetlands > Sediment | place: USA: North...
ACAACAATTTCTACGAATACGGCACCGATAAGGACATCTATAGCGACGCCCAGAAGCTCAAGCTCCGGCCCTGGACCGTGGCCATCGACGGCATGGTCGACAAGCCGATCATCATCGACATCGACGATCTCTTGAAGAAGATGCCCTTGGAAGAGAGGCTCTACCGCCACCGTTGCGTCGAGACCTGGTCGATGGCGGTGCCGTGGAGCGGCTTCCCGCTCAAATCCCTGGTCGACATGGCCAAGCCCACGAGCGGCGCCAAATATCTGCGCATGGAAACCTTCCTCGACCCGAAGATGGCGCCGGGCCAGAACATGTTCATGTATCCCTGGCCCTATGTCGAAGGCGTGACCATGGAAGAGGCCAATAACGAGCTGGCCTTCCTGGTCACCGGCATGTACGGCCATCCGGTGCCGAAACAGGACGGCGCGCCGCTGCGCCTGGCGCTGCCGTGGAAATACGGCTTCAAGTCGGTCAAGTCGATCGTCAAGTTCAGCTTCACCGACAAGCGCCCGAAGACGTTCTGGGAAGAGCTGGAATCGAGCGAGTACGGCTTCTGGGCCAACGTCAATCCCGACGTGCCGCATCCGCGCTGGAGCCAGGCGACCGAGCGCGTGCTCGGCGACGGCCGCGTGCCGACACAGATCTGGAACGGCTACGGCGAATTCGTCGCCCATCTCTACGACAATCTCAAGACCGAGCGCTTGTTCGCGTGAGGTGACGGCGCGGTTGGTCGTGTCTCATCTTGAGCGCTGGATGAGCGTTGTGCGCCCTTCGACTGAGCTCAGGGTGAGGCGTTTTTCTTAATGCCATCGACACTGTTTCCTCACCCTGAGCGTAGTCGAAGGTTGAAGGTCGCACGATTCCCATGCAGCATCGAGGAGGGAGAAAGGGGCGCGTTCTGCGCCCCCGCTCTCAGGATCAGATGATATTGAACAGATAGAGCAGGATCAGCACCGGGACGGGAATCCGCAGTAGCCAGAGAAACAGCGAAATCACGGAAGACCTCCGTTGTTGTCAGCCGGGAGAAACGCCCCCGGCGTTTGGCGTCGCGGAACGCAAGGCCGGCGCCAAGTTTTCTGGCCGGCGATGCGTTGGTATCCTTCGGTTCCGACGCGATTCTCGCTGAGAACCCCCCGATTCGTGGTTTTTGCCTGATTGGGCTGGTTTTGCACCCGCGGCCCAGGAAGCCGTTGGCTGAAATTAACGATTTGCCGTTTACGCCTATGTTCTTGTTCTAAAATAGTAATTTTATACCTTAGGGTAGGGTTATAAGCCCTTGTGTTATTTAAGACTCTTGCGTTTAAGAAAAACCCGTCTCTATACTCCGCCCATCTACCCGGGTGAGGAGGGGAGTCATGAATCGTATTGCCGTTTTGTGTGTTGCCGGTGGGTTTCTGTTGGCCGCTTGCGGCTCGACACCGGGGGACCGTGCGATCACCGGCGGCGGCATCGGCGCCGGCGTCGGCGCGCTGGCGGGCTTGGCGATCGGCATGCCGGTGACCGGCGCGATCTTCGGCGGCGTGGTCGGCGCCACCGCGGGCGCCTTGAGCGATCCTTCGCAGATCTATCTCGGCAAGCCGGTCTGGCGTTAGCCGGATCATTTTCGCACCCATATCCGTTTCAAGCGGCGGCGAGCGCGTTCATGGCGCTCGCCGCTTCGTTTAGGTCGCCGTAGCTGAAGCGGTAGCAACCGCTATTGGCGAAAATCCCGGCCAGGAGCTCGAAGCCGTCCTCGCCGTGCAGGCTGTGATTCATCGCATTGTGCGCGATCTCGACCAGCCCCGCCGGCCGCGAGAAACGCTCGAGCCGCGCCGGTGCGCCCTGGCGCCATTGCGGGAAGACGATCCAGCCGGGAGGCGCGGCCTCGTCGACGCGCGCGAGACTCTCCTCGGGCGCGCGCATCAAGGCCACCGTGCCCTTGACCGTGTCGAAGGCGGGCGCGCTGAACACCGCGCCGGGCGCGAAGCGGCGCATCAGCTCGATCGACTGGTTCTTGAGATTGACCGGCCGGGCGAGCGGCACCACCTTGCCGTCGTGGCGCCGGATCAGCGCCAGCTCGTCCGACAACAAACGCCAGCCGCGATGGATCAAGCCGGCGGCGAGCGTGCTCTTGCCCGCGCCGGGCGATCCGGGAAGGATCGTGACCCGGCCGTTCTTCTCCACCGCCGCGGCGTGGATGATGAGATAGTGGTGCGCCAATCCGGCGATGGCGTAGTTCAAGCCCCACTCGACCAGGGCCAAGGCCTGGTCCGCCGGCAGCGGCTTGAAATGCTCCTGGCCGTCGATCAGGAACCGCGCCTGCTTGCGGAGGCGGCGGTGCATGCCCTTGCCCGGCAGCAGCGCGACGCGGAAATCGACGAAGGCGGCCCGATTCTGGAAAAAGCTCGCGGGATAAAGCCGCTTGAGTTCTTCCACCACATCCGCGAAGGGCGTGGTCAGCGCCGCGGTGAAGGGGCCGAGCCGGAGAGTGACGGTCTGTTCGTTCATCGTCCCTGCTCCCGGCGGGTTTCTTCGATGAGATTCAATCGCCGCAACAGCGCGAGCGTGCGCCCGATCGCGGCTCCGGGCGCTTCGCCGGAGCGCAACTCGACCGCTTCTTCGGCCGCGCGCGTCAGCCCCGTGGCGCTCGCCGGGCCCCGGCACAGCATGGCGAAAACCCAGGCGGCGAAGTCGGCGAGATGATGGGTGTCGCCGGTGCGCCCGTTATAGACCGCGGCCTCGTCCTCCCACAGCCGCCAGCGCACTTGGCCCGCCACGCGCCAGGTTGCGTCTGCGGAAGTCGCGGTGTCGGGGGATGTGATGATGGCGCTCATGAGTTGATGTTGTAGATCGAGAGCTGGGGGGTGACATTGTCGAGCAGGCTTTGCGCCTGGAACTGGCTCCTGGGCTGCTGGGTCCAGATCGGCGCGATCAGGTTTTGCACCTGCGACATGGTCTTGGGATAATTGTTGGGTGAGAAGCAGGCGGCATTGAGGATGCCGGCGGCGCATTGCGCGCCGAACTGGTTCGCATGGAGCGGGGTGTCGACGCCGTCGATCTTGCAGTTCACGGTGAGCGAGCCTTCGAGCGCGGCCAGCATCGATTGCGTGCCGCAGGTCCAGATCGAACCGGAGGGCTGCGAGCCGCAGGCCGAGGTGAAGCGCATCGAGGGGGTGCAGCCGGTGCGCGACCACAGCTGGTTGGTGCCGGCGAGCTGCATCCAGCATGTCGGCGTCAGCCCGCAATTCGTGCCCGCGGGCAGCGGATGCGACAAATTGCCGGACAATGCGTTGGAAACCGAGCACTGGCCCATGGCCAGGGCCGGCTTGCTGGCGAGCGTCACCGCGATCGGAATGCCGCCCAGGATCAAACGCCGCCCCGGCATCGCCAGGGTTTCGCGCTGGGTGCCGACCCGCCCGTTCCCCTCGCTCGGTTTAGCCCGGTCCTGTTCCATTGCTCCTCGCCCGGGCGGACAAGCCTAAAGCCGCCGGGCAGGAGCCAGTAAATCCGAAACCCAATAAAGGACGGTAAAGCAAATTCGGCATTTGATAAGAATTGTTGCGAGAAAGGATACGATGATTAACCGCGCTTAAGCATAACCGCGCCCGCGGCTAAAGCGGGCGGAGACGGTTGCGCCGCGCTTTCACCGAGTCGAAGACCACGACATTGCCGCCATAGCGGGGCGCGGCGGAGCGCAAAGGGACGACGTGGCCCGAATTCTGGGCCGCTTGCGCCGCCACGACGGGCTCGCGCTCATTGGCGGCCGCCAGCACGCGGTCGGCGCGGCGCGCCTTGATCTGGACGGCGCGGTAATAGCGGTAATCGGGATCGGTTTCCTCCGCCTGGCGCACCCATTGGATGACGGCGAACAATCCCAGGAAGGCCGCGATCAATCCCGCCCCGCCCAGGCCCAGCGCCGCCGGCCCCGACGCGAAGGACAGCGCCACGAAGGCGGCCACGCCGGTCGACAGCACGGCGATCGAGCACACCGTCATGGCGAGGGTGGCGGGCCAGCGATCATGCATATGTCGAATTCCCCGGTCGGCGCGCAGTCGAAATTAATCTTTATTAACCGTAATCGCTCGACTGGGGCGCTGTCGAGTGCCGGTATTTTTTTACACCTGTCGGTTATCCGAGCATGTCTCGGTCGAACGGAAATGTCCCTTTCGTCAAGGGTGATAGCCGGCTTCCCGTTTACTCCGCCGCTCTGCGTCATTGCGAGGCCGCGTAGCGGCCGAAGCAATCCAGTTTTCGTCCCTGGATTGCTTCGCTATCGCTCGCAATGACCGGGGATACGCGGGAATGACGGTTGGGCGGCAATTCCATCGAACGCGCTATCGCCCTAGGACGTGGACTCATAAAGGCGCCACCCTTAGCGTGACAGATTTGAGCCGAAACCCCATTTGACAAGTTCCAGTGCGCCGAGAACGGCGATGCCGGCTGCGAACGAGGCCGATAAATCATCCCAGTGCAACGGTCCGAACTCGAAGAGCGTCTTCGCGGGAGACCAGAGGAGCGTCGTCGCAAGCACGGTGCCGGCCGCAAGAACGATGCCGAGCAGGGCCGGATTGGGGCGTAGAATCGCTGCCCGCAGAGAAGCGCTGAATGAACGGTTTACGAAAATGAGTACAAAATTTGTGAACACCAGCGAGACGAAGGTGAGCGCCCTTGCTTCGTTTTCGGGCATTCCGCGCCAAAGCGCGCCGAGAAAGATCGCGCCAATGACGGCGAATGCCACGATCCCTTGCAAAAGGCTCCAAACGACCAGTGGTCTGGAAAACAGCCGTGCGGCAGGATTGCGCGGCGGCCGGCGCATCACATCGGACTCTTCCGTCTCGGCTTCGAAGGCGATCGAACACGCCGGATCGATCACCATTTCGAGAAAAGCGATATGTGCCGGCGCGAAGATTAGCGGCAAGCCGAGAAGAAGAGGGAGGAGCGATAGTCCGGCAATGGGGATGTGGACCGCGAGGATATAGGCCATGGCTTTGCGGATATTGTCGTAGATGCGGCGGCCCAGCCTTATGGCGCGGACGATGGAGCCGAAATCGTCGTCGAGCAGGACGAGTCCGGCCGCCTCGCGCGCCACGTCCGTGCCGCGTCCGCCCATGGCGATGCCGATATGCGCGGCCTTCAGCGAAGGCCCGTCATTGACGCCATCGCCGGTCATTGCCACGATCTCTCCGTTCGCCTTCAGCGCGTTCACGATGCGCAATTTTTGTTCCGGCAAGATCCGTGCGAAGACGTCGGCCGCGCGAACGCGGGCGGCGACGGCCCTGTCGTCCATTTTCTCGATCTCGGGACCGATGACGACCGCGTCGGCCGCGAGCCCCGCCTGTCGGGCGATCGCCCGTGCCGTCGCCGGATGATCGCCCGTGATCATGATGACCCGGACCCCGGCAGACCGGCATTGGCGGACCGCCTCGGGCACCTCGGGTCGCAATGGATCGGCAAGCCCGGCAAGGCCGAGGAACCGGAACTCAAAACCGCTCGGCGAATCCGGCAGCGCGTCCCCGTACCATGCGGCCCGGGCGATGCCGAGGACGCGCATGCCTTGCTCTGCCATCTCTGCGGTTCCGGCATGCAGCGCCGCGCGCTGCACGGCATCGAGGCGGCAAAGATCCGCAATCGCTTCGGGGGCGCCCTTGGCCGCGACGATGGCGTCGGCTCCGGCCGTTGCGCGCCAGACTTGCGTCACCGCAAGTCGTTCGGGACGCAGACCATATTCCTTGATCAGCGTCATGCCGGCGATCCGTGTCCCGGAATCGACGTCAAGCTGGTGGAATGCCTTATCCATGGGATCGAACGGATTCGCGGCGCTCGCCAGCACGCCACAGGCTATCAGCCCAGCAATCTCCGCCGGCGGCCGCTCGGCGGGTTCCGTCTTGAATACCGTCTTGCCCGCGCGCATTTCGACAATCGACATCCGATTTTGCGTCAGCGTGCCGGTCTTGTCGGTGCATAGCACCGTGGCGGCGCCGAGCGTTTCGATTGTCGCCGCGCGCCGCGTCAGCACCCGCGCGCGCGAGATGCGCCAGGCTCCCATGACGGTGAATACCGTCAGAACCAGCGGAAACTCTTCCGGCAGCATGGCCATCGTGAGGGCGATTCCGCCAAGCAGTCCGTTGAGCCAACCGCCCCGCACCAGCGCGTCGATCAGGGTGAACGTGCTGCTCACGGCGATGCCGGCGATTGCCGCGACTTTGACGATATGATGGGTCTGCAACGTCAACTGCGTCGGCTCGCTCTCGATGGCGATTAGCGCCGCTCCAATTTTGCCGATTTCACTGCGCGCGCCGGTCGCCAATACCTCGGCCGTGCCGAGGCCGCGCACCACCATCGTGCCGGAGAAGACGACGGGAAGATCGTCGCCTCCCGGCCGGACGTTCCCCGCCGGTGCCGGGCCCGCAAGCTTCCGGACCGGCACCGACTCCCCGGTAATAAGCGATTCGTCTATCTGGAGATCGTGCGCCGAACGGAGCAGGGCATCGGCCGGAACCCGGTCGCCTTCCGACAGGACAAGCAAATCGCCGCGCACGACCTCGCGCCCGGCAATGCGCTTGCGCGTGCCGCTGCGGATTACGAGCGCGCGCGGCGATGTCAGGTCCCGCAGCGCATCCAGCACTTTCTCGCTGCGGTTCTCTTGTATCACGGCTATTGCGCTCGAGATCGTCGCGAACGCAAAGAGGAGCAGGCCTTCCCGCAAGTCGCCCAGGAATAGATAGATGACGCCGGCGCCGAGGAGCAGGGCGAACATCGGCTCGCGGATCACGCCGACGACGATGCGCAACAACGTTCGACGGCCGGCCCGTGGCAGCTCATTCCCGCCCTCGGCCGCAAGACGAAGAGCGGCCTCGCGGTCGCTTAGACCAGGGCCGGAACTCACGGGTGGAGTTGACATCGCGCCGTCTATTTTCAATTTCGCCGCGCGACTTGCGTTGATTCAGATCAACAGCCGCGGGTACCGACACAGGGACGCGCTATGCTCAACCGCCGCTCGCTCGTCTCGATTCATGAGCACGCGGCCTAGCCGCCGTTCTTGTTTTCGCCGACCTTGCGCAACAGGAAATCGCGGAACACGGCGATGCGCTTCGAGGTGCGCAGCTCCTCGGGATAGACGAAATAGGCCTCGGCCTCGGCCGCCGGCACCTCGGGCAGCACGCGCACCAGCTCCTGGGTTTCGGCTTGCATGAAATCGGGGATGGCGGCGATGCCGAGGCCGCTTTGCACCGCCTTGCACATGGCATAGATGTTGTTGACCGCGAGGATCGGCTTGCGCTCGTGCCCGGCATGGACTCCGGCCTCGAGCACCCAGTTGACGTTGCGCACCGCCGAGCGGTTCTCGATGGCGTAGACGATGATGCGGTGCTTGTCCAAATCCTCGGCCTTGTGCGGCGTGCCGTGCTTCTTCAAATATTCCTTCGAGGCGTAGGCCGGATAGCGGATGGTCATCAGGTGGCGCTGCACCAGATCGGGCTGGCGCGGCGGCGACATGCGGATCGCCACGTCGGCCTCGCGCATCGACAAATCGAGCTCGTCGTCGTCCACCACCAGGCTGACCTCGATCTCGGGATGGAGGTCGAGGAATTCGCGCATGCGCGGCGTGAGCCAGGCCGAGCCGAAGGCCACGGTGGTGGTGACCTTCAGCGGCCCGCGCGGCCGGTCCTTGGATTCCGTCAGCATCGCCTCGGTCATGGCGAGCTTGGCGAACACCTCGCGCGCGGTGCGGTAAAGCAGGTCGCCCTGCTCGGTCAGGATCAGGCCGCGGGCGTGGCGGTGGAACAGCGGCGCGTGGAGGCTTTCCTCGAGCGCGCTGATCTGCCGGCTGACGGCGGATTGGCTCAGATTGAGCGCCTCGCCGGCATGGGTGAAGCTGCCGGCCTCGGCGACGGCGTGAAAGACGCGCAGCTTGTCCCAATCCATCTTCTTATTCCGCGGCGCGCAGGCCCGAGGCCGCTTCCGGGCCGGCGAGGAACTTCTCGGCTTCCAGCGCCGCCATGCAGCCCATGCCGGCGGCGGTCACCGCCTGGCGGAAAATCTTGTCCTTGACGTCGCCGGCGGCGAACACGCCGGGGATGTCGGTCGCGGTCGAATCCGGCTTGGTGAGTAGATAGCCCTCGGCGTCCATCTTCAGCTGGCCCTTGAACAATCCGGTCACCGGATTGTGGCCGATAGCGACGAACACGCCGTCGCATTTGAACGTGCTCGCCTCGCCGGTTTTCACGTTCTTGAGCTTGGCGCCGGTGACATGCGGCGGCTGGCCTTCGCCCAGGATTTCCTCGACCACGCTGTCCCAGACGACATTGACCTTGGGATTGGCGAACAGCCGCGTCTGCAAAATCTTCTCGGCGCGGAACTGGTCGCGGCGGTGGATCAGCGTCACCTTGCTGGCGTGATGCGTCAGGTACAGCGCCTCCTCGGCCGCGGTGTTGCCGCCGCCGACCACCGCCACTTCCTTGCCGCGGAAGAAGAATCCGTCGCAGGTGGCGCAGGCCGAAACGCCGAAGCCGCGGAATTGCGTCTCGCCCTTGATCCCGAGCCAGCGCGCCTCGGCGCCGGTGCAGATGGCGATGGATTCCGCCGCGTATTCGTCGCCGGAATCGCCCAGGCAGACGAACGGCCGCTTCGACAGATCGGCCTTCACGATCATGTCCGTGACGATGGTGGTGCCGACATGCTCGGCCTGGGCCTTCATCTGGTCCATCAGCCACGGGCCCTGCACCGCTTCGGCGAAGCCCGGATAGTTCTCGACGTCGGTGGTGATGGTGAGCTGGCCGCCCGGAACCATGCCTTGCACCAAAATGGGCTTCATGGCGGCGCGCGCGGCATAGATCGCGGCGGTATAGCCGGCCGGACCGGCGCCGATGATCAGGAACTTGGTCGAATGGCGTTGGCCCATGGTCAGAAGCCGAACATGTGATCGAAGCTGAAGCCGCCGTCGCGCCGCAGCAGGCCATGATAGCCGAAAAGCCGGCAGGTCAAATCGCGAATGATGATATAGGCGCCGTCGCCGGCCCGATCCCGAGTCTTGGCATCGAAGGTTTCGCCATAGCGGAAGAGAAACGAGCCCGAGCAGGGAATCGCGATTCGCCTTCGCGCGACCTCCGCGCCCTGGGCGTCGTGCAGTTCCAGATCGGTCGCGCTTTCGCCGTGCCACGGCGTCGAGGCGGGATAGATCAGGTGGCACAGCGTGTCGAACGACGCGGGCCCGAGGCGCAGGAACAAGCGGGTCGATAATCCTGGCGGCCGGCCGGCATAGGATTGCGGCTCGCCCTTGTAGGTCAGCACGGTGTTGAACACATGCGCGCCGAAGCTGGTCTCGGCGGCGTGGCCGGAGGCCCGGTCCTCGTAGCGGAACAGCGCGTGCAGCCAGCCATCGGCGTCGCCGCCCGCGCTGAAATCGTAGACCAGCTCCATGTGGCCGTAATCGCCGGGCAGTTGCGCGCCGTTGAGCAGGGAATCGACGTCGACCGCGATCGAGTCTTTCCGCGCCAGATTGCCGAAGCGGTGCCGCGCCGTCTCGCGCCCGGAACGGTCGTAAACCGCCAGCGCGATCGGCAATGTCGCTTGCGCCGTCGACATCGGCGTCGGCAGCGCGATCGAGCGCCAGCGCGCGCGCGGCAGCACCGGCGCCGGCAGCAGATAGCCCTTGCCGAGCAGATTCCCCAGCTCGGCGATCCGGGGATCGGGCTTCAGATCCTCGCGCTCGACATTGACATGGGCGATGCGCGTGCGTCCGGCTTGCTTCACCTCGTAACGCGGCCGCACCATGTATTTGCCGGAATGGATCTCGATCTGCTGCGGCCAGGCGGCGGCGGGCAAAAGCGCGGCCACGTCGAGCGCTTGGCTGGCGAAGGGCGCGATCGCCTCGTTGAGATAAACGATCTTGGCGTCGCCCATCAAATTGAGCCCGACCGAGCCCGGCGGGATGGCGCAGGGCATCGCGTTCTGCACCCACAGCGTCACGGCCTCGCCCGGCTGGGGCGCGGGCAGCCCGGCATAGAGATCGGACGGCCACGAATTGGCATCATGGGTGCAGGACAGGCTCGGCTCTCGGCCGTCCTCGCCGTAGACGTCGAGCGCGTATTTCACCACGTCATGGCCGGCGACGCCCACCGCGTGGACGAAGAGTTGGCCGGTGAATTCGCCCAGCTTGAATTTGCGGCGCACCTCGCAGCTGTCGATCGCATAGGAACCCACGCCGGCGGGCAGGGTCTCCTGCCACTCGGCCAGTTCCTTCCCGTCCTCGCCGAACAGTTTCAGCCACAATTTCACTGCGCCCGCGCCGTAACCCGACCAGTAATTGGCGCTCGACAGGCGCGTCGAAAGTCCCTTGGCATCGCGGAAGAACACGAAATTGGTGGCGAAGTTGATCGGGTCGAGATAATTCCGGCGGTTGGTCAAAAGCGCCTCGGGCAGGCGCAGCGCGTCGAGGCTTTCGACCGAAGCTCCCGGCGGCAGCAGATGGCGGATATGCGCCACCGGCCGCTCGGCATCGAATGCCGTTATGAACACGATGTCGGCGCCGCTGTCCTTGAGCGACGTCACCGGCTGGGCGGTTTCTCCCAGCGCGCTGCCCCCGATCGCGGTCAAATCCTGCACGAACAGGCCCGCGCGCTTGAGCCGGGAGAGGCCGTAAAGCTGCCCCAGCGCCTCGGCCCGGCCCTCGGGATCGTAGACCGCGACACGGCCGCGCCCGAGGCGGGAGATCAGCTCCGCCGCCGCCCGCGCCGCCGCGGGATGCGTCACCGCCTTGAAAAAGGCGTTGCCGCCGCGCGCATTGCTGAAGGTTTCGATCTTGAGTTGCATGGAAATTCCGTCCCGCCAATCACTTAGCAAGCGATGGGGCCGAATGCTACCCCTTTGCCGGATGCGCCCCGGTTCGACGCGCGGCCCGAGCCCTCAGTCGCGGTCGAGCCATTTGTGCAGCCGCCAAAGTCCGAAAATCAGCAGCCCGGCGATGATCGGGATCGAAACCGCCACGGTCAGCTCGACGTGCACGGGATAGCCCTCCACCTGGAGGCCTTTCGCGACATACGAGACCAGCCCGGCGCCGTAATAGGTGATCGCCGCGACCGACACGCCCTCGACCGTCTGCTGCAGCCGGAACTGGATGATCGCGCGCCGGTTCATCGAATGCAGCAGGTCGCGGTTCTGCGCCGCCAGCGTCACGTCGATGCGGGTGCGCAGCATGTCGCTCGCCCGCGCCGCGCGCTCCGACAGCGTTTCGAGCCGCCGCTCGGTGGTCTCGCAGGTGCGCATCGCCGGCGACAGCCGCCGCTCCATGAAATCGCCGATGGTCTGGCGGGCCTCGATGCGTTCTTCCCTTAGCCCCTCGATCCGCCGCTGCACCAGCTGGTAATAGGCGCGGCCCGCGCCGAAGCGGTAGGGCGTGCGCGCGCCGAGCGTGGCGAGCTCGGCGGCCAGCGCGGTGAGCCGCTTCAGCAGCGCCTGCTCCTCCCCGAGCGTGTCGGCGCCGGTGGTGGCCTCGGCGATTTCCGCCAGTCCGCGTTCGATCCCGGCGATGTCCGGCGCGATTTCGCGCGCCACCGGCAACGCCAGCAGCGCCATCATGGTGTAGGTCTCGATCTCCAAAAGCCGCTGCACCAGCCGCCCGGTCTGGCGCGGCGGCATGAAGCCGGCATGGACGATCATGCGCACGCAATTCTCGGCGTCGGGATGGAAATCGGTCCAGAGCCGCGCCAGCCCGCCCACCGCAGTGCCGCCGACGATGTTGCGCCCGTCGAAGATCTTCTCCAGCGCCCCGGGCGCGGGCGGCCGGCCCTTGATCAGCGCGAGCTGCATTCCGGCGATCATCCCGCCCGGCAAGGACGCCAGCCAGTCGTGCGGCAAGTCCAGCTTCGCCACCGGCAGGAACATCGCCCGGCCGCGCCAGGGCAGCATGAAGGTGTAGGTCGAGAATTCCGCATGCCGCTCCCAGGTCAGGTGGCAGTCCGCGAAGTCGAGCCCGACCTGCGAGGCGCCCGGGGGCGGCGGCGCGAGCCGCTTGGCCGCGCAGAGCCGCGCGAGGCTCGCCTGCTCGGCCGCCCGGTCGCCGCCGGCCAGCGCGAGATGGAAGATCCGCGCCGGCGCCGCGGCCGCGCCGAAGGGCCGCGCATGCAGCTCGCGCGCCAGCGCCGCGAATTGCGCATGGAGGGCCGGGCCGCCCGAAAAAACGCCCGACCCGGCCGCCGCGGGGGTTTTCCGGGGTTTCGGGCTCATAAGCGGGGATGATAAGGCAGCGCCCGCCGGACTACGCCAAGAAAATGGGCCGCGCCCTGCCGGAAGATTCCCGGTCCGCGGCGTTGGTCGGCGCAGCCCAAAGCGGCGGCGGGCTTAAATCCCGGTCACAGTCGCTTGACGATCTTGTCGGTGTCTTGGTTGTAGATCGCAACCTTGCAGCCTTGTTCGACCAGCCCGGCAGCGGCCGCCCGGGCATCCCGCATGCTGGGAACGCCCAAGGGCGTCCGGCTGCCGTTGATGACCAGGCCGAAGGCGACATAGTCCGGTTTCCTGGCCCGTTTCCCGGCGGATTTCCGGACTGATTTCCTGGGCATAAGCTGCCTCGCGCTAGCTTTTCGAGAAACGGTGATCCAGCGAACAGCGTCCCGGTCCGAGCTGGATGAGAAACAGCAGCCCGGCGATGATGGCGAGGTTCTTGTAGAAATGCGCCTGGTTGGCCGCGAGCGCCGGGCCTTCCATCGTCCAGAACGTGTGAACGAACACCAGCGTGAGCACGACGAATACGATCAGGACCATGGCGGCCCAGCGCGTCTGATAGCCGACGAAAATCAGGATTCCGCTGACCAGATCGATGGCCGCGACCAGATAGGCGATCACCACCGGCGTCAGGATTCCGCCGGTCAAGGCGGCGACCTTCACCACCGCCGGATTGGCGATGTAGACGCCGATATTGGTGAATTGGATGACGCCGAAGACGATGAAAACGGACGATAACAGTATGCGGCCGAGCGCTTGCACATAGTCCGACATGATGAAACCCTCCCCTGAGGGACCGGACGGGAATTGTTCCCCCATCGCGGCCCATGATGATTCGAATTCCCCTTATGACCGGGGTTCGGCGCGAACGCTAGCACTCCGCGGGGACAAGCGGAAGCCGTCCGCGCGGGCCCATCGCCGCCCGGGGCCGAACCCGGCCGTACCGGCCGGTGCGCGCCGCGCCGTCTAGACGTAACCGAGCCAGTGCCAGTAGGTCGCGCCGAAGATCAGCGTCAGGACATAGGCCACCGCGGTGATGGCCAGGCCGGTGCGGATGAAGTCGCGCACCGAGAATGTCGCCGTGCCGTAGGCGAGCATGCCCTGCGGCGAGTTCACCGGCAGGATGAAGCCGAAGCTCACCACGAATTGCAGCAGCAAGGTCATGCCGACGACGCTGATGCCCGGCGTCTGCACCTTCTGGAGCACGGCGATGATGATCGGGATCATCGCGGAGGCGAGCGCGGTCGCGCTGGCGAATCCCAGATGGATCACGACCAGGAACGCCGCCATCACCGCCAGGATCGCCAACGCGCCGAGGCTGTTGAGCCCGAACCACACCACGATGATGTTGGCGAGCCACTGCGCCGCCTGGGTTTGCAGCAAGGCGGTGCCGAGGCTGATGCCGACGCCGAACAGCAGGATGGTGCCCCAGGGAATGAGCGCATTGGCCTTCTTCCAATCCATCACGCCGATGCCCGGCAGGAAGAGCAAAGCGACGGCGATGGTCGTGGTGGTGGAGCTGTCGAAGGGATGCAGAATGCCCTCGGTCGCCCAGAACGCCAGCAGGATCAGCGAGATGGTGAGCAGCCGCTTCTCCGCGCCGGACATGGGCCCCAACGCGGTCAGCGCCTTGCCGACCGCCGCGCTGCCGCCGGCGATTTCCTTGGTTTCGGGCGGCATCATCGTCATCATGATGAAATAGAGCGCGATCGACAGCAGGAGCGAGAACGGCGCCGCCACGATCAGCCAGTTGATCCAGGTGATGTCCTGGCCGAGCAGCTTCTGGATGAAGCCGACGGCCACCATGTTCTGCGCCGCCGCGGTCTTGATGCCGACATTCCAGATGCTGACCGCCTGCACCGTGGTGATCATGATGAGTCCGGCGAACCGGCTCGACTTCTCCATTTTGAAGGCGGCGATGACCCCGAGCATGACCGGTATGACCGCGGCCGCGCGCGCCGTCGCGCTCGGCACCAAAAAGGCGAGCAAGGTCGCGACCACGATGGCGCCGATCACCACGTTGCTGGTTTTGGCGCCGACCTTGGACAGCACGACCAGCGCGATGCGCCGGTCGAGGCCGGTGATGGTCATGGCGGCCGAGAGGAACAGCGCCGCCGCGACCAGCGTCAGGGCGGTATTGCCGAAGCCGCTCATCGCCGTGGTCAGCCCCGCCGAGGTGCCGATCAACGCCGCGGGATGCTGGATATTGGGCGAGATGCCGAGCAGGAAGGCCATGAGCGCGGCGATGACCGCGGCGCTGATGGCGTAATCGACGGCTTCGGTCATCCAGACCACGACGGCGAAGCCGAATATCGCCAACATGCGCTGGCCCGCGACCGGCAATCCCGCTTGTGGCGGCAGCGCTACGATCGCGATGAGAACCAGGAAGCCGATCCCCAGTCCCCATTTCTTGAGCGGCGGCAGGGCGGGCTTTCCTGGGACGGCGGCGGCGACAGGGGCGGCCATGACATTGCCTCCAATGCTGAATGTTTGTGCAGGATGCTGGGTGCCGCGCGGTCCCGCCTTGATCTATCTCAAGCTGAAAATATCGGCGCGCCGGGACTCGGGACGATTTCTCCGCTCGGCGCCGGCGCGGTTGATCTAGATCAAGGCGCCTATCCGGCGGTCGGTTAGTCTCGACAACCGCCATGAACGGGCGCGTTGATGAACTTCGCCGCCTTATCGCGCTTTATCGCCTTTCTCTTGCCGAGGGCGTTGGTTCCGATCTTGCGCGCAAATGTCTCAATGAGATCGCCAAGGCGGAAGCGGAGCTGGCTCGGATCGAGAAGGATGGGAGCGACCCTGACCCCGGCCCGGGGGCGAAGCGGCCGTGACCGGCGATGCCCTCACCACCGGCTTGATTTTCGGATTCGCGGTCTTCGCGTTTTTCCAGCTGATCGGAATCGCGTTCAAATCCGCCAAGCCACGGAGCCGGGAACGGGCGCTTCTGCTCGCCATGGCGGTCGCGTTTTTGGCGGCCGTGAAATGGTTTTGGCCGTGACCCCCGCGCCGGGCGCGTTTGCCGCTAAATTAATTAATATCGCGATGCGGCATCGAGGCCGGCCGATTTCGCACGAATGCACTTGACGCCGCTAACGCGCGGTCTAACATCTCATACGTCGCAACCAACCAGGAGGATGTCGCCACGCATGACTCCACCGAAGAGAACGGGGGTTGCCGACTTGCTTGGCATCGGCGATGAAAACCCATCAAGTCCAAGATTTTGCCCGGAATCATCTCCGGGCGCGAAGCTTGAACTTCGCAACCCGACCCCCGCCGCTTCATGCGCGCGGGGGTCTTTGCTGACCGGCCCGCGGGCGGTTCCTTAATATTTGGTTAGATATTCACTGATAGGTTGCAGACGACTCAACCGGCAGGCGACGCTTCGTGTTCTACGACTTCCGCAGCGATCCGATTCTCGGCCCCGCCCACGAATACTGGCGGAGCAAATGCGGCGCGCGCGCGATGCCGCGGCGGCGCGATATCGACCCGACGGAAATTCCCCACCTGCTGCCCAATATCCTGATCGTCGAGATCATCGGCACGCGCATCCGCTACCGCCTCGTCGGCACGGCGATCGTCAAAGCCTATGGCGAAGAACTCACCGGGAAATATATCGACGAAATCTTATCGGACGAAAGGCTGCGCTTCGCCGAAAACAATTATCGCATCATGTGCGGCCAAAAGCGGCCCGTCCTGATATGCAACCGCTATCATTCGAAACGGGATGCACCGCTTATCTGCACCCGCCTGGTCATGCCGTTGTCCGAGAACGGCGAAACCGTCAATCAGTGTCTCAGCGCCTTGAGTTTCCACTTTCCGGGCGAGGCCGATGAATGGACCGGCCAGTGGTTCGGAAATAGCGACAATTTCGATTGCGCCCGTTCCTATGCCAAGGCCATCGATTAGTTTCGCTTGAACCCGCCGGCCGCGCTTCTATCGCGCGCCATCTCAAGCCCGCAGGAATCCGCGCGGCGCTTCGTGCAGGCGCTCGATGCCGGTCGCGGTCAGGCGAGCGCGCCCGAAATCCGGACCGGTCCGCCGCCGAGAATTGCGGCTGTCGGCTCCGCGGCATCGCCGGACATCGCCGCGATCGCGCCAAGAAAGCCGGCAAAAAAGAGGCCGCCAACCGAGGCGGCCTCTGCCTTTGTCCCGTCGCCGGTTTTCTAGAACGGCATCCCGGCCTTGAGGGTAACGCCGACGGTGTTGCCGGCCTTGACCGTGCCGTAAGAAGCCGAGTTTCCGTTCGGCATGGTGACCGTGCCGCCCGGCAAGAGGTCCTGGACTTGTCCGGTTACCGACATGAAGCGCTGACCCATCGGGATTTTCCCGGTAATCCCGGCTTGGAAGGCGGGCACGACGTCGGTGTGCGTGGCGCCGAAGTAGTCGCCCGCCGTTGGGAACACGGCGCTGGCCTTGTACTGGTCGACCGCCAGCCCCGCGCCGACGAACCAGAAGGCTTGAGGCGAAGTATTGAGTGAGGAGAAATCGTAGCTGTGCGGCGTGCCGGTCAGGTATTGGTAGGTGGAGACCACGGGTGCGCCGACATTGAAGTAGGCGGAGCCGGCGAGGCCTTGTTTGTAGCTCTCCGTTCCGCTGAAGGTGCCGTTCGACACGGTCTTGCTGTAGGTGCCCTGGAACGGAAGCATCAGATTGCCGCTCGCGCCGAGGGCGAGGCCCGAAGCGGTCACCGGGTGCCAGACATCCAACTCCAGGGTCGGCATGACCTGGACGGTGTTGAAGGTGGTGTTGATGGCGCCGCCCGAGAGGGTACCCTGCCAGCCGACCATGACGTTGGGGATGAGGAAGGTGCCGCCGAGCGCGCCGGAGAACCGCCAATCCGGCTGCTGCTTCACGCCGCCCGGCGGCGTCTGCGCGGTTTGCGGTGGTGGCGCCGTCTGTGGCGACGGTTGAGGCGTCGATGCAATTTCAATTCTGACGGGTGTTTCTTCGGGCGTCTGCTCGGTGTCCGTAGGAGGCACCGGGTTGAAGCCGCCCTGTTGTGCAGGTGTCGTCGGGAAAATCCGGTTGACTTCTGCTTCGCTGCAAGCGGTGAGCAGCGCGATAGCTGAGACGCCGAAAAAAAGCAGCGTCAGATGAGAAACTTTGGTCATGATAGCCCCCCGGTTTCGATCATGGCCGGATACGAATCGCCGTAGGCGGCGTATGATCATTTCAATATCGCAACAGGGTGCGCAATGGCGCTGTGTTCGGATCGAGCGGCATCCTTATCGCGGTGGCTTCAACCCCTTGCCGCCCGCCGCTTCGACCGCGAAGCCCAAGGTTAGGGCGCGGTGGCAAATCCGGTCACAGTTATTAACGACTTATCCACAGACCGCGAATCGAATGGCCGCGATCGTGGCCCATCGGCAACGGCGGCCGTGCCGGCGCGATTCGCCGGAGCGGTTGTCGGCGATCAACCAAACTCTGGGGGGCGGAGGGGCGCGGCCTATCCACAGTTTGATGACCGCGCGCCGCAGCCGGTCTTTACTTCGGTATCCGCGGCACTTCGAGATGGAACAGCTTCAGCTTCGATCCGCCCGCCGCCTGGATGGTCGCGGTCTCGGCCGGGCCGAGATAGATGCCGGCGCCCTTTTCGACGTCGTAATCCTTGTCGTTGAGCCGGATGCGGCCCTTGCCTTCCATCAGGTAGATGAGCTGGTGCTTGTCGGAGGCGGCCGGCTTGAAGGTCTCGGCCGATTTGAGCCAGCGCAACGAGCCGTGCACGTTGCGCGCCCCGCACAGCGCCTGGTTCAGCACCTCGGTGACCTCGCCTTGGCCCGCCGACGGCTTCCTGGCGAGCTTGTTGGTATCGATGAATGTGAGCGGCATGATCTTTCTCCTCGGCTTCCGGGGCGGCGTCAGGTCTGGATCCAGACGCGGCCGTCCTTGCGGTCCCAGCGCAGATCGGCCTCCGAGCCTTCGAGGATCATGGTCTTGAAGCGGTTGGGCGCCTGCCACTCGAAATAGAACAGCGGCTCGGTGGCGCGCAGGCGGTGCTTCTCCTCGGCCGGGATGAAGATCATGTCGCCGGGCCCGACCGGCCTTATGCCTTCGTCCGATTCCACCGTCGCCTTGCCGTCGATGATGAAATAGAAATGCTCGCAGTTCTTGTGCAGGTGCAAGGGCGACGCCGCGCCCTTCTTGTAGTGCATGACGCCGGCCAGCATGTCGTCGATATGGGCGAGCTCCTGATTGACGAAGAAAATGCGCTCGCGGCCCGGCACGGCCGAAACCAGCGACGGCAACTCGCTCTCCTTGAAGATGTAAGCCATTCGATCTTCTCCCCCTGGTGCGGGCCGGCGAACGGCCCAAAACGGCGTCGAACGGCGGCGGTTCCGGCCGGCCTTGGCCTGAACGGCGCTCAGCCGGGTTTCTTCGGATGCGGCGGACGCGGACGATGGCTGAACACCGCGTCGGCGTTCTTTTTCTGCGCGTCGGACATGGTGGCGTAAAGCGCCGAGAATGCCGGAATCAGCTTCTTGACGTTCGCGGCATGGGCGTCGGCGATCGCCGCATAGGCGTTCAGATCGTCGATCGCCGTCATCGTCTTCACATTGGCCTGCCGCTGCTCGATCAGCGCGCCGATGGTCTTGGCGTTGTCGCGCATCACGCCGGCGACGGCTTGCCATTGCGGCTCCTGGGCGGCGGTGATCCCCAACTGCTGGTGCAGCGACTTGATGCGCGCCTCGACGCGATCATCGGCGGGCGTCGCTTTTGCCGCCGGCGCCGGCGGCGCGGCCTGCGCCAGCGCGGCCGCGGGAAGCATGAACAGGGCCGCGCCGAGCATCGCCGCCGCGGTGAAAGCGCTACCGATTCGGGAGGGAAGGTGAAGCATCATGGGAATCTCGCTCCGTGTTTGCCGCTGTCATCGGGAATGATCAGCGATGTCCGTGTCCGCCGCCGCGTTCTCCGCCGCCGCGTCCGCCGCCGCGCCCGCCGAAACCGAAGCCGATGCCGATGTCGATCCCGTCGAAGATGAGGGGCGGCTGATAGACCGGCGGCGCCACCGAATAGACCGGCGCGGGGTAGTAGGGCGGCGGGCCGGGGTAACACAGGCCGTCGGACGCCAAATAATATCCGTACGGGCAAACCGGAACTTGCGCGTCGGCGGGCGCGGGGAGGGCCCCGATACCGAGGGCCAGGACGATGACGCTGGGCAGGACGATGGTCCTCATGGGGCGGCTCCCGCGGCGAGAGAGTGCGAGGATGATCTACTCACATTTCGGGGGGCGGGTTCAATGGGATTGACGCCTTTTCCCTAACGTCGATTTCATGCGAAAGCGTCGCGTTCATGCGAACCGTTCGCGTTCGCCGAACCCCGCCGCGCCGGCGATAAGGGCCGGTGTTTCATCCCGCCTCCCGCACGCGATCCCATTGCCGAAGCAAAGCGAGCGGGCCCGAGCGTGATCGCTTTTGGCAATCACGCTCTATCATTTGTTTGGCGAGCAATTTCATCGGTTTGGATGGAATCCCTCGATTCCATCCAAACTGATATTGTTCTAGTCTCGCCGCCGCATGAAAGGGAGCGGCGGGAAGGCAATGGATGCGGCGGCGGATTGGCGTCATTGGCGCAACGCGCTCTATGCCGTCTTCGCCGTAACCTTGGCGCGGCTGTTCTGGCTCGCCCATGGCGGCACCGACCTTTATCCCGACGAAGCGCAATACTGGCTGTGGTCGCTGCATCCAGCATTGGGCTACTACTCCAAGCCGCCGCTGGTGGCGTGGCTGATCGCGCTCACGACCGGCGCGTTCGGCGACAGCGAGGCGGCGATCCGCCTCTCGGCGCCGCTCCTCCATTTCGCCACATCGCTGGTGGTATTCCATATCGCCAAGCGGCTTTACGATGCGCGCGCCGGATTCTGGTCGGCCTTGGCCTATGCGACATTGCCGGGGGTTTCGGTTTCGGCGGCGGTGATCTCGACCGACGCGCCGTTGCTGCTGGCCTGGGCGGCGGCGCTTTACGCCTTCATCCGCGCGCGCGAACCGGGGGGCGATCGCTGGTGGTGGGCGGTGGGCGCGGCGGCGGGGTTGGGATTGTTGTCCAAATACGCCATGGCTTATTGGCTCCTGTCGGCGCTGCTCTATCTCCTGCTGTTCCGGGACGAGCGCCGCCACCTTGCGGGTTTCGCTCGGGCGGCGGTTCTGGCGCTCGCGATCTATGCGCCCAATTTCGTCTGGAATCTCGGCCACGGTTTCGTCTCCTACCGCCACACCGAACAGAACGCGGCCTCGCACGGGGCGTTGATCAACCCGATGCATTTCGCCGAATTCTTCCTCTCGCAATTCGGCGTGTTCGGGCCGATCTTTTTCGCGAGCCTGTTGCTGATCGTGCTCTACGCGCGCAAGTCCTTGGCGCCGCGTCCGGCGGCGCTGCTGGCGGTGTTCGCTTTGCCCACCCTCGCCATGATGCTGGTGGTGAGCTTCATCTCCCACGCCCAGCCCAATTGGTCGGCGCCGGCCTATGTCTCGGCGATCGTGCTGGTGGTGGCCTGGCTGCTGCGACGCGGCTGGCGCATGGCGCTCATCGCCTCGATCGCGCTCAATATGGCGGCGGCGGTGGCGGCATTCTCGGCCCAACCCGCAGCATTTGCCTTGGGCTACGATCTGCCCGGGCGTTACGATCCGCTGCACCGGCTGCGCGGCTGGAACGCGCTCGGCCTGGCGGTGAGCCGGCTCTTGCAGCAGCATCCGGGGGCGCTGCTCTTGTCCGACGAGCGCGAGGATCTGGCGGTGCTGACCTATTACGTCCTGCCCCATCCCTTCGACGCGCTCAAATGGAACGGCGAAAGCGGCAAGATCAACGACCAGTTCGATCTCGAAGCCGATCCGGCGCGCTACATCGGCAAGGATTTCCTGCTGGTGAGCCGCCATCCCGAGAACATCCAGCGCATCATCGACCGCTTCGAGGGATCCGGGCCGGTCGATCACGTCATCGTGCCCTTGGGCGGCGGCGAGGCGCGGATCTACGTCGCGCGGTTCTTGCAGGGCTTCCGGGGCTATCGCTGAGCGCCCTCGGGACGCGGCCGGCGGCGGATGCTACGCTTGGTGCTGAACCTCGAACGCTTCGCCATGCCAGCCGAAACTGAATAGCGGCGTGAACTTGAAATTCTTGTGGCTTTCTTGAAATTCCCGCAGTGCGCGCCGCTCGCCGTGGTCGTCGCTCTTTTCAAAGGCGTTGAAGTCGTCGAAGAGAATAATGGTTCCTCTCTGAAAGAGCGGCCAAAATTCCTCCAGGATTATCCGGCAGGACTCGTAAACATCGGAATCGATGACGACGAAGGCCGGTTTTTGAGCGGATAGCTCCCGCATGATTCCGGCAAATAATTCCTTGGAAAACCACCCGCCGACAAGCCTGATGCGGCTCAGGTCTCCGCCCGAATTCCTGATGTTAGCGATGACCTCTTCTTTGCTGCACGCATACGCTCCTCGTGACCAATAGGGTTCGGCCTTGTCGACGGTGGTTTTTGGCAGGCCGGAGAAAGAATCGAACCCGAAGAGGGTGAAATTCTTGGTAATCCCCCGGGATATGCTTTCCGCGAACCACAACGAAAATCCCTTATACAACCCGAATTCCAGATAGGAGGCGTTCTCCAATAATTGAGGATTGTGTTTCTCCAGATGCCGAAAGGCGAGAACCAGCGCGGTAAGCAGATTGGGTGACGTCGTGTGGAAGATCTGCGTTTTGTTCAACCGTCTTACCCATTGAACCGCGGCGAATTTTTTATGAATTTTGAGCGCGATCGGCGCCAAGCCAAGCGCACGGAGGGTGTTTTTGACCCGCTGACGTAATTTGTTTCCGGGCTCTTCGCCATGCCGCCCGATCGGCACCGTGGCCGCGCGCCGGACGTCGATTTGGGCGGTCTTTTCCATGCTTTTCCAGCTCGTAATATTGGCGAGCCAAACCCAGCCCTGCAATCTTAACGGGAGTTGTCCGTCACAACAACTAGGACGCGAATAAGTTATCCCTGCAAACCAGGCTAAAACAGGCTATCCCTACAACCTAAAGATGTATTGAGGTAAAAAGCGGGCGCGGGCCGATTGGCGGCTCCGCGCGGTCACCGCCCCTTTGGGCGCCGCCGTTTCGCGGGTTTGCGCCGCGGGGTTTTTGCCGGGCTTCCGGCAAGGCTTCCGGTTCCATCGCCGAGCGCGACGCCGCGATACTGGAAGATGGCGTAAAGCGCCCAGGCGGTGACCAGCCCGATATAGAAGCCGCCGATGACGTCGCTCAGATGATGCGCGTCGAGCCCGACCCGGCTCAATCCCACCAGCAGCGCGAACGATATCCAGGCCCAGCGCCAGCGCGGATAGAGCACGCATAGCGCGAAGGCCAGCGCCGCCGCCGTCACCGAATGGCCCGAGGGGAAGGACCAGTAATTGGCGTTCGGCCCGAAGCCGGTGAATCCGGACACATGCTCGGAGAAGAACAGCTTCGGCCGCGCGCGCCCCACCACCGGCTTCATCAGATCCTCGATCAGGCCCGAAACCGCGACCGCGAGAAAGACATAGGCCGCGCGCCAGGCGTGGAAAAGATGGCGCTCGCGCGCCGCGCCCCTGGCCCCGCGCGCCGCCACGAACGCGATCCCCGCCGCCGCCGCCGTCACCGCCAGATAGGGCGTGGCGATGCCGAATTCGGTGATCAGGCGGAACACGCCCAGCCACAAGGGGGAAACCTCGTGGGTGAACAGCATCAGCGGCTGGTCGAGCTCGGCCAGGGCATAGGCGAAAACCAGCGCCGCGCCGAGGGTCAACAGGATGAAATTTTTCAATCCCGGCGGCGGCTTGCATAGCGCCGTCCAGGCCGCGCCGAGACCGTCCCAGGCGACGATCAAGCGGTACAGCGCCCAGCTCAAGCCGAAGACCAGGAATCCCGAGGCCACCACGTCGGACAGGAAATGCCCGCCCTGGGCGATGCGCACCACGCCCAGAGCCGATCCCAACCCCAAGGCCCCGGCCATGGCCCATCGCCGCCCGCGCCTGCCGGGCAGCAGCAACGCCGGCGCGAACAGGAAAAACCCGACCGAAGGATCGCCCGCCGGGAAGGAGCAATTGCTGCGGCATTGGTCGCTCGGCTTCCAGGCGATGACGAAATGTCTGTCGCCGCCGAATTGGGTCACCTGGGCCGGGCGCGCGCGGCCCCAATGATCCTTGAGCATGGCGTTGACCGTGAGCCCCGGTCCCAGCGCCAGCGCCAGCAGCAGGAAAATTCCCGCCCGCCGCCGCCCCGGCACGCAGATCAACGCCGCCGATCCCAGCGCCAGCAAGCCGACGAAATAGGGCAGGGAAGCGCGCAGCGCGGTGAAAACCGGCCAGGACGCCCAATAAAACCCCGCGCCCGGCCGGTAGAACAGCCCGCTCGCCCACAGATCGACGCCGGGAAAGAGGTCCAGCGCCCCCATCGCCACGACGAAAGCGGCGGCGAACCAGGCGACGCGCTTGGGGTCGTGTCTCATCTTGAGTGCTAGCCCGCTCTTTCCGCTGTCATGCCCGGACTTGTTCCGGGCATCCATGCCTTGAAATTCGTGGATGGCCGGGCCAACCCCTGGGCTGTGACCCGGGGGCATGACAAGAGAATAGTATCAAACCGGGTCAACACGCGCGCCGCCGTCACTTCTTCCGGCCCGGCTTGAGCGTGCTCGCGCGCGCGGCGTAACGCCGGCGGATCTCATCCGCCGCGCGCGCCGTGTCGTCGGGCGGGGTGTATTGCCAGCGCTCGACCGCGCCGCGGAACGGGCGGGTGAGTCCGGCGTCGCGCATCGCCTGGTGGAAGCGCGAAAACTTGGCCGAGCCGCCTTCGAGCTCGAACACGTGCACCGGCTTGCCGGTGAAGGCGGCCTCGCTCACCATCGACACCGAATCCGAGGTGACGACGATGAAATCGGCCAGCGCCAGCAGGCCGAAATAGGGATTGTCGCCCTTGCCGTCCCAGATATAGGCGCCGAGCGGCTCGAGCCGGTCGCGCAACAGCTTGGTCGCATCCTCGCCGGTGCGCCGCGACAGCGTGATGGCGAGGCCGAAGCCGCGTTGCGCCAGCCCGGCGAGCTGGCCCGCCAGCACCTCGAGCCGCTGCTTGCTCAGGCGGTAGGCGCGGTTGTCGCCGCCGATCAGCACCGCCGCCAGCGGCCGCGGCAGCTTCTCGAGCAAGGGCGCGAAGCGGCGCGCGCCCTCGGCCAGCTTTTCCGGCGTGACGCGATGCACCGCGCCCAGGGTGCGGAACACGTTGGCGCCTTTCACCGGATCGTGGCTCGGCGCCACCACCAGATCGGCGTGGCGGCGGGCGAAGCGCGGATCCTGGATCTGCACCCAGAAGACGCGGCCGCCGCTGGCGCGCTTGGCGGCCAGCGCCGGCGCCACCGTCATGTTGCCGCAGGAGATCAGCAAATCGGGCCAGGGCGATTCGAACTTGTCGCCGGACGGGTCGAGCGCCGAAAACGGGTTGAGCCAGAACTGCGAGCTCAGATACCGCCACGGCGCGCGGATCTTGAGCACCTTCTCGACATAAGGCCAGCCCAGCGCCTCGGCCAGGCCCAGCACCTGGCTGGCCATGCCGATCTTGCCGTCATAGACCGCCCATACCGTGGGCTGCTTCGGGGGCGCCTCGTCCACCATGCCCTCTACCTCGGTTTCCCTCGTTCCGCCTCGACCAAACCTCGATTTGCCTCGACCCTGCCTCGGTCTTGCCTCGGCCGCGCCTGCCGTCCGGAAGGAGCCCGGCTTGCAATATTATTACCGTATACTACGATGAGCGGTGGAAGGTCGCTGCAAAACGGCACGGAAGTTGCCGAATGCTCCGGGTTTCGGGACATATCATTTCCAGATCCGGATTCAGGCGGGCGACCGGCCCAAAAACCGGCAAGGCGAGGGAGAGCTCGGGATGCGGCGCATCAAGCTCGACAAGGTGGACCGGCGGATTCTGAAGGATCTGCAAGCGGACGGCCGCATGACCAATGTCGAGCTGGCGCGCCGCGCCGGCATTTCCGCGCCGCCTTGCCTGCGGCGGGTGCGCGCGCTGGAAGAGGCGGGGTTCATCCGGGGCTATCACGCCGAGGTCAATCCCGAGGCGCTCGGCTTCGGCATCACCGTCTTCGCCCTGGTCGGCTTGAAGAGCCAGGCCGAGGACGAGCTCAAGGCGTTCGAGCATCTCACCTCGGAATGGGAGGAAGTGCGCGAGGTCCACATGCTCGCGGGCGAAACCGATTTCCTTTTGAAGATCGTGGCCGCGGACTGGGACGCCTATCAGAAATTCCTCACCAGCCGGTTGACGCCCGCGCCCAACGTGGCGCATGTGAAATCCTCGCTCGCCATCCGGACATCCAAATACCAGCCCGGCGTGCCGATCGCGCTCGACGCCAAGGACTGAAACGCCGGAGTGGCGTCTCAGTTAGACGCTGCATGGGCGGCCCTGCGACCTTCATCCTTCGACTACGCTCAGGATGAGGAAACATCGGTGATGGCATTAAGAAAAGCGCCTCACCCTGAGCTTGTCGAAGCATGAGCCCTTACCCTGAGCCTGTCGAAGGGCGAAGAGCGCACGACGTTTATCCAGCATTCAAAATGAGAAACGACCAACGCCGCTTGCCGCTCCCGTCATTCCCGCGTAAGCGGGAATCCAGTTTGTCAGGAGCCCCCACCCGCAAAGCTTCGCTTTGCTTCCCTCCCCCGCATGCGGGGGGTTAGGGAGGGGGCAAAGCCTACATGGCGCGGTCACTTCGTAATCGCCTGCGCGATGGTCGCCAGCGGCAGAACGAGCTTGACCGGGTCGTCCAACAACGGCATGGCGCCGAACCGTTTATACCAAGCGGCGGCGCGCGCATCCTTGGCGTCGATGGCAAGGGCCACGCCGCCGATTTCGGCGGCAACGGCCAGCG
>Ga0187810_10000216_pt1 | contig 25995 bp, 18 predicted proteins | sample NC_wetland_sal_i_9_FD_132963 | JGI IMG/M metagenome (GOLD analysis project Ga0187810, IMG submission 132963) | Wetland sediment microbial communities from Neuse River Estuary, North Carolina, USA - ASW_5 | ecosystem: Environmental > Aquatic > Freshwater > Wetlands > Sediment | place: USA: North...
CGTTCGAAACCGGCGTCGGCCCGGAACGGCTCAAGACCTTGACGCGCACCTCGCGGATGCTGGACGAGATTCTCAACCGCGCCCCCAATCGCCATGCGCCCTATGTCGGGCCCTCGGCGTTTGCGCACAAGGGCGGGCTGCATTCCTCGGCCATGATGAAGGACACGCGCACCTACGAGCATGTGCCGCCGGAGGCCGTCGGTAATCGCCGCAAGATCCTGGTTTCCGATCAGGCGGGCCGCTCGAACCTCTTGGCGCGGCTGGCCGATGCGGGCATCGACATCGATGCCAAGGACCCGCGCCTCGCCAAGCTGCTCGAAGACGTCAAGCGGCGCGAATATCTGGGCTACACCTATGACGGCGCGGAGGCCTCGTTCGAACTTCTGGCGCGGCGCGCGCTCGGCGAGGTGCCCGAGTATTTCGAAGTCGATAGCTTCCGCGTCATCGTCGAAAAGCGCCACAACGCCGTCGGCGAGCTTCTCACCGTATCGGAAGCCACCGTGCGCGTGCGCGTGGACGGCGAGACCTATTATAACGTCGATATCGGTCACGGCCCGGTGGATGCGCTGTCGAGCGCGCTGCGGAAAGACCTTGGCAAGTACTCCGGCTATCTCTCCGACCTTGAGCTGACGGACTACAAGGTTCGTATCCTCACCGCCGGCACGGAGGCCGTGACGCGCGTGATGGTCGAGAGCAAGGACGGCAAGAAGAACCGCTGGTCGACCGTCGGCGTCTCGGAAAACATCGTGGATGCGTCTTTTGAGGCACTTGTCGACGCGATCACTTACAAATTATTGCGCGACGGCGCGAAACCGTAACGCATGCCACGCACGCACAATTGAAGGTTCTCGCGCTCCCAATATCGTCTAGATTGCCGCCATGTCCGAAAACCGGCCATTACTGCCGCCCAACGAAACGGCGGGCATCGTTTATGCGGCCTGCGCTTACGCGATTTGGGGCGTGCTGCCGATCTATTGGGACATTCTGGGCGGCGTTCCGCCGCTCGAGCTTTCGTTCCACCGCATGGTCTGGTGTGCGGTGTTCGCGTTCTTCGTCACGGTGAGCCGCGGCCGGCTGAAGGCGGTGTGGACGGCCGTGCGGGTGCCGCACCTGCTATTGGCCTTGTCCGTCTCCAGCGTTCTGATCGCCGCGAACTGGACGATCTACATTTTCAGCATCGCGGACCGTCAACTCATCGAGGCGTCCCTCGGCTACTACATCAACCCGCTCTTGTCGATTGCGCTCGGCGTCTTCATGTTGGGCGAGAAGCTGACGCCGCTGCGCATCGTGGCGATCGTGCTGGCGGCCGGGGCGGTCGCCTTCAAGTCGTTCGGGCTCGGCCATTTTCCCTGGATCGCGATCGGTCTAGCGTTGACCTTCGGGTTCTACGGCTACATGCGCAAGCTCACCCCCGTGGGTGCGCTTGACGGGCTCGCCATCGAGACCTGCCTGTTGTTTCCCTTTACCCTCGGCATACTGGTTTTTTGGGGCGTTCGGGGAACGGGGGCCTTCACGCCTGCGCGGCTTGGCACCGACACGCTACTCGTCCTGGGCGGTCCGTTGACGGCCTTGCCGCTGGCGCTGTTCGCGGCGGGCGCGCGACGCGTCCGCATGTCGACGCTGGGTTTCCTGCAATATGTCTCGCCGTCGATTACGCTTCTCGTGGCCACGCTCGTTTTGGGCGAGTCCTTCACCAGAAGCGATGCGATAACCTTCGGTTGCGTCTGGCTGGCGCTGATCCTGGTGGCGGTCGATGGCCGGATGAAATCAGTGGCCCGCGCCGAGGCCTAGCTTTATCTCGACCGCTTCGATAGCCGCCTCGGGCGTGTCCACGGTGGTGTAAAGCTCCAGCACGTTCGGCTGCGCGAAGCCTTGCGTCACCAGATGGCGCATCAGCGCGTTCAGCGGCTCGAAGAAGCCCGCCACGTTCACCAGCACGATGGGTTTGGCCAGCACGCGAAGCTGGGCCGAGGTCACGACTTCGAAGAACTCGTCCATCGTGCCGGCGCCGCCCGGAAGCAGCACGAAAGCATCGGCCATCGCCAGCATCCGCGTTTTGCGAAGCTGCAGATCGGGCGTGATGATAAGTTCCTGCTCCCAATCGGGCGGCTGTTCGACGCCGCGCAGGAATTCGGGCAGTATGCCCACCACCCGCGCGCCGCCGTCGCGCACGGTTCGCGCTACGACCCCCATCAGCCCGGGCCCGCCGCCGCCGAACACCAGCGAGAATCCGCGCGCGGCGATCCGCTCGCCCAGGCGCTTTGCGGCCGCGCGGTAGCGCTCGTCCGCACCGAAGAACGCACCGCAGAACACGCAAACAACCGGAGAATTGTCGATCATGGGATTGCAGACTTGCGGGCAGACGCCCACCTACCTAAACAGGTTCGCCGAATTTGACCACCGGGGAAATGCGTTGCCGCGTCCGTTCGTCATTATTGCCTTTGTCGCCCTTGCGGCACTTGTAGCGGGCTTCCTGGTGTTCGGCGGCGCGAATATGGGACATTAATATGGCCAGACCGCTGTTGGAAGACGGTGACGGAGTCCCCTCGCTGCGTCCGCTTTGGATGCTGCTTCCCTATTTGTGGCCGAAGGGGCGCCCCGACCTCAAAATGCGCGTGCTCGTGGCGATGGTGTGCCTGGTGCTGGCGATCGCCGCCACGGGCGCCTTCCCGCTGTTCATGGGCTACGTCACCAACCTGTTGGCGGCCAAGCCGCCGGCCACCATCGCGCTGTCCATCGTGTTCGGCTGGGTCGCGGCTTATGTCGTGGCGCGCATCTTGATGCAGGCCCTGGCCCAGTTGCGCGACGGCATCTTCGCCAAGGTGCAGTACCACGCGCTGCGCGAAGTCGGCGTCAAGACGTTTGCCCATCTGCATTCGCTGTCGCTGCGCTTTCATCTGGAACGCAAGACTGGCGGACTGTCGCGGGTGATCGAACGCGGCACCAAGGGCATCGACACGCTGCTCTCGTTCGCGATCTTCTCGATCTTCCCCACGCTGTTCCTGCTCATCGTGTTCAGCGTGGAAATGTTTCTGACGCTCAGCCTCGGCATCATGCTGATTACGCTCTTGATGGTGGCGCTGTATGTCTGGTTCACGTTTGCGATCACGCGCTGGCGCATCCAGTTCCGCCGCGACATGAACGAAAGCGACCAGGACGCCAACACCAAGGCGGTCGACAGCCTGCTGAACTACGAAACGGTCAAGTACTTCAACAACGAGGCGCACGAGACCAGACGCTTCGACGCCTCGATGGAGAAATTCGCGGGCGCCTCCATCCAGGCCCAGACCTCGCTCTCCATCCTCAACACCGGCCAGGCGACGATCATCGCCATCGGCATGGGTATCGTCATGGTGATGACGGCGGTTGGGATCAAGTCGGGAACCTACACGATCGGCGATTTCGCGGCCGCCAACGCGATCCTGTTGCAGCTTTACGTGCCGCTCAATCTGCTGGGCACCGTCTACCGCGAAATCACCCAGGCGCTGGTGGACATGGATGCGATGTTCCGCCTCTTGCACCAGCCGCAGGAAATCCAGGACAAGCCAAGCGCCAAACCGCTGAAGATCGCGGGCGGGGAAATCCGCTTCGAGAACGTCGTCTTCGCCTACGATCCGGAACGCACGGTGCTGAAGGGCATCAGCTTCGCCGTTCCCGCGGGCAAGACGATCGCGGTGGTCGGGCCTTCGGGCGCGGGCAAATCCACCATCTCGCGCATCCTCTTCCGCTTCTACGACATCGTTTCGGGCCGCGTGACCATCGACGGCCAGGACATCCGCGACGTGACCCAGGCTTCGCTGCGCGCGGCTATCGGCATCGTTCCGCAGGATACCGTGCTGTTCAACGACACGGTGCGCTACAACATCGAATACGGCCGCATCGGCGCCAGCGAAGTCGATGTGAAGGAAGCGGCAAATCACGCCCAGATCGACAAGTTCATCCGCGAACTGCCGCTGGGCTACGAGTCCATGGTGGGCGAGCGCGGGCTCAAGCTTTCGGGCGGCGAGAAGCAGCGCGTCGCAATCGCGCGCACCATCCTGAAGAATCCGCCGATTCTGCTGCTCGACGAGGCCACCAGCGCACTCGACACCCACACCGAGCGCGAAATCCAAAGCGCGCTGCACGAGATCTCGCGCAACCGCACCACGCTCGTCATCGCCCACCGCCTTTCCACCGTGGTCGACGCCGACGAAATTCTGGTGCTCGACCACGGCGAAATTGTGGAGCGCGGCCGCCATGACGAGCTCGTAGCCCGCAAGGGCGCCTATGCCGCGATGTGGAACAAGCAGAAGAAGGCCGAAGCCGCGCGCGAGCGCATCAAAAAGATCGAAGCCGATCCGCAAGCCACGCCCGGCGCCGCCCGCACCGTGCCGATGGCGGGGGAGTAGTCCCGCGCCGTCCGTGCATCGCCGGCGGGCGCAGGCGTTTACCGGCCCGCGGCGCCGCTAACCAGCGGTCAACCAAGTTTTTGCGTTTTGTGCGCGATAGCCCTGCCGAACCCGCCCCCAAGACCCGTTAATAGGGAAATTTCAAGGTCCATCTGCGATTGTCGCGTCATGGGTACGAAGAAAGTCATGGCTCAGCCGACGGCGAAAGACATTCTGGCCGCAAGTACGGATAGCCGTCTGGAAGCGCGCAAGCGCGTCCTGATGGCGGGTCTGGTGGTGCCGGAAGGCGGTATCGAGTCGTTTAACTGCACGGTCCTCGATGTTTCCGCCTCCGGCGCTCGCGTGCGCGTTGCGCCCGATCGCATGATTCCGCCCGAATTCCATCTCGTCGTCGTACGCGACCGTACCGCGCACCAAGCGCGTGTCATGTGGCGCAGCCAGCAACTTGCAGGCGTTCGCTTCGACGCCAGCTACACAATCGACAACCATCTTCCGGACGCACTGCACTTCATCCAGAAGCTCTGGATCGAAAGCGCCACGCGCTGATCCGCGTTCCGGCGAATCCTGCACAATCCGTCACGTTTTTTCCCGCATGCCGTTCGGTCAGGGCCGGATTGACAGTTTGCGGCACTGACTTTCACTCTTCCCGCAGGCAGGACCCGCCGGGAGGGGCTTCCGGCTTCCCGCCGATCTGGGAGAAAACCACTTGAAACCGCAATTTCTCATGGCCGCCGCCGCCGTGTTCGCCGCCGCGTTCGCGCCCGCCTTCGCCTCCGACAAGACCGACGTTATGGCCGTGATCGACAAGGCCGTCGCGGACTTCAACAAGGGCGACAAGAGCGCATGGGCCGCCTCATGCACCGATCAGGCCTCGATCGTCGACGGTATTGCGCCCTATCGCTGGGACGGGGCCGGCGCTTGCTCGGCGTGGTGGGATGCTTTCGCGGCGGGCAGCAAGAAGGACGGCATGACCGACGGCGCCCTGAAGATCGCGGCGGTCCGCCATGTCGAGGTCACCGGCGGCAGCGCCTATGTCGTGCTCACGGCGGACTTCAGCTATACGCACAAGGGCAAGCCCGCCGCCGAAAAGGGATCGAGCTTCGTTCTCGTCCTGACCAAGGCCGCCCCCGGCTGGCGCATCGCGAGCTGGGCCTGGGCGGACAAGTAAAGCCGCCGGCCATGCCGTCAGGCGGCGGCTTTCACAGGCCGTCGTCCGGCGGCGGCTCGTCGCCGCGGATTTGCGCGTCGCGATGCTGGAGATAAAGGCTCCGCGTCACCGCGTAGAAGTCGATGGAGGTGCGCTCTATGGCGTCGAGCGTCTCGATATTGCGCGAGCGCATGTCGAGGATCTGCAAGGCATCCCTGCCGCCGACGTAGGCGAGCTTGCTGCGAAAATCGAGATAAGTGACCGGATCGAGGAAATTGTCGACGGCCATGCCCGACAGGTCTCGCGGCGGCGCCGGTCCAAGCAGCGGCAGCATCAGATACGGCCCTTCGCCCGCGCCCCACACCCCCAGCGTGATGCCGAAGTCGGTGTCCTGGGGCGGCAAGTCCAATTTGGTTCCGACGTCGACAAGTCCTGCGATGCCGACGCTCGAATTGACCGCGAACCGAACGACGGTCTTGCCCGCATCCGTCAGATGACCCTGCAAGAGCTGGTTGGAGAAAACCACCGGCTCGTCGAGATTGGAAAGGGCGTTATGGACACCCGTGCGGGCCGGGCCCGGCACAGCCCGGCTGTAGAACTTCGCGACCGGAAGCAGGACCGCCTTGTCCAGGGACATGTTGAAGGCGAACACCTTGCGGTTGAAGCCCTCATGGGGATCGTTGGCCGGGGCATTGGCGGTCGTTGCGCAGCCGGACAGCATCATGGCCAGGATCAGGAAAATTGCCGCTCCCGGAGCCGGGAGGTTTGAGCGAGCCGTCACAGGGCAAACGCCGCGGGAACGAGCATCGCCAGCAGAAAGAACGCGGGCAAACACCACAGAAAACGTCCGTTGTTGAAAAGAACGATCAGGCCCACCAGACCGATGCCGGCAGCCGCCGCGATGCCCCAAATCCTTGTCGGCGGCAAAACCAGAAACAGTGCCGCGGCCAGTTGAATCGATCCGGCCGAGCGCATCAAACCGCGCGGGTACGGCGGGCGGTCCGGGGCGCGCCCCACAACCGCCGGCGCGGCGAATTCGAGTACGGCCGTTCCGGCGAGCACGGATGCGACGATCATCAGGGCTGAGAAGGGAATATATCCGGACGTCACAATTGCCCCCTCGGGCGGAATGGCCCCGTCTCTCCTTGGGGAAGAGAGACGGGGCCCCTCAACACTCACGCCGCTTCTTGGGCGTGCGGCGCAAGCAGTAACCATCGTACGCACGATAGTCGTCGTCGCACGGACGGAGACTCGTTTTGCATCTCCATCGCAGCCACCCTAAAGGCGACTCCGACAAATGAAAATTCTACTTACTTTGCATTGTATGATGAGTATATTTCAGCAATGCGCCGTCCCGATCTGACCGACCTGAACGCCTTCGTTGCCGTGGCCGACCGCCTGAGTTTCCGGGCGGCTGCGGCCCATCTCGGGCTCACGCCGTCCGCGTTGAGCCACAGGATGCGCCAGCTCGAGCAGCGCATGGGCGTGCGCCTTCTGCACCGCACGACGCGCAGCGTATCGCCGACCGATGCCGGCCGCCAGTTGCTCGAACAGTTGCGCCCGGCCATGGAGCAAATCGCCGGCGCGATGGAAAACCTGAAGCAGAACCGGGAACGGCCGACGGGCAGACTGGCGATTTACGCCCATCCGACGGTGGCCGAAATCGTGATCGAGCCGATCTGGCGCAAGTTCCTCTCCACATACCCCGAAGTGAATCTGGAAATCGGAGGAAATGGCGAAAACATCGACATCGTGGCGGCCGGGTACGATGCGGGCATCGCCGTGCGCGAATTCGTGGCGCTCGACATGACCGCCGTGCGCGTCACGCCGCCCATGAAGATCGCGATCGTCGGTTCGCCCTCTTATTTTGCGCGCAATCCCGTGCCCAGGTCGCCGGAGGACCTCGCCAAGCACAACTGCATCCAGTTCCGCCTGCCGGTGAGCCGGAAGGTATTGAAATGGTCGTTCACCCGGAAGCGGACCTCCCAGTCGTTCAGCAGCAAGCCGGGCCAGCTGCAGGTTTCCGGAAACCTGACGGTCAGCGGCATCGATCTGGCATTGCGGGCGGCGGTCGACGGTTTGGGCATCGCCTACACCCTGGAAGCGCATGCCGAGTTCTTCCTGCGCTCGGGCCACCTTACGCGGGTGCTCGAGGATTGGTCGCCCACCTTCGAGGGACTGTATCTCTATTATCCGGGCCACCGGCAGGTGCCGGCCGCCCTGCGTGCGTTCATCGACACGATTCAAACCTCGCGCCACAAGACCAAAGGCCAGCACGGTCCCGAAATTCCCTTCATCGGGTGAACGGGCAGGCTGCGCTCACTCCGCCGGGGTCGCGTCCGTCTGGGCATCGCCCCAGAGGCGCCGCCGCGCAAAGCGCCACGGCCAGGCGACGGTGTGCAGCATCCGCTCCGCCAGATGGGCGAAGAAGCCAAGCCAGCTTCCGTGCCGCTCGCGCACGCGATAGGGCAGGGCGATGAGGGCCGGTATCAGCCCCAGCGTGATGATCTTCGAGAAGGCAAGGCCGAAGACGATGGCTGTGGAGATCTGAATCCACATCATCGCATTGACGCTGCCGATGGTGACCGAGCGTTGCCAGAAGTCGATCTCGACCGCGTACATCATCGGCAAAAGGCCGCCGATCGCCGTGATGGTGGTGAGGAACACCGGGCGCAGGCGTTGCGCGCTGCCGCGCACGATGGCCTCGATGGGGTCCATGCCGGATTTCAGATGGCGGTGGATGGTGTCGATCAAGACGATGTTGTGGTTCACCACCACGCCCGCCAGCGCTAAAAGGCCCGTGCCCGTCATGATGACCGAGAAGGTCTGGCCCATCACCACCATGCCGAGCAGCGCGCCGATCATCGCCAGGATCACGGCCACCAGCACCAGGATGGTGTGATAGACGCTGTTGAACATGGCGAGCAGCACGATGGCGATCAGGAACAGCGCCATCAGGCCGGCCTTCCACAGGAAGGCCATGGATTCGTCCTGGTCCTCCGTGGAACCCTTGAAGTCCACATGCACGCTTGAAGGGAAGTGCTGCGTGCCGATCCACTGCTTGATCTTGGCCATTTCGGCGTTGGGCAGAAGCGTGTTCGGCTTCATGTTGGCGCGCACGTGATAGACGCGCCGGCTGTCGGCGTGTTCGATGGAATTGGTGAGTTGGGCCGGCACCACGTCCACGAAGTTCGACACCGGCACCATGCTGCCGTCGCTGGCCGCGATCCGCAGGTCGTCGAGCGCATGCACCCCGCGATCGGCGCCGGGATAGCGCACGCGGATGTCCACTTCGTCCTCGGAATCGTCGGGACGGTAGCGGGCCACGAAAATGCCGTTGGTGACGAGCTGGACGGCGGTGCCGATCATCAGCGTGTTGACGCCGAAATGGCTGGCCAGTTCGCGATTGATCTTGAGGTCCCACTCGATGCCGGGCAGGGCGCGGGTATCCTCCACGTCGCGCAGTTCGGGCGCCCCATCCATGTGCCGGCGCACCGCGTCGGTGACCTGCTGCAGCGCGGCGTAGTCCTCGCTCGTGGTATCGACCACCACGTCCTTGCTGTTCGAGGGGCCCGATTGCGGCTCGTGCACCTCGACGCGGATGCCCGCCATGTTGGCGGTGCGCTGGCGCACTTCCTCCAGGATCTCTTTGCCGGTGCGGGTGCGCTCCTCGATCGGCTTCATCTCCACGGTGACGCGGCCGATCTCGTCCACGGGCGCGTTCTGCCCGCCGTTGCCGGTCTTGGCGTAGAGGTATTTCAAACCCTCGACGTTTTCGATGCGTTTTTCCACGCTCATCACCAGGTCGCGCTTCTCGGCGGCCGAGAGGTTGCCGCGCGCCGAGACGTAGATGTTCGCCATGTCGGGATCGGTGGTGACGAAGAACTCGACGCCCTTGTTGAAGAGGATGAAGGCCGTCAGCACCGCGACGACGATGCCGAACGCGCTCAGGATCACGCGGCCGGGCCGGTAGGTGAGCTTTTCGGCGAAACGTGCATACCAGCCCGTGATACCCGGGATCTCGCGCCAGTTGCCGGTTTCCGAGGCCGCGATGGCGCGCTCGTGCGCTTCGTCGCGTAGCGGGGGATGGCCGAACCAGCCGCCCAGCACGGGCAGGAAGATCAGCGCCACGATCATCGACGACGACAGCACGATAATGAGGGTGATCGGGAAATAGCTCATGTAGCTGCCGACGATGCCGGGCCACAACAGCATCGGCAGGAAGGCGCCGATCATGGTGGCGGTGGCGCTGACCACGGGCCAGAACATGCGCAGCGCGGCTTCCGCGAAGGCCTGTCTGGGCGGATGGCCCTCGGTCATCTTGCGGTCGGCGTATTCCACCACGATGATTGCGCCGTCCACCAGCACGCCCACGGCGAGCAGCATGGCGAACATGATCATGAAGTTGAGCGTGTAGCCCAGCCCGTTCAAGACCATGAAGCCCATCAGGAACGAGGTCGGGATGGCCACGCCGACGAGGAGGCCCGAGCGCAGGCCCAGCGCCGCCACCACGATGATCATCACCAGCAAAATCGCCAAGAGGATGGAATCGAACAGCGAGCCGAGTTGGTCCTCGATGAAGGTGGACTGGTCGAACATGAAGGTGGCGTGCACGCCTGCGGGCCAGCTCGCCTGCGCCTTGGCAACGGCGTCTTTGATTTTCCGGTTGGTGTCGATGATGTTGGAGCCGACGCGCTTGGTCACGTCGATGGCCATCGTCGGCTTGCCGTTCATGCGGGCGAAGCTGTAGGGATCGACGAAGGTGCGCCGCACCTGCGCCACGTCCTTCAGCGTGACCGACGAATCCGCCGTGGCGCGGATCGGCAGATCGAGCACGTCCTGCGCCGTGGCGATGATGCCCGGCACCTTGACCTGGAAGCTGCCGTGACCGGTTTCGATGGTTCCCGCCGCGATCAGCTGATTGTTGTTGGTGACGGCGTTATAGACCTCGTTCTGCGTGATCCCGTAGCTTTCCATCTTGGCGGGGTCGATGGTGATTTCGAGCTGTTCTTCGCGGGAGCCCTGGATGTTGGCTTCCAGCACGGCGGGGATCATGCGGATCTCGTCGCGCAGCGACCGGGCGATGTGCAGCAGGGTGCGCTCGGGCAGGTCGCCCGACAGCGCCACCGTAATCACCGGATTGTCGGAATTCGAATACTCGCGGACCGTCGGCGGATCGGCATCTTTGGGCAGACGGGCGCGGACCGAATCCACCTGCGCACGGACGTCCTCCAGTGCCTTCTGCATGGGGGTGTCGGCCATGAACTCCATGACCATGTACACGCCGCCCTGGTAGGCCCAGCCTTGCGTGTGCTTGATGCCTTCCACCGAGCGCAGCGAAGTCTCGAGCGGTTTCAGCATCAGCCGTTCGCCGTCTTCCGGGCTGACGCCGGAATAGTTCACCTCCACCCAGATGTAGGGGATCGGCACGTTCGGATCGGATTCCTTCGGGATCGCCGAGAGCGCATAGACGCCGGCGATGATGACGACGACGATCAGGGCCCCGATCAGCTTCGTGTTCTCAACCGCCCATTCGACGATCTTGGTCATGGGCGATTACCGCACTTGCTTTTCGTAGACGGCCTTGACGCGTTCGCCGTTGCTGACGAATTCCTGGCCCACGGTGATGACGTCGGCTTTGAGCGGCAGGCCCGCGATCCACATGCCGTCGGGTCCGTCGGAGATCACCTGCACCGGCAGAAAGCGGACGATGCCTTTTTCGACCGCCCGCACGCCCACCACGCCGGTGTCTTCCAGCACCAGGATGCCCGGCGTGATGCGATAGGCCGGCACCAGCCTGTCCGGCACGATCACGATGTCGGCGCTGACGCCGCTGCGCAGTTTGGCATCGGGATTGGGAAGTTCGACTTCCACGCGGAAGGTACGCGTGGTCGGATCGGCGTGCTCGCCGACGAAGCGGACCTTGCCCGCGACGGTCTCGCCGGTGACGAGCTTGACCCGCGCTTTGGTGCCCGGCTCGATCTGGCTCACCAGTTCTTCGCTCACCGTGCCCACCGCCAGGAACGGTTCGGGCGCGATCACCATGGCGCATTTCGATCCCACCGGCAGATAGTCGCCGACATTGGCGTAGCGCTCTTCCACCAGCCCCGCGAACGGTGCGCGCACGCGCGTGTCGTCGAGCTGGATGTTCATCGTCGCCGCACCGGCCTTGGCGGCTTCATAGGCGGCCGTGGCCTGGGCCATCTGCGTCTTGGAGCGGAAGCCCTCCTTGTAGAGTTCGCGGGCGACGTCCAGTTCCTTGCCGGCCTGGGCCACCTGCGCCTCGGCTTGCGCCGCGCGCGCGCCGCGGTCGTTCAGCCTGAGTTCGCACAGCACCTGGCCCTGTTTGACGCGATCGCCCTTTTCGAAATGCAGGGCCTGAACCACGCCGTCCACTTCGTTGCGGACATCGACTTGGTGCAGCGCCTCGGTGCGGCCGCGCAGGGTGACGGCGGCTTCGTGCGGCACGGCGGTCATGCGGGCGACCCGCACCAGCGCCACCTGGTTCGCCTTGGCCTGCGCCTGCATCGGATCGGTTGCGGGCTTGGCGGCATGGAAAATGCCGGTCGCAAGATAGACGGCTACCAGGACGGCGATGCCGAACGCCCATTGGTATTGCGGTTTCATCGCCAGCCAGAAGCCCGGCATGAACCGCTCATACAGTCCTTCGACGACGGCTTTGAATTTCGCCACGGCACTCCACCCTCACTCGGCCGCCTTGAAGGCGGGCGTTTGAAATTCGCTGCGGCGCTGCCGCAGGTATTGCAGCATGGTCGCGTACATCGTCTTGCCGAAATCGCAGACGAACGCCTCACCGGTGCCGGCGCAGACGCAAGCCTGTTCGAGTTCCGCCAGCTTGGCCGCCGCCGTCGCGATATGATCGTCGAAGAGCCGTTCGCGGCGTTCGGGCGGCATCAGCTCCGCAAACGTCATCGCGAACAGGAACGGCGAACGGAAGCGGTCTTCGGGCATCGGCCCCGTCAGCGCCGTGAGAAATGCGCGGCGGCCTTCGGCGGTGATCGAATAGACCTTGCGGTCCGGGCGCTTGGCCTGGGCCTCGGCGCGAACCGAAACCAGCCCCTCTTTGGTGAGTCTGCTCAGGGCCGGATAGATCGAACCGAAACTGGCTTCGACGAAGAATTGATAGGGGCCGTCCTCGAACAGCTTCTTAATCTCATACCCGGTGACGTCACCCCGGGTGAGAATGCCGAGACAGGCGGTGCGGACGTCCAATCCCAATCCCCTCTATATTGGGCCGATATACTTCGCGGGTAGATATGGTGGATTTGTGGAGCTTCAAGGGCAAACGACATCGGGCGCATGCGCAGCAGATCCGCGCCGCGCGAACGCCTTACAACTAGTGCAAAAAACGGCCGTTTTGCAGCGGCAGGTCAGATCACTTCGACGCGATCGACTTCGATGCCCTTCATGCCTTGGCGCGTCGAGAAGCGCACCCGCTGCTCGGGTTCCAGAGCCGTCACGCCCGACCGGCGCAACGCGCTGGCGTGGACGTAAACGTCGCCGCTGCCGTCATCCGGCATGACGAAGCCGAAGCCTTTTTGGTCGTTGAAGAACTTGACCTTGCCTTCAACCATCGGTCCGCTCGGTCCGCTTTCACGCGCTGCGAAGCGGTCGCCGCCGAATCCGCCGCGCAAGTGCGTGTCGCCGTCGCGGCGGGGACGCCGGGAAGGCTGGGGTTCGGCCGTACTGGCATCGACGTTATGGACGGTGACGACCTGCAATCCGCGCGGCGAATCCTGCAGATCGCAGACGATCGTCGCGCCTTGCGGCAGATTGGGCGTGCCCAGCGCGGCCAGCGCCGACGCGTGACAGAACGCGTCGCTGCCGTCTTCCAGCGTGATGAAACCGTATCCTTTGGTTGCGTTGAACCACTTGACCGTGCCCTTCACCGAAGCATGCGCGAGGGGCTGCGCGTCGCCGTTATCGAAGTTCGCCATGACAAAGCCGATGCTGCACCAGCCGGAAAGGAGCCCAAGAGCGCACCGGCCCGTCCGGCCCGCGGGCGAGTGTCGGGTTGCATCATGCCTAAAAGCAATCCTGAACTGCAAGACGTCTGCGCTTGCGACGCCCTAAGGGCAAGAACCGCTTTCTCGGCGATTCCGCGGCGGCCGCTCGGCGCTAATTTTGTTGTTATTGGCGGCGCCTTGCGCAAATGCGACCGGTAACGGCGGCGGGCGGCTTGATAATGAGTTCCTTCCGCACAAAGAGCGCGCAACCCCGACCCGGCCGGGGCAACGCCGCGACAATCAAAAAACTAGAGCTGAACGCTGACTCTTTTTGAAAGCGTTTTGCTCTAGAACGGCCAGACCAGCCATTCCTTGTTGCAGGTGTTGGCCCGCACGCGGACGGGATCGTCGTTGTAGCGGTCGTCGATGCAGACGGCCGGGCTGCGGGCATAGATCGTGTTGCCGATCAACTTGCCGTTCAGCCGCTGCGGTTCGCCGTTGACGCGCGAATCGACCCGGATACCCGCATGGCGGACGTTGGCGATGAGATTGTTCTCGACCACGGGTCCGCCGTTGTCGTCGCCGAACTGGGGATGCCAGCTCACCGGGGTATCGGGCCCCGACGGGCTGATAAGGCTGTTGATCAGCGGCGGGAAAGTCACTTCCGAAAGCAGCTCGATGCCGTCTGCGGCGCCGACGATTTTGTTGCCGCTGATGAGCGTGCTCGCGCCGAAGACGCTGATGCCGGCCACCCTGGAATCGGTGACGACGGCGCCGGTGATCTGCGATTCCGCGCCCGGCGCCACCACGATGCCGTGGACCGCCCGCGCGACGACGGGCCGTTCCACGTTGACCGTGCCGAGCTGGCCGGGCAGCAGGAGCACGCCGGTGTCCGCTTTGGTGATCTTGGCGTCGGTGATGCGAAGCCCCCGCGTTCCGGCCGAGGCCACCACGCCGATGGCGCCGCCGATCACGCTCAAGCCGTCGACCGAGCCTTCGCTGCATTCGAGCGCCAGGCCGACCGAGCCGTGGATGGTCCCGCCGGAACGGTCGGTACAGTCGGAGCGGTCGAGTTCGAGCACGGCGGGGCGGTTGCGCGCGTCGATGTCGATTTCCAGATTGCGGATGGCGACCCGCGCGCGCCGGGCATGGACGGCGGAGGTGTCGGTTTCGATCTGCGTCGACTCGATGGAAAGTTCCGCCGATTCGTGCACGTCGAACGCCCAATCGGTGCCGCGGGCGTCGACCGAACTGTTGCGCATCGCCACACGGCCGGCTTCCACCGCGACGCAGGGGGCATGATCGGATCGCGCGATGAAGCGCACGCCGTCGACGATCAGCGCGTCCCCCAGCGGCAGGTCGGCGATCAGGCAGGGCTGGCCGTCCTCGGACTGGATCACGGCGCGTTCCGAGCCGCCATAGGTGGTCAGCGTCACGGGCTTGTGGATGTGCACCGTCTCGACGCAGGTTCGCCCTTGGCTAGGCGGCAGGATCAGGATGGTGGCGTTGGGCGGCGCGTGTTCGGCGGCCTCGTTCACCGACGCGAAAAAGCCGCGGTGCGGTTCGCTGTGCCTGGCGCCGCAATCGACCAGGAGGCTGTCCTTTCCCATAATCTGGGGCAGTCCCGGCCGCTCGTGCCGGTGCTCGTCTTCGTGGTGCCGCGAGAAGCATCCGTCGTAGCCGCCGCAGCCAAAACCGATCTCGGGCACGGGATCGAGCTGCGAGGCCGTCTCGTTGGGATGATTGTAGGGCGGGCGGTCGTCGTAGGGGTCGGCGGTCAGCGGCGCGGCGACGATCCACAGCGGGGCCGTGATCAGCGCCGTTCTCAATGCCAGCTTTAACGGGGCCAGCTTCAACGGGCCGAACTTGGACAGGCGTTGCAGGCGCGACGGTTTGCTCATGATCATCTCCTCGCCCCATTGGGGTGGTCATGTCTGTCGTCGGCCTGGCGCAACAGGTCTTGCAGTTCACACAACAGAACATTGTAGCGGGCGGCCATGGCCTGAACGTAGTAGGTGGTGGCTTTGTGTTCGTCCTGCTCGATGCCGTTGGGCCCGACCTTGTAGAGCACGTAGAGATTGAAGAGTGCGTCCGCGTTATGCTGGTTGGCGGCGTTGATGAACCACTTTTCCGCGCGCACGAAGTTCTGGGGCACGCCGACGCCCTTGGCGTACATGATGCCCAGGCGGTCCTGCGCCGCGGCGTCCCCGTCCACCGCGGCCATTTGGATCAGGCGCACGACCTGCAGCGGCGTCAGCACGCCGGTTTGCTCGTAGCCGAGCGCGCCCTGGAACTGCGCGATGGATCTCCTCAGGCACAGCGGCGGCGGGCCGCAGCCGCGGCCTTTCATGGTGTAGCGGCGGAAGTCGAGCGCTTCGGCGATGGCGCAACAGGGCATCTCGCCGACGCGCCCCAGCGCGATGCGCTGTTCGAGACTGGGCAGGCTCTCGTCGCTGTGCGGCATGCCGCCCGCGGTTTGGCCCTGGTAGAACTCGTAAGGCGCAGACCAGTAGCGGGCGCGTTTTTCGGCCTCGGCAATGATGATCTTGGCGCCATCGGGATTGTAGCTGTTGATGCTGTAGCGTATCGCGGCGGCATAGCCGTCCGCCAAGGGATGGCCGAGCATCTCGGCGCGCCGGTAGTAGGTGAGCGCTTCGGCCCAGTTATGGACGAACACGGAGGGGACGTTGTCGTAATTGCCCCCGCCATAGCCGCCGCCGCCATAACCGTTGCCATAGCCGCCGCCGCCATAACCGTTGCCATAGCCGCCGCCGCCATAGCCGTTACCGTAGCCCCCGCCATTGCCGCCGCCGCCATAACCGTTGTCATAGCCGTTGCCGCCATAGCCGTTGCCATAGCCCGCGCCATAACCACCGCCGCCGCGGTCACCGCCATAGGCCGGATCGCCGCCGCCGCCATAACCGCTGTAGCCGGAATAGCCTCCGCCCGCCTGGCCCATGGGCTGGCTCTGCGGCGTCAGCGGCACGGCATCGGTGTTGCCGTTCGTGGAACCTTCCTGGCCCTGCATCGCGCTGCGCGGATCGGAGTTGATGCTGACGGTCGGCGGGGAGACGGGAAGCGGATTGCCGCCTGCGCCGCCGTTGAGCGACACGGCGGCTCCGGGCGAATAGCCGTTGGAATAAGGCAGGCCGCCGGTAGGCACCAGCGGCGGTTTGGGGGGCATGCACATGCCGTCGGGGTATGCCAGGCTGACGTTCAACGGCGTGTTGTCCACCTGCCTCCAGACCGGCGGATGGGGATAGGTGTCCCCCGTCAGCCAGCCCGTGATGAATGTCCAAAACCGCCACCACACTCTGCCCAGCAAGTTGTTGTCGAAGTTCGACTGCATGCAGAGCACGATTTGCGAATCGGTCGGCGGCGCGCAACACGGCCCCGGCGTCATGCCCACGCCGTGCAGCCGGCCCAGCGTCATGAACCCTTCGGCGCCTCTGCTCGACAGGATGTAGAGGATGCGCGCGCGGGCATCGAGACGCTGGTCGAAGGTTAGGTTGAAATAGACTTCCTGGATGTTGTGGAGCGCGTTTGAACGCGTTGCGTACAAATTCTGGTAGGCCGTCGAATTGTCGTCGAACGCGTACGGGTGGTCCGGCCTCAGCGCCATGAAGTACCAGACATACGCCTCTACCGGATCGTAGAAGCTCGGGTTCTTCGACGATTCCTTGGACGGAAAGCTCTGGTTTTGGGAATAGAGATCGCCGAGACGGATCTGCGCGTAGAAATCGTCGAGCCGCCAGGCATCTTGCCGCCAGACTTTGACGGCATTCGGTAATGTCAGCGCCTGCTCGGTCCGATAACCGTCCGCATAGTCTGCGAACGCCGGCGTGGTTGAACCCAAGCCAACGATCATGATGGCCGCGAAAGCGCATGCCGTTGCGAGCGAACGAGCCGCGCGCGCGATGGAGAATTTCTTCGTGTAGCCCCCGCTGCGCCGAATCCCGGATCGTGGTTGCACACCACGATCGATACTCTTTACCCCATTCAACCCGACCATCCCCACTTGCGACATAGGCTGTGGAATATTTTGATTATCCTTAACATTTTCCGATGGCCATTGCCACGCGGAATCGCCGAGCGGCGATCCAATTCACAGCCTGCGGTGCATTTACGATGATTCCCCCGAGCCCCGCGGTTGACCCCAAGGCACGCCGCGGCAGCGGGTGCATTTGCGCACCGTTTTCAAAACGAACGGAGATCGAAGCGGGATTTCGCGTGGGGGCAGCGGCTTAGGCGTGCGGCGCGGCGGTGGATTCCCGTACGACAAGCTCGTGCTTGAGCTGGACAATCTGCGGCTGATCGACGGTGCGCCGCCGGGTGAGAATCGACACGGCGGTGGCGGCCATGTCCTTGAGCGGTTGACGGCATGTCGTCAGATGCGGCCAGACGACCTCCGCCACGATCGAATCGTCGAAGCCGGCCAGCGACAGGTCGTCGGGGACCGTCAGGCCCAGTCGCTGCGAAGCCGCCATCACGCCCGCCGCCATGTCGTCGTTGCCCGCGAAGATCGCGGTCGGCCTGTTCTTGAGCTTCAGCAGCCGTTCGCCGGCTTCCAGCCCCGACTGATAGGTGAAGAAGCCCTGCGCGCCGTACTCCTCCACGACCGCGATGCCTGCATCCTTGAGCGCCGTGCAATAGCCGTCGAAGCGCAGGCGCGCCGCGCCATGGTCCGGTTTGCCTTTTACGAACGCGACGCGGCGGTGGCCCAGACCGACCAGATAGGCGGTCATTTCGTATGCCGCCTTGTATTCGTCGATGCAGATCGCCGGCAGGCGCGGCATCTGCGTTCCCGGCGCGATGCGCACGAAGGGCGTCTGGGTATGCGTCAGCTCGTCCATCAAGGCGGTCTCGTCGCACAGGGGCGGCGTCAGGATCACGCCGTGCAGGACCGATTCGCTCACCAACGAGCGCACGCGCTGGAGCAGATCGACGTCCTGCTGCGGATTGAGGAGTTCGACCATCAGGTGGTAGCCCTCCTCGCGGCAGCGCGCGAGCGCACCCAGTTGCAGGTCGGCGAAGTAGCTGCCCGGCGCCACGTCGTGCAAGAGGCCGATCAGGTACGAGCGTTCGCTGGCAAGGCCGCGCGCAAAGACATTCGGTTTGTAGGCGAGCGCGTCGATCGCCGCCAGCACCGCGGTGCGGGTTTGCAGGCTGACATTGGGCTGGCGGTTGATCACCAGCGAGACCGTCTTGATGGAAACGCCGGCGCGCTTGGCGACGTCGTAGATGTTGACGGGCTTGTCGTCGTTCGTGTTCTTGCGCCCCCGCGGGCGCGCGACGCCCGATTTTGCCGTTTCGGGACGCACGCCCAGGCGCGCCAGTTCCGGCATCTGCGACGGATCGATGGCGGTCGCGTGGGACAGGGCCGACCGCATCAACGTGGCCAGCTTGTCCGGACCGAGCCGGTGGACCCAGGCGAGCAGCTTGGTGCGCTCGTAGGGAAGCTTGTGCCGGAAGACCCGTTCGCCGCAAAGGAACTGGTAATAGGGATTCTCGAGCCAAAGCTGACACAAGAGGTCGTCGTTGAGCTGGTAAAGCTGGCGCAGGATGGCCAGGCCGACGGTCACGCGCGTCCGCGATGGTCTGCCCGCGGACGAATCGCTTGGGGCGGGACGCAGCCGGCCCTCCACCAGACGCCAGTCGATGGCGGCGGTGAGCTTGGCCAAAGCGTGGGCCGGATCGATGAATCCGTCGAGCCGCGGGCCCGCCGCGGCCTCTTCGACGTCGCGCGGCCGCTTCTGCCGGATACTATCGCCGTGACCCTTCACGCTGGTCCGATCTTTGCGAGGTGCCCTCGGCGGCAGGTTTAGAGCGCTTTGACCGCTTGGTTCAAGGAGGCGATGCAGAGGACGATGTGATAGAACGAACTGGCGGGCGCCGGTTCTTCGACGAAAGTGCCGTCCGGTTCGTACTTGTCGCGCCACAAACCGGTCAGGTCCGTCTCAAAGTACCGCCACAGGCACTCCGCACCTTTGCGCGCTTCGTCGAGCAAACGCTCGTCGCGGCGGGGCTTGGCCAGGATCAATGCAGCCTTGATCCGCTCGGTTTGCGCCCAAAGCCGAGCGGTGGGCACCGTGACCGAGAATCTGTCGTTCATGGCATGGACCGCGGCGTCGCGCTTGGGGTCCACGCCGCGCAAGCCGTGCTCGAACAGCCGCCGTGCCGCGGCGATCGCCCCGGACTCGCCGCGCAGTGTGCCCCATCGCGCCAGCAGCCACGCCCATTCGAATTGATGGCCCGGCTCCACGACATGCCCGGAATCGCCGGCGGCAGGGTTCCAATCCTCGTCGAAATGCTCGCGCAGGAAGCCGCCCCTCGCATCGATGAACTTCGTCCGGCATAAATCGACGATGTGGTCGACATAGGTGTCCCAAACCGTCCCGGGCTCGATCTCTCTCCACGCCAGCAGGGCTTCGAGCAGATGCATGTGAGGGTTGGAGATGAAGCGGTGCTTTCCGCTCTCGACGAAGCCGCCCTTGGGATGCTGACGCGCGGCCCTCACTCGGGCGAACAAATTGTGCGCCGTGTCGCGCAGGTCCGTCCGTTCCGGCATGACGTTGAACACCGCCGCCATGGCAAGCAGCGCAAACGCCTGATCGTAGAGCATGCACGTCGAATCGAGCACGTCTCCCTCGGGCGAAACCAGCGTGCAGAACTGGCCGTCGTCCTGCTTGTAGCGTGCGATGAGATAATCGATGCCGTGCGGCGCGGCCTGCCGCCAAGGCCCGTCCCATTCCTGCGAAATCGCATAACAATAGCTCTGGCGCGACTGCACGCGGGCGCGGCGCGGCACACCGCGCGGCGAAACCCCATCAAGGCCGAGCAGTTCGTGATAGCCGCCTTGTTCGTGGTCGGCGCCCCGCACCCACCAAAGGGGCAAGGCGTGGTCGTTCAGCCAATGGTCGAAGCGATGGGCCAGATCCTTTAACGTCGATTCGCTCATGGGCGCTGTTCATGGGAGATGGTTTGTCGGGGAGCAAGAGCCATCGGCAAATTGCGGCGGCGCTGCCTTCCGCAGCGACGGCTAACGATCTATGTAAGTGCTTAATTTCAAGGCCTTAAGGCGCGCCGGTTCCGTCGGCGATGCCGCCTACGGGACGTAGTTACCGAAAGCGCTTACATCACGATGTTAAGTATTACACTTACTAAAATGGGAGCCTTATCATAATAAATAACATAAATATAACAGTATGTTGCAAACGGCGCGTGATTTCGAGACAACACTGCCCCTCAATTCATGACGTAACGGTCAGCGCCGCATAGAAAGCGCTTACGTAGCCCTGTAGATTGGTCGGATCAGCGGCGGTGAGGGGGAGAGGCCCTAGGCGCCGACCAAAAGCACTCTCAGAAGGGGACGTCCAATGAGATCCAAGTTGAGGTTTTGCACCCAGACGGCTGTGGCCGCACTGCTGTTGGGGGTTACCGGAACAGCGTACGCCCAAGACTCCGGCGCGCTGGAAACCGTCACCGTCACAGGCTTCCGGGCTTCGCTGGCGAATGCGCTGGCTACCAAACAGAATTCGAACCTGGTCATGGAGTCGATCGCTGCCGAAGACATCGGCAAGATGCCCGATCAGGATGTGGCGGAATCGCTGCAACGTCTGCCCGGCGTGCAGATCAACCGCGACCAAGGCAAGGGCAGCACCGTTTTGATCAACGGCCTGCGTCAGAATCTGACCACGCTCAACGGCGACGTCTTTCTGACGGGTAAGGAATTCTACACCTACGGCGAAGCCTCGGGCGGCGGCAACGGCAGCAACATCCAGTACGATTCGCTGTCGACCATCCCGAGCGAAGAAATCGGCGGCATCGATATCTACAAGAGCCCGAACGCGGCCCTGACCGAAGGCGGCTTGGGCGGCATCATCAATCTCAAGACCCGCGATCCGCTGAGTGCAGCGGATGGCCTTTCCGTCGCCGCGAATTTGCGCGGAACCTCGACGAGTTATCAGTCGTTGGGCAAAACGACTCCGAACGCCACGCTGGTGGCTTCGTACAAGCCCGTCAGCACGTTTGCGATCACGGCCGGCGTCTCGTACGACGACACGACCACGCGGACACAGGAAGTCGAGGCCTACAACCGTTCTCCTTGGAACCTCACCAATGACGCCGTCAAGGGCTATACCGGCGTCGGCCCACTCAATGCCACCTCTGGCGAAACGACCATCTCCACGAAGTACCTCTTGCCGGAATACATGTACTTCAGCGATGTCTACGATCAGAGCAAGACGACCGGTGCCACGGCCAGCGCGACCTGGGCTCCCACGGATGCGATCACGACAAGCGTGACCTGGTTCTTCACGCACAACTGGGACAGGACGACCAACTATTCGAATAAGCTCGGTTTCAACGGCGCGGGCGCAAGTTCGAGCGTGCCGGGAATAGGCTCCCCGGGTATCGACGCCGATGCTCCGTATACGATCGACGGCGACGGCGTTGTTACGGCAGCAACATTCTACTTGCAGGGTGCAGAAACAGCGACTCTGCTCTCGGTCCAAAACTCGGACGCCAACAATCTGCAATGGCACACGCGCATTGACGATGGCGGACCGCTTACTGGGACCTTTGACATCTCCTACTCGCGCGCGACGTCGAACCTGAGCGCCGCTCAGCAAGACATCGAACACGGCTATTATACGGGACCCGGCTTAAATGGAGCGTCGATTCAGCCGAACGCTCCGGGCTGTAACAACTTCGGAACCGGTTGCACCGTCGGCAATCCGGCGATTCAGCTGCAATATACCAATGGCGGCTCATCCGGTCTGCCGACCGCGAAGTACATCGGCGCTTACGCGGATGTGCTCTCGAATCCGGCCTATGCGCTGTTCAAGTCCGCCTGGGCCTGGGACAACGCGTCGAAACAGGAAGAGGCCGCCATCAGAGGCTCTGTGGAATACAAGCCTTCGTTCCTCGGCGGCGTCGACGGCAGCTTCTCGGCCGGTTTCCGCGTCGCTACGCGTGACGTCTGGGAAAGCTTCGGTCGCTACCTGATTGACGGCGTCGACACAAACGGAAATATCATTGCCGGTAGCGCTTGGGGTCCCGGTATGGGCTCAGGGATCTATTACCAAGATCCGGGCTTAGGCGTGCCGTACTCCACGGCAACCTCCAATCCGAAGCTGGCGCTGACCGTCAACAACTTCGCGTTCGGCCCCATGATCGTGAAGGACCCGGTCAGCGGCGGCTTGCAAAACCCGGCGACGTTCCTCAACAACGTCTGGAACACGGCGACGTCTATACCGAACAACACACCGTCTGCCGTTTATGTGAACGGTGTTGCGGTGGCGTGTCCGAATGTGGCTATTCCCGCCTGCTCTGTCTCAGCTAAGGACAAGGTGCCGAACAACAGCGAAGCGTTCTACAAAGACACGTTGAGTTCGTTCAACGTGCATGAGAGCACGCAGGCCTTCTATCTGATGTCGGACCTGGGCAACAAGGATAAGGGGTTCCATATCAATGCAGGCGTTCGCGTTGTCTTCACGCACTTGGTAGTGAACGGCGCTACGTCGGCTCCGAACCCGGTGTCCTACGGTACGGCCACTTGGAATGGCGTGAACAGCAACAACATTCCGTTCACCTCAAGCCACTACACTGTCGATATTCTGCCGTCGTTGAACGCGGCGTTCTATCCCACCGACGACCAGATCATTCGCTTCAGTGCGGCGCGGGTGGTGTCACCGGCAGATCTGTTCAATCTTGGCCTCGGCAAATCCTACGGCTTCACGCGGGGCGCCGGTTGCGCTTTGGGGAGCACTGTTGCTACCGCTCCAGGCGTCACTCCAGGCGTCACTCCGGGCTGCAACTTGGGATACGAGTTCACGGGTGGCAACGCAGGCAATCCGCAGCTCGATCCGTATCGCGCGACGCAGTTCAACCTCGCGTGGGAAGACTATTTTGCCCCACAGGCGTTGTTGAGCGTCGGCGCTTTCTACAAGCAGGTTGAGAGCTTCGAAGTGAGCCAGCCCGTGGCAACCACGGTGATGGACGACTTCGGCGGCACGTCAGCTAACGTCACCACGCCGGTCAACGGTGGCCACGGCAGTATCTACGGTGCGGAATTCGCCGGACAGTACGTGTTCGATATCGGGTTGGGCGTCGCAGCCAACTACACCTACACCCAGTCCCGGTCGGCCCTAACCACCTCGATCAGCAGCAGTCTGCCGATCCCGGATGTGGCGGCTCACGCTGCATCCGCCACGGTCTTCTACGAAAACTACGGGTTCGACGCGCGCGTGTCGTACTCGTGGCGTAGCAGTACTTTGAACGGCACGATCAATGGGCCCACGTTCGGTGTCTTGAACACGTTCAGCGGTACTACGACAACCTACGGTGTCTACACGGCGCCGATCGGCCAGCTCGATGCTCAGGTGCGGTACAACTTCACCGATTACTTCAGCGCTTATGTGGGGGCACAGAATCTGACCAACGAGGCCAGCCACATGTATCTGCAGTACAAAAATCAGCCGTTCGTCTATGACAACACAGGCGTGCGGTACTTCTTTGGCGTGAGCGCCAAGATCTGATCTCCCGCAGCGGGGGGATTTCTCCCCGCGGTTATCCAGTGCGGAAAGAGAGGCGACGGCGCGTCCGTCGCCTCTTTTTTTGCGCGCGCGCGGGATGGCCTTGCTGCGCGGCGCCACCGTAGCCGCCAAGGCCCGCCTTCGCCTCGGCAGCCGCTATCGCTCGCCGGGCCGCGATACGCCGGCAACTGCCGTTCGCTGGAACTGGATGCGCCGTTTGCGGCCCGCGCACGCCGGCAGGCCAAGCCGGCCTTCATCCTGGGCTGGTCGAAGGACGGGCCGGTTTGGCATGCCGAAGGCTGCAGGCCGTGACGATGGCGTCTTCGAGGCCCCCTCGATCGCAGTCGACGCTAGAAACTGCTCAGGCTGCCGAGGGTGACGGTCTTTCCGCCCCGCAATACCACGGCCGACGTTACGGTGTCCGCGGCGAGCGCCGCCTTCACGGCCGCGAGGTTGACCAGCTTGGCCCCGTTGATCTCCAGCAAATAATCGCCCGGCTGCAACCCCAGCGTTGCCGCTGCGGACCCTTCGGCCACGCTGGCGACGAAGGCACCGCCGCGAGCGTGCTTGGCCTTGGCTTCGGCGGCGGTCAGGTCGCGCGCCGAAATGCCGAAAGGCGGCTTCGCGGCCGCAACCGGCGCACCGGCGGCCGGCTTAGGCGCTTCGGTGGCCGGCTGGGGCGCTTCGGCCACGGGCTTCGGCGCGGCGGCCAGTTCCGCAGCATGCCCGATGATCGGGTTGGTCAGGGCGAGCCTTGCCGGCACGATCTGTCCGCCGCGAAAGATTTTGAGGTCGAACGCGGCCGACGTCTTGTTGCTCAGCGCGTCCATGACGATGTGCTTGAAGTTCACTGCGCCCGTCGCACCGTAGACGAACGGAATCGGTTTGCCGTTTGCCTCGAAGATGATGTCGTCCGTGACGATGCCGGCCTGCGCCGCGGGACTGCCGGGATTCGTGCCGTCGACCAGGATGCCGGTCTGCTGCGTCCAGCCGAGCCGTGCATATTCTTGCGCCATGGGCTGATTCGTATTGTCGGAGAATCCTCTGACGTACATTCCGCTGTCCGGGTAATATTTCGAATCTGCGCCATAATTTGCCGCCTGAAGCGTTGCGAACGCATCGGCCAATTTCAACGCCACCGCATGGTCGGACGTTTGCAGCCCGGATGCCGTATCGTCGGAATAGTAGAAGCCGACGCTGTTGCCGACAGCGAAGATGCCTGCGATCTTGTCGGCGGGAAACCAAGCGTCGTGGTCCTGGGCGACATCGACATTCTTAATGGTGGTTGCGGTGTCGTCGGTACCGAGCAGTCCGCCGTCATGGTAGGTGGTATCTTCGGCGCGCTGTTCGGTCACCGTGCGGCTTTCGTGGAAGCGCACGCCGGTGCGATCCGCCATCAACTTCTGGATCTTGAATCCGCCACCGCTGCTGTAGAATGGCTCGAGGTCGTTGAAGACCTTGATGGCGTCGTCCACCGAAGCCATGGGCTTGGGCTGGTAATAGTCGCTCGCCGAATAGACATCGGTCGAGCGATGGGCCTCATAGCTGTCGGCACAGCCCGCGCACATCAACGCGGCCAGCAAAACTCCGCCCGTTGCGAAGCGCAATTCCCGCATACGCATGATCTAGCCCCCGTTGCACGTTCTTCTGATGAACCGCAGTCTATAGGTTGTGGCAGGTTGCCCCATTGGTCATTCGGTCGCGCAAAGTGGACGTTCGTGCGATCTCAAGGAGTATCCGCAAAGGGGCAACCCGGGCATTTTCCATGATCCGGCCGGGCGTGATCCGTACGCGTATCAACTTCCGGGTGCGGATTATTATGCGTTGATCTCGCAGATTAAATCTGCTGCGCGCCCCTTGAAACGCCCCTTGGGCGACCCAAATTCCAGTCGATGTGCGCCGGATTGCGGCTGCACCCCACTCGACAATGGAGGCGTGCCAAGAGGCGGTCGCAAGAC
>Ga0187810_10000217_pt1 | contig 25988 bp, 20 predicted proteins | sample NC_wetland_sal_i_9_FD_132963 | JGI IMG/M metagenome (GOLD analysis project Ga0187810, IMG submission 132963) | Wetland sediment microbial communities from Neuse River Estuary, North Carolina, USA - ASW_5 | ecosystem: Environmental > Aquatic > Freshwater > Wetlands > Sediment | place: USA: North...
CACCCCCTCCTTCAAATCCGACTGCAAGACGGCGCGGATGATCAAGGAGGTCAATCCCAAGGCGCGCATCGGCTTCATCGGCTCCAAGGTTTCGGTGCAGCCGCAGGAGAGCCTGGAGGCCGAGCGGGCAATCGATTTCGTGGCGCGCAACGAATACGAGTTCACCATCCGGGAATTGGCGGCCGGGGCCCGATGGGACGGCATCCACGGCATTTCCTATCGCGACCAGGCGGGAAGCATCGTCCACAATCCCGAACGCGTCATCCTGCACGAGATGGACAAGCTGCCCAGCGTGCTGCCCGTCTACAAGCGCGACCTCACCATCGAGAACTACTACGGCGGCTATCTCAAGCATCCCTACATGTCGTGGTACACCGGGCGCGGCTGCAAATCGCGCTGCACCTTCTGCCTGTGGCCGCAGACCATCTCGGGGCACAACTACCGCACCCACTCGATCCCTTATGTGATCGAGGAGGTGAAGTACCTGAAGGCGAACTTCCCCCAGGTGCGGGAAATCTTCTTCGACGACGGCACCCTCACCGACAACCTCCCGCGGGTGGAGGAGCTGGCCCGGGCGCTGGGCAAGCTCGGCGTCACCTGGTCGTGCAACGCCAAGGCCAACGTGCCGCGCAAGACCCTCGAAATCCTGAAGGCGAACGGCCTGCGCATCCTGCTGGTCGGTTATGAAAGCGGCAACCAGAAGATCCTGCACAACATCAAGAAGGGCCTGCGCGTCGACGTGGCGCGGCAGTTCTCCAAGGACTGCCACGAACTCGGCATCCTGGTGCACGGCACCTTCATCCTCGGCCTGCCGGGCGAAACGCGCGAAACCATCCTCGAGACGCTCGACTTCGCCAAGGAAGTGAATCCGCGCACCTTGCAGGTGTCGCTGGCCGCGCCCTATCCCGGCACCTTCCTCTACAACCAGGCCAAGGAGAACGGCTGGTTCGCCGACGACGTCGATCTCCTCACCGACGACGGCACCCAGATCGCACCGCTCAATTACGACAACCTCAGCCACGGCGAAATCTTCGAGGCGGTGGAGTGGTTCTACAAGAAGTTCTACTTCCGGCCCTCCAAGATCGCCGAGATCGTGGGCGAGATGATCGCCTCGCCGGAGATGCTGATGCGCCGCCTGCGCGAAGGCGTGGAGTTCTTCGACTTCCTGAAAACCCGCGAGGACATGATCGTTTCCTGATGGGTAGGAAAGGCCTGATCGTCACCGCCGACGATTTCGGCGCCGCGCCCGAGGTCAACGAGGCCGTGGAGCGCGCCCGTCTGGACGGCGTGCTCACTTGCGCCAGCCTGATGGTGTCGGGCGCGGCCGCGGGGGATGCGGTCCGGCGCGCCAAGGCGATGCCCGGCCTGAAAGTCGGGCTGCATCTGGTGCTGGTGGAGGGCAGGCCGGTGCTGCCGGCCGCTTATGTGCCCGATCTGGTGGGGCCGGACGGCGCCTTCCGCAACGACATGGTGCAGGCCAGCTTCGCCATGGCCTTCCGGAAGACGGTGCGCCGCCAATTGGCGGAAGAGATCGAGGCACAGTTCGAGGCCTTTGCCGCCACCGGCCTCAAGCTCGACCACGTCAACGCCCACAAGCATTTCCATCTGCATCCCACCATCGCCGGGCTGGTGGTCGAGACCGGCCGCCGCTTCGGCATGAAGGCGATGCGCGCCCCGTGCGAGAAGCTGGGCGTGCTGCGCCAAATCGAACCCAAGGCGGCGGGCGGCGAGATCGAACGCTTCTGCGGCGCGCGGCTGCGCGAAAGGCTGAATTACAACGGCATCTGGTCGCCGGAGCACATGTTCGGGCTTGTCTGGACCGGCGCCATGAACACGGCACGGCTGACGGGGCTGATGCGCCACCTGCCGGACGGCGTCAGCGAAATCTACCTCCACCCCGCCACCGGGCCTTATCCCGGCTCGACCCCGGGCTACCGCTACGCCCAGGAACTGATGGCGCTGACCTCGCCCGAAGCGCGCGCCGCCGCCCAATCCCTGCACCTCGGCGCCTTCGCCGATTTCGCCAGCGCGTAAATTTCTTTCCTTCTGTGCTCCCCCCTTGAGGGGGAGCCGGAAAATGGCAGCGCGAAGCGGCTGCCGTTTTCCGGAGGGGGGTATGCCGTGCCGCCGGCGCAAAAGCCTCGCTCCCTCCACCCGCACATTCTATCGTCATGGCCGGGCTCGACCCGGCCACCCAGGGATCGGGGGACGCCTCCTGGAAAATGAGCGGCCCTTTTTTCCTCCATTCCCCCTCGAAAGCCAACAGCGACAATGGATTCAGCGCTGCCGGTTTCCATCGGCAAGGCGCGGCAGCAGCGCATCGATCGCCTCCTGGACGCTGCGGAACACGCTGTCCGGTCCCAGTTCGCGCATGACGCCGAGCCGTACCATCGCCTGTTGTCCCCGCACCGATTCCAGCCGCGCGACGGCGAAGGTCGTGCCGGTCTCCTTGCAGTGGCGGACGAGCGTGATCAAAGCCTGTGCGGCGGTATAATCGATCTCGACGATGCTGCTGGCTTCGAGGACGACCAGCTTGGGGGGCGGTACCGTCTTGCCGATGGCTTTCTGGGCGTCCCGTTGAAAATCGTCGGCGTTGAGAAAGGACAGCGGCGCCTGATAGGCCAGCACCAGGACGCCGGGGATCGTCTCGCTGCGGCTCCCGGCAACCGGCGGCCACCACACCGAGGTCCCGGGAATGCGTTCCATCGCGATCAGCCGGGTGCGCGTTATGGTCCAGATGCCGTGGAGCAGCGAAAGGAAGACGCCGATGGTCACGCCGGTCTGGATCGGCAGGGCGACGATGGCCATGGCGGTCGCCAGCACCAGCAGGAATTCGATGCGCGAACGGCGAAAGATTTCGGCAATCAGCCCGAAACGGGTGATCCGCACGGCAATGAAGAGAAGCAGCCCCGCCAGGCCGGCGACCGGGATGGCGGCCAGCAGGCCGGGAGCGAAAAACAGGATCAGCGCCATGGCCAGCACCGCGACGATCCCCGCGGTGCGGGAGCGGCCGCCGCTTTGCACCACGGCCGCGGTGCGCGGCGGACTGGCATTGACCGGAAAAAGCCCCAGGAAGCCTGCAAGCACGTTGCTCAGCCCGGCGCCGATGAAGTCCCGGTTGATGTCCGGCGCCTGGCCGGTTTGCGCCGCGAAGGCCCGGATGGTGGCTGCCGTTTGCACCATCACCACCATGGCGACGATCAGGGCCAGGCCGGCGAGCTGGGCATAGTCCTCGGCCGGCACAACGGCCAGGCCAAGCTGCGGCAAGGCGGTGCGGATGGCGCCCAGGACCTGAACGTGCTGGCGTTCGAGATGGAACATCGCGACGGCCAGCGAAGCCGCCGCCAGGCCGGCGAGGGGGCCCGGCAGGCGGGGATTGATCCGTTCCGCTGCCAGGCTGGCGGCGAACACGGCCAGTCCGATCCCGAAGGCGTAGAGATTGGTTTCGCCCAGCTGCGCGAGGAGCGCGATCAAGCGGCTGAAGGGCGTTCCGCCGGCCGCCGGCAAACCGAGAAAGGCGGGCATTTGCAGCAAGACGATATGGATGGCGATGCCGGCCAGGAAACCGGTGGTGACCGGAATCGACAACAGGCTGGCGATCCGCCCCAGCCGCGCCACGCCGGCCGCCGCGACCAGGACCCCCACCATCAGCGCCAGCGTTGCCGCCAGCCCCGCATAAAGCGGCGAACCCGTTGCCGCCAGCACCGCCAAACTGCCGGCGAAGATCGGCGCGATGGTGCTGTCGGCCCCCACCGACAGCGTGCGGGAGGCGCCGAAAAGGGTAAAGGCGATGGTGGCGGCGATGAAGACGAAAAAGCCGGTCTCCGGGGCGAAGCCGGCGAGGCGGGCCGTCGCCATCTGTTCGGGAATGGCAATGGCGGCCAATGTCAGCCCGGCCGCCGCTTGACCGCCGACACCGGCCAGGAAGCCGCCGGCATGGGCGTCGCCGGACAAGAAGCGCAGGATGTGGGCAACCGGGTGAATCCGCATGCCCATTTCATAGCCCAATTGCCCCCAAAGATCGAAGCATCGGGCTTCTGGGAGAATCGCGCCATGGAAATTGCGGTCCGCTCCACCCCCGAACCCGGACGTGCCAAACCGGCGGTTCAGGTCCGCGCTGCGCCGTTACCGGCCATCGCGGCCTCAGCGGCAGTGCTGCGACTTCAACCAATTCCGTGCGGCATCGACAGTCGGCTGTCCCGATGCCGATTGTACATCCGGTATGAGCGCTTCCCGGTAAGCACGATGCAGCCGGTCGGCCGACCAGCCGACGCTGACGATGAGGCGTGCGCCATCGGGTAATGCAAATGGGCTGTTGGTCGTGACAAAGCCCCCGCTTTGCGTTCCGAAAAACCGGGCATAAGGAAGGCCTTTGAAAGCGATGGCCGTGAACTCTCCGGAACTCGCCGTGCCGCCGTCGGTCAGCACGGCGACATGGGGATGCGCGATATGCGCGACCGCATCGGCGTAAGGCGCCAAGGGCGGTCCCTTGTCCCATTGCGCCGGCGAATCGCCGCCGCCGAAGGGATGTTCCTTGCCTGAGACGATCCAGTATCCATACGGCGGTGTGCCGAGAAGCGCAGCGAGTCCGTTCAGCATCGGATACATGTTGCCGCCCCAGTTGCCGCGCAGGTCCACCGCGTAGCGGCAAATTCCGCGTGCTGCGAAGCGGTTCAACGCCTGGCGCAGCGCCCCCACATAGGCGCGATCATTGGCTTCGCCTCCCATGAATCCCGGCACGCGCAATAACGCGACACGTCCATCCAAGAGCGTTGCTTCCGGCGGATCGAACGAAGGCGGCGCGGCACTGCCCACCCGCCGGTTCCCGGTCATGGCGGCGAACGAATCTGCCGACTGCAAGAATGTGTGCTTCACGCCCAGCGCGTTGATCAACGTCCGGATGGCCGGGTAGGTATCGGCAGCCGTCTTGGCGTCGCGCGCTTGGGCGAAGGCCTCGGCCTCCAGCTTTGCCCAATCGGCCTTGTCGCGATTGATGTGGTATGCCTTGAGCGCATCGATGGCGGCGCGCAATTCGGCGCCGGCTTCGGGAGCGGGGCCGGGGTTGGCCGGTTCGGCGAGGGCACTCGCCGCAAGGGCGGCCGCCGCACATATCGCCGCGATTTCCCGACGCATTGCCTCCTCCCGTCCCGAGGGGACGAGGATAACCGCTTTCGGCGTCGTCGCGTACCGGGCGGAACGGAAACAGTCGGCGCCTCTTGTCCGACGGATGAACGGCAGCTTACCCGCCAGAAACGGATATTGTGGTTCGTATTTTCTCAAGCAGCCGTTCTGCGCACTCTCAATCCATCCTGAATAGGCATCAAAGTTCCGATTTTACTCTCTTTTCCAGGCTATCCGCATAATAGGAAATGACGAGGCTATACACCCTGGTTTCAAGCGACGGTCCCTCAAAATAGTAATGGTCTATCATGGCGGTGATCGTGTAATCGTCCCGAGAGGCGGGGTCGTGAAGACTCCAAACTGCGAAGGGAAAATTGCCGGCGGAATCCTCCGTCCGGGCTTTATAGGGCCCGTACTTATCCGCCAATATCGGAGTAAAGTGATCGTATAACGCTCTCGCGCTTTCCGGCGAGTATTGAATGAACGCGACGGATCCGGCAATCAATACGCCGCTTTTGAACATGAACATGAAGTGGCTCTTCTGATCGTCAAAGAAGCCGTCGAATTCCAGAACGTCCCTGCCATTGGTCTCCGCTTGAAGTTCGGGGGCCACGTGTTCGGCGAAGCCCTTGTCGTGCATGATTTGCATCACCTGGGGTTTCGAACTTCCCCAGGGCACGCCGGCGACCCCGGTCGGTATGGCACCTGCATACGCCGCTTCGGATACGAATATCGCGACAAAAAGAAACGCAATCGACCTTATGAGCGTTGTCATCATTGCCCCCAAATTAAGCGAAATTCCCCATAAGACATCGAGCAGAGGGAGATAATAGTGTTTTCGTGAGGCCCAGGCAGGCGCCGAACGCCGCAGAGGAGGTTGGCTATTGAGGACATGCCGCCAGCGATGACAAGGGCCATGCGTCTGCCGCGCCGGAATAACGACTGCGCGCGTTTGAATGACCGCGAATGCCACCTTTCCCCCGTTCACCAGAAGCCAGATGCCGTCTTCATCCCCGGCATTCCGCCGTCTTGAAACACGGCGGTTCGCACCTACCTCTTTCAAGCTCTTTGACCGCGCCGGAGAGTCGCAAAGCACAGCAACGCCATCGCGCGTTTCTTGTCCGGCAGGCTTCGCGTCCGGCAGTCCCAGGTCTCGCTCCTGTCGCGCCAGGCACGCTTCGCGGGCGCGCGTTGCAAGGCGATTATTTCGCTGCCGCCGCGGCTTAGCGGAAAAATCGGGGATTTGAATTCGAGTTATCCGTTTTTCACCGCCCGGCGCGGCCGCGGTTTGAGGCGCCTATGGGGGTAGTTTAGACTTGTTCCGGATTATAGGCCGGCCCCGTCATACCCAGGCAGGGCCGCAACCGGACATGCAAGCCCTGGTGCGAGCTGAAGCTGCTGTCGGCGTATGATAAACGCCTGTTGCGGTCGCGGTTCGTTCCAGCCATGGTGCGTATCGTCCGCCGCATCCTGCCGCCGTAACCGCAACACATTCGATTTCCGTCATGAAACTTGGGGTCATTGCAGCATTGCTGGCCGGCCTGGCGCTGGCCGTTTTCGTCCTCCTGCACATCGGCGTAGGCCAGGTCTTCGAGGCCGTGGCCCGCGTCGGCTGGGGCGGCTTCGCGCTGATCTGCCTCAGCGGGCTGGTGGGCGTGCAAATCTTCATCGGCAGCGCCTGGTACATGCTGCTGGGGCCGACGGGCGTGCGCTGGCACGTGCCGGTGCTGGCGCGGCAGCTGCGCGACACCGCCAGCGACCTGTTGCCCTTCACCCAGGTGGGGGGGATGGTGATCGGGGCGCGCGCCGTGGTGCTGGGCGGCGCGCAGCCGGTGACGGCCTTCTCTTCGATGATCGTGGACGTCACCACCGAAGTGATCGGCCAGATCGCCTTCATCGTGCTGGGGCTGGCCATCGGCATCACCGAATTGCGCGCCAGCCCCGCCATGGCCCCTTATGCCGACGCCATGATCGCCGGCACGGTGCTGCTGATCCCGGCGGTGGCCGCTTTCATCGTCTTGCAGCGGCGCGGCACCCAGTTCGCCGAGAAGCTGGCGGCGAGGATGCTGCCCGCCGCGGTGCGCCACACCGCGGCCTTCACCCAGGCGCTGCACGCGTTTTACGAAAAGCCGCTGCGGCTGACCTTCTCGGCCATGTTCCATCTCACCGGCTGGGTGGCGAGCGGGGTGTGGATCTGGCTGATCATGCGGCTCTTGGGGGCCGAGGTGAACGTTTCTTCGGCCATCGCCATCGAGGCGCTGCTCGGCGCCTTGCGCACCGCCACGGTGTTCATTCCCGCCTCCGTCGGCATCCAGGAAGCGGGCTATGCGGCGCTGGCCCCCGTCTTCGGCATGGGACCGGAGATCGGACTTGCGGTATCCTTGCTCAAGCGGGCGCGCGACGTGGCCGTGGGCGTGCCGGTGCTGTTGATCTGGCAGGCGCTGGAAGGACGGCGCGCCTTCGCCCGCGACAAGGATGAGGCATGAGCGATCTCGTTTTCGTCACCGGCGCGTCGGGCTTCGTGGGCTCGGCGGTGGCGCGCGCGCTGGCCGCCAGGGGCTATGCCTTGCGCCTGGCGGTGCGCCAAGGGTCGCGGCGCGACAATCTGGAAGGGCTGGACGCCGAGGTGGTGGTGGCCGACATGCGCGATGCGCCCGCCATGCTGAAGGCGATCCGCGGGGCGCGGTATCTCTTCCATGTTGCGGCCGATTACCGGCTGTGGGCGCGCGATCCGAACGAGATCGTGCGCAACAACCTGGAAGGCACCCGGGCGGCGATGCAGGGGGCGCTGGCTGCGGGGGTGGAGCGCGTGGTCTATACCTCCAGCGTCGCCACCTTGAAGCCGCATGACGACGGCACGCCCGCGGACGAAACCTCGCGCCACACCGTCGATACCGCCATCGGCGCCTACAAGCGTTCCAAGCTGGTGGCCGAGCGGCTGGTGGAGCGCATGACGGCGGACGAAGGCCTGCCCGCGGTGATCGTCAATCCTTCCACCCCCATCGGCCCGCGCGACATCAAGCCCACCCCCACCGGACGGGTGATCGTGGAAGCCGCACTGGGGCGCATCCCGGCCTTCGTCGATACCGGGCTGAACCTGGTGCATGTCGATGACGTGGCCACGGGACATATCCTGGCGCTGGAAAAGGGGCACATCGGCGAAAGCTACATCCTGGGCGGCCAAGACGTCGGCTTCCGCGACATCGTGGGGGCGGTGGCGGAACTGGCCGGGCGCCGTGCGCCCACCATCGGCCTGCCGCGGCTGCCGCTGTTCCCGCTGGCCTATGCGGCGGAGGCGCTGGCCTGCCTCACCCATAAGGAGCCTTTCGTCACCATCGATGCGCTGAAGATGGCGAAGTACAAGATGTTCTTCTCTTCGGCCAAGGCGGAACGCGCGCTGGGCTATACGGCGCGGCCCTGGCAGGAGGCGATTGCGGATGCCTATGCCTGGTTCCGCGCGGCGGGTACCTTGAAATGACCGCGCTGACGGCCCTTGCGCTTTTGATCTGGCTGGGGCTGCTGTTCGGCCGCGGCTGGTTCTGGCTGATGCGCGAACGGGACGAAGCCGGCGCGGCGGAGCCGCAGCATTGGCCCAGCGTGGTGGCCGTGGTGCCGGCGCGCAACGAGGCCGATGCCATCGTCCAATCCGTCGGCAGCCTGCTGGGGCAGGATTACCCCGGGCCCTTCCGCGTCGTGCTGGTGGACGACCGCAGCGAGGACGGCACGGCGGCGGCAGCGCAGGCGCTGGGCGACGGCAGGCTGGAGGTGGTGGCGGGTGCCGTCCATCCCCCCGGCTGGACGGGCAAGCTGTTCGCCGTCTTCCAGGGCGTGGCGCGGGCGGGCACGCCCGATTATCTCTGGCTGACCGATGCCGACATCGCCCATGCGCCGGACAATTTGCGCCGCCTGGTGGCGCGCGCCGAACAGGGGCACGTGCTGGTGTCGCTGATGGCCAGGCTCAATTGCCAAAGCTTTGCCGAACGCTTCCTGATTCCCGCCTTCGTGTTTTTCTTCGCCATGCTGTTTCCCTTCAGGGAGGTGAACGATCCCAAAAGCAGAACCGCAGCGGCGGCGGGCGGCTGCATGCTGGTCAAGCGCACGGCGCTGGAATCGGCGGGCGGCATCGCCGCCATCCGGGCCGAGATCATCGACGATTGCGCCCTGGGCCGCCGCATGAAAACCCAAGGCCCCATCTGGCTCGGCCTAAGCGAAAGGGCGGTCAGCCTCAGGCCTTATCCGCGCCTCGGCGACATCCGCGCCATGGTGGCGCGTTCGGCCTATGCCCAGCTCGGCTATTCGCCGCTGGTCCTGATAAGCACCATGCTCGGCATGGCGCTGCTATATCTGGTGCCGCTGGCGGGACTGCTGTCCGGGGGGCTGGCCGCGCTGCTGGGGGCCTTCGCCTGGGCGGCGATGACCGTGGCTTTCCAGCCCATGCTGCATTTCTACCGCCTTTCGCCCTTCTGGGGGGTGGCATTGCCCGTCATCGGCGTGTTTTATGCGGCCTTCACCCTGGATTCCGCCGTGCAGCACTGGCGCGGACGCGGCGGCATGTGGAAAGGCCGCGCCCAGGCCATCGGTCCCTCATGAGCGAAGCGGGCGCGCTCTCTTCCGGCAAAACCCATCGCGACGAGAATTTTCCCGTCGCGTCCCGGTTCATCCATCCCCGGCACCGCCCGGCGATCCTGGCTTTCTACGCTTTCGTGCGCACCGCCGACGACGTGGCCGACAATCCCGGCGCCATGCCGAGCGAGAAGCTGCGCCTGCTGGAAGGCATGCGCGCCAGCCTGATGGGAGAGGCCGAGGTTTCGCCCGAAGGGGTGGCGCTGCGCCTTGTGCTGGCGGAACGCGGGCTTTCGCCCGTTCATGCCGCCGACCTGCTGGAAGCCTTCCGCCGCGACGTCACCAAGCAGCGCTATGCCGATTGGGACGAGCTGATGGAGTATTGCCGCTATTCGGCGATGCCGGTGGGCCGTTACGTGCTCGACGTGCACGGCGAAAGCCGGGAGTTGTGGCCCTGCAACGACGCGCTCTGCGCCGCGCTGCAAGTGATCAACCATCTGCAGGATTGCGGCAAGGATTACCGCAGCCTCGACCGGGTCTATCTGCCGCTCGATGTCTTGCGCAAGCACGGCGCCGTTCCCGAAGCCCTGGCGTCGCTCAGGGCCACGCCCGAATTGCGCGGCGCCATCGCCGAGCTGGCGGCGCGCAACGCGGAACTGTTGCAACGCGCCGCGCCCTTCGCCCGGCGCATCCGGGACCGGCGCCTGGGGCTGGAGGTGAACGCCATCCAGGCCCTAGCGGAAGACCTCAACGAGAAGCTGCTGAGCCGCGATCCCTTGTCGGAACGGGTGCATCACGGCAAATCCGCGGCGGCGGTGCTGCTCTTGTGGTCCATGCTGCGCTTCTTCGCCGGACGCTTCGGGGCCGCGCCATGAGCGACACCTCCGCCGAAATCGAGGCCATGCACAAGAAGGCCTCGGGCAGCAGCTTCTATGCCGCCATGCGCCTGATGCCCAAACACGGGCGCGAGGCGATGTTCGCCGTCTATGCCTTCTGCCGTATCGTGGACGACATCGCCGATGCGGGCGAGGGCACGCGGGCGGAAAAAACCGCGGCACTGGAAGCCTGGCGGGCCGATCTGCATTCGCTGTATGCCGGAGGCGAGGCGGGCAGGGCGGCGTTCCTCAAGCCCACCGTGGCGCGCTACCGCCCGCGGCTGGACGATTTCCTGGCGGTGATCAACGGCATGCAGATGGACGTCGATGGCGACATCGTGGCGCCCGCGCTGGACGAACTGGAGCTTTACTGCGACCGCGTCGCCAGCGCGGTGGGCCGGTTGTCGGTCAAGGTCTTCGGCATGGAGGAGGAGCCGGGCTTCGCGCTGGCCCGCCATCTCGGCCAGGCCTTGCAGCTCACCAACATCCTGCGCGACCTCGACGAGGATGCGGGGGTCGGCCGCCTCTACCTGCCGCGCGAATATCTGCTGGAGGCGGGGATCGCAATTGCAACGCCGCAAGCGGTTCTGGCCCAGCCCGCCATCGACCGGGCCTGCCGCCGCGTGGCGGCGCTGGCGCATGGCCATTACCGCGACGCGGGCCGCATCGTCGCGGCGCGGCCCAAGGGCGATCTGCGCGCGCCGCGCTTGATGGGCGCGGTCTACGGCGAAATCCTGAAACGCATGGAGGAGGCGGGCTGGGCGCCGCCGCGAAGCCGCGTGCGCCTCTCCAAATGGCGGCTTGCCGTGCTGGCGCTGAAGAACGGGATCCTGGCATGAGCACGCTGATCGTGGTCGGCGCCGGCATGGCGGGATTATCCGCCGCGGTGTTCGCCGCCGCCGCGGGAAAGCGCGTGGTGCTTTACGAAACGGCGGGGCAGGCGGGCGGGCGCTGCCGCTCCTATTACGACGCCGCACTCGACGCCGTCATCGACAACGGCAACCACCTGGTGCTGTCGGGCAACCCGGCGGTGCAGGCCTATTTGCGCCTGATCGGCGCCGAGAACGCGCTGACCGGGCCCGCGCAGGCGAAATTCGCTTTCGTGGACCTCGCCGGCGGCGCGCGCTGGACGGTGCGGCCGGACGACGGACTGCTGCCCTGGTGGATTTTCGACGCCGCCCGCCGCGTGCCCGGCACCGGCCCTGGCGATTACCTGAAACTCATGGCGCTGTTCCTGGCGGGGCCGGCGGCACGCATCGAAGATGCCATTCCCTGCCGCGGCGCGCTGTGGCGGAAATTCGTCCGCCCGCTGCTGCTGGCCGCGCTCAACACCGAGCCGGAGAAGGCTTCCGCGGCGCTGGCGGGCGCCGTCTTGCGCGAGACCCTGGCCAAGGGCGGGCGCGCCTGCCGCCCGCGCATCGCCCATCCCAATCTGGCGGCCGCTTTCGTGGAACCGGCGCTGCGCATGCTGGCCGGCAACGGCGCCATGATCCATTTCGGCCAGCGGCTGCGGCGCATCGTCTTCGAGGGGCAGAACGTCCTGGCCCTCGAATTCCCCGAGAACACGGTACCGGTGGCGCCGGATGACCGGGTGGTGCTGGCGCTGCCGCCCTGGGTGGCGACGGGGCTGGTGCCGGGCCTGACGGCTCCCACGGAATTCCGCTCCATCGTCAACGCGCACTTCAAATGCGCGCCGCCCGCGGACGCGCCCGCCATGCTGGGGGTGATCGGGGGCATGGCGGAGTGGATCTTCGCCTTCCCCGGCCGCATTTCGGTGACGGTGAGCGCCGCCGAGGCCGTCATCGAGCGCGACCGCGAGGAACTGGCGCAGCGCCTGTGGCAGGACGTGGCGGCGGCCCTCCGCCTGCCATGCGGCTTGCCCGGCTGGCAGATCGTGAAAGAGAAACGCGCCACCTTCGCCGCCACGCCGGAACAGGCGGCAAAGCGGCCCGGCGCGGCGACGGGCTGGCGCAACCTGATCCTGGCGGGCGATTGGACGGATACCGGCTTGCCCGCCACCATCGAAGGGGCGCTGCGCTCGGGGCGCAAAGCGGCGCAATTGGCAGGAGCGCGGGGGAACGCCGCATGAACGACCCTATCCCGCAGGACATCCTCGACAGCCTCATCGCCGATGCCACCGAAGCGCTGCTTCGGCAGCAGCGGCCCGACGGGCACTGGGTCTATGAGCTGGAGGCCGACGCTACCATTCCGGCGGAATACGTGCTGCTGGTGCATTACCTGGGCGAGACGCCCAACCTCGAACTGGAACGCAAGATCGGCGTCTATTTGCGCCGCATCCAGGCATCCCACGGCGGCTGGCCGCTGTATCACGACGGGGCGCTCGATATTTCCGCCACGGTGAAGGCCTATTTCGCCCTCAAGATGATCGGCGACGACCCCGGCGCGCCGCATATGACGCGGGCGCGGGACGAAATCCTGAAACGCGGCGGCGCCGACAAGGCCAATGTCTTCACCCGCATCCTCTTGGCGCTGTACGGCCAGACCTCGTGGAGCAAGGTGCCGACCGTGCCGGTGGAGCTGATCCTGCTGCCGCGCTGGTTCCCCATCCATCTTTCCAAGATGTCGTACTGGGCGCGCACGGTGATCGTGCCGCTGCTGGTGCTGGCGGCAAAGCAGCCGCTGGCGAAGAATCCGCGCGGCATCGGCGTCGGCGAGCTTTACCTGCCGCACGGCAAGACCGCTTCCAAGCGCGCGGCGCATCAGAAATGGCACTGGTCGGTGTTCTTCGGCGCCCTCGACTGGGGCCTGAAACGCTTCGAGCCCTTCTGGCCGCAAGGCTTGCGGGCCCGGGCCATCGGCGAATGCATGCGCTGGACCACGGAACGCCTCAATGGCGAAGACGGGCTGGGCGCCATCTATCCCGCCATGGCCAACAGCGTGATGATGTACGACGCGATGGGCGTGCCGCCTTCCGATCCGCGCCGCGCCATCGCGCGGGCTGCGGTCGAGAAGCTCTTGGTGGTCAAGCAGGACGAGGCCTATTGCCAGCCCTGCGTCTCGCCGGTGTGGGACACGGCGCTGGTCTGCCACGCCTTGCTGGAAACCCACGATCCCAAGGCCGAAGCGGCGGTGAAGCGCGGGCTGGCCTGGCTGAAGCCGCTGCAGGTGCTCGACATCAAGGGCGACTGGGCGGAGGAGAAGCCGGAGGTGCGCCCGGGCGGCTGGGCCTTCCAGTACCGCAACGATTATTATCCCGATCTCGACGACACCGCGGTGGTGGCGATGGCGCTCGACCGCGCCAAGGATAGCGACCGCGAGGCGGTGGCGCGCGGCCGCGAATGGGTGGAAGGCCTGCAATCGAAGAACGGCGGCTGGGGCGCCTTCGATGCCGACAACACCTATTACTACCTCAACAACATCCCCTTCGCCGATCACGGCGCCTTGCTCGATCCGCCCACGGAGGATGTCACCGGCCGCTGCATCGGATTGCTGGCGCAACTCGGCGAACCCAAAGACAGCCCGCGCCTGAAGGCAGCCATCGATTACCTGGAGCGCGTGCAGCTCAAGGACGGCAGCTGGTTCGGGCGCTGGGGCGTCAATTACATCTACGGCACCTGGTCGGCGCTGGCGGGGCTGAACGCGGTCGGGCTCGACGTTGCCACACCCATGGTGCGCCGCGCCGCCGACTGGCTGATCGCCATCCAGAACGAGGACGGCGGCTGGGGCGAAAGCTGCGACAGCTACCGGCTCGATTACAGCGGCTACGAACGGGCGCCTTCCATCGCCTCGCAGACCGCCTGGGCGCTGCTCGGCCTGATGGCGGCGGGCGAGGTCGAGCATCCCGCCGTGGCGCGCGGCATCCAATGGCTCAAGGCCAACCGCGGCGAAGACGGGCTGTGGGGGCAGGAGCATTACACCGGCGGCGGCTTCCCGCGCGTCTTCTACCTGCGCTACCACGGCTATCCCAAATTCTTCCCGCTCTGGGCGGTAGCGCGTTACCGCAATCTGAAAGCGGGGAATTCGCGCAAAGTGGGCTATGGGCTGTAACGGCCGCCCCGGCATGAGGCGCGCAGGACAATTGCAGCCATTTCGTTAATCGCCCCGTAAGCGCGATGCGGCACTCTGTTGCGCGGCATGACCCAGCAACGCTCCTTCGGCCGCCGCGGCCCGGCGCAACCCCAGCCGCGAAGGCTCGCCCCCACCGCGGTACAGCCGCCGGTAGAGCCCGCGCTCGATCAGGCCCGCGTGGCCGCCATCCTGCTGGATGCCCATACGGCCGGGGCGGGCACCGACCGCGAGGTGGAAGACTGGAACGCGCTGCGCAAGGCCCGCAAACGCTCCTTCCGCGAGCCTTGGCGCAGCGTGTCCATCGTCGCCGGGCTCGGCTTCGCGGTGGGATCGTTCGTGCTGCCCGATTCCGTCGCCGCCATCGGGCAATGGCTGTCGGGCGGCCTGGCCCTGGTCAGTTTCTTCGCCGGCTACCGGCGGAAGCTTTAGCCCGATACCGTTCGGCCGGACTTTGCTCTAGATTTGCCCGCGAATCCTCCGCCTGTCCCCGAAGAGAGTTCCCAGTGTCTGGCGTCGTCGTTGCCGTAGTCGGTCTTGCCAAGGAAGCCCGTATCGTCCGCAAGGCAGGGCTCACCCCGGTGATCGGGGCGGGCAACGCCAAGCTGCTGGCGCGCCGCCTGAAGGCGCTGGGTCCCAACATCCGCGGCATCGTCAGCTTCGGCCTGGCCGGCGCCCTGGCGCCGCTGCCGGAAGTGGGCGACGTGGTGGTCGCCTCGCATGTGGTGACCGGCCGGGAACATTTCGCCTGCGATCCCGGCTGGTCCGCCGTGCTGCGCACCAAGCTGCCCGAGGCTCATTCGGTGGTGGTCGTGGGCGTCGATGCCCCGGCGGCCCATATGGGCGCCAAGAAGACCCTGTTCCGCGACACCGGCGCCCATGCCGTGGACATGGAATCGCATGTGGCGGCGCGTTTCGCCATGGAACGGGGCGTTCCCATCGTGGTGCTGCGCGCCATTTCCGACGACGCCCACCGCACCCTGCCGCCGGCGGCGCTGGAGCGGCTCAACCTCAAGGGCAAACCGCGCCTCTTCGCCATCCTGCGTTCGATGCTGCGCGAGCGCGGCCAGACGGCCGAGCTGCTGCGCACCGCGCGCGAGGCGGGGACGGCCTTCCGGGCCTTACGGCGCAGTCTCGATATTCTCGGGCCGAACCTTGGCTGCCCGTATGTCGGCTAGTTTCGCCTCCACATGCCGCGAGAAGACGAATTCGGCCGGGCGCTGGTTCGTCAGCGGGATGTCGGGCGCGAAGCGGCCTTCGGTCTTGACCCCGCGCAAGGCCAGCCCGATCAGCTTGTAGGGCTTCTTGACGGAATCGGCGACCGCCGTGCCCTCGAAGCCGCAATGCACCATGCAGTTGGCGCATTTCTCGTAATTGCCGACGCCGTATTTCTCCCAGGCGGTGTCTTCCATCAGCTCCTTGAAGGTTTTCACATAGCCTTCGCCGAGCAGGTAGCAGGGCTTCTGCCAGCCGAACACGGTGCGCGCCGGCATCGACCAGGGGGTGCAGGCGTAGGTCTGGTTGCCCGCCAGGAAATCGAGGAACAGCTCCGACTGGGTGAATTCCCATTTCTTGCCGCCGTTGCCGCGGGAGAAGATGTCGCGGAACAGCTTCTTGGTGCGCTCGCGGTTGAGGAAATGCTCCTGGTCCGGGGCGCGCTCATAGGCGTAGCCGGGCGAGATGGTGATGCCGTCGCAGCCGATCGCCGTCATCTCGTCGAAGAAGGCGGCGGTGCGTTCCGGGTCGGCGTTGTTGAACAGGGTGCAGTTGATCTGGGTGCGGAAGCCCTTCGCTTTGGCGAGCTTCAGCGCCGCCACGGCCTTGTCGTAGGTGCCTTCCAGGCACACCGACTTGTCGTGCATGCCCTTGTCGCCGTCGAGATGGATCGACCAGGTGAAGTTCTCGTGCGGGGTGTACTGGTCGATCTTCTTGGCCAGCAGCAGCGCGTTGGTGCAGAGGATGACGAACTTGTTCTTCTCGATGAAGCCCTTGACGATGCGCGGCATGTCGCGATGCAAGAGCGGCTCGCCGCCCGCGATGGAGACGCAGGGTGCGCCGCATTCGTCGATGGCTTCCATGCAGTCTTGGTAGGAAAGACGCAGGTTGAGGATGTCGTCGGGATAATCGATCTTGCCGCAGCCCGCGCAGGCGAGGTTGCAGCGGAACAACGGTTCGAGCATCAGCACCAGCGGATAACGCTGCCTGCCCGAGAGGTGCTGCTTCAACACATAGGCCCCGATGCGGGCCGCTTGTTTGGCCGGAATACCCAACGCTTGCTCCTTCTAGCCCTCACCCTTCGACAAGCTCAGGGTGAAGGAAATCGCCATCCCCTCATGCCGAGCCTGTCGAAGCATGAGGGGGAATTGCCTACCCCCGCAGTTCCGCCGGCAGGCGGAACTCGATGTGTTCTTTCTTGCCTTCCATCTGCGTGACTTCGAGTTCGGGATCGACGGCACGCAAGGCGTCGATCACGCTCTTGACCAGCGCTTCCGGCGCCGAAGCCCCGGCGGTGATGCCGACCGCTTCCTTGCCCTTCACCCAGGCGGGATCCAGTTCGCTGCCGTCGGCGATCAGGTAGCTGGGCAGGCCTTCCTCCTTGCCGATCTCGCACAGGCGGTTGGAGTTCGAGCTGTTCTTGGCGCCGACCACGATGATGACGTCCGCCACCCGGCACAATTCGCGCACCGCGGTCTGGCGGTTCTGGGTGGCGTAGCAGATGTCAGTGGTTTCGGGACCCACGATGTCGCTGAAGCGCTTCTTCAGCGCGGCGATCACGGTCTTGGTGTCGTCGATGGAGAGCGTGGTCTGGGTGACGTAGGCCACCGGCGTGTCGCGCGGGATGGAAAGGGCCGCCACGTCCTTCTCGGACTGCACCAGATGCACCGGCGCGCCGACCTGGCCCATGGTGCCTTCCACTTCCGGATGCCCGGCATGGCCGACCAGGATCAAGGTGCGCCCGGCGCCGACATAGCGCTTGCCCTGGCTGTGCACCTTGGAGACCAGCGGGCAGGTGGCGTCGAGCACCGGCAGGCTGCGCTTCTGGGCCTCGGCCACCACCGTCTGGGGCACGCCGTGGGCGCTGAACACCGTCACCGCGCCGTCGGGTACTTCGTCGAGTTCCTCCACGAAGCGGGCGCCCTTGTTCTTCAGGGTCTCGACCACGTGGCGGTTGTGCACGATCTCGTGGCGGACATAGACGGGCTCGCCGAATTTCTCGAGGGCCCGCTCGACGATATCGACCGCCCGCACGACGCCTGCGCAAAAGCCGCGCGGCTGGGCCAGAACGACACGCATGACGGCACACTCCCGGACAGACACGGATCACCGTCTAGCACGCTAAGCCCCTACTGTGTAAAGGGAATTCCGTACCGGCGCGGCAACAGGCAGTTTCCCGGAAGAAGCCTCCCGGTGCAATTGTTTTCTTGCGGACCCCGTTGCGCTCAATTGCCGTTGCGCTAGACAGACGCCGGGCGGGGAAAGGACCGAGGGCAATGAACACGTTAGGCGGGAGTGGGCTCGGCGCGGCCATGGATGCGGCCGCCAAAGGGGTGGAAGCGACGCTGGAGGGGCTGTTGCCCAAGCCGCACGGCCTGCACGGGCGCATCCACGAGGCCATGCGCTATGCCACCTTTGCGGGCGGCAAGCGGTTGAGGCCGTTCCTGGTGCTGCAATGCGCCGGCCTGTTCGATGTGACGGGCACGCCCGCGCTGCGCACCGCTGCGGCCATCGAGGTGCTGCATACCTATTCGCTGGTGCATGACGACCTGCCTTGCATGGACGACGACGACCTGCGCCGCGGCCGTCCCACCACCCACAAGGCCTTCGACGAAGCCACCGCGGTTTTGGCGGGCGACGCCCTCCTCACCGTCGCGTTCGAGATCCTGGCCGGGGCACAAACCCATCCCTCCGCCGAGGTGCGCTGCCAGCTGGTGGCGCGGCTGGCGGAAGCGGCGGGCTGCAACGGCATGATCGGCGGGCAGATGATCGACATGGTCGCCTCCGGCAGCCATTTCGGCGCCGAGGAAGTGATCGAATTGCAACGCCTCAAGACCGGCCAGCTGTTCGAGTTCTCCTGCGAAGCGGGCGCCATCCTGGCGGAAGCGGGGCCGGAGCATCAAGGGCGCCTGCGCCGCTATGCCCGCGACATGGGCCTGATCTTCCAGATCACCGACGATCTGCTCGACGTCACCTCCACCGCGGAAAAGACCGGCAAGGCCGTGGGCAAGGACCGGGAGCACGGCAAGGCCACCCTGGTGTCGATCTACGGCGTGGAAGGGGCCCGCGCCGAGGCGGAGAAGATCGCCGCCCGGGCCGCCGCCGAACTGGCGCCTTACGGAGCGAAAGCCGCCGCTTTGCGGGATTTGCTGCCTTTCCTTCTGACGCGGGACGCGTGAAAATAGCCTCTCACAATTCTGCCGTACTGCGTGACGACAATGGCGTCCGTCAGGGGCTAGAGCATTTCATCCTTTCATGGAAACGATGAAATGCTCTAGGTATTTGTTTTGTCGCGTTTTCGGACGGAAAACCGCCGATACACTGTCGTTATCGGCCCCACTTTTCCTGAAAACGCTTTATGAGGAAGACGATGAGATACGGATCGCTGCGGGCCTTGGCCCTCGCCTGTGTCGTGCTGGCGGCGCCTGCCGCCGCGGCACCCGACCCCGCCGTACAGCCGGTGCAAACCTTCTACGACACGCTGCTCGATGCCATGAAGCACGCCAAGGAGCTTGGCGTCAAAGGCCGCTTCGACAAGCTGAAACCGGTGATCGAACAGAGCTTCGACCTGCCGGGCATGACGCGGCTCTCGGTGGGGCCGATGTGGAACGGCATGTCGGCGCAGGAGCAGCAGGGGCTGACCGCCGCGCTCAGCCGCTACACCGTCGCCAGCTACGCCAGCAACTTCAACGGCTATGACGGCGAGAAATTCGTGGTCGATCCCGCCTCCACGCCGCGCCAGGCCGACCGGTTGGTGGCCTCGAAGCTGGTCACCAAGAGCGAGACCATCCCCTTCAACTACCGCATGCGCGAGGTGAACGGCTCCTGGAAGGTGCTCGACATCTTCCTCAACGGCTATGTCAGCCAGATCGCCAAGCAGCGCTCCGACTTCGGCGCCACGCTGCAGGCCGGCGGCGCCGCCGCGCTGGAGAAGAAGATCAACGCGCTCTCCGACAAGCTGATGAAGGAGTGACCGTCGTCACCATTCCGTCTTGGCCGAGGTGAAAGCCAGGCTGTAGCCGGAAGTGTAGACCGGCATGACGGTCTGCGGCACCGGCGGCAAAGCTTCCGCCTCCGCCGGCCAGCGGTCCTGCATGACCCTCAGGCGGGCTTCGATCCTGGCATGGGCGGGGGCGGCGAGCACCCAGTCGTATCCGGCCGTGTGATAGCCGTCGATCGCCACCCAGCCTCCGGCCGGAACCGTGTCGTGCAAGGCCTTGCCGCCGACGGCGAGGCTTTGCAGCGGCACCGAACTGCGCAGCATCAGCCTGAGGGCATAGGTCGTCTTGCCGGTTTCGGCGTGCAGGGTGAGGCGGCCGTTTTCGCGCACGATCCGGAGGACGGAAGGCGGCAGCTTTGCCGGAGGTGCCGGGGCCGCCCAGACGGGTTCGTCGCCGATGCCCTGCAGCGGCGCATAAGCGACGGGACCGCTGCTCTTGAGCGCGGCGTCGCTCCAGGGATCGAGGGTCTTGAACCCGGCCATGCGCCAGGCCTTGCCGCTGTCGAGATTCTGCACATGCATCACCAGGCTGGGCTCGGGCCGCTCCGCCGTGGGCGGGGCAAGGCGTGCATAGGCGAGGGAACCGGCTCCCAGCACCAGCAGCAGCGCGGCTGCCGCGGGGGCCGCTTTTTCTTCGCCCGAAACGGCCAGCAGCGGCATGAGGCAAGGCAGCAGCGCCAGCACGGGCAGCACGATGACCGCCGGAAGGTCGATGCCCAGGCCCAGGAAGACGAGATTGCCGAAGACGCCCAGCCAGCCGACGGCCAGAACCGCAACGGCGGCGGTCAGCGCCCGCGCCGGTTTGGCGAAACGCGTCCGGCTGACGGCAAAGGCAACAGACGCCGCAAGCAGCGGCCAGACGAACAGCGGCGTGGCTTCGGGCGCCAGGGCTTGCAGCACGATGCCGAGGAGAAGGCCGAGGATGAGGCTGCCGCGCACAAGATCGGCGGCGGCCATGGGGCGGAACAGCGTGGCCAGGCTCAAGCCGATGACGGACGCCGCCAGGATGAGGCTGGGCCAGTCGAGGCCGCCCTCATTGGACAGCATGGCCATGATCAGGGCGACAATGACGAAATTCACGCGGCCCGTTCCGGTCCTAAGCTTGTTGGCCGCGATGGCGAGCACGGCAACGGCCAGCAGCAGCGAGCCCGCAAAAGCAAAATCGTAATGCGGCAGGCGCTGCATGTGATCGAGCTGTCCGAGGATTTTGCCCGCAGTCCACAACAGCAGCGCCACTCCAAGAACGGCCAGCAGGCTGCCGCCGAAAGCACGCAGCAGCGTCAGGGGCGCAAGCGGCCTTCCCAGAGCGAAGGCGATCAGCGCGGCGGCCAGCGCCAGCAGAATCCAGCCGGCCCAGAGCGGAATGTGGATCAGCGTGAGGCCGAAGAAATCGGAAAAGGCGGCAGAGGCCGTTTGCTGCGGCAGCACCTTGGCCAGTGCCAGGGCGCGGACGACCGGCAGCGCCTGGTCGCCCATCTGCTGCACGCTGCCCAGGTCGAGGCGGGCGGGCGTGGCGTAAGGCGTGTGGTAGCCCAGCTCGTCGCCGATGAAGGCGAAGTTGAGCCCCATCAGCCCCTGCTGCTTGGGAATGGTGAAATCCGAGCCGTTGGGCATGCGATCGTAGAGCAGCGTGGCCAGCGAACTGGCCGAAACATGCCGGGCCGTGGCGGCGAACAGCGCGATCAGCCCCGCGTTGTTCCTGCCCGTCTCGTACATCACGGTCTGGCCGGAGATGCCGCGCGCCTCGAAATTCACCACCGCCCCGATGTGCCGGGCGAGAGGATCGTCTTTGAAGAAGGCCTCGGCGCCGAGGAGGGCGAGTTCCTCGCCGTCGGTGACGAGGAAGATCACGTCGCGTTCGGGCTTGGGGCCTGTTTTCAAAGCGCGGGCGATTTCCAGCGACGACGCCACGCCGGCCGAATTGTCGGCCGATCCCGGCGAAGCGGGCACGGTGTCGTAATGGCTCATCACCAGCACGGCGGGCAGGGCCGGGTTCTTGCCGGGCAGACGCGCCACGATGTCTTCCACCGGCGCGAGCTGCGCGAAACGGTGCCATCCCGGTACCAAGGACGTGTCGGCAAAGAGCTGCGGGGCAAGCCCCATCGCGCCGAGACGCGCCAGGAGATAACGCTTCACCCGCTCGTGATCGGCGGAGCCGAGGGGATGCGGATGTTTGGCGATCTCCCTCACATCGGCGAAGGCCCGCGCGGCGGAGAAGGCATCGGGCGGCGCAGCGGCCGGTACCACGCGCGGCGTCGCGGCGCCCCACATCGCCAGAAGCACGCCCAGCGCCAGACAGAGATACAATCCGGCCGTTTTCCGCATCGCTTCCCCCCTTTGCTCCCGCATCCCGAGCCTGCCGAAGGACCGGTATGAGGGATCGGCAATACCTCCTCACCCTGAGCCCGAAGGGTGAGGGAAGAAGCGGACGATTTAGAACCGTCCCTTCTCCGGCGGCGGGCCCAACAGAGCCGGCAGGAAGAACAGCGTCGTGAACAGCGTCCAGGCCAGCGAGATGATCAAGAGCTTGCCCATGCTGGCGGTGCCCGGATGGCTCGACAGCCACAGCGAGCCGAAGCCCGAGGCCGTGGTCAGGGCGCTGAAGATCACCGCCCGCGTCAGGCTCGACTGCAACAGGTTCCGGGCGCCGGCCCGCCAGGCCACCACGAAGTAGATGTTGAAGGCCACCCCGATGCCGAACAGCAGCGGCAGGGCGATGATGTTGGCGAAGTTGAGCGGAATCCCCGTCAACCGGCAGGTGGCCAGCGTCAGGAAGGCGGTCAGCAGCAAGGGCACGATGGTCATCAGCACGTCGCGCCCGTTCCGCAGCACGATGGCCAGCAGGATCGTGATGACGATGAACGACAGCACGCCCGCCTCGATGAAGGCCTTGATGATGGTATTGCCGGATTCCTCGATGGTGATCGGCGTGCCCGTCGCTTCGCCGGTCACCGCCTCGACGTCCTTGGAGAAGCGCTTCAGCGTTTTGTTGTCGTTGGCGTTGCTCTTGGGGAAGACCTGGATGCGGGCCGTGCCGTCCTTGGCGATCCATTCGGCGATCAGGTCGGGCGGCATGGTCTTGATCGAAACCGGCCCCGCCTGCAGCGCCGTGTGCAGTTCGGTGAGCAGGGCGTCGAGCCCGGGCACCAGCGCATCGGTGGCCTTGCGGCGGGCGCTTTCGGGCGCCGCGGCCAGCGCATCGAGCGCCTTGGCCAGGCGCAAGGCGTCCGCGGCGGCCTGCTTGTCTTCGGGCTTGCGGGCCTTGGCGCGGGAAGCGGCGTGCAGCCCCTTGGCCGCGGCCTTGATGGCGGCCACCGTCTCGGCGTCGCCGGGCGGCGGCTTGACCTCGAAGGGATTGAGGGTGGCGTCCATCAGGAAGGCGGTGTCCGAGATCATCGCCAGCTTCTTGGGCTGGTCATCCGGCACGAAGCTCGACAGCGTCAGCACCTGTCCCACCAGTTTGCGCTTGGAAAGCTTCCCGGCCAGCTTGTCGGCCGCCTGGAGCGAAGGCGCCATCACGTCGATGGTGTTGGGCGAGGTGTCCGGATCGGCCATCAAATCCGTCAGCGTGGACATGGATTCGACCTTGCGGTTGCGCAGGTCGAAGGGATTGAAGTCGAACTGGAGGAAGGGAAGGGTGGCGACCGAGACCGCGGCCGCAACCGCAGCCCACATCAGCACGCGGCCGCGCTTCTTGCGCAGGAAGTCGTCCACCGGGGCCATGAAGGAAAAGCCCACATGCCCGGCTTCGCCCGGGGGACGCACCAGTTTGATCAGGGCCGGCAGGAAGCTGATGGTGAGGGCGAAGGCGGTGACCATGCCGATGCCGGCGATCAGGCCCAGCTCGGCCACGCCGACGTAATCGGTGGGCAGGAAGGAGAAGAAACCGACCGCGGTGGCGCCGGCGGCCAGCGCCAGGGGAATGCCCACGCCGCGCCCGGCGCCGCGCAAGGCCAGTTCGAGATCGCCCATGGCATGGCGCTCGGCGCGGTACCGCACCGAGAATTGTATGGCGAAATCGACCCCCAAGCCGACGAACAGGGCGATGAAGGCGATGGAGATGATGTTGAAGACGTGCACCAGGGCGAGCCCCAGCCCCGTGGTGATCACCAGCCCCGCGCCGATCGTCAAGAGGATGCAGAAGATGATGCGCAGCGAGCGCACCGCCAGCCACAAGGACAGGGTCACCGCCAGGAACATGGCCAATCCCATCAGGCCGGCATGGTCGGCGAGGGTGGCGAACTCCTCGTCGGAGAGGGGCACGGGTCCGGTCAGGCGCACGCGCGCTCCCGTGGCCGGCGTGAGGTTCAGCGCCTTGGCGGTGGCGCGGATGGCCTTTTCGGCCGCCTCGCCGGGCATCAAGGCGTTGAAATCGAGGGTGGGCTGCACCTCGATGAAGGTGCGCGAGCGCTCGAAGCTGCATTCCTTGTTCTCGGCGGCGTTGCCGTCGAACATGCCGCGCCAGGAGAGGAAGGCGGTGCGGCCGGCGTTGGTCTTCTCCACCGTGTCGGCGAAGGCCGTCATCGGCGTGTCGATCTGCGCCAGTTTGGCCTGGCCGTGGGAGACGCCCATCAGGGCGGTGGAAAGGCTGTCCATCACCCCGCGCAGCGAAGGGTCGACCGCCAGCGCACCCAGGAAGGGCTGCGCCTGGACCAGCTTGTCCATCATGTCGTGCACGCAGCTGTCGTCCATGAAGAGCAGGCCGTTCTTCTCGAAGAAGGGGCCGCCGTCGGGACGGCGCACGGCCGGGAACTGCCCCGGCTTGGCCGCCAAGGCCGCGGCCAGCAGGTTGGCGGCGCTGTTGGCCCGTTCGGGCGTGGAGCCGTCGATCACCACCAGGATCAGATTGTTGCGCTGCGGGAAGTGGGAGTCGAAGCGCGCCATGGTCTTGCGCCAAGGCAGGTCGGGCGAGATCAACGTGCTCGAATCCGTGTTCATGGCGAAATTGCCGGCGGTGTAGGCAAAGCCGGCTATGGCCAGAAGGAGGCCCGCGGCCACGACGGCGCGGGCATGACGGCAACTGAAGGCGACGATTTGCTCGACGATCGACATTGCTGGACTTTCAGAGGACGGTAACGGCGGGTAATTTTACTGCGCCGCCGGGTCGGGCGCGAGTGTGGCGTTTTGGATAGCCGAATCGCGCTTCTGAAGGTAGATGCTTCGCACCGCAGCGTAATAGTCGATGCTGGAACGCTCGATGTCGGAGAGCGCGCTGACGCTGCGCGAGCGCTGGTCCACCAGCTTGATCACGTTTTCGCCGATGGAAACGAAATACTTGCCGCGGTAGGCGACATAGCCCAGCGGGTTGAAATAATGGTCCACCAGGATCTTGCCTGCCGCATCGCGGGGCAGGGAGGAACCCAAGAGCGGCAGCACCAGATAAGGCCCGCCGGGCACGCCGTAGACGGCCAGAGTCTGGCCGAAATCCTCGTCGTCGTCCGGGCAGCCCATGCCGGTGGCCGGGTCCATCACCCCCAGAACGCCCACCGTGGTGTTCACCCCCAGCCGGCAGACCGCGTAACCGGCCCTGGTGACCTGGCCCTGCAGCACGTCGTTGGCGAAGGTTACCGGCAAGGTCAGGTTGGAGAGGAAATTGTGCACGCCTTCGCGCATTTCGGAGGGCAGGGCGGATTTGTAATAGGTGGCGGCCGGCAAGGCCGCCCTGTTGTCCAGGGCGTGATTGAATGCGAATACCTTGCGGTTCACGGGCTCGAACGGATCGCCCGGATGCGCCTGGCCCGTGCTGCTGCACCCTGCCAGCAGAATGCAGCAAAGAAGCGCCGCCTTCATGCCACGTGTCTTCGCCCCACCCAAGTGTTCATGTCCCCCCTGTCAACAAGGTACAAAGAGTCGAGCGGGGAAGTCCATGGGCAAAGCCGCGGCACAGGGACGGAAAGCCCCGCAGCAAGCCGCCGAACATGGTTGACGCCGGGACGGCTTGCGTTCACCATAACAATCCGTAGACGGAACAAATGGCGGCCGGCCGGGCTTGCGGCCTGTGGGGCCATGGTCCTCTCGCAAGGCAGCCCCGGCAAAAAAGCCGCACCCGGAACCCGCTGGCGCGCCGCACACTAGTGTCGTGGTTCCGAAGTTCGCCCTATTCTCGATATCGGGTTCTCGGCGAACTTCGGAACCTAAACGACACTAGAATCAATAAATTGCTAGTGTCCTGGCGATTCCGAAATTCG
>Ga0187810_10000219_pt1 | contig 25761 bp, 25 predicted proteins | sample NC_wetland_sal_i_9_FD_132963 | JGI IMG/M metagenome (GOLD analysis project Ga0187810, IMG submission 132963) | Wetland sediment microbial communities from Neuse River Estuary, North Carolina, USA - ASW_5 | ecosystem: Environmental > Aquatic > Freshwater > Wetlands > Sediment | place: USA: North...
CCCTTTGGGCCGGGGTGCTTTCGCCTTCTGGCTTCGTCTCTATTCTGTCGCAGATAGGGTGTCCATATTGATCCTTCATCGTTTCTCGCCAGAAAGTCAAAATCCCTTCCGGCGGCAGGTTTCCCTATTTTCAGACAGGCTCTTACACAACGGTGCGATTGCGGATGACCTCTTGGTACCAGCGATAACTCAGCTTAGGTGTCCGTTTTTGGGTCTTGTAGTTAACATAGACCAAGCCGAAACGGCGGCTATACCCGCAAGCCCATTCGAAATTGTCAAACGCACTCCAGATGAAATAGCCCTTGAGAGGCCATCCTTCAGCCACAGCCCGAGCTGCATTCTCAAAATGGGAGCGGAGATAGACGATGCGGTCCGTATCCAGAATCTCTCCCTGGAAATTTGGAACATCCTCAGACGCGCAGCCGTTTTCCGTGATGTAGAATGCCTTCACATTCCAGACTTCCCTGGCAAAACGCGGAGCCCAGTAGGTAATCTGCGGACCGAGGTGCAGCCACGGCATCATGAAGCGCGGATGCGATGCCGTCACTGGAATAGTGTCAAAGCCGTCCTTATTGTCTGCCGCCCGGATCAGATAGGAAAAGTACATATTCATCCCTAGAAAATCGAGAGGTGAGGCAATAATCTTCATCTCCTCGTCGGTAAAATGCGGCGCATCCAACCCAAGTTTTTCGAGATAGGAGGGGCGGTAGGCTCCTTCCATGATCGTGGTTAGATACTTTGCGTTGATTTCTCCAAAGGCTTTGCGCGCCGCCTTGATGTTTTCCGGGGTCTCAATAATCGGGCAGGTTGACTGGGCATTTTCAGCAAGTCCAACCTGAATCGGTTGACGAGCTTTGCTGCGGAGTGCCAGCACCGCCTTGCCATGAGCCAGAAGCGCATTGTGTGAAGCCTGTGCCAGCTCTTTTTTCGAAATGCGAAGACCCGGTGCAAAACAGCCGGGATTCCCCCCATTCCCGTAACCGCTTTCGATAAAGCAGGCAAACTCATTTACGGTGAAGAAGTTTTTTACCCGATCAGACAACCGCTCGGAAATGATGCCTGCATATGCCGCAAAGTCATCTGATATTTGGGGGTTACGCCAACCACCATAAGCATCCTCCAACGCTTGCGGTAAATCCCAATGAAACAGTGTGACCCACGGTTGGATGCCATTCGCTAAAAGCTCGTCGACCAGGCGATCATAATAATCGAGTCCAGCCTGATTCACCCGCCCGCGCCCCTCGGGCAGCACCCGAGGCCAGGAAACGGAAAAGCGGTACATTTGCACCCCAAGCGTCTTGAGAATCTGCACATCCTCTTTGTAACGGTGATATTGGTCGATGGAGACATCCCCGGTATCATCGTCTCGGATGCGTCCGGGTTTCTGACAAAAGGTGTCCCAAATACTGGGGCCGCGGCCATCTTCACGAGCGGCTCCCTCGACTTGGTAGGCGGCAGTGGCGGCTCCAAATAAAAAATCTTCTGGAAAGGTATGCATAAACCGAAATTCTTTCACCGTGTCCGAGTGTAATCAATGTAAAAGGAAGGCACGAAAAATGGTTGTCGTACCAGGTTGAAGCGGAGAAGGAGCTTCCTATTTTGAGGAAAGATTTTGGGAAATCCCGTCGACGGCAAGATCGTGAAACAGTTTGTCTCGTAAGGCGGCAATGATGAATTTTCTCCGACCGCACGGCGTGCCATCAAGGTGACAATCCAGAAGGCGAACGAGTTTCGTGGGCAACCGGATTGCAATTGTTTTGCACTTGCGAGCGGTACTGCTCCCTGACTTCATTAAACCGAATTAAACCGAATTAATGTACTTGTCAATCCGCTTGTGCTGTTTTGTAGACTGGTTAGAGTTACCCATGCCTTCTAATACCCGAAAACCCGGTCAAACCTTTCTGGGGTTACAAGTGGATGAAAAAATGTTGGCGGAGATCGATTCTGCCAGGGGATTTAAAGATCGTTCTCAATTTGTGCGGGAAGCCATTGCTGAAAAACTGGCTTCTTTGGGCATCAAGGTGGCGGAATCACTTATTTATCCACCCCCGAGAGCCAAACTTCAATCGGTAAAATATAAAAAAGGGAACGGGAAAAAGAACTCCGAAGAGAAAAAACATACAGAGTAGAAAATGACTTTTCTTCGCTCGGGAAAATGCTCAAGCTCATTTGAAAGGGTGAGGGGATGGCTTCAAGATTGCAATTACGGCGAATTTAGGTGAAATAGACAGCCAAGGCCATTCTTACAAATTATTACAGATGAAGAAATCATGTCAGGTTGTCGAGCTTCTGGGTGCAAGCGAGGAAGCTTCTGCCCTTGTGAAGAAGCGCTCCCGGCAGGATTTTTTATTTCTCGAATTATTCGCTGTGCGGATGCCGGATGGCTCGGCAGCGTGGCTGCATTCACAATGACACAGATGAGATATTTCCTGTTGGCGGGAGTTGTTGCAGCCCTTGCTTCTCATCCCTTGGTGGCTCAGGTTAATATGATTCCGGGGAGTAATATGCTCCGCTCGGATTCACAGGCAACGAAGGGTGCCCGGGTCGATCAGGCAACTTCAGATGAGTCCACTGATTCTTCATCACAAGGCAACCCTGATGTCACTTCTCGACAACCATTACCACAACAACAAGAACCCCAGCCGCAGACGCCTGAACAAAAACAGGAAGCAGAGTGGGATGAGTTGAAAAAGAAAGAAGCTGAATTAATGCAGGAGAATACGGACATGGCGGAGTTTCGCACCCGCTATACCCTGCGGGAGGAAAAAGATCTCCGTTTTGTTGAAGTCAGTCAGCACGGAGCGCCCTCTCTGGCTCCGGTTGATGCATTGAACAATCGCCTCATTGCGAATGGAATAAGATTTTGGGGAGTGGATTTCCTGCCCAACCTATCAGTTGCCGAAACCTACAACGACAACATCTATCTTCGGAATGGGAAACCCGATTTTGCTCGCGAGGCGGATGAAATCACCACGTTTCAGCCTACTTTTCAACTGCTCTATGGAAATCCCTATCAGGATAACCTTTTCATTGGGGGAAGTTACTCGCCCAACTTTGTGGAGTTTATGGATCACTCAAAGGAAAGCACCATCAATCACTATTTTGACGGGGAGGCTGGTTGGAAGACCCCCAAAGTCAACCTCTATGCCAAACAGTCTGTGGAGTCCGTTTTGGGAGGCGAAGTGGAAAGTGGAGACCTTCTTAACCGGATTGTGACAACAACCGACGCTTCCCTGGAATATCAATGGTCGCCTAAGACCACTTTCGAGCTTACAGAGCGGTTGATCAATAGAAGCTATGATCAGGGCGTTAGCTCAATTGATGAAGAGGTTGGCGGATGGATGAATTATCAACTCACCGAAAAAGTGAACATAGGCGTAGGCCCGAGTGCCGGATGGATATTTGTTACAAAGGGGCCATTTCAGGATTATTGCGATGCGAACGTCCGGGTCATTTACCAGACGGGACCGAAACTCAAGTTCTTTGCACAGGCAGGAGCCGATGCCCGGGAATTTACCGGTGCGCCGGGATATAGCCTCAATGGAACTTTCCGTGCCGGAGGTGAATGGCAAGAGTCCGAGAAGACTCTTTTTCGGGTCGAGGCGGACCGCTACATTCAACCTTCCAATGCGGAGGTGGCTGAAGATGTGACGGCGACTGGATTTTCGACCACGGCCATCAGCAAGATAAACGAATTCTTCACACCCAGTCTGCAATTGGGATATCAAAATTCGGCATACTCCTTCGTCGGTTCGACAACATCCTCCACCCATCGGGAGGATAACTACTATTTTGTTTCTCCGGGTTTTCTCTTTAATGTTGAAGCGTGGTGGGACATCAACCTCTCCTATTCATATCGGGAGAATTTATCCTCATCATCGGCGAGCGGATTCTACAACAACCTCTTTAATATCAGCTCCACCGTCAGATTTTAGAGTGGTGGCGGCTTCCTCTTTCCCGGCGCTTCCCCTTTTTTACCAGACTCAGTTCATGAGGCCATTGCCAGCTTCCCCATGCGATTCCGATCATGGTCGCGACATAGAGCTGGATGGAAGGTACCTGCAGCGGGAAATCGATAAGGGCATGGACGGCACAACCGATGAGGCTTGCACCCAGGCAGAGGAGGAGAAATTTATCCCGCTGCCGCAAACCATTCTGGGAAGTCAGTCCCTGATAAAAGGCCGAGGCTACACCACCAAAATAGAGAATACACCAGATGGAAAGACCGATTTTTCCCCATTCAACCAGAGTTTGCAGGTAATCCTCGTGAGCAAACCGCCAATGCCCCGATGGTGCGTGGCCATAAACGGCTGCCGCATAGGGAAAGACGGATTCGAAAGTCCCCGGGCCAAATCCAAGATAGCCTGCTTCCTTACTCATTTTCAGACATAAAGCGGCAACCTGAAGTCGTCCGGATGCGATGCCCTCCCTCATTTCATAGGCTTCAGCCCAACGCTGGAAGGGCGTGCGGATATCAGCCGAGATCGCCAGCAGTGAGATGGTTGTGCAAAACAATAAAATGACCAGCAACACGGCTGGTATGCTATGTCGCGCGTCTTTGATTTTTCTCAAGGCACGGAAGGCGATGAGGGCCAGCAGGAAAACGAGCATGAGTAGGACAATGAGAGCTCCTTTTGAGGCATTGATGAGTCCTCCCGCGAGCAGGATCACCAGTCCCGAAATCCAAAGGCTGCGCCACCAGGGGGACGTGTCGATAAAGGCGGACCTCCATGCAAGTGCAGCAACCAGTGGAAGTACCAGATTAATGAAGGCGCCGGCATTTGCGTGATAGTAAAAACTGGCGAAGGGCCAGACATTGTGCCCGTATTCCTTCCAGAAACGATGAGGGCCGGAGATCTTTTCGAGTATGCCAAATGAGACGACGGCGATTCCCGCAACCGCCATGGCGACGATGATGCGTTTACGCCATGTCGAATCCCGTGAAACATCCGCGCACATCCATGAGACAGCCAGAAGCGGAATGATGCGCCCGATGTTTTCAAGAGATACCGGACGGTTCAAGCTTCCGGGGAGATAGGGAAAGATTTGATTGATGGGGAGAAGAAAATAGGTCGTGAGATGCGATGTGAACTTTGCGTTGAGGGTCATGAACCAGCCCTGGAAAATGAGAGAGAAAATCGAAATCAGGAATAGGATGGGGGGAAGCCCCCTTTGCCCTCCTGCTAATTTCAGGATGAAATAGGCCGTTGTCACGACGGAGGTGGTGAGGACGAGAACTTGGATCGCCCATGGGGAGAAGCCCCCCAAAGGCCACGGGATAAATATAAGCAGCCCAAGAAAAACCCAAAGAGGGAGACGGATCCATTCGAAGGGCTTTTTCATCACAACGAAATGGAATTTTAATCACTTTTCCGTGAAGGAGAAGCAAAAGGGAATAAGTTCTGTAAGAAACGCTGGGATAAAAGGCTCTTAATGCCCGATGGGATTGCCGCCCTCGATTTCCTTCGTGGCCGTGGCAAATTTCGGTGGAGGGAGCAGCCGCTCCGCCTTGTCGGAGGTATTGTCAGTGGGCGAATCGGACTTCATGGCCACGTCCTTGGGATTTTGTCCAATGGCACTGGAAAAAAAACTGCCCAGCCAAGTGCTGCCAGGCCCCGTTCCCATGCTTCGGAAAGAGCGGAATGCGCTGGTTGTGTCCAGTTTCAGTGTGTCGGGTTTCTCCTGAGGAGTAAAGACGACACGTTTTTGGGGTGGAGGAGTGGTAAGATAAATCATGCCACCAATGAAGAGGAAGCCGATAAGCCCCGATGCGGCACCTGCAATCAGAAAAGCTTGCATGAAGGTCATCGGATGAACACGCGGAACTGGAGCGGAGATCGTCTTGACAGGTGTCGGAGGGCCTTTTTTATTACTGGGTTTAAGAGCCCCTTTTGCCATCGGTACTCCTGGCTTTCCACCCAGAGGGTTGGGGCGGAAGGCTGCAAGAGGCTTCTGTGGAGGCGTGCTGCCTGCTGCTGGCTGGTTTTTTTCCATTTAGGACTCCATATGATTTTCGACAAAAAACAAAATAAGTTAAACTTAAACTTTTAGCCTAAGTGAATCATGTTCCTTATCCATTATCGGATATTCCACGCGCGATGCAAGGAAGTCCGTATAAATTCCTATACGGATAGGGCGGACGAATCTCTATTGCCGTGAGGTGAAGACCTGTTCTTTCTGAACAGGGACGAGTGTTTGCATGACCCATTCCTCTGCTGCTTGGGATTCCGCATCGGTGACGCGGGAGAAGGCGCGCTCAACCAGGGATTGATTGGTGATGATCTGCGGATCGAATTTTGACCGGGTGAAAGTGGCTTGCATCGCTACAGGATCAATTTGAACAAGGGAAGGTGGGGCTTTTTTATCCGAATTCGATTCAATGTCGGGTTGTTCTGCGGACACCACTGGAGATGGGGAGACGGTGGGATGGGGTTTTGGTTGAGGCTTGGATGGAGATAGATCGACAGCCAGCGCGGGTTGCGACTTTGCTGGCTCCGGCTCGCTCAAAAGTGATGGGGGAAGGGGATCGAGCTTTGGAGCGGAAGTTTCAATGGAAGGCATGGCGGCTGGTGCGGATTCCGTTTTGGCAATAGGCGTAGGTGCGGTGGAGGTTGGGATAGGGTTTTGTCGGGTGACAATTTTCAGCCGACTTCCCGTGGAGAGCGTGGGAGTCACCCTCGGTCCGGCTGGGGCGATGCCTAGGACATGAAGGATGGTGCTGGAATCGCTGTTGTCCTGGACGGTGGAAGTGGTCGAAGGAGTTGTTGTCGAGGGCGGGGAGAGGGGAACTTCAACCGCTTGAGTGGGGGTTGGGACGGAATCTGCAGGATTGAAAAGGGCTGTTGGAAAGAGGTTGCTTTCCCCGGGGGCCGCAGAGGAGGCGGGAGGAGTCGCCGGGGCGAGAACATCCTTCTTTAGCATCATGAGGTTGCGCTCATCCTGTTCTGCTGTTGATGTCGTCACCGAGGCTTTCGACTTGGGAGCCTGCTGTACGGTGGCCGTTGCAGTCTTTCCTTGTGTGGGAGTGCTGGGAGCATCGGCCCGGAGAGTGAGAACGGCTGGCGATGTTTGCTGTTGGGAACGGAGCAGTATTTCACGTTGGGCTTTTTCTATGATTTGAAGTTCTCCATCCAAAGGCACAAATTCAAGAGGAGGCAGGCGTTTTTGTGTATCCTGGGTGGATGTTGGGGTCGGCGATGAATCCGGATACGGTGTGGAAGTGAGGAGGTTCGAGTTTTGCCCTTGTAATGAAGGGAAGATGAAGGGTTCCGTCAGGAGAATAAGAGCTATCGTGAGTTGCTTCATTTGCCTCGGCTGGTGGAACGGCAGAGAACTTTTTCGAGGGTACCCCATTCGGCTGTAAATAGCTGATAACAGGCGAAGCATGAAACATTTGTACCAAAAATACGTTAAATTGCCTATCAGAATCGTAAAAAAATAAACTTTGATAAAGTGTCAAGATGGGGAAGTAGTTTTATCTCTAAGTAGTTTTGCTAAGTGTCTTATATGCAGTTTTTTGTGGAAATCTCCGATAAATGCATGCAGACTATAGTAGAGCTTAATTACATGAGGCTGTTTTTTCATGAGGTGAGCTTAAAAGCCGGACGCTCGATTTTAAAAATAAAGCAATAGTTGAAGTTTAGGAGATTTTCATGCCTGATGCCCCTTATCATCTTTCTCAGACTCCAATCAGCCTTCAGGCTTGGCGAACTTCTCCTCAGTTCCAAAAAGATTCCAAGCGGCAAATGATGAAGGCGGTGAAGTATACTTCACTCCGCTTTTTGACGAAGGAGCAGTTGGAAGCTCTACTGGAGGAAATTGACGCTCGTCATGGCACTCCCCTTGAACGGATGGAGGATTGGGAAGACGCGCAGATGATCCGCCATAAGATAAATGGTATTGCAACTATTGAAAAACTAGCAGACGCCCTGAAGGCTGCTTCGAAATCTGGAGAAGCCACAGCACCGGGAGTCTTCAACCCTTCCAGTACGCAGAAATTACAGACAAAGATTTTTCGTCAACTTGGACAGTAGTAATTCACGGAAGAGAAGCACCACTTTTTTGGCGGACGTGAAAAACTTCCTGAAAATGAGTTTGACGGGATGGCTACCCCTTTGCTCTAATCACCCCCTTGCCCCTATGTGGGCTTAGTGAGAGGAAAGTTATGTCAAAGAGAGTTCAAATGGCGGCGTTTCATAGAGCTGGATCCGGTCGATCTGCAGCCAACAAGGCGCGCCGTGCCGGAAAAATTCCTGCCGTCCTTTATGGGCTGGGAGAACCGGTCGGCCTTGAAGTCAACGCCAAGGAATTGGTCACGCTGTTAAATACCACCCATGCGGAGCACATGCTCGTCGATCTGGCGGTCACATCCTCCGATGGTGGCAATCAGAAAAAAATGGCAATCGTGCAGGATCTGCAAATCGATCCCCTGAAGGATACCGTGCTGCACGTCGATTTTCATGAGATTAATGAGAATTCTCACATCCATGTTGAAATCCCCATTCATGCCGTTGGAGAAGCCGTCGGAGTACGCTCGGAGGGTGGAGTGCTGGATCACCTGATTCATAAACTCAGAGTTTCATGTCTCCCGAAAGACTTGCCGGATCAGATCGAAGTCGATGTGACGAATCTGGCACTGGGACAGTCCATTCATGTGGGAGAGTTGAAACTCCCCACAGGAGTTGAAGCCCTGGTGGCAAAAGACCTGTCTGTTTTCATGGTGCATGCGCCGCGTGTGGTTGAAGAACCCGCACCTGGTACTGCAACCGAGCAAACTGAGCCGGAGGTACTCAAAGAGAAGAAACCCGCTGAAGGCGAGGCAAAGCCAGGTGAAGCAAAGGCCGATCCAAAGGCTAAAGCTGATACAAAAGCCGATTCGAAGGCTAAAGCCGAAGCCAAGCCAAAAGCCGAAGGTAAGAAATAGGCGGCTTCAACATCCGACTCGGACATGGCGGCACGCCTCCTGGTGGGGCTCGGTAATCCCGGAGCCGAATATGAAACCACGCGCCACAACGCCGGTTTCATTCTCTTGGATCGCCTTGCAGCCCGTCATCAGATTCGGTGGGGCAAATGTCGCTTTGCGGATGCCTTGGAGTCGACGCTTCCCTCAGGGGAGTTGCTTCTTAAACCGCAGAGTTTCATGAACCTCTCCGGCCCGGTGGTGCAGGAGGCCCTGCACTGGTTGAAATGGGATCGGGAGGAACTCCTCGTCATCGTGGATGATGTGGCTCTTCCATTGGGGAGAATGCGGTTGAGGGTCGAAGGTTCCTGCGGAGGGCATAACGGCTTGCGCTCCATCGAGCAGAGTCTGGGCACGCGTGAGTATGCCAGACTGCGAGTGGGGGTGGGCGGAGCGGAGTTGGACGGCTTGGTGGGACATGTGTTGGGAAAATTTACAAAAACGGAAAATGAAAAACTGAACGAGACAGCAGACCGGGCCATTGAAGCCATACTGGCGGCGCGCCAGGGTGGTTATGAGGCCGGGATGCGGATCGCCAACCAAAAAATATGAAAAAATATGATGCACTCTTCATCCTGGACATCCAGGGACGCGAAGAAAATGTGAATGACATGATCGAAGAGATCGAGAAGGAAATCAAAGGGGCCTCGGGAAAGGTCATCGGCACCAAGAAAATGGATCGCCGCAAGTTCGAGTCTGTCGCCGGACACCTCGATTCCGGGTACTATCTGGGAGTCGATTTTGAAATGGCTCCCGATAAGCTGGAGGCTCTCCGCTCCAAGCTCAGTCTCAACTCCAAGATCTATCGCCAATTTTACCTCCGCACCGCGTTGAACGCTCCCCAAAAGGAAGCCACGGCAGCCGCCTGATATTTGTTTTCTCTGGAGTGAATCATGGCATCCCTCAATAAAGTCTTTCTGATCGGCAATCTCACGCGTGATCCCGAAGTGCGTCATACGCCCAAGGGCACGGCGGTTGGTGACCTGAGCATGGCCATCAACATGAGTTACCGTACGGCGGAAGGGACTGAAAAAGAGGAAGTTTGCTATGTCGATGTGGTCGTCTGGGGTCGCCAGGCGGAAACCTGCAAGGATTACCTGACCAAGGGATCCCCCGTCTTCGTCGAAGGTCGCCTCCAGCTCGATCAGTGGGAAGGTGCCGAGGGGGAAAAGAAAAGCCGTCTACGGGTACGGGCTGAGAGAGTGCAGTTTCTCGGGCGTGGTTCTTCTCCTTCCGGTGGAAGTTCCCGCCCTGAACGCTCTGCCTCCCGTCCGGATGATGAGGAGAGAGGCCGTCCTTCACGCCGTTCCGAGGAGGGTGGCCCGTCCGCTCCCATGGACGATGATGTTCCATTTTGATACTCGATTTAAACCAACGAACCCTACACATACTAAGAAAAACTATGCCAGCCATTGAAGTCATCCTAAAGAAACCCGTCCACGCCCTCGGCGCCGAGTCGGATATCGTCAAAGTCAAACCCGGCTATGCCCGGAACTACCTTTTCCCGCACAATATCGCCATCCCCGCCACGGCGGCCTCCAAGCGCCAGATTGAGAGCTTGAAGAAAATCCGTGCCGAGCGGGAAACCCAGGAACAGAGTGCGGCGGAGGAGTCGGCCTCGAAACTTTCCAAGGCGACCATCACCTTCCAGATGAATACGGGTGGCTCTGCTTCGAATGAAGGGGATGCGAAGGCCAAGGTTTTCGGTTCCGTCACGGCTCAGGAAATCGTTTCCCGCCTGGAAGAAATGGGGTACGCAATCGAAAAGAAGCGTATCATCCTTCCTCATCCCCTCAAGGAACTAGGGGAACATACCGTTGCCATCCATCTTCCCTACAGCATTGAAGCCAAGATTAAAGTCGTCCTTGCAGGTTCCTCGCCCACGGAGGAAGAAGGTGCCGCCAAAGGCAGGATGAAAGGCAAGGGCAAAGGCAGAGATGGCAAGCGAGAGGGGAAGAAGGCGGACGGAGTTGAAGAAGCCGCAAAAGAAGTCACGGAATAAAAAATTGCATTTCGCTCTTTTATTCCATCAAAATCCTTGACCTGAGGGACTCTTCCTTGCATGGTGCTTCGCTGAAATTGTTGTTACTGTTCATGGTGTAATAACTTTTCTATCTTGAATTCTATAAACTTGAAGGCAGCTTACCGACAGATGAACAAAAAGGCGCGGTTGTTAGCAGTGCGACTCTTGGTAGCACTCGCCATTATTTTCTCAGCTCAAGTTCAAGCGCAAACAGCCACTCCCGCTACCGCTTCACCCACCTCTTCCGCCTCTGAGAAGGATAAGACGATCATTCGGCCACCTTCCACGCCTCCTGAAGGGGTGAAAAGCGGTCCGATCGTCCGTGAGGTTGGCATTGAGTATGTCGGCCCCCATACGGTTTCGCGTGAGATCATCCTCTCCAATATGCGGACAACCGTTGGCCAGCCTTACTCGTCAGCATCCGTAGAGGAAGATGTGAAGAATCTCTATGCGACGGGCTTTTTCACCAATCTGCGTATCTATGACGAGCCGCTTGCCGATGGCGTTAAAGTCAACGTCATTGTCCAGCCGAAGCCGACGGTCAAGGAAGTCATTGTCATTGGAGCCAAGCGAATCAAGGAAAAGGCGATTCGCAAGAAGATTTCCATCAAAGTCGGAGATCCGCTCAGTGAGCAAAAAGTCTCTGCGGATGCTCAGGCTGTCCGGGATTACTATCAGGACAAGAATTTCAAGGATGCCCAGGTCGAATACAAAATCGATATCAACGAGCAGTTGGGGCGTGCCGTGGTGACTTTTACCATTGTGGAAAATCGGAAACAGATCGTCAAAGACATTGTTTTTGAGGGGGTCAAGGCTTTCACCGCCAAGCAACTCCGCAAAGTGATGAAGACCAAGACGGAGAACTGGCTCTCCTTCATCAATAAATCCGGGCGACTGAAGGATGAACAATTCCAGAACGACCTCAAACTTCTCCAGCAGTACTACTTTGACCACGGCTACATCGACATGCAGGTGAAAGACGTTAAATATGAACCCTTTGACGAAGATGCCTTGCGCATTCACATTTCGATTTTTGAAGGTATTCAGTATCAGGTCGGCAAGATTCGGATCGAAAGTAACAAGCTCTTTACGACGGATCAGATTCGCGGGCACATGAAGATGCTGGAAGGTTCTGTTTATTCACCCAAAGGGTTGGATGCTGACATCAAAGCCATCAAGGACCTTTATGGTGAGAAGGGCTACATTGATGCCAACGCCACGCCGCGCCGCGAACCCAATGTCGAGAGTGGCAAGATGGATCTCGTTTATACGGTTACCGAAGGCCCTCAGTACTTCGTTGAACAGATCGTCATCCAGGGGAACAATCGGACCAAGGACAAGGTGTTGCGCCGCGAACTGGCCCTGAGTCCCGGTGATGTGTATGACACGGTGCGCGCCGATGCCAGCAAGGAGCGTCTCGAAAATCTGGGATATTTCTCCAAGGTGGACATTTCTCCTCAGGATGCCGGTGTGCCCGGACGTCGCAACATGGTCGTTACGGTTGAGGAAAAACGGACAGGTTCAATTACATTCGGTGCCGGATTCAGCACGGTGGATAGTCTTCTCGGTTTTGTGGAACTTTCGCAGGGCAACTTTGACATCTCCAAGCCGTGGACCTTCACCGGTGCCGGGCAGAAGTTCAAGACCCGCCTCCAATACGGTCTGCTTCGCCGGGATGCGACAGCTTCCTTCACCGAGCCGTGGTTCCTGAATCAGAAATTGTCCGCCGGAGTCGATCTCTTCTACCACGATTCGCAATACCAAAGCACCTACTACAATGAGAGCGATATTGGTGGAGCTCTCCGCATAGCCAAGGCGTTGAATGATTTCTGGACGATTGGGATGCGTTATCAGCTCGAAGATATTGATATATATAATATTAGTTCGGATGCATCCGAAGCTATTTGGCAGGAAGCTGGCAATCGCTCCAAGAGTTCTGTTCGCGGATCACTTAGTTACGATACGCGAGACAATCTGTTCCTTACCCGAAAGGGAGAAAAAGTTGAATTTTTCGCAGAAGGTGCCGGTGGCCCGCTGATGGGTGACACGAAGGACTACACTCTTGGAATCAATGGAGAGAAATATTTCCTCCTCCCGTATGACCTTATCTTTACATTGAGCGGTTCCAGTTCTGTTGTGAATAAGTACGATAATGCGACCCGGGTTCCGATCTTTGACCGACTCTTCATCGGTGGTTCCCGTTCCATTCGTGGGTTTGATTATAATGCTGTCGGTCCCCGGGATGACCTTCACGAGCCAATCGGCGGTCTGACCATGGCCTACGCCAATGCCGAGATGACCTATCCCATCATTGATCGTGTTCGCGGAGCCATATTCGCCGATGCGGGTTTTGATAATGCAAATGCCTATGACTTCAACCCCGATGCTTACAACATGGGTGTAGGTTTCGGCTTCCGCCTGAATCTTCCCATTGGACCGATCCGTCTCGATTTCGGTTTCCCGATTGTTTACAACCGATACAACAAGTCCGACTTCAAGTTCCACTTTGATGCCGGTTACCAATTCTAAACCCAACCAGAAAAACCCTTTTGACGACAGCTGTTGTTCAATCTAGTATAATCCCCCTATGAATCGAATCGCCGTACTCACCGCAGCAGTGCTGATTGGTGTCAGTTCATTTTCCATTGCAAATGCCCAGGACAAGTCCCTGAAAGTCGCCATTGTCGACATGCCCAGAGTTTTGAAGGAATATTATAAGACTCAGGATGCTCAAAAACGCATTGCTGATATGGCGGATAACTATCAGAAGGAATTTGACGATCGGAAGGAAAATTATGGCAAGATCGTTGAACAAATCCGCGCCCTGCAGGATCAGATCAATGACAAGACGCTCAGTGAGACATTGAAGAAAGAAAAAACCGATCTCATAACCCAAAAAGAGCAGGAGGCCGCCCAGCGTGAACTGGAGATGAAGAATTTTCTGAGTCAATCGACCCACCTTTTGGAAGACCAGCGCCGCACGGCCAATGACGGCATCATGAGTGAAATCAACAAAGCCGTCACCAAAGTCTCCAAGCTAAAGGGGTATAATCTCGTCTTGGTCAAGGCCGAGTTTCCGAGTCCGGTTCTTTACTCGGACATCTCTGACATCTCTACGGATGTCATTACCGAGTTGAACAAAGACAAGCCAGCTGCCGCTGCTGCTAGCCATTAAAAGTAGTTACACGCGATGGCTAGTGAGCCCAATCGCCTGACGACGGCTCAAGTCGTCACTCTCATCCATGGAAAGCTGAACGGATCCAGTGAACAGGTGTTTTGCGGGGTTTCCGATCCTCGTACGGCCCGGCCCAATCAGATTACTTGCTTGAGTGATCCTCGTTATCGGGCGGCATCCCTTGTCACAAAGGCTGGAGCCATTCTCGTTCACGAAGGAACGCAAGGGCCTTTCCCCTGTCCATGGATCGAGGTGAAGGATCCAGCATTGGCTTTCGCAAAACTGGCGGCGGAGTTTTCCGGCCCGCCCATTGATTGGGCTCCTGGCATTCATCCCACGGCGGTTGTTTCCCCCGAAGCTTTTCTAGCCGAAGATGTTTATGTCGGTCCACATGCCGTCATTGAGCCAGGGGTTGAAATGGGGCCGGGATGTCATATCGGTGCCGGTTGCTACATCGGTCATCGCAGTCACTTGGGGAAAAAGGTTTTCCTTTATCCGCGAGTCACTCTGTATGAGCGAACGCAGATTGGGGATCATGTCATCATCCATTCCGGAGCTGTCATAGGGGCGGACGGTTTTGGCTACGTCTTTAAAAATGGCACGCATGAAAAAATTCCCCAGCTTGGGTATGTCCAGATTGATTCAGATGTCGAGATTGGTGCCAATACGGCCATTGATCGGGGGCGCTTTGACCGCACTTGGATACAGGAAGGCTGCAAGATCGATAACCTTGTCATGATCGGCCATAATTGCTGCATCGGTAAGCACAGCATCCTCATTGGTCAGTCAGGTCTTTCCGGCAGCGTTCATTTGGGCGAATATGTCACCATTGCCGGGCAATCCGGGTTGGGAGGCCATCTCACGATTGGAGATGGAGCCACGATCACGGCGCAGTCCGGGGTGACGAGGAGTTTGGATGGTGGCGTCGTCTATAGCGGGAGGCATGCGCTTCCGATCAAGGAGGCGATGAAGTTGGAAGCCTTTAATCGCCGGATGCCGGAGTTTTTTGAGCGACTAAAAAAAATCGAGGATCGCCTTCCGCCGATAGCCGATCCGGGCGAGCCACTATCCCCGAGTTGATCTTTTTGTGGTAAAAAAATCAACTTCAGATTTTCGCGGATACGCCACCAGCCTGGAGCATCGGAATCTGTTGGCACAAACGTGGGAATCCTATGAACTTCTCCAGTGTGGAGACGGCCTGAAACGTGAGCGCTGGGGTGATGTCTATCTCATCCGTCCCGATCCCCAGATCCTCTGGCCCTTGGAAGGCAAATGGGGCAGGCACGATGCCATCTACCATCGTTCGGAAAGTGGTGGTGGGAACTGGGAGTTCAAACGTCCCATCCCGGAACAGTGGCAGATCGGGTACGGGAATCTGACTTTCAAAATCCGCCCGACGAATTTCAAGCACACGGGTCTTTTTCCTGAGCAGGCTTGCAATTGGTCGTGGATGATGGAGGCCATTCAAAAGGCGGGGCGTCCGATTCAGGTTTTGAATCTTTTCGGTTATACGGGAGCCGCGACAGTCGCAGCCGCTTCGGCAGGAGCTTCCGTGTGCCATGTCGATTCGGCCAAGGGGATGGTTCAGTGGTGCGGGGAAAATGCGCGGCTTTCCGGTCTGGAGGGGAAGCCCATCCGGTATATTGTCGATGACTGTGTGAAATTTGTGCAGCGGGAAATCCGCCGTGGGAATCGTTACGATGCCATTGTGATGGATCCCCCCTCCTTTGGACGCGGAGCGGAAGGGCAGGTCTGGAAGCTGGAGCGCGATCTCTGGCCGTTGCTTGATCAATGTCGCAATCTTCTTTCGGATCGCCCTCTTTTCTTTCTGGTGAATTCTTATACCACAGGGCTTTCGCCGACGATTCTTTGCGGTATGCTCTCCGCGCTGATGAAAGCCCGTGACGGAAGTTGTTTTGCCGGTGAACTGGACCTGCCCATCACCGAGGATCACCGGGTTCTTCCCTGTGGGATTTACGCCCGGTGGGAGGAAAAATGCTGAACGACACCAAAAATTAACGAAAATATCCTTGCCCTCGTTCCATCCTATGGGAAAGTGACCGCCACTAAAAATAAATAAGGAATAAAATATGGTCGAATTTAAGAATAAAATCCTGTTTGTCGGCTTTGGTGCCGTGGCTCAATGCACTCTTCCCATTCTGGAAAAACACATCCGGATGCCGTTGTCAAACATCACGGTCATGGATTTTGAAGACAAGGCCGATTCTCTTAAAGATTGGACCACCCGCGGGGTGAAATGGGTGAGGGATCGCGTGACCCGGGAAAACCTCGGCTCGCTTCTCGGCAAGCATGTGGGCAAGGGGGATCTCATCATTGACCTTGCGTGGAATATTGAGGCATCTGAAATTCTCGAATGGTGTCACCAGCACGGGGTGCTCTACATCAATACTTCCGTCGAGCTTTGGGACCCGTATGCGACGGGTGAGGATCAGCATCCCACGGAGAAGACGCTTTACTGGCGCCACATGAATCTCCGCCGTATGAAAGCCGCCTGGAGCGAGTCCGGCCCCACGGCCATTTTGGAGCACGGAGCCAATCCCGGCCTCATTTCGCACTTCACCAAGCAGGGGCTTTTGGATATTGCGGCGAAACTTCTCGACGATAAGAAAGTCTCCGGGAAGGATGCCGAGGAGATCCGGGATCTCGCCGCACGGCATGTCTTTAACCAACTCGCGAAGAAACTCGGCGTGAAGGTGATTCACTGCAGCGAACGGGACACGCAGATTTCCAACAAGCCGAAGCGGGTGGATGAATTCGTCAATACGTGGAGCATTGAAGGTTTCCGGGAGGAAGGCACCACCACGGCTGAGATGGGGTGGGGCACGCATGAGAAGACGCTGCCTCTTCACGCCTACGCTCACAAGGAGGGGCCGCAGAACCAGATTTGCCTCGCGCGCATGGGGATCAATACCTGGGTTCGTTCCTGGGTGCCGAATTACACCATTAACGGAATGGTTGTCCGCCACGGTGAGGCTTTCACCATCTCGGACTACCTGACCGTCTGGGAAAACGGCAAGGCAGTCTACCGCCCGACTGTCCACTACGCTTATAACCCTTGCGACAACGCCATCATTTCGTTGAATGAACTCCGGGGGAACGACTATCAGTTGCAGCCCAGTCTCCGCATCATGAATGATGAAATCACCACTGGGGCGGACATCCTCGGGGCGCTTCTCATGGGGCACGGTTACAATTCCTGGTGGACGGGCAGCGATCTGAGCATTGAGGAATCCCGCCACCTTGTCCCGCACCAGAATGCCACGACGATGCAGGTGGCCATTTCGGTCATTGCAGCTTCCATGTGGATGATCGAGAATCCTGAGAGGGGTGTGCTCGTTCCTGACAACATCCCGCACGACTACATCCTGAATATCTCCAAACCCTATCTCGGAAAATTCATCTCCACCCCTTCAGACTGGACGCCGCTCAAGCATCGGAAGACCTATTTCGGGAAATACAGCAAGCCCGATTTTGATCACTCCGACCCTTGGCAGTTCAAGAACTTCCTGATCACCACCGAAGACTAATCCTATGGAAAAGAATCAACTCCTCCGCCTTGCACGTGAGTTCGGCACCCCGATCTTTATCATCGATCATAAAGTTCTTCGGGAGACCTACCTGCAGTTTAAAAAATACCTGCCCAGGGTGCAGGCGTACTTTGCGGTGAAGTCCAATCCGCATCCGGAGATCGTTCGCACGCTCTATAAGATGGGGGCGAGCTTCGATGTGGCTTCCATGGCGGAGTTCGACATCGTCCATGACAATATCAAGCACCTGCCTGCGAAGAAGCGGCAGGACTTCATCTGGGACAAAATCATTTACGCGAATCCCATCAAGGCGACGGAGACGTTGGAGGAGCTGGACCGGTACAAAATTCTGCTGACCTACGACAACATCGACGAGGTCAAAAAAATCAAAAAGCACGCGCCCAACTCGGGGCTGGCCCTTCGGCTTCAAGTGCCCAATACCGGATCGGTCGTGGAGCTTTCTTCCAAGTTTGGATGTCCTTCTGGAGAGGCGGTGGATCTGATGATGGCGGCCCGGGATGCCGGGCTTGGTGTCGAAGGAATCAGCTTCCATGTGGGGAGCCAGTGCACGAATTTTGAAAATTACGTCCAGGCGCTCAATCTTTCCGCTCATATTTTCCAGGAGGCGGAAAGCCGGGGCATCAAGCTGCAGCTTCTCGATATTGGCGGGGGATTCCCGGCACCTTATGACAGGCAGGTGAAGCCGTTCCGTGAGTTGGCGCGCAAAATCAACTCGGAAATAGATCGCCTCTTTCCAAAGGACATCGAAATTCTTGCGGAGCCGGGGCGTTTCATGGTTGCGACCTGCGCGACGCTGGTGGCGAAGGTGATCGGACGGGCGGACCGGAATGGCAAGCGGTCATATTATATTGATGATGGCATCTACCACACCTACTCGGGAGTTCTTTGTGACCATATCCCGTATCTGGTGAAATCATTCAAGAAAGGATCGACGCAAATCTGCTCGGTCTTTGGTCCTACCTGTGATGCGCTTGATACCATTTCTCTTGCCAACGAGTTGCCGGATCTGGAGATCGGCGACTTCGTTTACACGGAAAATATCGGAGCCTACACCCTTGCCTCATCAACGAATTTTAACGGATTCCCTCCCGCAAAAGTCATCCATGTGAATCAGGCTTAAAGTCTGTGATTCATAGGGGTAGCTGAAAAAGCTCTGGCCGTTCTTGCGCTCGGGGCTGAAGAGGTTCTAAAATTCGGTATGTTTCATCCAGATGGAACTCTTCCCGAGGAAAGTCATGCGGCACATTCCTGGCGCATGGAACTTTCCAAGTGTGCTCTCCTCGTTGTCGATGTGCAGGAGCGGCTTGTGGCAGTCATGCAGGACAAGGATGTGCTCATCCGCAAGGTGGTACAGGCGGTTTCCGGGTGCGCTGCGCTGGATGTTCCTATTTACTACTCGGAGCAGTATCCGAAAGGTCTCGGGCCGACTTTGTCTGCGTTGAAGGCTGCTGCGCCGGGGGTTTTGACGCGGGAAAAGCTTCGTTTTTCCGCGTTCGATCTGGTGGGGGAGATATCCCAGCCGTTTGTATTGGTCTGCGGTATTGAGGCTCACGTCTGCGTGCGGCAGACGGTTTACGATATCCGGGAAAAGGGAAAAACGCCTGTCTTGCTGGCGGATGCCACGGGTGCCCGGGAGTTGTTTGCCCGGGAGACGGCTCTGCGTGAGATGGGGGGGGACGGAATTGTTCTTGCAACGGTTGAGTCGGTCTTGTTCGAGTTGATCGGGGGGGCGGATCATCCAAAATTTAAACAAATCTCTGGAATCGTGAAGTGATGGGCTCTCATTACTTTGTTGATAGATTCAGCCCGTTCGTAATCCAGTTTTACGATGGATGGGGCATCCGCTACTACAGCCTTGCCTACATCATCGGCTTTTTCTCGGTTTATTGGGGGATGTTGAAGTTTCGGCGCTGGGGATGGTCTTCCCTGAATGCGGATGAGGTGGCGGATCTTTTCGTTTGGGTGGTGCTTGGCACGCTGATCGGCGGGCGTCTGGCCTACTGTTTTGTCTACGAGTTGCCGAAGACGTTGGCCGATCCGCTCTGGATCATCGCTTTTTGGCGAACCGGCGGAATCGCAGGGATGGCCAGTCACGGCGGCATGGCGGGAATTATTTTGTGTGCCATTTTATATTGTCGGAGGCACGGGAAGAATTGGCGGGAGGTTCTGGACAATCTTTCGATGTTGTCGACCATCGGCATTTTTCTCGGGCGGATGGCGAATTTTATCAATGGCGAGTTGTGGGGGCGACCTTCGACGGTTCCGTGGGCGGTGATTTTTCCTGATGCGCCGCTGGTGAATGGTCTCATGGTGCCGAGGCATCCGTCGCAATTGTATGAGGGGCTGGGGGAGGGATTGATTCTGGGAACGGCACTTTTCCTTCTCCGGTGTGCCGGGGTGAAGGGTGGGAGAATAGCCGTTTGTTACTTGGTCGGGTATGCGGTGATACGGATGTCTCTGGAGTGTTTTCGGGAGCCGGATTCCCAGATTGGGTTCCTTTTTTGGGGAGTGACGATGGGGCAGCTTCTATCGGTTTTTATTCTGATCGGTGCAGTCGTGTTGTGGAGATGCCGGGATCAGGATAAAAAGCACTCGATATCTTCTTCCTGAGTTTTTTGTTTATCCTGAGAAGCGGCTCGCCGGGTGAGGTTGGTCGCCAGGGTGAGCATTTCCCGGTAAAGGGGGTGTTTTTCCGAGGTGATGAGGAGGCTGAGACCTTCCAGTGCGATGAGGCAGGGAAGGAGTTGGTTGGCCTGCAAGGATTGTTTAGCGCTGGCCAGGAGTGCCTGTGCAGCTTTTTCTCTGACGAAGTGATCTGTGCTCATCAGAGGAATTGTGATGAGCGGAGGGTGACGTCAAGCGTCAGTGGATACCCAGCGGATGACTCGATCCATGCGGATCAGGGCCTTCGTGGGAGGGTGTTGATCCACATCGATTCTTGTTCCGAATGGTGTCTGGGTTCTATGTTCCATGTGTGCCTGGGCGCTGGGGGAGATTTCGATTTGTACGGTCCAGTAGGGCTGATTGCCGATCACTTCAAAACGAACGTCGCCGTAATTGATGATGTCTTTTGGATCAATGTTGGGCGCTCCATTGATCAGGAGACCGTGGAGAACGGCGGGGATGATCCCATCGGCTCTTTTCTCAGGGGGCATCCCGACGGTGTCGGCGTATTGTTTGCGCAGTTGGAGGATTTGTTGGTTGGACTGTTCCGCCGCCTGGCGTTGCCGGGTTATGGTTTCGGTTGCTTCGGTGAAGTTTTTTTTGTAGGAGGCGTCCACGCGGGCGAGGAAATCGGTTTTGTTGGCATCAATGGTGGCGGTGGCTATTCCGGCGGAGATAACGATCTGGTCTGGCTTCACTTCTTTGACATCGACTTCTGTGTTGGGTTGCACGGTGACAGAACCGGATGATTGTCCGTCCATGTCGACATTCAGGACAAGAGCTTCCTTGACTGCGACTTTTTTGGGAATGATTTTGTCGTCAATTTTGGTGAAATCTTTGAGGTAATCAGATGGGTTTACGGTGACGGGAGGCGGGTAGGTTTTATCCACATCCACCAGAGTGCCGGTGAGTGGAATGAGGTTGAGGGAATTGTCTGTGATGGTTTCGGCTGGAGGAAGGGGCACTTGTGCGACGGCTTCCAGTATTTTTTGGTGAATGGAAGCGGTTTGGGCCATGTATTCACGGCTTTGCTGTCTGGAAAGGTGTGTGGAGGAGTTATCCGCGGTTGAGTTGTTGCCTTCGGAAGGGTTTTTCTTTTCTGTGTGGATGACGACGTCATCCGATACGGTCGGTTCATCGGTCTGGGTTTTGTAGAAGCCGATGGCTGCCGCCACGATGAGTATAATGATGAGAAGAACTAAAAGAAATTTCATGGAATGACCTGTGTGGCCGCCTTAAATCCGCCTGCGCGAGTCATGTAGCGGTTTTGTTTGGCCAGCCGCAGATGATTGGAGGAATTTTTGATAGGTCAAGTCTGATTACAATGGCTAAGTATTTTCTCTGTGAATATTGCGAATGCTAATGGTTCAAGATTTGTAGAGACGGCTTAGGTTCAGGAGGAAAACGATGCAAGATCGTTGTTGCCGCAAGTCTTTGCATTCTGCAAATGGACGAAAAAAACCTCTGCCATCCGTAGGAGGATAAGGCAGAGGTAAAGATGGATTAGGAATTATTTTCGGCAGGAGCAAAAATTGATTTACGGTTTCGGAGAGTAAGAATACCCAGTCCGCCCAAGAACAGTGCCAGACCCAGTGGAATGAGGGCGATGCCTGTGCTCAGAGCCCAGAGTACGACGATGATATTTTGAATTCTATCATGCGATATGTTTTGTGTGATGATAATGATCATTGATATGAGGGGGGCGATCCAGAGAAGGGCTCCGACGCCGACGAGTACTTTTGCAAATCCATTGGGGTTTTTCATGGGTTTTTCCTTGTTGTTGAAATAGGGTAATTTGCAGTAGATGCTAATACTTCTATTGCAGTCGACTGCGGGGTGAATGCTAGGTCGTTGGGTGAGGATTGGTCAACTTGGAATCATTTAACTGTCTTTCATATTACACCACCATTGCCAGGCGGAGCGATAGCAGGTTTCAAGTCCCTGGACGTATTTGGTGCGATCCATCAAGGGGGATCGGGTCATTTTTTCGCGCAGGGTGGAACGCAGGGTTGAGATGCGTTCCGAGTCTTTTGCGAGATCGGTATTGATGCGGATATATTGATCCACGTCACGTGCGATGAGTTCGGGCATGTCGAGGTTTTGATAAATACTCAGGCCGTGTCTGCCGGAGGAGTGTTCGGTTGCGAGGGTGGCTCCGGGTACTCCCATCCAGAGGGCTTCAAAAGTTGTCAGTCCGCCTGAGTAGGGAAAGGTGTCGAGCAGGACATCTACTTGAAGATGAAGGGTGAGGTACTCCATGCGGGGACGGATGTCTTCCAGAAGGATGCGGTCGGGGGAGATGTTGGGGAACTTTCGGGCAATGTCCGGGCGGTTGCTTTCACCGCCTTTGATGAGGATCAGCAAGCGGGAATCGGGCACGTCATACAAGATTTTTTCCCATGCGGTGGCGTTTTTTTCGGATACTTTGGCGAAGTTGTTGAAAGAGCCGAAGGTCACTCTTCCCGTTCGAAGCATGGGGGGAGGGCCGGGGTCGGGGGCTTGTGAGAGAGGCTGGTAGCAGAAGGCGCAGTGGGGGAGGCGGAGCAGACGTTCCGTGTGGAAGGTTTCGGCCATTCCTTCCGGGTCCATCCATGGGTCGGAGATGCGAAAGTCCATTTGCTTCAGTCCGGTGCTGGCGGGGTAGCCGATTTGAGTGATCTGGACGGGGGCCGCTCGGTTGGCAAAGGTGAGGAGTCGGTGTCCGGCCATGTGACCGGAGAGATCGACGAGGATGTCGATCTGGTCTTTGAGGATTTGCTGATGAAGTTCGGAGGCATTCAGGCGTGTGCAGTCGACCCACGTGACACGCTGGAGTTTGAAGTGACGGGTGGTTTCATCCTCCTTTTCCACGCTGGAGTAACAAAAGACGGTGAAATGGGCCGGGTCGTGTTTGGCGATGAACGGTTCGAGGTAATTTGCGACCGGGTGTTCCCGAAAATCGGGGGAGACGAAGCCGAGGCGAATGCAGCGATGGGGGTCTTTCGATTGGGGCCATGCGGTGTTTTTAGGAGCAAGTTTTCCGGCGAAAGATTCATCCCATTTTTTGTAATCCTGAAAGACGTCCAGCGGTGAAAGGCGGGAGCTGAAGAAGAGAAAGAAAAGGAGGGAGCTGTAGGCCCGCCAGTCATTGGGCTTGATCTCCAGTGCGCGTCGGTAGAGAGGAATGGCGTCATCGACAAAGCCTTGGCGTGCACGAACGGTGGCCAAGGCCAGGTTGGAGGCTGGATGGCGGGGATTTAGAAAGAGGGCTTTTTCGAGGTTGCGAATTCCCTCCTGTATCCGGCCCGTTTTCGCCAGCAAGGCTCCGAGTTCGCAAAGGGAGGGGACGAAATCGGGAGATTCCTGAAGTGCGCGATCATACATCTCTTCGGCCTTTTCGGGTTGGTACAAATCCTGATAGGTGTTGCCCAGATTGTGCCAGATTTCGGGTGAGTGAGGGGAAAGGGCCGCCGCTTTTTCGTAGTGGGCGATGGATTCCTCCTGATGGTGCAGCAAGTGGTAGAGATTGCCGATGCGGAGATGGGCGATCCAGGCGGAAGGGTCTTTATGGAGAACTTTTTCATAAGCCGCATGGGCTTGGAAAAAATGTCCGTCAGCCTCCAGTTTTTCTCCTGCCGCGAGCAGTTCTTGGATCATCATTTGCACAAGGCCTATCATGACGCATGGTTCCCCTCCGGGCCAAGCTCCGATTCTGAAAGGGATTTATGAAAAGATATGATAGGGTTCGAACGGAGTCAGGTTTCGGATGTGTCAGATATGTGCTCTGGGGTGTTGCCTATTTTACTGATTTTTTTTGCGTATTCCCGGAAAAGGGAAAGATAGAGTTGATAGTCCTGATAGGAAATGCCGGGAGGGGTTTGGTGGTCGACGCTGATGAGGAATCCGCCTTTTCTAGCAGTGGGGAGGAGGCGTTCAAATTCCGCCCTTATGGCCTTTTCTCCCCGGTTCATGGTCATTTTATCAAAATGGCCGATGAATTTCATTTTGGGGTGGTTTTCGCGAAGAATGTTAATGTCAACTCCGGCTTGGCGTTCCAGGGGGAGGATGCCCTCAATCCCGGCTGCTTCAAACCAAGGAGCTGGTTTCGTCACGTCGCCGTCGGAATCAACGAGAGGAATGACTCCATGTTCCTTCAGTTCCGGTATTACTTGATGATAGTAAGGGGTGAGAAACTCTTCGAACATTTCTTCTGAGATCATGGGGCCTTTATTATAGCTGAGGTCTTCGGCAAAGGTCATGAAATCGGGAGGGGCGATGGAGCAGATTTTGCGAATGATCTGGAGATGCCATTTTGCCAGATCGGTGTTGATGCGGTGCATCAGTTCGGGGTTGTCGTAAAAGGCGTAAAGGTGTGGTTCGATGCCGAGAAGTTTGCGCGGAAACCAGAAAAAACCTTCCAGGGTAATCCAAAGGACGGCCTCGTTGCCCCTCTGCCTTTTACTCCACATTTCCCAGCGTTCCCATGTGTCCTTCAACTCTTCCACGGAAGGGAAAAGGTAGGGGAGGAGGGTTTCGTAATCATCCATTGATGCAATGAGTGGGGCGCCGTGATGGCTCGGAGACGGGCAACCGGGACGTTGTGGGGCGATCCAATCCTGATAGTAAACATCCAAGCCAAAGTGATCATAAAGATCGTAGCGATCCGTCAGGGAGGCCGGAAGTCCTTCTCTGTGCCAGCGATTGATAGTTTTGTCCCACCAGCTAGCCCATTCAACAAGTGGAAGCTGATCAAATGGTTGAAAGTTCATAACGGCTTGAAAGCGTTCGCGGGGTTTCATGAAAAGGTGGAAGGTTAGAGTTGTTTGTTGATGGGGAGTCCATTCGCGGATAGTGGGTTCATGCCGTTCCACTTTGCTTGTAAACGACAGGATTCCAATCGTCATTAGCCAATACATCACCCTTGTGGAGCGATTTGAAGTACGCTTCCGGTAAAATGTTTTGCCGACCATTGAATACGCTTCCTGTCGGCATGTAGGCGCAGGTCATGGCAATGCGGCGTTTGCGAGTCATGTTTGCACCCGCGCCGTGAGCTGTCAGGCCGTTGTGAAAGCTACAATCTCCCGCCTTCATGGGGACGGATACCGGATCGATTTCTCCCATCTTTGGATATACTTTGAACAGCTCACCCAAATCCTTCCCGATGGGGACATTTTCAAAAGTGGCGAGCTTCTGGGTGCCTGGAACGAAATACATACAGCCATTTTCCAGTGTTGCATCTTCGAGGGCGATCCAGATAGAGATAGAATCCCTAGAGTAGAACGACCAGTAAGGATTATCGAGATCGCCAACCAGAAAATGATTCTCTAGGATTTCCACATGCCGGACATTGAAACACCCATTCCCGCCTCTCAGAACTTCGAGAAGCTCAAAG
>Ga0187810_10000220_pt1 | contig 25454 bp, 16 predicted proteins | sample NC_wetland_sal_i_9_FD_132963 | JGI IMG/M metagenome (GOLD analysis project Ga0187810, IMG submission 132963) | Wetland sediment microbial communities from Neuse River Estuary, North Carolina, USA - ASW_5 | ecosystem: Environmental > Aquatic > Freshwater > Wetlands > Sediment | place: USA: North...
CCTTGGCCTGGCCCATGATGTCGCGATAGGCCGCTACACGGCGTGCGTTCTCGTCGCCGAAGTCGAGCATGTTGAACTCGGTCTGGCTCACCGCGGTTTCCGGGAAGGCCGTCGACCACGCCATGAATTCTGGATTGCGGTCGAAGGCGAGATCGTATTGCTTCCACAGGATTTCGGCAATTGCATCGGCGTTCGCCGCGCCGAAATTCTCTGCCGCCCATTTCTTCAGATGCGCTTTCACGCTCGGCGCGTCGGGGAAGGCGTCCGCATCGAAGCCGATGTCCAGGAAGAGCTGCATCAGGTATTCGCCGGGCTTGATGTCGCCGACGTTCAGGATCCAATAGCGGCGCGCATCGAAGCGATAGGCCTTGTTCATCTCCTCCCACAACAGTGCGGGATGGGTGGAGGCGAGCCACAGATACGACATCGGCCCGCCCCAGTACGAGGTGTGGTAGTAGACGCCTGCGCCGCCGGAACGTTCGCGCTCCTTGGCATTGGAAAGGCGACGGATGTAACCGAAATTGTCGTCCGGCCAGGCGAGGGTAATGTCGTCGGGCACCTTGAGCCCGGCGTCGTAGGCGGGCAGCACTTCCTTGTAGGGCGTGAAGACTTGCGGAATCTGGTCGGCCGGCTTGCCGAGACGATCCGTCAGGATCTTGCGTTGCGCGGCGAAGACATCTTCCAGGATTTTCGCCATGCCTTGGGGCGTGTCCGCACCCGCCATGGGATAATCGTCGGCGCCGCGCAAACCGACCGTGTAGATATTGTCGTACTTGCCGTACTGCTGCACGGCCCCGTCCCAATATTTCAACATGGCGTCGCGGTTGGTGACGAAGTTGTACGGCCCCATCGTCTTCGAATCCCACTCATGGGGGTTCGAGCGCAGCATCATCTCGACATGCGAGGTGGCGTGGATGATGGCGTAATCGGCCGCCATCTCCGGATTGCCCGGCACCTTGTTGAAGGCTTCGCTCACCGTGTGCATGGCCGGCCACAGCGTGTTGGCCTTGAGCCGCCACATCAGTTCGTAGATGCGGGCGTAGGTTTTGGGCCCGATATTGCCGAGCTTGGGGTCGTAGGTCTTCGAGGCCCAGGGAAACAGGCCGTATTCCTCGTCGTTGAGGAAGATGCCGCGGTATTTGACGGTCGGCTCTTTGGAGTAGCGCAGCGCGCCGTCTACCGCCACGTGTGCGGCCTTGCGGATTTTCACGTCCGCCCACCACTCCCAGGCGGAGACGCCCATCTCGCGCGTCAAATCGATCACGCCCCAGATCGTGCCGCGGGTGTCCGAACCGAAGATCACGAGAATGTGAACGCCGCCGGGGCCGGTCACGCCGGCGCGGCCGTAGCTTTCCCATTTGCCGGCGACCGGCTTGGTGTCGATGCGGTTGGCTGCGAGGATGGCGGCGATCGACGGCGAATCGATGCGCCCGATGAGGACGGCCGTGCCTTGCGCCGGCAGAGCGGTGGAGACCGCGGGTTTGCGTCCCGAAACCGCGCCGAGATCGTGTGCAAGCAGAGCGGCCGCTTTGGCGATCGGCGCCCCGCCCGCCGGGTCGTACACCACGGTAGCGACGGACTTGCCGTCGAACAGCACGGTGTTTTCCGCTCGTGCCGGAGCGGCGGCAAACAGCAGGGCGACGAACGCCCAGCGTAGGAGGTTGCTCATCGGGTGAACTCTGGTGTGGAAAGTTGTGTCACAGTGCACAAAGGGACGGCTCGCGAGTTGTCGTGCGCACTCGTGTGTTACCGCTATCACTGTTAGGCTCGCCACTCAACAAGGGGGAACGTCCATGCGCGCATTTGTGATGCTTGCGATCATGGCCGCGCTATTGACCGGCGCGCAGGCTGCCGACAGCCAATCGGACCAGCGTCGCATGATGGACATGCTGCACATCACCGCGCCCTTGCGCCCGGGCGTGAACGGCTGGGACGCCAACGCCGCCAATCCCGTCAACTACGACGAGGCCAAGGTCCGTCCGTATACGCTGCCCGATCCGCTGCGCCTGGCGGACGGAAAGGCCGTCGCGGCGCCGAAAACATGGTGGAACAAGCGCAGGCCGGAACTTGTCGAGGCGTTCGATCGCGAGGTTTACGGCCGCGTTCCCGCCCACACGCCGAAGGTGCGCTGGGAAATCCGCGGGGCCTCGGAAGCAACGATCGGTTCCGTCAAGGCCGTAACCGAACACCTCGTTGGCCACGCCGACAATTCATCTATGCCATCGATCACAGTCGACATCCAAATGGATGTGACGCTGCCCGCGAAGGTCGCCAAGCCTGTGCCCGTGATGATCGTCCTCACCTGGACGGGAAAATTCGCCGGCCCGCCCATCCCGGCGGGCAACGACCCCGACTGGCGCGAACAGCTTCTGAGCAAGGGCTGGGGCTACGCCGAATACGTGCCCACCAGCGTCCAAGCCGACAATATCGATGGCCTGACGCAAGGCATCATCGGCCTCGCCAACAAGGGCGGACCCCGCCGGCTCGACGATTGGGGCGCGCTGCGCGCCTGGGCCTGGGGCGTCAGCCGGGCCATCGACTATCTCGACACTGACGCCCGCGTCGATCCCAACCGCATCGGGGTGGAAGGCCATTCGCGCTATGGCAAGGCCGCGCTGGTTGCCGAGGCGTATGACCCGCGCATCGCCATCGGCTTCATCAGCTCGTCGGGCGCGGGCGGCGCCAAGCTGCTGCGGCGCAATTTCGGCGAGCAAATCGAGAATCTCGCGGGCGGCGAGCATTATTGGTTCGCGGGGAATTTCATCGCCTATGCGGGGCCGAAATCCGTGGACGATCTGCCGGTCGATGCCCACGAGCTGATTGCGCTGTGTGCGCCGCGGCCGGTGTTCGTCAGCGCGGGCACGCGCGAAGCGGGCGACGGCTGGGTCGATGCCCGCGGCATGTTCCTGGCCGAAGCGGCGGCCGGCCCCGTCTATCGCCTGCTCGGACAAAAGGATATGGGTGCGAGCGAATTTCCGCCGCAAGGCACTGCGCTGATCTCGGGCGAACTCGGCTTCCGCCAGCACCAATACGGCCACACGCCCCAACCCAACTGGGCGACGTTCCTCGCCTTCGCACAAGAACATCTGCACTAGGAGGAAATATTGACCGTTGCCGCCCGCCGCACCCGCCGTCACGGCTGACCCTCCATGTTGCGCAAGCTCTATGGACTTCGCTGGTGGATCATCGCTCTGGTGGCGCTGGGCGGTATCCTCAATTACCTGACGCGCAACACTTTGTCCGTGGCGGCGCCGACGATCCTCGTCGATCTCCATATTACGACGAAGGAGTACTCCTGGATCGTCGACGCCTTCCAGGCGACCATCATGCTGCAGCCGATCGCAGGCTATGTGCTTGACGTCATCGGGCTGAAATTCGGCGCCGCGCTCTTCTGTGTTGCATGGTCGCTGATCTGCATGGCGCACGGGCTGGCAACGAACTGGCAGGCCTTCGCCTGGCTGCGCGGTGCGCTTGGGCTTGCCGAAGGCTCCGTCATGCCCACCGGCATGAAGGCCACGGCCGAGTGGTTTCCGGCCAAGGAGCGCGGGCTCTCGGGCGGTATCTTCAACATCGGTGCGTCGCTGGGCGCGATGCTGGCGCCGCCGCTCGTGATCTGGGCGATTCATGTCTACGACTGGCAGATGGCGTTCGTCATCACCGGCGCCCTGGGTTTCGTTTGGGTCGCGCTGTGGCTTTTGTTCTACGACACGCCCGCCCGCCACCGCCTGCTGTCGCAGCAGGAGCACGACCACATCGTCTCGGGCCAGGAAAAGGCGCTAGAGGCCGTCGCCGCCCGTCCGCCCGTATGGGAAATCCTCAAGCGCCGCAATTTTTGGGGCATCGGGCTGCCGCGCTTCCTCGCCGATCCGACCTGGGGCACGCTTTCCTTCTGGGTTCCCCTCTATCTCAGCCAGGCGCGCCATTTCGATCTCAAGCACATCGCCATGTTCGCCTGGCTGCCGTTCCTGGCGGCCGACCTCGGCTGCCTGTTCGGGCCCACGATCGTGCTGTATCTGCAGCGCCGCGGCATCACGCTGATCACGGCCCGCAAATGCGCCTTCACCGTCGGAGCCTGCATGATGACGGGGGTCGCCTTCGCGGGCTTCGTCGCCAGTCCTTATGTGGCGATTGCGCTCATCAGCCTGGCGGGCTTCGCCCACCAGACCCTCTCGATCACCGTCATCACCATGTCGTCCGACCTGTTCAAGCGGAACGAGGTCGGCACCATCGCGGGCCTGCAAGGCATGTGCGGCAATTTCGGACTTCTGTTGTTCAACACCGTCATCGGGCTGCTTGTGGCGAGCATCGGTTACACACCATTTTTCGTCGCCATGGCGGTTTTGGACTTGATCGGAGCGGCCGTATTGTGGTCGCTCGTTCGCGCACCGGAATAAAGCAATGCTCACCAATCCCATCCTCAAGGGCTTCAATCCCGATCCTTCCATCGTGCGGGTCGGCGACGACTACTACATCGCCACCTCCACCTTCGAGTGGTATCCGGGCGTTCAGATTCACCACTCGCGCGACCTCAAGCATTGGCGCCTCGTCGCCCGGCCGCTCCGCCGTGCCGCCCAACTCGACCTGCGCGGCGAACCGGATTCATGCGGCGTATGGGCGCCCTGCCTCAGCTATGCCGATGGGCTGTTCTGGCTCGTCTATACCGACGTCAAGCGCTACGGCCGCACAAGTGTCGGCGGCGCCTCGGGCGCGTCGCTGCGCGACTTCCACAATTATCTCGTCACCTCGCCCGCCATCGACGGCGACTGGTCCGATCCCATCGCCCTCAATTCCAGCGGCTTCGATCCTTCGCTGTTCCACAACGACGACGGGCGCAAATATCTCGTCAACATGCTGTGGGACTGGCGGCCGGGGAACAACCGCTTCGCCGGCATCGTGCTGCAGGAATATTCCCACGCCGCGCGCGCCCTGATCGACGAACCCAGGCTGATTTTCCGCGGCACGGCGCTCGGCCTCACCGAAGGCCCGCATCTCTACAGGCGCGGCGGCTATTACTATCTCCTCACCGCCGAAGGCGGCACGGGATGGAATCACACCGTCACCCTGGCGCGCTCGCGTGCGCTCGAAGGCCCTTACGAACTACATCCCGACGGACCTGTGTTGAGCGCCCGCGGCCGGCCGGACGCGCCGCTGCAGCGCACGGGCCATGCCGATCTCGTGGACACGCAAACCGGCGAGACCTACATGGTCTATCTTTGCGGCCGTCCGCTGAAGAACCGCGGCCGTTGCGTGCTGGGCCGCGAGACGGCGATCGAGAAGATGGCGTGGGGCGTCGACGGCTGGTTGCGCACGCTGAACGGCGAAGGCGCGCCCTCGCTGGAAACGCCCGGCCTGGCCCTGCCCGATCATCCCTTTGCCACGCCGCCCGCGCGGGACGAATTCGACGATCCGGCGCTGCCCGTTGCGTTTCAGTGGCTGCGCACGCCGCATCCGCAAGAGATCTTCAGTCTCAGCGAGCGGCCCGGCTATCTGCGCCTTTACGGGCGCGAGAGCATCGGCAGCCTGTTCACGCAATCTCTGGTGGCGCGGCGCCAAGAGGCGCATTGCTTCGGCGCCGAAACGCTGATGGAGTTCGAGCCCGGGAGCTTCCAGCAGATGGCCGGACTGACCTGCTATTACAACGGCGGCAAATTCCATTACCTCTTCGTCTCGTGGGACGAAAAATTGGGCAAGCATTTGCGGGTGATGAGCGGGCTGCCGGACCAGCCGCAGGTCGATGCCTTCACGCCGCCGATCTCGATCCCGCCGGGCCGCGGCATTCGCCTGCGCGCGGAAGTGGATTACGAGCGGCTGTTGTTCGCCTGGCGGCTTGAGGACGAGAGCACCTGGCATTGGCTGCCGCAGCAGTTCGATGCCAGCATCCTGTCGGACGAAGCCGCGCCGCCCGGCACGCCGAATTTCACCGGCGCCTTCGTCGGCATGGCGTGCCACGACACCTCCGGCTCGGGCCGGCCTGCGGACTTCGACTATTTCGAATACCGCGAGCGCGATTACCGCGCCGGGTTCTGAGCCGCCGCGATCACGGCATCGAACGCGGGTTTGGGCTGACAGGCGCGGTCGAACAGGAGCGGATAGGCGGTGCGGCCCGCCACCGGCCAGTTGTTGCGCCAGGATTCGTAATCGGTGACACCCCACAGCGTCACGCGGTCGATGACGTCCTTGCGCGAGCGGAATTCGGCAAACAACTCGCCGTAGCGCTGCGTCAGGCTTTGCTGCACGGCGTCCGGCAGGCCGTTGCCGTAAGGATTGAGCGCCGGATCGCTTTGGACGTTGAGAGTCACTTCGGCGGTCTCTTCTTTGGTGGCGGGCGGCAAGACGTCGATGTCGAGTTCGGTGATGGCGATCTTCACGCCGAGAGCGGCGAAGGCCGAGATGGTCTCGTCCAGTTGCGGAATGGTGGGCCAGTCGAGGCTGTAATGTCCCTGCAGACCCACGGTGGTGACGGGCACGCCCGCAGCCTTCAGTTTCTTGATGAGGGCCACGGCGCCGGCGCGCTTGGCCGGGTTTTCGAGGCTGTAGTCGTTGTAGTTGAGTTCGGCGTCCGGATCGGCCTCGTGCGCGTACTCGAACGCCTTGGCCACGTAATCCTCGCCGATGATCGTGTACCACAGCGATGGACGCATGCTGCCGTCTTCGCCGACCGCCTCGTTGACGACATCCCAGGCTTTGATGCGGCCTTTGTAGCGGCCGACGATGGTGCGGATGTGGTCGCGCAGCCGCGCCAGCAACCGTTCGCGGTCGAGCAGCTTGCCGTTCTCGTCGCGGAACACCCAGGCCGGCGTCTGATTGTGCCACAAGAGACAGTGGCCGACGATGAACATGTGGTTTTTCTCGCCGAAGGCCACATAGGCGTCGGCCGTGGTGAAGTCGTACTTGTCCGGCTGCGGGTGGATGTTCTCCCACTTGAGGGCGTTTTCGGGCGAGATCGCGTTGAACTGCGCCTTGACGATGGCGTCGCTGCGCGCGCGGTCGGCGATCTGGGCGGAATTGAGGGCGGCGCCGACCACGAAGTCGCCCCGGTAGGCGTCCTTGAGGGACGGGGCGGCGACGGCCGCAGCGGTGAAGCCCGCCGCGGCCGCGATCATCAATACGGTGCCTCGCACGTCGGTCTCCGCCTTACGACGCCGTGAACTTCTTGCGCCGCTCCTGCAGTTCGGTCGCGATCTGATTGGTGCGGTCGCGGTCGAGCGGATAAAAGAGCAGACACGCGGCCACGGCGAGGAAGGTGAGGCCCGCATAAATGCTTCCGGTGAGCAAGATGCCCGATTGTGCCTGTGCAGTCTGCACCGCAGCCGTGGCATCCATACCGTAAGCGCCGAGCAGCCAGCCGCAGGCGGCGCCACCAAGCGCCAATCCCGCCCAGAGGGCAAACACGACGGCGGAGGTGACGGTGCCGGAGGCGCGGCGGCCGGTCTTGTATTCGCCGTAGTCGGCGACGTCGCCCATCATCGCCCACAGAATCGGGCCCGAAAGACCGAAGCAGAACTGGCGGAGACCTTCGACGCCGAAGATCACGATCGTGGCATGCGGCGGGATAACGTACAACGCCATGGCGAGAACGCCCGTCAGCGCCATGCTGGCGATGAACAGCTTGACCTTACCCACCCGCATCGAAACGAAAGTGGAGCAAGCCACGCCGAGCAACACGCCGGCCAGACTTACGCCCTGGAACCAGGGGAAGAGGCTCACGTCGCCGACCACATAGCGGAAATAGGCCGGCACATCGTTGCCGCGAACCAGGAGCGCGGTGAAGTAGAACAGCGTCGCCAGGAACAGCGTCACGAACGCCTTGTTGGAGAACAGGTCCGCGAGGTCTTGGCCGATATCGGTCTTCTGCTGCGGATCGGGTTGGATGCGCTCCTTGGTAGTGAAGAACGTAATAAAGAAGAAGACCGCTGCAACGATGGACAGAAGGCCCATCGTCAACTGATAGCCGCGGGCATCGTTGCCTTGACCGAAGACGCCGACCAGCGGGATCACGAACATGCCGATGATAAAGCCGGCAAGGTTGGCGGCGATCTGGCGATAAGACGAAATCGACGTGCGCTCGTCGGGATCGTCGGTCATCACGGCGGTCATCGAGGCGTACGGAACGTTGTTGACGATGTAGATGACACGCAGAGCCGTGTAGGTAACCCAGGCATAAATCAGTTTGCCGGCAAGGCTGAGGTCGGGCGTGGTGAAGGTGAGAACGGCGACGACGCCGAAGGGCACGGCGGTCCACAGGATCCAGGGCCGGAACTTGCCCCATCTGGTGTTCGTGCGGTCGGCAATCACGCCCATCACGGGATTTAGCAAGGCCACGGAAAGGCCGACGATGCCCAGCATGGTGCCGGCTTGCGACGGGGTGAGGCCGAAGGTGTGGGTGTAGAAGTCCAGCTGCAGGACGATCATGAACTGGAAGACGAAATTGGCGGCCATGTCGCCGAGCGCGTAGCCGACTTTCTCTGTGACTGGGAGTTTCTGGTTCATCGTTTCCTCTGTCCCTGCCGGCTTTGCCGCCGTGCACTTCGGTTTTTTGGTTTACGGCTCCGCGGGGAGCCCCGCCCACGCGTCTTTCGGAGTTTGTGAGTGGCACGATGGCATAAGCGATGCGACGCAGACGCGCGATTTAGCCCCCGGAAGCTGCGCGTTGTGCCAATCTACTGGTAGCGTTAACAAATTGCAATTCGGAAGTCGTTTGGAATCAGGGCTCTATGGTAAAATGAAACCATCTCGCAGGAGCCCAAAGTGGACTCGCTGCACCTCGAAGGAACGCGCCGCCGGTGTGACAATCGGCTTGACGATCCGCCGCGTCGGCGCTTCTCGTACCAGCCGCTTAATGATACCGGTAACATAATGCGAATCGCACACGCCTCTGGGAGAGCCTCATGCTGAAGATCGAATCCGCGCGCGTCATCGTCTCGAGCCCGGGTCGGAATTTCGTCACCCTGAAGATCGAGACCAAGGACGGGCCTTATGGCGTCGGCGATGCCACGCTCAACGGGCGCGAGCTGGCGGTGGCGAGCTATCTTCAGGATCATCTTGTCCCCTGTCTGATCGGGCGCGACGCCCATCGCATCGAGGATATCTGGCAGTTCTTCTATCGCGGCGCGTATTGGCGGCGTGGGCCGGTGACCATGAGCGCGATCGCCGCCGTCGACATGGCGCTGTGGGACATCAAAGCCAAGGTCGCGGGCCTGCCGCTCTATCAGCTCCTCGGCGGCGCCAGTCGCGACGGCGTGCTGGTCTATTGCCACGCCAACGGCCACACCGTCGAAGAGACGATCGAAGATGCCTTGAAGCACAAAGAGATGGGTTACAAGGCGATCCGCCTGCAATCGGGCGTGCCGGGCCTGGCCTCGACGTATGGCGTGGCGCACGGCAAGGAAGCCTATGAGCCCGCCGACGCCGATATTCCCACCGAAAACCTGTGGTCGACCGAGAAGTATATGCGCGCGGTGCCCAAGCTGTTCGAGGAAGGCCGCAAGGCGCTCGGCGAGGACATCCACCTTCTCCACGACGTGCATCATCGCCTGACGCCGATCGAGGCCGCGCGCCTCGGCAAGGACCTGGAACCCTATCGCCTGTTCTGGCTGGAGGATGCGGTCGACGACGACAACCAGGAAAACTTCCGCCTGATCCGCCGGCACACCACGACGCCGCTGGCGATCGGCGAGATTTTCAATTCGGTTTGGGATTGCAAGACCCTGATCCAGGAGCAGCTCATCGATTATCTTCGCGCCACCGTCGTCCATGCCGGCGGCATCACGCATCTGCGCCAAATCGCGCACTTCGCCGATCTCTATAATGTGAAGACCGGCTTCCACGGCGCCACCGACCTGTCTCCGATCACCATGGCCTCGGCGCTCCACTTCGACCTGGCGATCCACAATTTCGGCATCCAGGAACACATGCCCCACTCGGCGCTGATGGAGAGCATCTTCAAGGTTCCCTATAAATTCGAAGATGGCTACATGCATCCCGGCGAAGTGCCCGGCCACGGCGCCGACATCGACGAGAAGGAAGCCGCCAAATATCCCTACAAGCGCGCCTACCTGCCGGTGAACCGGCTGGAACAAGGCGGCGCCATGACCAACTGGTGATGCGAAGCGTTCGCGCAGGCGAATCGAAAAACGCTGTGCCATCAATGACAAGCGCGTTTCGCCGCACCTCTTGAACCGGCACGGTCGAATCCCCATTTCGACTATATCGGAATACTTGCAGATCAGGCCGCGGCTCACGTCGCGGCCTTTCTGTTTGTGCCCGTTTTTTGAAAAACCTCGAACCGGTCGTCGCCCGGAGTCTATCCGAAACCGACCTCAAAATTCCGCATTTCGGAAAATCCCACCCTCTCCTTTTTGGCAAGAGAGCCACGGTGAGGGGGGCGGTCAAACGGTGTGCGCCTGCTCCGAATCTTCCGGCTTCTTGTTGTAGGTATGAGCGATGAGCAGGTAGATGGTGGGGACGACGAACAGCGTGAAGCAGGTGCCGATCGCAACGCCCGTGGAGATGACAAGGCCGAGATTGAACCGCGCCGAAGCGCCCGCCCCCGACGCCAGAACCAGCGGCATGACGCCGAGCACCATGGCGGCCGTCGTCATCAGGATGGGCCGCAGCCGAATGGCGGCCGCTTCCTCGATCGCATCGCGTTTGGAATAGCCTTGGATCTGCAGGTCGTTGGCGAAGCGGACGATCAGGATGCCGTGCTTGGAGATGAGGCCGATCAGGGTGACGAGGCCCACCTCCGTATAGATGTTGAGGCTCGATCCGCCGACGCCGAGCGCGATGAAGATCAAGGCGCCGCAAATCGACATCGGCACGCTGATCAGGATGGTGAGCGGATCGCGGAAGCTCTCGAACAGCGCGGCGAGCGTGAGAAAGATGATGATCAGCGCGAAGAAGAAGGTGATGAGCAGGGCGCTGGATTCCTGAACGTACTGGCGCGTCGGACCGGCGTAGTCGATGCGGTAGCCTTGCGGCATCACCTTGTCGGCGATGCCCTGCAGCGTCTTGATCGCATCGCCGGTGGTCATGCCCGGGCCGGGGATGACCGTGAGCGTCGCCGCGTTGAGCTGCTGGAAATGGTTCAGCGACTCGGGCGTCACCGTGTCTTTCAGTGTCGCGACGGTCGAGAGCGGAATGTTCACGCCGGCGGAGGTACGGATGTAGTAGCTGCGCAATTGCTCGCTGTTGAGCCGGAAGACCTGCTGGACCTGCGGGATCACCTGATAGGCGCGGCCGGAAAGGTCGAAGTAGTTCACATAGCCGCCGCCCAGCATGGCGGTCAGCGAATTGCCGACGTCGCTCATGGTGAGGCCCATGCCGGCCACCTTGTCGCGATCGATCACCACTTCGGTCTGCGGGTTGTCGAACTTCAGGTCGGAGTCGATGTAGAAGAAGCTCCCGCTCTTGTCCGCCGCGTCCATGATGTTCTGCATCACGGTGTTGAGCTGTTCGAACGGCTGCGTGGTCTCGACCACGAACTGGACGCCCAGCCCGCGCGGTCCGGGCAGCGAAGGAAGCTGGAAGGCGGCGGCGCGCACGCCTGCGAGCTTGGAGAGCTCCGACTGCAGCGTCTTTTTCGTCTTGTCGCGCGATTGCTGGAGTTCGTCGGCCGACTTGCTGCGTTCGTTCCAAGGCTTCAGCACGATGCCGAGGAAATTCGTGCCGGGCGCGGAAATCTGGAAGGTGTGGTCCGTTTCCGGAAACGACTTGGCAATCTTGTAGGCCGCGCTCTGCCACACCAGCGACTGCTCCAGCGTGGCGGTCGGCGACGGTGTAATCATGGCGAGCATGAAGCCCTGATCCTCGGACGGCGCCAGTTCGGATTTCGACCACGTGAACAAGAGGTAGATCGAGCACAAGACGATCACGGCGAACACCACGACGACGGGAATCTCGTTCAGCACGCTGTGCAGCGTGCGTTGGTAAGCCGAATGCAGCTGGTCGAACTTGCCGTCGATATAGGTGACGATCCGCCGTTCGAGCGGGGAGCGGGTCTGCTCGTGCGAGTGCAAGAGGCGGCTCGCCAACATCGGCGAAAGCGTCAACGCCACGATGGCGGAGATGATGACGGCGCCGACCAAGGTGAAGGCAAACTCGACGAACAAGGAACCCGTCAGGCCGCCGACGAATCCGATCGGCACATAGACCGCCACGAGCACCAGCGTCATGGCGATGATCGGGCTGCCCAGTTCGCGCGCGCCGAGCAGGGCGGCGTCCATCGGCGTTCGCCCTTCCTCCAGGTGCCGGCTGACGTTCTCGACCACGATGATGGCATCGTCCACCACCAGGCCGATCGCGAGCACGAATGCGAGCAGCGTGAGCAGGTTCAACGTGAAGCCGAACACCATCATGAAGATGGCCGCACCGATCAGCGACAGGGGGATGGTCAGAATCGGGATCACCACCGCCCGCGGCGAACCCAGGAAGATGAAGATGACGAAGACGACGATGACGATCGCCTCGCCCAGCGTCCATTCCACCTCGTTGATGGCGCCCGAGATGAATTTGGTCGAATCGTAGGCCACGAAGGAGGTGAGCCCTTGCGGCAGCTGGGCGTCGATCGAAGGCATGATGCTCCGCACGCCCTTGATGACGTCGAGCACGTTGGCGGTTGGCGTGACGCTGATGGCGATGACGACGCCCGGGTTGCCGTCGAATCTGGCCTGGGAATCGTAGTCCGTGGCACCCAGCGTGATGTCGGCGACGTCCGACAGCCTGATATAGGCGCCGTTCTGGGACTTGATCACCAAGTTCTTGAACTCGTCGACCGAGTGCAGGTTGGTCGAGGCGGTGAGGTTGACCTGCACCCACTGACCGCGCGTCCGCCCGACCGCCGAAAGATAGTTGTTGGTGCCGAGCACGTTATAGACGTCGGCCGCCGTCACGTCGTAGGCGGCGAGCTTCTGCGGGTCGAGCCAAACGCGGATAGCGAACAGCTTGCCGCCGAGGACCTGCGCCTGCTGCACACCCTCCACCGCCTGCAGTTGCGGCTGTACCACGCGGATCAGGTAGTCCGTGATCTTGTTGGTCGGCAGGACGGAACTGTTGAACGTGATGTACATCGCGTTGACCGATGTACCGACGGAAATGCTGATGACAGACTGCTGCGCCTGCGGCGGCATCTGGTTACTGACCGAGTTCACCTGCGTGATGATCTGGGACAGAGCCTTGTTGGCGTCGTAGTTGAGCCGCAGGTTGACGGTGATGGTGGAAATGCCCTGCGTGCTCGAAGACGTCATGTAGTCGATGCCGTCGGCCTGCGCGACGGCGTTTTCGAGCGGCGTTGTAATGAAGCCCGCAACCGTCTCGGGGCTGGCGCCGTAATAGGCGGTCGTGATCGTCACGACGGCGTTCTGCGTCACCGGGTATTGGCGAATCGGCAGCGCCATCAGCGCGCGGATGCCGATCACCAGAATGACAAGGCTGACCACGACCGAGAGCACCGGCCGTTTGATGAAGATGTCGGTGAAGTTCGACACGGATTCGGCCTATTGCTGCACTGGCGTCGGCGCGGGATTGTTCGAGAGGCGGATGGAGTTGTTCACGTTCACCTGCGCCCCGTTCTTCAATTTCATCTGTCCGGAGCTCACCACCACGTCGCTGGCCGCCAATCCGCTGGCAACGGCGACCTGATCGCCGCGGGTCTCGCCCAAGACGATGAAGCGCTGTTCGACGTAAAGCTGGTCCTCGCCCTTCTTGGACTTGCGCGGCACCACCACGAAAACGGTGTCGCCGTAGGGATTATAGGTGATCGCGGTCTGCGGCAGCGTGAGCCGGGCCGTCGGCGCCCCGACGTCGGCCATCACGGAGGCGAACATGCCCGGGATCAGAGTCTTGCCGGGATTTTGGATCAGTGCGCGGACACGCACGTTGCGTGTCGCGGGATCCACCTTCGGGTCGAGCGCAACGATCTCGCCGCGGAATCTGCGCCCGGATAGCGCGTCGGTGCTGAGCGTAACCTTGCCGCCCGGCTTCAGAAGCGCAAGCTGCTGCTGCGGCACGCTGAAGTCGACAAAGATGGGATCGAGCTGCTGCAGCGTAACCACGGACTGGCCCGCAACCAGGTATTGTCCGACGTCGACCATGCGGATGCCGACGCGTCCGTCGAACGGCGCGCGGATCGCCTTTTTGGCGACGGTCGCGGCCTGGGCATCGGCCTGGGCGCGGGCGTTCTTCATATTGGCCAGGGCCGTGTCAAAAGCCTGCGGGCTGATCGCGTTGGTCTTTATCAGCGCGGCGTTGCGCACGTAGGTCTGCCGCATTACTTCGGCGCTGGCCTGCAGCGCGGCGAGTTGGGCGCGGTCGGCGTCGTCGCGAAGCTGGACCAGGAGCTGCCCCTTCTTGACGTCATCGCCGGGCTTGAACGTAACGCGGTCGACGATACCCGCCAGTTCGGAGGACAGATCGGCGCCTTCGACCGCGTGCAGCGTGCCCACCGCGTTGATTTGGGTCTGCCACATCAGCCGTTGCGGGTGCACGGTGGAGATCGTCTGCACCTGGATGAAGGCGCTCTTGTCCAGAAAGACGTTCATGAACAGCCAGGGAATGGCCTTGATCCACACGAAAAGCAGCAGCAGGACGATGCCCACAATCAGGAGCATCAGTTTCATGCGACGGGTGAAATAGCGCCGGCCGACGGCAAGCGGGCCCGCCCCTATCGCTGACCCGGCGCGCGCCAGCCAAGTTTCGTCGCGTCCTGATGCCATATTCAATCCCGCAAGATGAAAGCCGGGACCCGCAGGACCCGAAATCCGACCCTACATCCCCCACATGGCGTATGTAGTCAACAAAAGTTGACCTGCAAGTAGGGCAGACCCGCTCACCTGCTCACGGCCTTGCGATAGGCCTGAAGTGCATCGGGAAATGGCGACAAAGCGCGGTCGAGAACGCCCTGGAGCACCGAAATCGCCAGGCCGTAATTCGTCATCGCCACGTCTTCGTGAGCGGCCTGACCGAGCCGGGACAGCATTTCCTGACGGGTCATGACGCAGCCCCCGCAATGGATAACAAGCCTGTAACGTCCCAAATCGGGCGGAAAATCGTGGCCGGCGCAGGTGGCGATGTCCAATTCGCAGCCTGCGAATTGGCGCAGCCAGCGCGGAATCTTGACGCGGCCGATATCGTCTTCAAGTGGATGGTGCGAGCAGCCTTCGGCGATCAGCACCCGGTCTCCCGGCTTCAGACGGTTAAGAACGCCCGCGCCGCGGGCAAGCGTCGTGAGTTCGCCCTTGAACCGGGCGAACAGGATCGAAAACGTCGTGAGCGGCACCTGCGGGGGGGTGTCTGCCACCACGCGCGCGACCACTTGTGAATCGCAGACGACGAGATCGGGCGGGCGATTCAGTCGGCCGAGGACGGCGGCATATTCGCGGTCCTTGACGACCAGGGCGCTGGCATCGTTGTCCAGCAGGTCGCGCAAGGATTGGACTTGCGGCACGATCAAACGGCCCTGCGGCGCACCGAGATCGATCGGCACCACCAGAACGGCCAGGCCGCCCGGCGGCATTAGATCGCCGATCAGGCTTGGCGGTGCGGTGAAAAGACGCGGAAGCAGGCCGCGAATGGCGTCTTTGAAGACCTGCCGGAAGTCCTCCGGCGCGCCGGTGGCGCTGCCCTGGATCCAGGTGAGGCGCTTGACGTCGAGCAGCGACAGGAAATCGGCCGACGGTTCCCCAAGATCGGTCTTGTTGACAACCACCAGAACCGGAATGGAAGCGGCGTGGGCCTCGTTGATGAGTCCGTCTTCGTGGGCGCTCCAGTCGTTTGCCGTCACCACGACGGCGAGGATGTCGGCGCGGCGCAGCGCCTTGCGCGTCTTCTCGATGCGGGCGACCGACAGCGCGGAGGTGTCGTCGAGGCCGGCGGTGTCGATCAGCGTCACCGGCCCGAGCGGCAGAAGCTCCATCGTCTTTTCCACCACGTCGGTGGTGGTGCCCGGGATCGACGAGGTGATGGCGACATCCTGCCCGGCTAGCGCGTTCAGGAAACTGGATTTGCCGACATTGACGCGCCCCGCGATGCCGATGTGCAGGCGGCTGGCTTTCGGAGCAGCGGGCGGTTGCGACATTCTACTGCTCCGTATGGCCGAGCTTGATGAGGTTCGGCGCCGAAAGCACTTCGTTCACCATCGCCTCGCCCAGCTTGTCCCCGAGAAAGGCGCGCAAGGTCAAGCCTGAGTTCTGCTCACGAGCCTGTGCGAATTCCTTCACCAGTGCTTCGGCGCGCTCGTATCCGATCTTGGGCAGGAAGGCGGTGACGAGCGTCGGGCTGTCGGCGAGATAGTCGCCGCAGCGCGCCGCATCGGCCATGATGGCTGCGACATGATCGGTCAGCTTGTGCGCGCAGGCTTGGAGCATCGCGATGGTATCGAGCAGCGCCCAGGCGATCAGCGGCATGAATTCGTTGATCTGGAGCGTTCCGCGTGCGGCGCATTCGCCGACGATGGCGTCGTTGGCCCGCGCGGCCATGGCAACCTGCATCACCGCCTCGGTCATCACCGGATTGATCTTGCCCGGCATGACGGAGGAACCGGCCTGCAGCGGCGGCAACGCAATCTCGCCCAGGAAGTGCAACAGGCGCAGGTCGCCCGCAATCTTGGCGAAATTGGCGGCGGAGGCTTTCAGAATGCCCGATACCTCGACAAACGCGTCCGCGTTGGCGGTGGCGTCGATGACGTTCTCGTTGCGCGACAGCCCCATTCCGGTGAGCGAGCGCAACACCTCGATGACGCGGAAGATGTAGGTGCGAGGCGCGGTGAGGCCGGTTCCGATCGCGGTGCCGCCGAGATTGACGAGCCTGAGCCGCTCCTCACACTTGAACGTGCGCCAGCGGTCGCGCGCGACGGCCTCGGCGAAGGCGGAGAATTCCTGCCCGAGCGTCATCGGCACGGCGGCCTGCATTTCCGTGCGGCCCATTTTCACGATGGCCTGGAATTCGCCTTCCTTCTGCTGGAAGGCGCCTTGCAGCTTCGCCACGGCGTCGCTCAAGCCCCGCGCGCCGGCGATCGCCGCGATCCGCAACGCCGTCGGGTACACGTCGTTGGTCGACTGATGCAGATTGACGTGATGGAGCGGGTGAACGACGTCGTAATCGCCAGGCGCCTTGCCGAGGTGCTTGAGCGCCAGATTGGCGATCACTTCGTTGACGTTCATGTTGGTCGAGGTGCCGGCACCGCCCTGCAATGCATCCAGCGGGAACTGGCGTTCGATCTCGGACCCGCCCTCGCAGATCAATCCGCACGCAGCGACGATGGCGTCGGCCACATCGCGTTTCAAATAACCGAGTTCTGCGTTGGTCGCGGCCGCGGCCTGCTTCACCACGGCGATGGAGCCGATCAACACCTGCGGCACGCGCCGGCCGGTGTCGGGAAAGTTGTTCAGCGCCCGCTGGGTGTGGATGCCCCACAGCGCATCGCCGGCAATCGCCAGCGTGCCCAATGCGTCGTGTTCCTGACGGGTGCTAGTCTTTTTCATTCCCGCGCTCGCGGCGTTTCCTGGCATGAAGGGAATCGCCCCAGGCATGGTAACCGATTCTGCGGCCGGCAAATTCGATCCGCATGTTGAGACAGGACTGGCACTCCTTGGCGTTCTCATCCAGACAGGGTTTTCCCGGATAGAGCTGGTAATCCTCGCGGACTTCCTGGGGCGACATCTGGGGCATGATGACATTGGCCCCGAATTTCAGGCCTTTTTCCCGGCCCACCGGGTCCAGCGCCTGCAGCGCCGTGGTGGAGGCGATGTTGACGTCGCGCAATTTGAGCCGCGTGGCTGCAATCATCAGCAGCGCCAGCCGGATGCGGTCGGACACCTGCGGACACGGAGCGTCGCCCAGCGGCGTTTCGGGGTGCGGGATGAATGGTCCCATGCCGATCATGTCGATGTCGTGGTGCGCAAAGAACAGGATGTCGTCCGCCAGGTTCTCGAGCGTCTGGCCCGGCAGGCCGATCATTACGCCGGTGCCCACCTGATAGCCGATGTCGCGCAGCATGCCGAGGCACTCCACGCGTGAGGCGAAAGACTGGTCGGACGGATGGATGCGCGCGAACAGTTCGGGATTGGTGGTCTCGATACGCAACAGATAGCGATGCGCGCCGGCCCGGTAGAGCCGCTGGTAGGTTTCATACGACTGCTGGCCGATGCACAAGGTGATGCCGAGGCCGTCGGGTTGCTTGTCGGTACGGGTTTCCGTCTTGATGCGTTCGACCACGCCGGCAATGAGATCGATGAACTTCTCGTCGGCGCGCTCGCCAGACTGGATGACCATCGAGCCGTAGCCGTAGTCGGCGCACTGGCGCGCGCAAGTCATGATCTCGTCGGCCGTGAGCGTGTAGCGATTGACGTTGCGGTTGGATTTGCGGATGCCGCAATAAAAGCAGTCGCAGGCACAGGCGTTGGACGCCTCCACCAACCCGCGCAGATAAACGCCGTCGCCGCAATTTTCGAGCAGAACGCGCTCCGCCTCGGCACGGATCGCTTCCACGTCCGCCGGCTCTCTTGCCCCCAGTATCTTCACCAAGTCCTCGCGGCTCAAACTTCCCCGCGCCGCGAGTTCGGTAAATTCCAAAGAAATGGTCTTAGACCCTTTCTTTGTAATGGGTGTGCAGGAGTTCATGGCTCTTGTGGCTGCAGGGCCCTTCCTTGAAGAATTCGCGGTAGATGCGGAGCACGTCTTCGTTTTCGTGGCTCTTGCGGATGACGTCGTGCTCGTCTTCGTTGTAGATGGCCTTGGCGCGCGCCGCACGGATTTCCTTGTCCGTCGGGATCGGTTGGCCGCCGCCGCCCAAGCAACCGCCCGGGCAGGCCATGAATTCGATGAAATGACAGGTGGACATCGGTCCGCCTTCCTTAATGTCCTGCATCACGCGGATGGCGTTGGCCGTGCCGTGGGCAAGGCCTACTTTCACAGTCACGCCGCGCAGCCATTCGAAATCGGGCACCAAGTGCGAAAGGATCGCCGGTACCGGGCCGACCTTCGGGATGGTGATTTCCGCGACGCGGACGCCTTCGAACCCGCGCACGGGCTTGATATCCGCTTTATCGAACAGGGTCTCGACCTTTTCGCCGGTAACCAATTCGATCACGGTCCGCAAAGCGGCTTCCATCACGCCGCCGGTGGCGCCGAAGATCACGCCCGATCCGCTCGAGACGCCGAACGGATTGTCGAACAACGATTCCTCGAGTTTGGGCAAATCCAGGCCGGCCTGCTTGATCATTCTGGCCACTTCGCGCGTCGTCAGCGCGTAGTCGACGTCGCGATAGCCGCTGGCGTCCATTTCAGGGCGCCCCGCTTCGAACTTCTTGGCCGTGCAGGGCATCAGCGAGACGCTGACGATCTTCGACGGGTCCCAGCCGTTCTTCTCCGCAAAATACGTCTTGACGACGGCGCCCATCATCTGCTGCGGGCTCTTGGCGGACGAAAGATTAGGCAGGTAGTCTGGATAGAAGGTCTCGATAAACTTGATCCAGCCCGGCGAGCAGCTCGTGAACTGGGGCAGCGCCGCACTGTTGTCCTTGAGCACCAGAGCCTTGTAAAGGCGCGAGATCAGCTCGGCGCCCTCCTCGAGGATCGTGAGATCCGCCGAGAAGGTGGTGTCGAACACCTTGTCGAAGCCGCAGCGCTTCAACGCCGTGTTCAATTGAAGCGTCATCGCGGTTCCCGGCTCGCAGCCGAATGCCTCGCCGATCGCGGCCCGCGGGGCCGGCGCCGTCTGGATCACGACGAACTTGTCGGGATCCTCGATGGCGCGCCAGACGTCATGCGAATCGTCGCGTTCGCTCAATGCGCCGGTCGGGCAGCGGTTGATGCACTGGCCGCAGTTGATGCACCAGGCATCCTTCATCTCGCGGCCCATGAAGGTGGAGATGCGGCTGTGGTCGCCGCGGCCCTCGGTGGTGAGCGCGTACACACCCTGATACAGCGCGCACATGCGCACGCAGCGCCGGCACAGGATGCACTTGTTCATGTCGCGCTGGATGATGTTCGCCGGGTCGGCCATTTCGAACAGGGGCTGCGTCGGACGGCCGAAACGATGCGAAGTGACGCCGTAATCGGCGCACAGCTTCTGCAGTTCGCAGGTGCCGTTGCGCGCGCAGGCGAAACAGTCGCCGTAGTGTTCCGACATCATCAGTTCGAGGATGTCGTGGCGCGCATGGCGGATGTTGGCGGACGTCGTGTGCACGGTCATCGGATTGTGGATCGGAAGCGCGCAGGAGGCGTGCAGCTTGCCCAATCCCTCGACCTCGACCAGACAGATGCGGCAGCTCGATGGCGTCGCGAGCATACCGCTTTCGGCGTGCTTGCGCGGATCGCTGGTGTCCTCGTGGACCTTGGAGGTGGTCTGCGAATAGAGCGCTTCGCTGCACAGATCGTCGTGGTGGCAGAGCGTGGGGATGTGGATTCCCACTTTGCGCGCCGCCTCCAGCACCGTGGTTCCGGGGCTGACCTTCACTTCTTTTCCGTCGATCGTGACGGTGATCATTTCCGACGTCATCAAAAAAGCCCCTTCCTGTTTAGGTGCGGAAGCTAATGTGTCCGCTTATGCGTGGCGCTCCGGAAGTTCCTCTGCGAAGTTGTTCAGAATGGACAGGAACGCTCTCGAGCTCATCTGACCCAGACCGCACTTCGAGGCGACCTGCATGGTCGTCGCCAGCTGCCGCAGGTTCTGTTCCGTGTCCTCGTCCAATCCGTCCCGGCGCATACGCTGGATGGCTTCGAGCATGCGCACGTTGCCGACCCGGCAGGGGATGCACTGGCCGCAGGACTCGTCGGAGAAGAAGTGCTGGAAGTTCTCGGCGACGGCGAACATGTCCTGGCCGGGGCCGAAAACGATGATCGATCCGCCCGTGGCCAAGTCGCCCGGCGTCAGCGTGCGGTCGAATTGAGCCGGCGGGACGCAGATTCCGCTGGCACCGCCCACCTGGACGGCCTTGGCGTTCTCCGCTCCGACGTCGTTCAGGATCTGTCGCAGGCTGGTGCCGAACGGATATTCGTAGACGCCGGGACGCTTGCAGTCGCCGGAGACGCTGAACAGCCAGGCGCCTGGCGCCTTGCGCGTGCCCATCGCGGCAAACCACGACGGTCCCTTGACCAGGATGCACGGCACCCAAGCCAGCGTCTCGACGTTGTTCACGACGGTCGGCTTGCCCAGATAACCGGCCTGCACCGGGAACGGAATGCGATTGCGGGCGTCGCCGCGCCGGCCTTCCAGCGATTCGAGCAGCGCCGTTTCTTCGCCGCAGATATACGCGCCGGAGCCCATGCGGATGGAGATATCGAAGTTGAAGTCCTTGTTGCCCAGGATGCCGTTACCCAGAACCTTCGCAGCGCGGCAATTCTCCAGCACCTTCTCCAGATGCTCGCGCAGCCAGCCGTATTCCGCGCGAAGATAGAGGATGCCGAACTCCGCGCCGACCGCGCGCCCGGCGATCGCCATGCCGGCGAACACCATCTCGGGGAAATCGATCAGGATCACGCGGTCCTTGAAGGTGCCCGGCTCGCCTTCGTCGGCGTTGCCGACGATATACTTCGGTGTGCCTTCCTGCCCGCGCGCGAATTCCCATTTCTTCCCGCTCGGAAACCCGGCGCCGCCGCGCCCGCGCAAGCCCGATGCGCCGATGATCGCGACGACATCCTCAGGGGCCATGTCAGCCGCAATCTTCATGCCGTCCTTCGCGGACACGTCCGAGAAGGAGAGCTTGTTGCCGACGAACCCGCGTACCGCCTTCACGTCCATTTTGTCCTCGCAAACTTTTGTTAGGCCAACTTGCCCCGTTCAGCCGCCTTGTGGCGATAGCCGTTGATGATCGTCCGCATCGACCCTTCGGTCAGCCGGACATGCACGTCTTCGTTCACCAGCATGGCCGGACCCTGGTCGCACATGCCGTTGCAGTTCGTGCGCTCGAGGGTGAAAAGGCCGTCCGAAGTGGTTTCGCCGAAGCCGATCCCGAGTTCTTCCAGCAATGCGGCGACCGCCGGGTGATAAGTGTCCTGCTTGGCGCAACTCACGGTCCGGCACAGCCGGATCACGTAGGTGCCGCGCGGCTTGACGCTGAAGAAGCTGTAGAAGGTGGCGACGCCGTAGACCTCGGCACGCGGAACATTCAGGATCTTCGAAACACAGCTCATCGCGTCTTCCGAAATGTAGCTGTGGGATCTGTTGAGTTCCTGAAGGATCGGCATGAGGGCCGTTCTGTTGCGGCCATGGGTGCGCGCAAGCTGTTCGACCTCGGTACGAATATTCGTTTGTGCATCCATTCCGGTTTCCTCCCTACGAGATCGTAAGAACCGAATCGGCGCCCTTTAGAACGGGCGCACTTCACTCAGCAAAACACGTCCCGCTTGTTCCCTTATTGCGCGCCTGAGCGTCTCGGAGACATCAGTTTCCTTGTCGCCCGTATGCGACATATCTTCGCGTTGGGTCTTCTTGCCCTCTTCACGCCTTCTCGACTTTGCATGGTCCGGCTGGACCCTTCCGTGCATGCCGGCGAAAACGATCCGGGCCGCACGAAGCCCGAGACTCTCGTTTCCGCTGCCGGTGCAATTCACGTCCAACTCCGAGCCGAACTGCCGCATGCCCATAAGAGCGCGCGCGGTCCCAGTTCATTGTGAAAGATCAATTGCCGCCATACGGTATTTCCCTCACCGCTCGGCGAGGTTCCGCTAGCGTAGCCAGCATTTCGTCAAGCCATTTGACTGTATGGCTTTTTTTAGAGCCGCTGACGGATTGTCACAGGCCCGATCCGTACACCATGGTGCTCAAGTTGATATCGCCCCAGATCTCCTTGACGGTTCGCGTCAGCGTCAGCTTGCGGTCGTTGTACATCGTGTGCAGGAGGTGGTGCGCCTTGTCCGAATACGGCTTCTCGAGGAAGTCGCGGTACAGCGCTTTGATCTGCGCGTTGTTGTGCGACTGGCGAACCTTCTGGGCGCGGTCGACGTTATAGAGCGTGGCGCGGCGCTTCAGAGCGTTCGGCATATACGCCTTCTTGGAACGCAGATTGCCGCCGCCGTCCACGCATCCGCCCGGGCAAGCCATGATCTCGATGAAATCGAATTCGGACGTACCGGCGAGTACACTTTCCGTGATCTGGCGCGCGGGTTTGAGGCCGTGGCACATGGCAACCTTGACCTCGCCGATGCTCCCGCCCATGTCGACGGTGGCCGAGCGCACGCCATCGAATCCGCGCAGCTGCTCGAATTCGATGCGGTCGTATTCCTTGTTGTTGGCAACATAGTACATGGTGCGGACGGCCGCCTCCATCACGCCGCCGGTGGTGCCGAAGATCGCACCCGCGCCCGAGAACTCGCTCATATACGGATTGTCGAACGGCGAGGGCTCGAGCTTGGCGATGTTGATGCCCTCGCGCCTGAGCAGGCGGGCGAACTCGCGCGTGGTCAGCACCGTGTCGATCTCGGCCATGTCCTCGAACTGAAGCTGCGAGCGCGTCGCCTCGTCCTTCTTGGCGGTGCACGGCATGATGGCGATGACGCGGACTTTCTTGGGATCGATACCCATCTTCTCGGGCAGATAGGTCTTGGCGATCACGCCCAGGGCCTGCATCGGCGATTTGGTCGACGACAGATACGGCAACACGTCGGGATAATGGCGCTCCGCGAAGTTGATCCAGGCCGGGCAACAAGACGTGAACGTGGGTCGCCGACCGGCTTTGAGGCGCGTCAACAGCTCGGCACTTTCCTCCATGATGACGAGATCGGCGCCGAAATTGGTATCGAGCACGATGTCCGCGCCGATCCGCTTCAAGGCGGTGACGATCTGGCCCTGCACGTTGGTGCCGGGCGGCAGGCCGAATTCCTCGCCGAAGGCGACGCGCACGGCCGGCGCGAATTGGAACACAGTCACGATCTCGGGATCGTAGATCATGTCGAGAACCTTGTCGGTCTCGTCGCGTTCGCCGAGCGCTCCCGTCGGACACACCAGCACGCACTGGCCGCAGGTGACGCAGGTGGATTCCTTCTGCGACAGGCCGTAGCGCAGGCCCACGGCCTTCTCCTGGCCGATGCCGACCTGGATCAGGGCATCGACGCCCTGGCCGTCGCGGCAGATGGCGACGCAGCGCTGGCAGCGGATGCACTTGGACATGTCGCGGATCATCGCGGGCGAGGAATCGTCGACTTCGCGCGTCGCCAGGAACGAATGGTCGAAAAAGCGGTTCTCGTGCAAACCCACGAATTGCGCGACGTCCTGCAATTCGCAATTGCCGTGGCGCACGCAGGTGGCGCAGTCCTGGTTGTGATCGGCCAATAGCAGCTCGACCTGCAGCCGTTGGGCCTGGCGCGCGCGCGGCGAGCGCGTCTGGACCGTCATACCCTCCACCACGGGCGTATTGCACGAGGTGGCGAGCTTCACTTTCGCGTTGCCGGGAACCTGGAACTCCACGAGGCAGACGCGGCAGGTGCCGGGCGTGTGGTCGATGTCATCCAGCTCGCACAGCGTCGGGATGTAGATGCCGTTGCGGCGGGCGCAATGCAGGATCGTTTCGTTCGGCTCCGCTTCGACGGCAAGGCCGTTGATGGTGGCGTGAACGACGGGCTTCTCCTCGCCTTCGGGAAGTTCGGGCTCCATAGGCGCGGTACTCCTAACTGTGGGACGCTGGGATTGGGTTGCCGGTGATGACCGAATAGACACGATAGCACCTGAGGCAACGCTTGGCCTCGCGATACGCCTCTTCGGCAGTGATCGAGTGCTCCACCTCTTCGAACATCTGTTTGCGGATGTTGGGGTCGAGTTCGGGATGGTGTACGCGGTATTCCGACTTCACGGGAATCTCGGTGACGTCGGAGGCGAGCAGCTTGTTCTCGTGCAGGATCTGGCGCATGCGCGAGCGCGGGAAAAACCTCACCTCGCCCAGTCTCACCCAGTCGTCGATGGCGCGCGCAGCCTTCAGGCCCGCCGCCATGGCATGGATCAGGGTGGAGGGCCCCGTCTCGCAGTCGCCGCCCGCGAACACGCCGGGGCGCGAGGTGATGAGGCTGGTCTTGTCGACACCGACGGTTTTCCACCTGTTCATGGCAACGCCGTCGGCTTCCGTGATGGCGCCGCTCTGAACCTGTTGACCGATCGCGGCGATCACGGTGGTGCAGACCAGAACGCGTTCGGTACCGGGCACCGGCTCGACGTTGCGCCGGCCCCGTGCGTCGACTTCCGTCTGGCGCATATGCACCACCTTGACCCCCGTCACACGGCCGTTTTCCGAAAGGATCTCCGTCGGGTTGGTGAGGAAGTGCATCACAATGCCTTCGTCCTCGGCCGCCTGGATCTCTTCCTTGTCCGCAGGCATGTCTTCGCGCGTGCGCCGGTAGACAAGGTGGACCGTGCGTGCACCCATGCGGATCGCGGAGCGCACGCAGTCCATGGCCACGTTGCCGGCACCGACCACCACCACGTCGCCTTCGAGCTTGGTTTCCTTCACGCCCGCAACATGGTCGTGGAC
>Ga0187810_10000221_pt1 | contig 25411 bp, 30 predicted proteins | sample NC_wetland_sal_i_9_FD_132963 | JGI IMG/M metagenome (GOLD analysis project Ga0187810, IMG submission 132963) | Wetland sediment microbial communities from Neuse River Estuary, North Carolina, USA - ASW_5 | ecosystem: Environmental > Aquatic > Freshwater > Wetlands > Sediment | place: USA: North...
ATTTCGTGGCTCATGTTTGCCAGAAAGAGCATCTTGACCTCGCTGGCCTTTTGCGCGGTGAGAATGGCTTCCTGAAGATCGCTGATGTCAATGATGGTGAGGAGATGGTGGACAAGTTCTCCGTTGGAATTCCGAAGGGAGGAAAGATTGGTTTCAATCCACCGGGGGCGACTGGAAGCGATTTTCAGAGGATGAACTTCCGTATAGGGAGTGTCCAGACTCATCGCCTTTTCCAGCGAATGAATGGCCGAGGGAAGGATGGCTGTGATGGCCGATTCTCCGAGGGTTTTTCCAAGGATTTCATCCTCGTGAAGCCCCGTGGTTTCAAGAAAAGCATGGTTGACGTAGATGATCGGGTTCCTCTGTTCCCTCGCATCGGTAATCATCATTCCCGTTCCGCTGGCATGGATAGCGAGCCGGAAGAGGTGCATTTGAGTCTCTTTTTGACGGCGATCGAGAGCCCCCTGGAGGGCCAGCCTGTAGGTGTGCAGAGCGTCCATTTCGTAGGAACTGAGGCGAGCGGGTTGGAGTGATTCCAAAAGAAGAAAACCATAGGGATTCTCTTCCACCTGAAGCGGAAGAAGCATCACGTGGAGGGACGCCGGTGTCACCTCGTCAGCGATCCCGAGATTCTTCGCGGTGTCGGAGAGGGCGGCCCCTGGCATGAGAAGCTTTTGGCAGGCGGTGGCCGAGATGTGAATGGTCGGGTGTTTGTGAGCCTGCGTTTTCCTTTCAGAACAAATTCCCGGACGAATCCACTCAACTTCCAGTCGGGCGTATTTTTTGTCACCTTCCTCCGTGCGAAGATAGCGAAAACAGCTGATGCGGTCTGCCTGAAATGCCCGCGAGATAATTTCAAAAGATTCGGCCATTCCCGCATCGAGTCCGGGCTTGAACAGACTCCGGGAACTCTCCGCCACCGTGTCGAGGAAGAATCGATCGGAAAGAAGCTGCCGGTGGAGCCGGGTGTTTGACAAATAGGTGTAGATCAACACCAAAATCAATAACATGCCGAGGATCGTGGCGCAGATTTCCGACAGTATATCGAGGATCACCTTCAGTATCCAGTTTCCCACTCTCATGTCCAAATCCACCCAGATGGGTTGACCCTCTGGGGTACTAAATGGTGTGGGGTGAAAGACGGAAATCCCATTCCCATGGAATTCTTGAAAAGGGCCGTAGGTGAAAGGGGTGTTCTGACTGAATTGATGAATCAGTTCGGGTGGAAAAGCCAAGGGACTGGCGTTGCCTTGATTCTCCGCAAGAGTCCGTATCACTCCATCTTGGACCACAAAGAGGGATGCGTACTCAATGCTGCCTCCCGATTGAGTGAGGATGGAGTCCAGCCCTTTCTGGATATCTTTTTTTTCTTCCACGGTGGCTTGAGCATGTGCCAGGTGGGAGATGTATTCCGGGTGGAGATTGTTCGCAGCGACGAAAGAATCCTGAATGAGCTTTCCCCGCTCCTCTTCCTGTTCATGTTGAAAAAGAGTGAAGAGAATGACAAATCCCAGGACGAAAACACCTGCGATCGGTAAGGCCATCAAGCGAAGCACCCGGCTTGGATTCGGCCAGTCCGCATGTTTGGATGGATGAAGGGTCATGCTAAAAACAATCTCTCCGTATAATGATACTCCTGCCGGGTGTAAAAGTTAACCCTCCTTTTTTGGGGCTTGCCGGGCAAAAAAGTGTGTCTTGGCATTGCTTTCCCAGTATTTTCATTCAAATTATCCATGTGGTTACCCCCGAACGAATTGAGTTAATCGGAGATGAAGTGGGCATCATCTGGAAAGATGGTTCGGAAGATTTTTTCCAGATGGATTTACTGCGGGCCGCTTCTCCCAGTGCAGAGACGACTGGGGAAAGAGATCTTTTGGGAAATGTGTACGGCGGCGAGGGGAATAAAAAATTCAAGGGAGTCCGGGTTACCGGTTGGAGTCTGGTCGGCGGATATGCCGTCCTTTTCAGATTTAGTGACGGACACGAAACGGGCATTTACAGCTTTGATTACCTCAAACGCCTCGCGCAACTTGTGGCCCAGCAACTGGATGATGCTCCGGGAGAGTAACCGCTGGGAGCGTTTACTCGTCTTCCACCCATTAAAAAAATCAGTGATTCTCCGTTGTGAAGGAAGGATCGTCCGAGGTGAAAAGATTATTGTCGTCGATCCGGCGCAACCAGCGGATCGAGGCGTCAATTGAAAGAGCATCAGTCGGGTCGAAGACAATGGGTTCGGCAACGAGGATGATGTCCTTGTCCCTCGGCATCCCGACTCCTCCGGGCGGTGGCGGATTTTGAGCGTCGGGCGGGGGGACATTCCAAGTCCATTTGAGCACTCCCGGGATAAGCGAATCTGCCACCCCTCCCAGCACGAAACTCCTGCCGATGGGGACGGTGGTGGTCACGGCCTCGGCTGATTTCTCCCCCGGCTTGGATTTCAAGGCGCTGATGGATGGGGCTATGCGCAGCACGGCCGTCGCACCCGGGATGATGGTCGTCGAGACATCGAGTGGGAAAAGATTTGGCGAGCCGTTGGGTGGATCATCCTCCGCCTCGAAAAAATCCCGACGATTCTGTGTAAAGGAGAGTGATTTATCGAGGGACGAAGTGCAAAAAAACTGTGTTCGGAGAGTGACAAGACCGAGGCTCTCCGTGTGGCTCAGGACGGCGCTGGTGAAATCCGAGGGGAGAATGACCCCGTGGCGGCTCGTCGGAACCAGTGAGCCGGTCACGTCTTCTCCGCTCAAGACCCGGTTCATGAGCACAATCGATTCTTTGTAAGCCTTCGCCCCCCCGAAACGCTTGAGAACCGGATCCCAGTCAGGGATGGACTTCTTGAATTTCTCGATCTTCACCTCATAGATTGAGATCGCAACGGTGACCATCGGTTGCCCCCGGTCAAGCTTGTCCAGCAGGGCGTTGAGCAGCCGGATGTGACCTTCCGAATCAGTCGCCGTCACGAGATGTCTGTCCCCTTCATACCGGATAAAGGCCGTCGGGCTCAGAATTCCTCGGAGGAGTTCCTCCATCTGATTTTCCGAGGAATCCAGCAGGATGCCCCGGTTCGGGCCACCGCCGATCAGGGAGATGTTATCCGGGGGGCGAAAATTTTTCAGGACTTTGACATAGACCTTGGTCTTGGTGCTGTCGTGGATCGGCCTGTCCAGAAAGATCTGTTGCCCCAGCATCCTCATTTCATAACCGACATCCTTCGAGGCGTCAGAAAGGAGTTGCAAAGGATCGCCGAAATCGTACGTGCGGTTGACCGTGCCCTGCACATCGGGATCGGGGCGGTAATTCAGGCCCGTCCACCCGGCCACGAGCTGGGCCAGCTCATCCAGCGGCATTCCCACGAAACGATATTGCGGCTCATTCTCGGGATGGAGCGCGACGGCGAGCTCCCCGGGGCGGGCGGAAAGAACCTGCGGTGCATCCATGCGGAAAAGCGTGGAATGGGGGGCGGGTCGCTCCGGCGTGCGGAGGAGATTTTTTTCACGGGCAAGAAGGCTCTTTTCCGTTGGCTGCACTTGGACTGTCCCGGCGGTCGGCCACCAGATGTGGGAAAGTTCCCAGAATCCCCAGCCCGAGAGAGCTATGGCGATGAGACACAGCAAGGTCAGCAACAACGCCGCCCGCAGGGGTTGAAGATTCTCCTGGGTCATGGCGTCGGGGTGTCATTCCCCGGTGGAAGTTGGTATCGGTAGAGAATCGGATCGTCTCCCACCGAGAAGATGACTTCCAGAGAGGAGATGAGTTCGACTCGCAGGAGCAGACGCTCGCTCCCGTTCTTCAACACAAAGGTTCCGTTGATCGGGATGCGCTGGGTACGGATGAGCACCTCCCGTCCGGGCATGACGCCATGAATCGGAAGACGGGCGATAAGATCGTCAATCGTATCACCGGGAGGCAGCGGCTTGTTCGGATTGGGAGGGAAGACGGTATGGTAAGACCAGCGAACCGGGAGGCCAAACGAATCCCGCCCGACATCAATGGGCATTTGAGCCACGGGAGGATCGAGCAGCTTCGGCAACGGAGGCAGGGGAGGAGCCCCCACCGCAAGGCCGACAGAGCTTAGAGCCAGAAAAGCGAGCAGAATGATGGGTGTTCTCATGGTGTTTCAGAAGACATGTGCCCGTAAGCCAGGGTCATCGTGAGGATGAGCCGGGTTCCATCGGGATTCAGGTTGAGCTGCCACGAGTCGGAAAAAACGGCGGGAGAATCGCGGAAGGCCTCCCCCAGACCGGAAATCAGGTGGCCGCTGAAACCTTCCAGGACGATTTTTTCCGCGCGACTCTGGTCTCCGTAAAAGGTGGACGCCATTGCCTGCTCCGTGCGGAGGATCCGGAAGCCCGGTTCCATGGCCGCCGTTGCGTGAAGATGGGAAAGAAAATCGTCGATCTGGCTGGCATTATCCATCGCGCTCAACCGGGTCAGTTGCTCGGTGATGGTGGGGGAATCGGCATTCAGTTGAGCCAGTCGGTTTGCGTAAATGGAGGCGTTGGCGTACATCTCCATCTTCCGGTTGGATTCGTCATAGAGATGCCAGAAGCCGAATCCGCAGGCGGTCAGGACACCTCCGGCAAGGAGGATCGGCAGAAGCATTCCGCTCAAAAGGATGGAGCGATGGGAGGTGGTCATTGGATCTCCCCTGTGAAGAGAAAACGGAGATTTCCGCTGCGTTGATCCATGGAACCTTCCATGTAGGTGAGAGAGACTTCCCTCGTGGGGAAAGACTGTTTCAGACGGTATCCCAGACGCTTCAGCCACGTCTTTGCTGCTTCCGGATCGGGAATGGAGGAGGTGGCTGTCACACTGAAACGTCCCCCCGCTAGAGAACCTCTCGGGATGGTCTTGAAGTCAATGGATTCGATCCGCACGGTGTTCCCGTCCGGCATGAGAAGGGGTTGGGCGAGAAGATCAAAACGGATTCGCTGATTCAACCGGGTCGTCATGCGGATGTACGCATCCCGCGCCAACTCCTTCTCGCGAATTTTGGCGGTGATGCTGTCGAGCTGCGAGGCATCCGCCTTCCAATAAGGCTGTGAAGAGACCCACAGGAAATAGACCCCCAGACACAGGACGGCAGAGAGGGCGAAGATTCCGCAGAGGATTTGGATCAGGTCGGCGGTCTTCATCCACGCCATGTCGGCGGTGCTGAGAAAGGGCTTCTCAGCATGGGCTGGAGAAACGAAGGGCTTGTTATAATCGGCCATGCAACCCTCCCTGAAGAAGTCCCAGCGGGTACTGCGGCAACTCGGCCCCCGGGCGCAACATCCCGAATTCTTTGACCAAATCCTGCCGCCCTGCGGCACTGGCGATCATGCTCGTGTCCTTGGAAAGCTCCCGTTCGATGGCGCGCAAGTCGGCCATTTCCGGCGTCAGACTGACGAGAAGAATCTTCGGTTCCCCCTCGATGCCGAACGAATCGAGACATTCCCCAATCGGCTTGACCGAGACAAGAGTCTTCCGCTCCAGGATACGGACTCCCCGGAGGTGTCCTCCATCGAGATGAAAACAGTAGAGGTAAGCTGCGTCCGCCACACCCAGCAACATATCCTCATTGGGAAAAACCGGAGCGTAATGCTGTTGCAGAACCTCCAGCACCGCCAGCGGCCCCCAGTAGTGATGGAGGTAGGCACCCTTCGGCAGGTTTTGTTCCACCTCGTCCCACCCCTGCATATCCAGCCCGATCACCTCCGCCCGGGCTTGCCGCCCTTCGGCCAGAGCCCGATAGGCAAACCCCGGGTCAAGCCCGAAGTCCTGTCCGCCGAGTTGCACTCTGGCATCCAGCTCTCCCACCGTCTGGCAGGGGTGATCCTTGCCAATCGGCAGCGGGATGATTTTTACCAGATCCGGCCAGATCGTCAGGACGACGGAACATCCCGGTTGGATGAATTTATTTCCGCTGATCTCCTTCGCCGCCACTTGTAGCGCTCCTCGGTAGGTATGGGCGGGCTGGACTTTCAACAATTGAAAGGCATTCCGAGAGACAACGGCAATGGATAAATTACTGGCGCAGATGTCCAGTCGCATCTGGTTCAGCATTCGGTTCGGTGCCCGCCGCGCCCGTTCCAAACGATTCCATTCGCGGGTGTACAACTTTCTGAGGCTCAAATAGGTGCCGAACATGTCCTTCCCATACTATGAGGGAGCTTCCAGAAAATACCAGTTTTTCAGAAAAGGCTACTTTTCAAACAAAACCAGGGGCTTGGGTTGTCACACTTTTCTTGGACAGTGGAAACATTTGTGAAACTTTTTACACCTTGGATGGTCTGGCACGCAGTTGGAGAAATGTTTCTCTAAAGAGGAAAAAACTTCCCAGCCTAAGATGTCTGATGTTTTTGTATCATGCTTATTTTTAGTTGTTTACGAAAAACCAACATCTTCTGGCATGATCTCTGCGTGTATGCCCATGGCATGAATGTGGGTCTCTATCAATCCGTGAGCGGAATGAAGTCTTCCTTCGATCAACAACAAGCGATCGCGGAGAATCTGGCGAACAGCGCTCTTCCGGGAGCCCGTGCCCGCAACGTTTTCTTCACCGTTGCTGAGCCAGCCGACAAAAGCAAGCTGCCGGAAATGGTCAAAAGTGGAGCCTTTTCCCTTCCCGTCGAAGCCCAGTCCTATGTGAGCTTTCGTCAAGGGGCTTTGCAGAAAACGAACAGTCCTTACGACATAGCTCTGGAAAGCAACAGGGCATTTTTTGCCGTTCGCTCAGCCGATGGGCAGGAGATGCTGACCCGCAACGGTCAGTTTAATCGGAATGCCGCAGGCCATCTTGTCCAGACGGATGGTTCCGAACTTCTTCTCGAAGGAGGGGGGACGTTGAATCTCCAAGGGGTGAACAATATTCTCATCTCCGATGATGGAAATGTGACTTCAGATGCAGGGAAAACTTTGGGAAAGCTCAAACTGGTTCAGGTGGATAATCCCCAGACCGATCTCACGCAGATGTCGAGCAGTATGTTCAAGGTCAAAGATGATGCGAAGACCAAGAGCGGCCTGGCCGCTGGAGACCGCGTGGCACAGGGTTATCTGGAGCAGGCCAATTCCGACACGGTGGAGCAGATGGTGAAGATGATTTCCGTCATGCGTGTCTACGAAGCCAATCAGAAAATGATGACGGCCCAGGATGACACGATGGAAAAACTCATCACATCCATTACGGAGTAAGAAAATGATACGAGCCTTATATACAGCAGCGAGTGGCATGCAGGCCCAGCAGATGAACATTGACGTCATCTCCAACAACCTGGCCAATACGAATACCACGGGCTACAAAGAGAGTACCCTCGAATTTCAGGACCTGATGTATCAGACCGATCGGGCTCCGGGTTCCAAGAACTCGGATGGAACGACGACTGCTGAAGGCATCCAGATCGGCTTTGGTGTCAAACCGGCTGCGACAAGCATTGATTTTACCCAGGGGGAACTGGCTACCTCCGGCAGTAAATTGGATCTGGCGATTCAAGGCAACGGCTTCTTCCAGATTCAGCGTCCGGACGGTTCCTATGCCTATACCCGGGATGGTTCCTTCAAGAGGGACGCCCAGGGCAATGTGGTGACAAATTCCGGCTACAAGGTGGTCGGCATCCCCCAGATCGACCCCACGATTTCATCGGATAATATCGCCATCAGTACGGACGGCTCCATGTCCGTCACCACCGCAAACGGTCAGATCCAGCAACTCTCCCCGATCACACTCTGCACCTTTCCCAATCCCCAGGGGCTGCTGGCCACGGGAGAGAATCTCTATCAGGAAACGGAGGCATCCGGCGCCGTGGTTTCCGGTCAGGCTCCTGCCACGCTGGGGATCGGGTCGATTGCCCAGGGATACACGGAAGGCTCCAATGTCAGCGTCGTGCAGGAGATGGTGAAAATGATTCAGGCGCAGAGAGCGTACGAAGTGAATTCCAAGTCGATTACCACCACCGATCAGATGATGAGCATGGCGAACAACATGAAGGCGGGATAAAATCATGAATAGAAAAATTTTCATTCTTGCGGTGATGCTCCTCCCCCTTCTGGGAATCAGAAGCGAGGCCGCCCAGATTGCGCTCAAGCCCCAGGTGAGCGTAAACCTCCCGGACGTGAAACTCTCGGATGTTGTGACCAGCGTCCAGGATTTGCCTGACGGGGCGCTGGACATGATCGTGACTTCAGCTCCCGCTCTGGGTCAGAGCCGGGAACTTTCCCGCCAGATGGTGGAGAATGCCCTCCGTTCCGCGATGGGGAATCGCGAAATCTCCTGGCAGGGGGCCGATTCATGCGTGATCCAACGCCCCTGCCGCCTCATGGACGTGAAGGAACTGGCCGGCATCATCGAAACCCAGTTGAAATCCTCCACCGGAGGCATCGGGACGGTACACGTCACAGAACTGGATGATACTCAATCCTTTGCCGTTCCAGTTGTGAAAACCTCTCCAGAACTGGAAATCAACCCCTCGACGATGAATGCCGAGTGGTCTTCCGCCACACTTCGTTTCAGCGAGGATGGGCAGACTCTTTTGATGAAAACACTCCGTTTCCACTGGAGCTGGAAGCAGTTGGTCTATCAAGCCATCCGCCCCATGCAGGCAAAAGAGCGCATCAACCTGGCCGAATTCAAGCAGGTTTCCGTGAACGTCTTTGATTTGAACGGGAAGGCCGTCATGGGAAAACTGGAACCCGGAGCTTTCGTCCTCACACGCCCCTTGATCCCCGGCACGATTTTAACCGAGGATTGCATCCGCCCCCGCACCCTCGTTCATCGGGGAGAGATCGTGAAAGTCATCTATCAGGGAAGCTGTTTTTCCGTATCGATGACGGGAACAGCCCTTCAGGATGGATCACGCGGACAAACCATCGGCGTTCTCAATCCCACATCAAGTAAGCGAATTCTGGCAAAAATTGCCGATGAAGGAGTATTGGAATATGTACAATAAACTCTCAACCCCTCTGGCTGCCGTCGTTTTTACGGCATTTATTACCGTTTGCTCCGCCAATAATCAAAACGGCTCGCTCTGGCCGGACGATTCTACCCGTTTGAATACCTCTCTCTACGGCGATCCGGTGGCCGGTGAAGTGGGGGATTTCATCACGATTGTGGTAAATCTTTCCACCACGGCTACGAAAAACCAGAGCACCCAGACAGCTAAAAAAACCTCCGTGGACGATTCGATCACGGCACTCGGCTACCCCTACACGCATGGCGATTGGGACTGGTATCGCTTCCGCGGACAGCCTCCGACATTCACCTGGGGAGCCAATCAATCCTTTGCCGGCAGCGGTCAGTTAAACAATCAGGAAACCCTGACGACGACGATCCAGGCACGTGTGACCAGCGTTTTGCCGAACGGGACGATGCGCATCGAAGCCCACCGCGATTTTGAAGCAGGAAAGGAAAAGAGCACGCTGGTTCTTACAGGATTTGTGAGGCAGACCGATCTCGACAGCTCCAATACCATTTCTTCTTCTCAGATTGCCGACCTGCAGATCAAGCAACAGGGGAATGGCCCCCTCAGCAGTTCACAAAACAAAGGTTGGCTTACGAGGCTTTATGAATTCATCAGCCCATTCTAACCGGATCATTCTTTTCGCAGCCGCCCTGCTGGTGCTCTTCACGGGAAACGTCTTCTCGCAGACCCGGGTGAAGGATGTCGGTTTTGTTGTCGGCGACCGTGATAACGATCTCATCGGCTACGGTATCGTCGTTGGCCTGGCCGGGCAGGGCGATTCCGATCCGACTCTCACCAAACAGACCATCGCCAGTCTCGTTCGTCGTTTTGGCATTCAGACTGTGGAAAACGATATCAAGGCGAAAAACTCTGCCGTCGTCATGGTGACGGCCCGGATTCCCGCCCAACTTCAAAACGGCGCTCATCTGGATGTCACCGTATCTTCCATGAGTGATGCCAAATCGCTTTCCGGTGGCACCCTTCTGCAGACGCCGTTGGTCGGCGCGGATAAAAAAGTCTATGCCGTGGCCCAGGGACCAGTCGCACTGGGGGGATATTTCGCAGGTGTCGGAGGTCCGGGCGGGACTTCGGTACAAAAAAACCATCCCACCGTGGGACGCATCCCGAACGGAGCCTTGGTGGAACGCGAAATCCCGACGGAACTTTTCCGTGATGGCGTGCTGCAGGTGACGCTCAACCAGCCCGATTTCACCTCCGTTGTGAGATTGGCCAATGCCATCAACCATGAACTGGGCCCCATCGCCTTTGCCGAAAGCTCCAGCACCGTAAAAGTATTCGTCCCCGAAGCGGCGCAGGAGGAGAAGGATCGGATGGCCTTCATCGCCCGTGTCGAAAATGTGGAATTCACCCCGGATGCGCCCGCCCGTGTCGTGATCAATGAGAAAACGGGCACCATCGTCATGAGCTCGAAGGTCAGAATCCAGAGCGTGGCGGTGGCTCACGGAAATCTGACGGTGACCATTGCGGAGACGCCGATTGTTTCCCAGCCCAATCCCGGAACCGGGAACGGGAACACGGTTGTGGCTGGCAACGGTGGCGCTGGCGGCACCGCAGCTCCCGGCGTGGTGGGAACTCCGAATACCCCGCTGATGGTCAGCGGCCAGTATGTCTTTCAGGATGATGTGGGGCATCAGATTCTGGTGGCGGCAGGAGTCCAGCCCCCGCTTGGCTTCAAACTGGTCATGGGAGGTGGAACAAGCCAACCACCCGTGGCTTCACCAGGCGCTCCGGGTGGAAACGCAGCTCAGGCTGCCGGTGGTCAGACCGTTCTTACCTCACAGGCAGCGGCAAAAGTGACGGAACCACCTGCTCAACTCGTCGTTTTCGACAACCTGCCGACCTTGGAGGAAGTAGCCTCGGCTCTGAATTCCCTCGGCGTCACCCCGCGTGACATGATGACGATTTTCCAGGCGATGAAACAATCTGGAGCCCTCCAGGCTGACCTTGAACTGCAATAAGGCCATGAACGATCTGACTCAATTTCAGGTAAACACCCTCCCGAGCGGAGTCAAGCCGCTGGCCGATCCCGAGCAGACCCGGCAACTCTGGGGAGCGGCAAAGGGGTTGGAAGCGACTTTTTCAAAATTCCTGCTCAGTGAGTCTGCCAAGACGCTTCCCGGTACGTCCGGCGATGCTCCCGGCAGCGATATCTACAATGATTTTTATCAGACCGCTATTTCAGAAAAGCTCGCCGACAAGGGGACTCTTGGGCTGGCAAAGGAAATCTACGCCGAATCAAGCCGTCTCCAACGCAAACTGGATGCCCAACACGCCTATAATAAACCCAGGGTTTGACCTATGACAAATGACGCCGAACAGATTTTGAAGGAAATGAACACAGGGATTGATGAACTCATCACCTGTCAGCGGGAGGAGCAGGACATCATCCTGAATCGTCGCACGGCGGAGCTTCCGGCCATCACCATGCGGATCGGTCACCTGACGCTCCAGGTTCAGGAAAGACAATCCCGCCTCGATTCCGTGTTGCAGGGACGGGCCATCCCGGAGGAGATTCGCCACCATGTCCGCAACTACACCAGCAAGTTCCACCTCTTGCAGGAGCTGACTTTGCAAAACCATCTCCTTTTGGAAAACAGTCTCGCCTTTCTCAAGGAACTCTTCGCCATGGTACTGGGCGAGCGGGAGCCCAATGATGTTTACAACTCATTGGGAATCACCAGCGCACGCTTTGGACAATCGGGAGGATTCTTCGAGGTGAAAGTCTAGGGAATATTTATGGCATACGGGCTTGGATTAAATGGCACGCTGGCGATGGGAGTTAATTCCCTGACGACGCAGCGCATCGCCATTGAAGTGACAGGGAACAACCTGTCCAACATGAGCACGCCCGGCGCCTCCAAGCAGACGGCGAACATCACCGAAGATATCGGTGTCAATGTCGGCGTGGGGGAGGAGGGAAGCGGCTCCTATGTGGCTTCCATTACCAGTGCCCGGAGCGCTCTTATGGACGCCCAGGTGGTGAAGCAATCCTCCCTCGGGAGTTATTATGACAAACTGCAAGGCTTGACGACATCCGCTGAGAATGATTTGGGAGAGACGGTGAGCAGCACTTCCAGTTCGGATACCAATAGCGCGACGGGCATTACGGCGGGTATGGATAACTTTTGGGGTGCCTGGCAATCGCTCGCCAGCGATCCCAGCTCTGTCATTGAGAGAAACAATGTCCTGTCTAATGCCGGTGATCTGGCCGACACGATCAATGCCACCTACTCGGGGCTGACCGACAGCAAGTCCTCGATGATCCAGGAGGCTCAAGCCAACACGGACAAACTCAACACCTTGTCGTCCGAAATTGCCAGCCTCAACCAACAAATCGCTGCGACGGAAATTCAAACCCAATCGACCGCGAACGATCTGAGGGACAAGCGCCAATATCTTGTCGAACAGATGTCCCAGCTTACAGACATCACCGTCACGAATAATCCCACCAACAGCGCCATGCTGAATATTTCCATTGGCGGGGATGCCAGCAATCGTCTGCTGGTGAACGGCATCAACGGTGCGGGTGCGGGGACCAGTTATCGTCTGAACGCGGTTGCCACAAATCCGGTGACGGGAAATGCCGAAGCTGCCAACAGCTACAATGTGGCGACAAACTCGGCCCTCACCTACACTTTGACGACCGGTTCAGCCACGGCCCCCAACTACGCCGCGACGACCAATCCGCCCAATCCCGGCCTGGGGATTCCGGCGGCGGATCTTTTGACGACGACTAACCAGCAGGAAGGTGAACTGGGGGCTGAATATTATACCGTCAACACGGTTTTGGGGAACGGTCTCGTCGCCAACGACACTACCTTGATGGGGCGGTTGCGGACACTGGCCAACAACATCACCTCACAAGTCAACGCCATTCAAAACAGTGCCACCGCGTGGGATGCAAACGGGAATAACAATGCGGGGAATTTCTTCGATACGGTGCCCACCCCTCCCAATCTGATTCAAGTTTCCGCGACGATGACGCAAGACAAGATCGCCGCTGCTTCCGGTGCGACTTACCCCGGAACTCTGGATGGCACCAATGCAACAGCCTTGGCCAATCTGAGCACGAGTGTGTCGCTCGGGGAATACCAGCGGCAGACCGTTTCGAACATCGGCACCACGGTCAGCCAGACGACCAGTCACCAAACGGCCCAGGACTTGATCGTCACCCAGGTGACCAAACAGCGGGATTCCGTTTCCGGCATTTCAGAAGACGAGGAAGTCGCCAACCTGACAACCTTTCAAAACGCCTACTCAGCCAGTGCCAAGCTCGTTACGACGCTGGATGAGATGTACCAAACCGTGATCAATATGAAGTCAACATGAGGTGATGTGTCATGGCTGTCGGAACCAGAATTACCAGTAACACTTATTCCAATCAGTTGAAGTATCAACTGCAGAACCTGCAGCAGCGTCAGCTCGATACGCAGCAGAGAGTATCTGCGGGGATGGCCTTTTCCAGCTCATCGGATGATCCGACCGGTTTTGCGACGGCTCAGACCACCGCCAGCGAGCAGGTGAAAACCAACGGTTTTCTGAAAGCCACACAGTCCGCCATCGAGGTGGCAAACGCCAATCAGTCTGGCATGACCAATTTGCAAACCTTGGTGAACCGGGCCAGTGAACTTGCCACCCAGGCGACTGGAGCTCTCGACCCCTCGTCCCTGCAGGCCATGGGGACGGAGATGAACTCGATCCTCGATCAAGTTGCTGGGTTGGCCAACCGGCAACTGGACGGTAAATACCTTTTTGGGGGAACGGGCAATGTCGCTCCGGTTGTTTTGACCGGAACATCTACAGTCGGTGCCGTTACCGTAAACACCTATGCCTATAACAACACGGCCAACTATAACTCCACCGTCCCCACGATTGAAATTGAGCAGGGAGTTTCGGTTTCAAACGGAATCGTGACAGGGAGAAATAATAGCGCCCCCAATTTTGGAGGCTTTTTGACCGATGGCACCGGCACGGTCGACATTCTCAGTGATCTGACGAGCGCCCGGAATCAACTACTGGCCGGTACAGCGATAACTCCAGCCGCCAACCAACAGATTATCAAAGATGTTAATTACATCGCAAACTTCGTCGGGGTCACCTCCGCCAGGTCTTCCACCCTTTCCAAGGCTGAGACAAGCCTGAACTCCAACATTCTCTCCGGCAAAACCCTTTATTCCGATCAGACCGGAATCAATATGGCAAATGAATTGACCGATTTGCAGTCCATTCAGCTTAGTTATTCTGCAGCCTTGCAAACCGGAGCGAATATCCTTAAACTGTCGCTCTTGGATTACATGAAATAATGGATACCGCACCTCAAGCTAGCACCCCCATCGAGCAAGAGATACTCGATAAGACAGTTGAATTTCCACTCGGGATTCCCGGTTTTATCTTTGCCCGGAAGTTTGTTTTTACGCAATCTCCCGAACACCATCCGTTTGCCTGGATGAAGGGGCTTGACCAGGAAGGACTCTCCTTTGTTGTCATTGAGGCATATCACCTCATCCCCGATTACTCTGCGGAAATCAGCGACGCCGATCTGGAAGCCATCGGAAGTCCCTCGCCCGCCCAGTGCGCCCTATTCTTTATCGTGAAGATTGAAAAGACTGATAAAGTCCGGCTCGTGGTTCATACAGGAGCCCCGGTCGTCATCAATACCCAGCAACGCAAGGGACGGCAGGTGCTCGTTTCTCTCGATGGCAGGCCGCAACCACAACTTTTTGAACTTTAACACCTAAGGACACCGTGCTCGTCATATCCAGAAAACAGGGAGAGTCGATTAAAGTCGCCGACGATATAGAAATCGTCGTCATCTCCGTCGATGGCGCCAGAGTCCGGCTGGGTGTAAAAGCCCCTCGCAGCGTGCGCGTACTTCGGGCCGAATTGGACCCTGCCATTGCCGAAGCCTCCAACCAGGCTGCGGCTCTCAAGGCAGCTCCTTCCCCCTCGGACCTGCTCAAAGCAGCTACATCTCTCAAGAAAAACAAAGAGGCTTAAAGCCTTTTGCGGAGTCTGCATCTGCTGACAGGGGATTTTTTCCATGAATCACCGTCTTGCCCGCCTTTTATCTGCGGCGTTTCTATTACTCTTGCTTCTTTCGGTTTCTGAGTGCCTATCCATTCGACCGAAGGAACCGACCATCATTCGCAAGGATTGGAACTCGTACTTCTTTTCCGATCTTTTGCCAGCCTTACCGATTGTGGACGGCTTCGATTTTCCTTTGAGGCCTCCAGATGGCGAGGGGGCGAAAATGGAGCAGACATTTCTTCAGAACCAAAGCCTGGGAGAAATCTGGACCGTGCCAAATGCCTCAGGTGAGGAATCCGTCCATGCGTCTGCTGATGGGCTGGTGACTTTTGCTGTTAATCTCGAAGGAGAGTTGGGCTGCGTGGTGATCATCACACACCGGATGCCGGCAAACAGCGAGTTCCCAGCCGTTGAATCCCTCTATTCCGGCATGCAGGGGATGTGTGTGGAGAAAGGGGCTTTCGTTCATCGGGGAGACAAAATCGGTTTCCTCAAAACAAGCGGGGAGGATATCCCCCCCAGACTGCGCTGGGAGATGAGGTCGCGGATCGGACTCCTCCTAGGGCCGCAGACTTGGGATGGAAAGATGGAGGGGTGGATTGGCCCCAGTGATTTTGTCCGTGAACACCGCGCGAAATCAACAAGCGGATGATGCGAATCAATCGGCGGATGTAGAAACTGGAGGCAGACCCTCGATTTTCATGCCGGGTTGGATGTTGTGCTTCTGGAACCACCCCTGAGTCATTTCCAGACCGTAGACCAAAGAGTCTGACTTGCTTTTGATATCGGTTTCATCCAACGGCTTCATATCGTAGATTTCCGCGATTTTCCCCGAGGCATCCACGAATGCGATGGAGAGGGGGATGAGGGTGTTTTTCATCCAGAAAGATAACTGCTGGGGCTTGGAGTAGACGAAGATCATCCCGTGATTTTCCGGGAGAGAGGTGCGGAACATGAGACCGATTTGCTCCGTCTGCGGAGTGTCGGCCACTTCCGCCGTCACTTTCTGCGTGCCGATCTCCAGATTGACTGCCGGGAGTTCCGGCTGGCCGTGAGGTTGCTCGGGCGCACTGCAACCGGTGAGAATGGCTAAAAAAAAGAGAAAGGTTGGAAGATGTTTCATGGAAATTACTTGAGATTAATATTTGGGCACCGATGGGTCGACCTGTTCCGACCAGGCGGCAATGCCTCCCCTGAGATGTGAGAGGTGCGTCAGTCCCTTGCTACGGAGGAACTGGAGAGCCTTCGCACTACGGACTCCTGCCTTGCAGTGAAGGATGATCTCTTCCTCGCCCGGGAGTTCCTGCCAGCGATTGGGAAGTTCGCCCAGCGGGAAAAGTTTCGCGCCGGGGATTTTTGCAATCTGGTATTCAAAAGGTTCCCGCACATCGATGAGATGGAAAGGCTCCTTGTTATCGAGGCGCTTTTTCAATTCAGGGGCGGTGATTTCAGGTACGTCATTCATGGGCGGTGCTGTTTCTCCTTCACGGGCTGGCATGTTGCAAAACTGCTCGTAATCGATCAGTTGTTGAATTTGGCGGTTGGTTCCGCACATGGGGCAATCGGGATTTTTCCGGAGTTTCATCTCCCGGAAACGCATCTTCATGGCGTCGAAAAGGAGCAGCCGTCCCAGAAGCAAATCCCCACGGCCAATGATCAGCTTGATCGTCTCAATCGCCTGAATGACTCCGATGATGCCGGGCAGGACTCCCAACACACCGCCTTCCGCGCAACTCGGCACGCTTCCGGGGGGAGGAGGCTCCGGGTAAAGGCAGCGGTAGCAGGGGCCTTTTTCCGCCCAGAAGACGGAAGCCTGTCCCTCAAAGCGAAAGATGCTGCCGTAAACGTTCGGCTTCCCGAGCAGGGCGCACGCGTCATTGACCAGATAGCGCGTGGGGAAATTATCCGTCCCGTCGACAACCACATCGTAATCGCGCAGGATATCGAGGGCGTTGTGGGATTTGAGCGCCGTCTCAAACACCTCCACCTGAACATTCGGATTGATTTCAGCAATTCTCTCGGCAGCGGATCGCACCTTCGGCTTCCCGACATTGGAAGTGGCATGGATGATCTGTCGCTGGAGGTTGGAAAGATCGACGACATCAAAATCAACGATGCCAATCCTGCCGATTCCCGCCGCTGCCAGATAAGCCAGCAGCGGGGAACCGAGACCCCCCGTCCCAATGGCCAGCACCCGGGCGGCCTTCAGTTTCTTTTGTCCCTCGATGGTGACCTCCGGCATGATCAGGTGGCGGCTATACCGCTTGATTTCCTCATGGCTCAAATCCACGGCGGAAAAAGTCTCCTGGATTCTCTGTATGTGGCTCATGTCGAAGGTTTTTCTTTCTCTGTCCCAACTGGGGAAAGGAAAGACACGTTGCAGGATAGAGCCCCTTTTCACAACTGCAACTCTATCTCTACGGTGAATTATTTACCTGCGTCATCCGTTTGCGGAATCGAGAACCATCCACTACCATAACGGTATGTCATGGTCTCAGGCAGTTCTCATTCTGGCGGGGCATGGCTCGACGCTTCATCCGGATTCGAGCGCGCCAACTTATGCTCATGCGGATGAGATTCGCCATCGCAAGCTTTTTGCCGAAGTGCATGAAGCTTTCTGGAAAGAGGAACCACACTACCGGGATGTCTTGCGACAGGTGGAATCCGACGTTGTCTACATCGTCCCGTTTTTTATCGGGCATGGATATTTCACCGAAAAAGTGTTGCCACGGGAATTCGGTCTTTCCGGCCCTGTTTCAAAAATCGGTGGCCGGAAGATTTATTATTGTCCTCCGATCGGGACGCACCCGGGCATGATGAAGGTGCTTCTCCAGCGAGCCCACGAAGTGGTGGCCGGAGAAGTTTTAGATCCTCACGAGACCTGTCTTTTCCTCGTTGGGCATGGTACGAGCCTTGACGAAAATTCCTCGGAGGTCGTCCGCCGTCAAGCCACCGGGATTCGGGAGAAAGGGATTTATGGCGATTGCCAGGCGGGGTTTATAGAGGAAGAACCATACATTTCCCGATGGAAGGAATTAACGGAATTCAGGAACGTCATCGTCGTGCCGTTCTTCCTTTCGGACGGCCTTCATGCGCTGGGAGATATTCCCGGGCTTCTCGGCATGCCTGATGAAACCGCACGTCATGCAACTGTGGATGGGCGGCGGATTTGGTATGCGAGGGCGATTGGAACCGAGCGAAAAATGGCAGACGTTATTCTGGCACAGGCGAAGGAGTTTGATGAAACCCAGCGGGAAATTTCAAAAGTGGCTTAAGGCAACCCCGCCCCCGTGGCGCATTGGCGAGCTGTTGATCACGCCTGCCACCGGATTCCCTCCGGCCTATTCCGTCCGGCATTTCATGGATGCCGGGGAGCAGAACCTCGAAATCAGCGTCGAGCCTCTGGCCGCCCGCACCTACGTGAAGTTGGATCGCGACGGGAACTACCGGAATCTGAAAGGCGAGGGGAATCTCCGGCGCGGATGGGCCTTGGAAAAACTCGATTATGAGGCGCTTTGTCTGGTTCTCAATATTTTTTATCCCACCGCGATTGCCAATTGGGCGCTGCACCACGGGGGAATGCTTCCCATCGTGACATTCGAGGAAACCGCCGCCCGGCAGACAGGACGCTACCGCATGGTTGGTCACGCCACGCCCGAGCAGGTCGCCAACGTTGTGAATAAACTCTGCCATGCTCGGTGCTTGAAAGTCCCTCTTTGGCGAAAAGAGAAGGCGGCTGCCAGCGATTTTCTCCTTTGTCCCGAGACGTGCAACCTTTTCATCTCCATGTGCCGGGATGAAATGAATGGGGAAAATCGGAAATGATTAAAAAATCCATGGCAGACCGCGTCTGATTTGCAGATTCTTGCTCATGTCAATTCGAGAAAACGACGCATTCAAACTATGAATAGCAAAATATGTAATTCATGTGAATTACAGTCAAATAGCTGCCATTGTAAATTCATTTTCGGGATTAGCCTCACCCCTTGCATCCCGGCATTCGGCGGGATAGCTTGATGGCGAGGCGACTGCTGGAGATATAGGCTTTTAGCAAAAAACGTAGAATAAACAGAAGGAGTTTGTCTCGTTTATTCTCTCCGTTAAGCATTTCACTCAAAAGCATTCCCTGAGAGGTTTTGATATTGGCCAGATTCTGGTACATGCCCTTGTCCGCCAACTCCAGGTGCTGATGCCTGACGTATTCAAACGGGAGGAGGTTTTTAAAATCTCCAGTCAGAACCTTCCACCATGCTTTGCGGATTTTTATGATCGATTCCGGCGTATTTCGTGAAGTTGCGCTTACGCTCGTACGCGTGTCCCGATAGCGGGTGAGCACTTCCGGGATGTAAACAGCCCCTCCGCTTAACCCGCATACATGTGCCAGAAAACAATCCGACGAATGGTCGAAGTCCAGGCTGCGAGGCAAAAGTTTGATGATTTTCGATCTTTGGAAAAAATACGGGCCGGTAAATCCCCAATTCGATTTCCGCATGGAAAAAGTCCTCAGTTGCTCAGGTGAAAAGTATCGAATCTCCTGCCCGGCGCCTAAATCCTCGTGTCTTATCTTCGCGATGACTTTGCTCCCTCCCTCTGACATTTGAAAAATATCCGCCTGCCCGATGGCAAGTGGGGTTTGGGGAAACATTTTCAACCCCTTGGTGACCCATTCCACACACTGTGGTGCAAGAAAATCATCCGTGGCAAACAGGTAGATAAAATCACCCTTTGCCATTTGGACAGCCGTGGCGATGGCGGCGGTGACCCCCTCATTTTTTGCCGAGCGATGAATTTTGAGAAGCGGATTTTTTTGTGCGAATTCCGTCAGGATTTCCCAAGTGTTATCTTTTGACCCATCGTCTACGATTATGACTTCCAAGGGAGGGGTGGTTTGGTGGAAGAGAGTTGGCAAAGTATCTCGGAGAAAGTGTGCGTGATTGTAAGTCGGACAACAGATCGAGATAGTCGGCATGGAGGTGATTGGGAGTGATGGTATCGTGCCCGATTTTAAGAGCCCTTGAGTTTGGGAAAAACTCAAGCCTTAACAAGTTTTTTTTGATTTTAACCTCTATTCTGAAAGCACCAAGACGGGAAGTGTGTTTTGGGAAGGTGATTCGCTCGACTCCGTTTCAGCCACGGCAGGCTCTCTTTTTCCGATTCATGGCGGGAAAATAATGCCGTTTTTATTTCCATGAACTTTTCCCACAACTTTTTTCTCCTCGTGCGACGCGCAGGGGAAGGAGAGTTAAGGGTGATTTGGCATGGTTGCTGCTTGGCTACAGGCATGTCATCAGTGGTCAATAGCCTGACGGGAGATTCAACCTTTCAGAGTTTAAAGCTCTCTCTCCAGGCTACGGGCATACGTCAAGATGCTCTTGCCAGCAATCTGGCGAACATCAATACGCCCAATTACAAGCGGATGGATTTGGACAAGTCCTTCCAGGTGGAGCTGCAAAACAGCCTGGAAAAGCTCCGGGATGACCAGTCGGCTGAGATGACTCATGTCCCCACGCTTTCCACCGATGAAACGCCGGTGTTGAGCCGCTTTGACGGGAACAACGTCGATTTGGAAAAAGAGACTGTTGAGATGATAAAAAATGAGACGCGACATGAATTTGCCGCGAAAATGCTGACTCAGCAGTACGGGATACTGCGGTATGCCATCACGGGCAAAGGCCCCTAACCTCTTATGAGCTCGATTATTCCAGCAGGAGACATAAGCGCCAGCGCCCTCTCAGCCGAGAGGCAGCGACTCAATATCATCGCCCAAAACATAGCCAATGTTAACACAACCAAAGGCCCCGACGGGAAACCCTACCGTCGCCGCGAAGTGGTCTTTGAAGAAATGGTCAATGCCGCCACCCCCTCTCAGGGAGCCGGAGTCAAAGTTGCCGAGATTACTCAGTCCAAGCGTGAACCGATCAAGGTCTACATGCCCGACCATCCCCAGGCGGATAAGGATGGCATGGTCTCTTTTCCGAACATCAATATCGTCGAGGAAATGGCTGACATGATGACGGCCAGCCGCTCCTACGAGGCGAATCTTCAGTCCCTCCGGGTGGGACGACAAATGTTTACGGATTCACTCGACATGGGGATGGGTAAATGAGCGTCATATCTTCACTGGCAGCTTTGAATATCTCTCCTGACGCGCTCGGGTTGACAGAGGCACAGGCCAATACTTCCACCCCTCAGGAGGGGACGGCGATGACTTTCACGCTCCCCCAGAGCATTGAACAGCCGAAGCTGAACAACATCAGCACCACGGCTCCAGTCCCTTACGATGGGACGGCTCCAACGACCTGGGGTCAGGCAGTCCGGCAGATGGTTTTGGATGTAAATCAGTCGCAGACCCTGGCTGGCGAAAAAGTCCGGGATGTCATGGCGGGCGGCAAGACGACCATCGATGAGGCAATGGTGGCCGTTCAGGATGCCAACACCCGTTTCCAATTTCTTGCAGAACTCAGGACAAATGCGCTCACCGCGTATCAACAGGTCATGCAGATGCAGGTTTAGTTTTTGGCAGGTATTTGAAGTTATAGAATTGAAGTTGAGGGAAGATTTTCATGAAAGAATTAATGCATTCATTGCAAACCATTTGGAAAGATTTAACCGTCGGCCAGCGCATCACCCTCATCGGGAGCATCATATTGGTACTCGTGAGCATTGGGACGCTGCTTTACGTCATGAACAAGCCGAACATGTCCCTCCTCTTCGGAGGAATGGCTCCTGAAGAGACGGCGAAGGTCGTGGAATTTTTGAAAACGAACAAAATCAGCTACCAGCAGCCCGACGAACACACGGTGAAGGTGGCCGACGACAAGGTGGCGAGCGTTCGCATTGCCCTGGCCGCGCAGGGGATTCCGAGGGCCTCGGATACCGCAGGAGGAACCGGATTTGAACTCCTCGACAAGCAGCCCTGGGGGCTTTCCGATTTTGAGCAGAAGGCAAACTACCAGCGGGCCATCTAGGGTGAATTGGCCCGGACGATCCGCCAGATGGATGAAATCGCCGAGGCCCGGGTGATGATCGTCTCCCCCGAAGAACGCCTTTTCCGCCCGGTTAAACAGATAGCCAAGGCCTCCGTCTTCCTGAAGTTGAAGGTCAACCACACCCTCCCGGAAGAAAAAATCCGCGCCATCCGCTTCCTTGTGGCAAACTCCGTCGAAAATCTCACCCCGGAGCATGTGGCCATCGTCGATAACTTTGGACGCTCCCTCGCGCCGGATCAAGAGGGCAACACCCTTGCGAGCGTTAGCGCCGACCAGCTCAACATTCAGAAGGAGACGGAAGATCGCCTCCGTGACAAAGCCCAGAGCATGCTCGACCACATCCTCGGTCCCGGCCAATCCGTCGTGAAAGTTTCCGCCGATATGAATTTTGACACCGTTCAGGAGACGACCGAACATTTTGACCCGGATGACTCGGTTCTTCGCCGGGAGAATACCACCACCGAAAATCAAAAGTCCTCAACCCCCGGCGTCGGTGGTGCCGCAGGCACGGAGACCAACATTCAGAATAACAACACACAACCCCAGGCAACCTCGTCCCAACAGGATCGATCCACAGTGGATCACAACTTTGAGATCGGTCGTTCGGTTACGACCCTCAACCACGCCGTGGGGACGATCAAGCGCCTGAGCATCGCCGTGACGATCAACAGCCTTCCCTTCGTCATGCCCGGCTCAGACACATCGAAGGTATCCGCAGCGGATGCCAAAGCTCTTCCCCCCAAACGCACCCAGCAGGAACTCAATGCCCTCGGTGATCTCGTCAAGAATGCCGTGGGTTTTACAAATGACCCTACCCGCAAGGACGCCTTTACCATTACCGAGACGCCCTTTGTCGATATTTTTGCCAACACGGAAGAAAAGCCCACCGTCATGTCCACCGTATTGAACACCACCCAGATGTACGGGACATGGATTCAGCAAGCGTGCCTGGGAGTCATGGCCATCGGCCTGCTGTTTTATCTTTGGACTGTCATGAATTCTGGTACAGTAAAGGAAGAACCCGAGGGGGCTTTCTCCGACCTCATCAAGAGATTTGAAGAGATGGAAAGAAAGACGACATTGGATCTTGAGGAAATGACTGCTGAAAACGGCACCAAGTCAAACGGACATTCCCGTGGTGAACTGGGACGCCGTGGAGGTGGGCTCGCTTCCGAGCGCATGGCTTTGACTTCTGTGGAAATGGGCAAACTGATCCAGGAAAATCCTGAAAACGCCACTCAGGCGATCAAGAAATGGCTTTCAAAGGGTTAACATATGAGCCTCACCGCTGAAAAAAGACTGGATGGCCAAAAACAGGGGGGACGTGTCTCCTTTGACGAGAATGGCCTGCCAGCCAAGTCCCCCACCGAAGGGATGACGAAGCGTCAAAAACTGGCACATCTTTTCGTCATCATCGGTCCGGATGCTTCGGCGATCATCCTCAAGGAGTTTGAGGAAAAAGAGGTCGAGGACATTTCCAAGGAAATGGTGAAGATCGACTTCGTTCCCGAGGCGCTGAAGGTGGCCATTCTGGATGAGTTTAGCGAAATCACGATCGAGGCGGTCACCTCCACCTCCGGTGGCGCCACCTTTGCCAAGGCCGTTTTGGAAAAAGCCCTGGGCAGCTTCAAGGCGAGTGAGGTCATCCGTCGGGTGGCTCCCTACAAGATGCGCTCGGTCGACACCCAGGTCATCCGGGATATTCAGGCCCGCCCACTGATGAATCTTCTCCGCAAGGAACAGCTCCAGACCTGGGCTCTGGTCATCTCTTACCTCGATCCGGCCCAATGTGCCGAGGTTCTTTCCCTTCTGCCTGCTGATTTCCGGGTCGATCTCGTCGAGCGTCTGGCGATGATGGAACCAGTGGCTTCCGAAGTGGTCGAACTGGTGCTCCAACACATTCAACGCAGCGCCGACCTCCGCAACAAGCAGGACGTGACCACCTCCGGTGGCGCGAAGATTCTGGCCGACGTGCTCAACCAGCTCGACGACCCGACTTCGAAGCAAGTCCTCACGAGTCTGGAGGAGCGCAACCCCGACCTTTCCCGCACGATCAAGAAAATGCTCTTCACCTTCGAAGACATCATCACCCTCGACAAGGCCGCCCTCAGCAAACTGCTCCGCGAAGTCGATTTCCACGAACTGGCGGTGGCTCTCAAGACGGCCAGCGAACCTCTCCGGGCGTCGATTTTCGGCACGCTCACCAAGCGCGCCTCGGAAATCATCCAGGAAGAAATTCAATTCATGCCTCCCGTCCGTTTGGCCGAGGTCGAATCCGCACAAGACAAGATCATCGAACAAATGCGCCGCCTGGAAGCGAGCGGGGAAATCACCCGGGCCAAGGGAGGCGAAGGCGATGTCGTCGTCTAAGATGGTCGTAGCCTCACGTCTGTCGCGGGTGGAAGTCCTTCCGGACGAGGATGCCCAGAAGCAGATCGAGGCACTCGGGTACGACGGAGGATTTTCCGCCGGGTATCAGGCCGGGCTATTGGAAGGGAAGTTCGCCTACCAGGAAAAAATCCGCGAATCTGAAAAAAAAATTCAGGAAGTAAGCGCGACCTTGGCAAAAAAAATGGGCGAACTAAACCAACTGAACCGCCAGGCACTGAATACGGCCCAGGAACATTTGCCGGATCTGCTGCTCACGGTTCTTTCCAAGATTTTGGAAAAACACACCTTTGCCCGGGCAGAAATCGCTGCGGAGATCGACAAAGTTTTAAAAGAGCTGACCCTTGCCGAATCCATTTTCATCGAATGCGCCGAGGCCGAAATGGCTCAGTTGGAGGAGCTGGTCAAAGGCTCCGGATATTCCATTTCTCAGGGAACGGTGAAGTGGAAGGCCAATTCCGACCTGAAACCCGGAGAATTTATCATCCACAGTGATCTCGGATTTTACGATGGTCGCCACATGAACCGGATCAAAAAGGTGCAGACCGTTCTTTCACCCCCACGGTGAATTTTTATGGAAACAGCCCCCGCCCTCCTGAACCTGCGCAACCGCGTGCGGGAAGTGCAGCCCCTTGGCATCATGGGCCGCATCTCGAAAGTCGTCGGACTTACCGTGGAGTCCCAAGGGCCTCCGTCCGCTTTGGGGCAGGCCTGCTGGATCACCTCCGTCCACACGGGTAAGACACGCCTCGCGGAAGTGGTCGGTTTCCGTGACGGGCGCCTGCTTCTCATGCCGTGGGAAGGGATGGAAGGCATCGCCGTCGGAGATCAGGTGCAGAGCATGGGCGTGCCGCCGAGTATACCGGTGGGCGAACGGGTTTTGGGAAGATTGCTGGATCCCCTCGGGAGGCCGATTGATGATCTGGGGCCGATCCCGGAGGGGCCCATGGCGAAAATGGTTTACACCGTTCCGCCCGCAGCCAAACGCCCCCGCATCAAGGATATCCTCGATACGGGAGTGCGTGCGATTGACGCCTTCATGACATGCGG
>Ga0187810_10000223_pt1 | contig 25185 bp, 26 predicted proteins | sample NC_wetland_sal_i_9_FD_132963 | JGI IMG/M metagenome (GOLD analysis project Ga0187810, IMG submission 132963) | Wetland sediment microbial communities from Neuse River Estuary, North Carolina, USA - ASW_5 | ecosystem: Environmental > Aquatic > Freshwater > Wetlands > Sediment | place: USA: North...
GAGATGCTTGGGATCGGAAAGGCCCGGCACCTGCACCACGATGCGGTCGGTGCCCTGCTGCTCGATGGAGGGCTCCTTGGTGCCCAGTTCGTCGATGCGCTTGCGCACCACTTCGATGGAGCGCGCCACCACGTCGTGCTGCAGCTGCTTCTTGTAGGCGTCGCTGATCTTGAGGACGACGCGGTCCCCGCCCGGCTCGCTGAGGTCGTACTGGCGGGCGCCGATCAGGGCGCCGCTGCCGCTGATCGTCGGATTCTGGTCCTTGATGGCGTCGCGGGCATCGTCGTATTGGCTGTGGTCGCGGATGCGCAGCGAAACGGTGTCGCCGGCGTGTTCCAGGTCGGTATAGCCGATATGGGCCTTGCGCAGGGCGCGGCGGATGTCGCCCAACGTGGAATCGAGCTGGTCCTTGATCACCTGGTCCTGCTGCACTTCCAGCAGCACATAGGAACCGCCTTGCAGGTCGAGCCCCAGGCTGACCGTGTTGTGCGGCAGCCAGGCGGGCATCTGGTTGCGCACCTTCTCCGGCAGCGCATTGGGCAGCGCGATCGCGAATCCCGCGATGATGATCAGGATGACGACGACGCGGACCCAGGTGGAAACCTGCAGCATGGTTCTTGTCCCGGCCTATTTCTCGGTTTCGACCGGCTGTCCCTTGGCGCGCACTTCGCCGACGGAGCCGCGCAGGGCGCGCACCTGCACGCCGTCGGCGATCTCGACCACGATCTCGGGGTCTTCCTTCTGCGGCACCTTGGCGATCTTGCCGATGATGCCCGAATTGAGCACCACGGTGTCGCCGCGGCGCAGCGCTTCCACCGCCTGGCGCAGTTTTTTGGCCTGTTGCTGTTGCGGCCGCCAGAGCAGGAAGTAGAAGATCGCGGCAATGGCGATCAGCGGCAGGAAGAAATTCAGGTCTTGCATGGTGGTACCTGTTGGGAGGCGCGGCGGGGCGGACTATAACCGGGTGTCCCACCATTGCAACTCTGTAGAATCAAAGGATTAGCAATGATTTCGCGCAAAAAAGGCGGGCGACGGAACGCCGCGCCCAGGTCCAGCATGGTCCCGGACGCCTATGTCTGGGAATCGGGTGCGGCCAAGTTGCACCCCATTCGCAAGGTGGCGCGGCTGCCCCTTTCGCTGCTCAAGGGCATCGAAGCGGCCCGCGACACGCTGATGGAGAACACGCGCCGCTTCGCCGACGGCCTGCCGGCCAACAATGCGCTGTTGTGGGGCGCCCGCGGCATGGGCAAAAGCTCGCTGGTGAAAGCCCTGCACGGCGAGGTCAACCGGGGGCGCAAGAACCGGCTGGTGCTGGTGGAGATTCACCGCGAAGAGATCGCCAGCCTGCCCGTGCTGTTGCGCAAGCTGCGCGGCGACAAGCGCCGCTTCCTGCTGTTCTGCGACGACCTCTCCTTCGACAAGGAGGACACCAGCTACAAATCGCTCAAAGCGGCCCTCGAAGGAGGCATCGAAGGCCGCCCGGAGAACGTGCTGTTCTACGCCACCTCCAACCGGCGGCATTTGATGCCGCGCGAGATGATGGACAACGAGCGCGCCACCGCCATCAACCCCGGCGAGGCGGTGGAAGAGAAGATTTCGCTCTCCGACCGCTTCGGCCTCTGGCTCGGCTTCCACAACTGCACCCAGGACGAATATCTGGCCATGGTGGAGTCCTATGCGGCGCATTTCGGCCTCGCGGTCGAACCGGAAACGCTGCACCGTAAAGCGCTGGCCTGGGCGGCGGGACGCGGGGCGCGTTCCGGCCGCGTCGCCTGGCAGTTCACCCAGGACCTGGCGGGCGAATTGGGGAAGAAACTCGGGTGACCTCTCAAAACGGCATCTACGCCGCCCATCCCCTGCGGGCGGCCCGCTGGGCGACCTTCACCATGTTCGTCGCCAACGGCTTCGGCTTCGGCGCCTGGGCGGCGGCGATCGCCCCCGTCAAAGCGATGCTGTCGCTGTCGGCTGCGTCGCTGAGCTATGCCCTGCTCGCCATGACCATCGGCGGCGTTCTGGCCTTGCAGCCTTCCAGCTTCCTGATCCGAAGCCTGGGCGGCACCGGCCGTACCACACGCCTGGCCGGCATCGCTTTCGCCGCGGCGCTGGCCTTGCCGGCCTTGTCGCCCAATCTTGCGGTGCTGATCGTCGCGGGCGCGCTGCTCGGCGCCTCCATGAGCCTGATGGACGTGGCGATGAACGCCCATGCCTCGCATGTCGAAAAACATTGGGGCGCCGCCATCATGTCGTCCTTCCACGCCGGCTTCAGCCTGGGCGGGCTGGCGGGCACCGGTTTCGGCGCCCTGCTGCTCTGGCTCGGAACGCCGACGCCGCTGCTCCTTATGCCCACCGCCGCCGTGGTGCTGGTGCTGGCCGCGCTCGCCATGCCCCATCTCGGGCCCGGCGACCTGCATCGCGGCGCCGGCGGCGCCATCTTCCGCCTGCCCGAGCGGCGGCTGCTGGCGCTGGCCTGCATCCTGATGTTCTGCCTCTTGATCGAAGGGGGCATGGCGGATTGGAGCGGCATCTATCTCACCACCATCGGCGAAAGCACGGCGCGCGCCGCTTCGGGCTACGGCGCCTTCTCGGCGGCGATGGTGAGCGGACGGCTGTTCGGCGACACCGTGGTGCGCCGCCTCGGCCGCAAACGCGTGGTCGCCTTCGGCACGGCCATGGCCGCGGCCGGATTGCTGCTGGCGACGGCGCTGCCGTCCTTCGCCGCCGTCGTCGCCGGTTTCGCGCTGGTGGGCGCGGGGCTGTCGAATGTGGTGCCATGCGTGTTCTCGACTGCGGCGCAGCGCGCCGCTTCGCCCGCCACCGGCATTGCCGAGGTTTCCACGGCGGGCTTCGGCGGGCTCTTGAGCGGCCCGCCCCTGATCGGCGCCGTGGCGGCGCATTGGGGCATGCGCTCGGGCATCGGCGTGATCCTCTTGGCGGCGCTGGCCGCCTTGGCGATTTCGCTGCGGCTCAAACCGGCGGAAAGAACGGTCAGCGCGACGCCACCTGCACCGGGCCCAGGAACGGACGCGGATTGACCGGCGTTTCGCCGTGGGCGCCCTTGCGGATTTCGAAATGCAGCTGCGGCGTGGTGACGTCGCCGGTGCTGCCGGCATAGCCGATCACCTGCCCGCGCGTCACGTGATCGCCTTTCGACACCACGAAGCGCTCGGCATGGGCATAGGCGGTGACATAGCCGTTGTCGTGCTTGATCAGCGCCAGGTTGCCGTAGCTCTTCAGCTCGTTGCCGGAATAGCTGACGGTGCCGTCCGCGGCGGCGCGGATGGGCTCGCCTTCGCTGGCGGCGATGTTGATGCCGTCGTTGCGCCCGCCGCCCGGCGTGGCGCCGAAATCGGAAAGCACGCGCCCTTCCAGCGGCCAGGCGAAGCTCGCCTTGGAGACGGCCGGCTGGACACTGGCCTGTTCGGCGGGCTTGACGGATTGCCTGTACCAGGCGGGCTCGGTGCGGGCGAAGGCGGGACGCGCGGTGGGAACCGGAACCTCGTCGCAGACGCAATGCGGCTTGTCGGCCTGGCGGTAAGCCACGGTCTTGGCCGGAACGGGTTTGACGCTGGCGCCCACGGCCGCGCGCCGCGTGCCCCATTCGAAATGGGTGAGCGGCGTGGCGCATCCGGAAAGCAGCAGGGAAGCGGCCAGCGTCAGGACGACGGCAACACCGCGATCACGTCTTCCGCTCCGAACCGTCATGGGCATCTCGCGATTCCTGCGGCAGCCCCGGGACCATGGGGACGAACACCACCGGAACAAGCGCCTCTTTCTTCCAACCTGTCTCAGTTCGGATCATCTTGGTTAAAAGTTGATAATTACTTTCCGGCTCGGGCCCGGCCGCCGCGCCGACGGGCGCCACCAGGATTCCGCCCGGTTTCAGCTGGCCGAGCAGCGCTTCCGGTATTTCGGGCACCGCGGCGGTGAGAAGGATGCGGTCGAAGGGCGCCTGTTCCGGCCAGCCTTTGAAGCCGTCGCCGTGGCGCGTGGCGATGTTCTCTATCCTTAGTGTGCGGAAGCGCTGCTCCGCCACCAACTGTAGGGGGCGGTGGCGTTCGACCGAATAGACGCGGCGGCACAGCTTGGCCAGCACCGCCGCCTGGTAGCCCGAGCCGGTGCCGATTTCGAGCACCCTGAGCTGCGGCCCCAGCTCCAGCGCCGCGGTGGAGAGGGCCACGATATAGGGCTGCGAGATGGTCTGACCGCAAGCCATAGGAAGCGCCGTATTGTCGTAGGCGGCGTGTTGGAAGGGCTGTTCCACGAATATTTCGCGCGGCGTGCGCTCCAGCGCCCCCAGCACCCTGGCGTCGGTGATCCCCTGCTTGCGCAGCGCCATCAGCAAGGCGATGGGGCGGGGATCGTGCTCGGACATCTTATTCCTGCGCGTGTTCCTTGGCGGGGGCGGCGAACTCGGCGTCGATGGCGGGCTTCAGCGCCTGCACCACCTTCCAGTCGGTCAGGTTGAGCTGCAGCGGCGTCACCGAAATCTTCTTCAGGCTGAGGGCACCGAGGTCGGTGCCTTTCCTGGGGGTGAAACGCTCGCGGCGGAAACCGATCCAGAAATAGGGATTGTCGCGCATGTCGATGCGCCGCTCGATGGTGATGCCCTGCCATTCGCGCGCGCCTTGCGCCACCACCTCGACGCCCGTCACCTCTGCGGGCGGACAATCGGGGAAATTGACGTTCATCAGCACGTCGCGCGGCCAGCCGTTCGCTACCAGCTTCTTCACCAGCTCGGCCCCGTGGGCGGCGGCGCAGTCCCAATGCACGCCGCTGCGGTCTTCGAAATTGTAGGTCTGCGACAGGGCGATGGAGGGAATGCCCAGCGCGCAGCCTTCCATGGCGCCCGCGATGGTGCCCGAATAGGTGACGTCGTCGGCGGCGTTGATGCCGCGATTGACGCCGGAGATCACCAGATCGGGGGCATGGTCCTTCATCAGATGGGCCGAGGCCATCATGACGCAATCGGTGGGCGTGCCGCTGAGGGCGAAGCGGCGCTCCTCGATCTTGCGCAGCCGCAGCGGCAAGGTGAGGGTGAGGGAATGCGAGGCGCCGGACTGCTCGTTCTCGGGCGCCACCACCCAGACGTCGCCGGACAGCGAACGGGCGATGGCCTCGGCCACTTCCAGCCCCTTGGCCCGGATGCCGTCGTCATTGGTGACCAGGATACGCAGTTTGTCGGTCATTCTCTCAACCCGTCATGGCCGGGCTTGACCCGGCCGCGCTCGCGTCCGCGAGCGCAAAAAACTAAACCTTCGCGATCTTCTGCATCCCCATATAAGGCTGCAGGGCTTCGGGAACGCGGATGGAACCGTCCGCCTCCTGGTAATTCTCCAGCACCGCGATCAGGGTGCGCCCCACCGCCAGGCCGGAACCGTTCAGCGTGTGGACAAACCGAGTACCCTTGCCGTCCTTGGGACGGTAGCGCGCATTCATGCGCCGGGCCTGGAAATCGCCGCAATTGGAGCAGGAGGAAATCTCGCGATAACGGTCCTGCCCCGGCAGCCAGACTTCGATGTCGTAGGTCTTCTGCGCCGAGAAGCCCATGTCGCCCGAGCACAGCTTCATCACGCGATGCGGCAGTTCCAAGCGCTTGAGGATTTCCTGGGCGCAATCGGTCATGCGCTCGTGCTCTTTTTCCGATTGCTCCGGCGTGGTGATGGAGACCAGCTCCACCTTGGAGAATTGATGCTGGCGGATCATGCCGCGGGTGTCCTTGCCCGCCGCGCCTGCTTCGGCGCGGAAACATGGCGTCCAGGCGGTGACCCGCATCGGCAATTGCGCTTCTTCCAGAATCTCTTCCCGCACCAGATTGGTCAGCGGCACTTCTGCAGTGGGGATAAGCCAATGACGATTCCCAATCGGTCTTGCATGTTGTTCAGGCACAACATAGCCATCGACCATCCGAGTGAATTGCCTGACATCTTCGGCAATGAAGTCTATGCGCCCCTGCTCTAGCATCTTGCCTAGCGGATTCACTTCAAAAGAGTTTGCAAAGAAGAGGTCACTTTCGAATTTCGGAAGCTGTCCAGTTCCGAACGTAGCCTCGTCGCGCACCATCAACGGTACGTTGACTTCGGTGTAGCCATTCCCCGTCTGCACATCGAGCATGAACATGCCCAACGCGCGTTCGAGCTTGGCCAGCGCCCCTTTGAGATAAACAAAGCGCGCGCCCGACACTTTGGCGGCGCGTTCGAAATCCATCAGCCCCAAGGCTTCGCCCAGCTCGAAATGCTCGCGTGCCTTGAACCCCAGCCGGGTGGCGGAGCCGAAACGCCGTGCCACCACTTCTTCGTTGAAATTCTCGTCTGGCCCGATCGGCACATCTTCGGCGGGCAGATTGGGCAGCCCCGCCAGCGCCGCGCGCAATTCCTCTTCTAGCTTGCGCTCCGCCTCCTGGTCTTGCTGGATCGCCGCCTTCAAATTCGCCACTTCTTCCAGCAGCGCCTTGGCCCCGGCCTCGTCCTTCGCCGCCTTGGCCTTGCCGATAGCGCGCGAGGCTTCGTTCTGCCGCGCCCGGTGCTGCTCGAAGCCCTGCTTGGCGCCGCGCCATTGGGCGTCCAGAGCCAGGATGGCGTCGGCCTGCTTTCCGGCTTCTTCGGCATAGGCGGGGCGGCGCGCCAAACCGGCCACGAAGGCGTCGCGGTTGTCGCGGATGGTCTTGATGTCGTGCATTGGATTCTCCCGGCGGCCCAGAGCGCGATCCGGAAAAGTGGGAACCGGTTTTCCGGAAAATCGCGCGAAAATCAAAAAACTAGAGCGCGATCCGATTCCGCGGGAACGGATCACGCTCTAGGTAATGACACGCCCGCCGGGCGGGGTCAAAACCTCAGGATTCCGCCTGCTCGGCGCGTTCCTTGTCGCGCTTGCGTTCGATCATCACCACCAGCCAGATGGAGACCTCGTAGAGCAGCACCAGGGGCACCGCCAGGCAGATCATCGAGAAGATGTCGGGCGGGGTGAAGACGGCGGCCAGTCCGAAGATGGCGACGATGGCGTAGCGGCGCACCCGCCGCAGTCCCGCCGCGGAGACGATCCCCACCCGCCCCAGCAGCGACAGCAGCACCGGCATCTGGAAGGTGAGGCCGAAGGCGAAGATCAGCGTGGTGACGAAATCGAAATAATCGCTGACCTTGGCCATCAGCTCGATGGGCAGCGCGTCCTTGCTGCCATGGGTCTCGAAGCCGAGGAAGAATTTGATGGCGAAGGGCAGCATCACGTAATAGACGAAGGCGGCGCCGGTGGCGAACAGCAGCGGCGTGGCGATCAGGAACGGCAGGAAGGCCCTGCGCTCCCGGCGGTAGAGCCCCGGCGCCACGAACATCCACACCTGCGCGGCGATCACCGGAAAGGCCAGGCACAGCCCGGCGAACAAGCCCACTTTGGCGTTGGTGAAGAACTTCTCGTAAAGCTGGGTGTAGATCAGATGCCGGTTCGGCTGCCCCGCCATGGCGTGGGCCAAGGGCGCGGTGAGAAAGTTGTAGATCGGATCGGCGAAGGCGAAGCAGATGATGAAGCCGGCGAACAGCGCCAGCAGCGAATAGACCAGGCGCTTCCTCAGTTCGATCAGATGTTCCAGCAGCGGGGCCTTGGAGGCCTCGATCTCGGCTTCGTCGTCTTGGTTGGGATTGCTCATGGCGGCGGCGGATGCAGGTCTGATGGCGGAAGCGGTTCTTCCGGATGCGCCGGTTGCTGCGCCGGTTCGACATGCTCGGCGGGCAGTTCCGGCTTTTCCGCTCCGGCTGGCGGCGCCGTCTCGGCTTCGGCCTGCGGCGCGGCTTCGGGGGCGAGCGACACGGCCGGACCGCTCATCTTCTCGTTCAGGGCCTCATCGATGCCGGCCAGCGGCCGGGTGGTACGCAACTCGTCGAGTTCCTTGCGCAGCTCGTCCAGTTCGCTCTGGCGCGCCATTTCGTCGAAGCTGCGGCGGAACTGATCGGCCATGTTGCGCGCCTTGGCGGCCCATTGGCCCATGGTGCGCATCAGTTTGGGCAGGTCCTTGGGGCCGACCACCACCAGGGCCACCACCAGGACCAGGAGCATGTGGCTCCAACTGAGATCGGGAAACATGCGCTACCGGATGCCCTTATCCTTCGACAGGCTCGATGCAAGGGTTGTGCAGAGGCCTTCACCCTGGGCCCTCATCCCGAGCTTGTCGAGGGACGAAGGCATCCCTTTCCCGGGCCGCTTTTTAGCCGGTCTTGTCCTTCTCGGACGGCTCCGTGGGCTTGGGCTTCTCCTCTTCGTCGGTGAGGCCCTTCTTGAAGCTTTTGATGCCCTTGGCGAAGTCGCCCATGATGTCGGACAGCTTGCCGCGTCCGCCGAACAGCACCAGGACCACGACGGCAATCAGCAAGAGGTGCCAGATGCTCAGTCCGCCCATGATTATTCTCCTTATCGTCCGGCCTTTTGCGCCGGAAACGCCTCCTTAAAGACCGTGCCGGGGCCCGATGCAAGCGGGGTGCGGTTAATGCGCCCTCGGCCTTGCTTCATCCGCCCAGAATCCGGATTTCGGCGTTGCGGTCCAGCACCTCGCCCAGGGCGCCCAGGCGCTTGCCGACGCTGTCGCCGGCGATGGGGCTGCGCCGTTTGGGCACTTCCAGGATCACCTTGGAGGGGGTGAGCCGGAGCCGGTAGCTGGCCAGTTCCCCCGCCGCGGCCCCGGTGAGGTCGAAGGCCAGCCGGGCGGCCAGCCCGATGCGCAACGCCCTTTTCTCGTCCTGCTTGTCCAGCATCCCGGGCAGGTAGAGGTCGAAGGGCATTTCCTGGACGCCGGCATAGCGGTGATAGACCGCCATGGCGATGAAGGCGCGGGTACGGTGGTCGGCGCCGCCGAAGGGCATGTTGAGCACGTCCTGGTAGGTGCCCCGGGTGCGGTGATCGGGATGGCGCCGCCAGCCCAAATCCGAGAGCAGCGAGGCCGCCAGCCTGAGCCGCCGGTAATGGGCGTTCTCGTCGCCGAACAGGGGCGTTGCCCAGTTGAACATCTCCACCGCATGGCCGGGGGCGCGGCTGACGCGGGCGTTCTCGATGGTGGCGTAGTCGATCAGCGGGTCCTTGACGCGTTCTTCGGGCGGCAGCTTGGAGAAGACCAGCCCCTCGCGCACGCCGTTGGCCGAAACGATGACTTCCTTGAACCTGGCCGCCGCCAGCAGGCGCTGCAAGACGATGGCGCCGTAGGGCAGCAGTTCCATGCGGCGCTTGGACACCGCGGTCAGCAGTTCCAGCGATTTCTTGCCCTGCTTGGCCAGCACGCCCGACAGCTCCACCGCCCGCCCGTAGGGGATGGTGTATTGCTGCAGCATGTGCAGGGGATATTCCTCGCGCAGCATGTCGACGCGCGCCACGCTGCGCCAGATGCCGCCCACCAGATAGAGCGTGCGCCCGTCCATGTCCTTGAGCGGCAGCCAGTTCTCCAGCGCCGCGTCGATCAGCTGGCGGGTGCGTTCGAGATCGCCCTTGCTCATGTCCACCAGGCGCAAGGGCCCGAAGGGCAGCGAACAGGCCTCGCCGGTCCGGCCGCCCTTGAGCGTCACCATGTCGAGACTGCCGCCCCCCAGATCGGCCGTCAGCCCGTCGGCGTCGGGGATGGAGGCGATGACCCCCTCGCCCGCCAGCTGCGCCTCTTCCTCGCCCGAGAGCACGCGCACCGGCGCGTTCCAGGCCTGCTCCGCGCGGCGCACGAAATCGGCGCCGTTGCCGGCGTCGCGCGCCGCCGCCGTGGCCACCGCCTGGCGCAGCACGACGCCGAGCCTCTCGGTGAGGATGCGGTAGCGCCGGAGCGCCTCCAGCGCCAGCTCGACGCCTTCGCGATAGAGCATCCCGGTCGAGCCCAGCTCCCGCCCGATGCTGCAGATGGTTTTCTCGTTGTGGACGGTGTGGGCGCTGCGCGCCAGCCCCTCGAACACCACCAGGCGCACCGAGTTGGAGCCGATATCGACGATGGCGATGCGCCCGCGCGCCGGCGTCGCCGCCCGCGGCGGCAGGTCTTCGCCGGCATCGGCGGGAAGGGAGGGGCTGCTAATCATGCTTTCTCGCGGCGCCCGGACGCGGCTGCTTGATCTTCAGCGCCCTGCCGCGTCCCGACAAGGACGGGTTGGTCATGAAATAGGTGTGGGCGGAAAAGGCATCCGGGCTGCCGGCGGCGGGATCGCGCCGGTAGCTGCCGTCGGCCTGCATGGTCCAGCTCTGCGCCTGGTCCTTGATCTGCGCCACCATGATCTGGTCCAGCACCTGCTGGTGCACGGTGTGATTGTCGATCGGCACCAGCGACTCGACGCGTCTGTCGAGGTTGCGCGGCATCCAGTCGGCCGAGGAGATGTAGAGCTTGGCCTTGGCGGAGGGCAGGCCGTGCCCGGCGCCGAAGCAGACGATGCGGCCGTGCTCCAGGAAGCGCCCGACGATGCTCTTGACGCGGATGTTGTCGCTGAGCCCGGGCACGCCCGGTTTCAGGCAGCAGATGCCGCGCGCGATGATCTCGATGCGCACTCCCGCCTGGCTGGCGCGGTAGAGGCAGTCGATCATGTCGGCATCGACCAGGGAATTGAGCTTGAGCCAGATCGCCGCCGGCTTGCCCGCCTTGGCATAGGCGATTTCGTTCTCGATGCCCGCCACCAGCGTCTCGCGCAAATTGAGCGGCGAGATGGCCAGCTTCTCCAGCCCCTTGGGTTCGGCATAGCCGGTGATGTAGTTGAAAACCTGCGCCGCGTCGCGCCCCAGCGCCGGATCGGCGCTGAAGAGGGAGAGGTCGGTGTAAACCTTGGCGGTGACGGGATGGTAGTTGCCGGTGCCGTAATGCACATAGCTGCGCAGCTGCTTGCCTTCGCGGCGCACCACGAAGCTGATCTTGGCGTGGGTCTTGAGTTCGATGAAGCCGTAGACCACCTGCACGCCCGCCCGTTCCAGGTCGCGCGCCCATTTGATGTTGGCGGCCTCGTCGAAGCGCGCCTTCAGCTCCACCAGCGCGGTGACGGATTTGCCCGCGTCCGCCGCTTCGATCAGCGCGGCGATGATCGGCGAATCCGAACTGGTGCGATACAGCGTCTGCTTGACCGCCACCACATCGGGATCGGCGGCGGCCTGGCGCAGGAACTGCACCACCACGTCGAAGCTCTCGAAGGGATGGTGGACGAGGATGTCCTTGGCGCGGATGGCGGCGAAGCAGTCGCCGCCGAAATCGCGGATGCGTTCGGGGAAGCGCGCCACCAGCGGCTTGAATTGCAGGTCGGGGCGTTCCTTGAGGATCAGCTGCTTGAGATCGGCGGTGCCCAGCATGTGCTCGACCAGCACCAGCTCCTCGTCCTTGAGGCCGAGATGGTCGGCGATGAAGCTGCGCAAATCCTCCGGCATGGCCTGGCTGCACGTCATCAGGATGACCGAGCCGCGGCGCCGCCGCTTGAGCAGCGACTCGAACATCAGGACCAGGTCTTCGGCTTCTTCCTCGACTTCCACGTCGCTGTCGCGCAGCACGCGGAAGAGGCCGACGCCCTTGATCAGGTGGCCGGGGAAAAGCCGGTCGAGATAAAGCGCGAGCACCTCCTCCAGCGGCAGGAAGCGCGCATGTTTGCCCTTGCTGCCGGGCAGGCGGATGAAGCGCTGCAGTTGCGAGGGCACCGGCAGCAGCGCCATGGCGGCCCGCCCGTCGCGCGCCCGCACCGCCTTCAGCGCCAGGGTGAAGCCGAGATTGGGGATGAAGGGGAAGGGATGCGCCGGGTCGATGGCGAGCGGCGTCAGCACCGGAAAGATCTGCTCGTGGAAATAGACGTCGAGCCAGCTGCGGTCGGCCTCGCTGAGCGCCTCGGGACTGATCACCGCGATGCCGTTCGCGGCCAGCTCGTCCTCGAGGGCGATCCAGATGCGCTGCTGCTCGGCGATCAGCGCGCCCGCGCACTCGGCGATGCGCGCCAGCTGCTGGACCGGAGTCAGGCCGTCGTCGCTGAGCTTGCCGACGCCTTCCTTGACCATGCCCCAGAGGCCCGCCACGCGGACCATGTAGAACTCGTCGAGGTTGGAAGAGGAAATCGACAGAAAGCGCAGCCGCTCCAAGAGCGGATGGCGCGTGTTCTGGGCCTCTTGCAGCACGCGGCCGTTGAAGGCCAGCCAGGAGAGTTCGCGGTTGACGAAACGCTCGGGCGAGTTGAGCGCGATGGCCGGAACGGCGGGGTGTTCTTCCTCGTCCAAGGCTTCGGGCGCGGGCGCGGCCGTGACCTGCGGCTCCGAAGCCACTGTTTCAACCTGATTCTTATCGTTTGACATCAAAGACTTACCGCCGAACCACGGACCAGCCTAAAGCAAAATACCAAGCCTGTCATGCGCCACAGCTTAACCCTCTTTCGCCAACAATTCCCGGATCAGGGCGGTGGTGACGGGCCGTTTCCCGGCCAGGGCGGCGGCATCGGCGCGGGCCACGAAATCGCGCACGGCGGCGGGCGAACGCTCCAGCGCGCGGATCATCTGGGCGATCACCGCCTCGGGCACGGCCAGCTGGCGGTCGGCGAACAGCTTTTTGGCCAGGGCGGTGAGAAGGTCGTCGTCGGGCGCCCACAGCGGAAAGGCCAGCAAGGCATCCAGCCGCGAGCGCAAATCGGGCAGCCGCACCGGCCAGGCGGCGGGCCGCTCATGCCCGGTGAGCAGCATAGCGTGGCCGCGTTCGAGCAGCGCGAACAGCGCCGCTTCCGCCTCCGGCGGCACGCCGTCCGCATTCTCGATCAGCAGCGGCGCCGGCCGGGCCAGATCGGCCTCGCGGAGCCGCACGGCTTCGAGGATGTCCGCCTCGGCCTTCTCCGCCCATACCGCAGAGAGATGCGACTTGCCCGAACCCGGCGGCCCGAACAGCGCCGCGGCGGCTCCCGGCCAGTTCGGCCAGGAATCGACGAAGGCCACCGCCGCCCGGTTGCCCGGGCCGATGATGAAATCCGCCCGCCCCAATCTGGCGGGCGTCGGCAAGGGCAAGGGAATTTGTGAAGGCATCAAGCCGCGCCGTCGCCTTGCGGGGCCCGGCGGGACGCCGCTTTCAGCCACAGCTGCGCATAGGCGAGGAACGACCACACCGCCAGCACGGTCACGGCGGCGGCCCCCGTCAGTTCGATTGCCGGCCGGTGGAGGTTCAAGGCCAGCAGCAGCAGCGTCAGGGCGACGTAAACCACCTGCACCACCGTGCTCGCCTTGCCGACGATCAGCGGCTTGACTTCGAGCGGCAGCTCCAGCACCCGCGCCAGCAGCACGCCCAGGACGATGAAGACGTCGCGCCCGATCACCAGCCCGGTCAGCCACAAGGGCACGGCGCCGGCCAGCGTCAGGCTGACGAAGCTGGCCAGCATCAGCAGCTTGTCGGCCGCCGGATCGAGCCAGGCGCCGAACCGCGAGGACAGCCCGAAGCGCTTGGCGAGAAAGCCGTCGAGCGCATCGCTCGCCCCCGCGGCGACGAAGACCGAGAGCGCCGCCCAATCCTCCTGCTGCCAGATCAGCCGGGCCGCCAGCGGCGCCGCCAGCAGCCGCAGCGCGGAGAGGATGTTGGGCGCTTGGCGCAGCACCGCATTCATGGCTGGCCCGTGCTCGTTCCCTGTGAAATCTGCCAGACGCCGGCATGCTCCGACAGCGTGATGCCGGCCTGCGCCAGCGCGGCGCGCAATTGTTCCGTGGTGCCGATATAGGAGATGGCGAGCCGCGCCTGGCCGAGATCCATGGCGGCGACGCTCACCGAGGCCACATTGGGCACGCTTGCCAGGGTGTTTTCCAGGGCGGCGAACTGCGCCAGCGAAGCGATGCGCAGGTCGGCGACCAGCCTGCCCTTCTGGCTGTAATCGACGGCCTTCTGGTTCTTCCACATGTCGTCGATGGCGCGCACGGCCGCGTCGGCGGCGGCGGGATAGGTGGAGGACGCCCCTTGCAGCAGCGGCACCTCGAAGCCGGTCTTCACCGGCAATTCGCCCGCTCCCACCCGCTTCAGGCTGACGGCGAGCTTGTTGCCGTCGACGGCGGCCAGCACCAGCACGGCCTCGCTGGCATGGAAGCGCGCCGCCACCTGGGCGACGTCATCCCAGCCGGCGCTGTCGAAGCTGAGCCCGGCCAGCACGCCCATGTCCTGGGCGTCGCCCACGGGCACGGCGAAGGGCACCGGGCTGACGGCGAAGCGCGGATTGGCGAAAGCCTGGGTCCACATCGAGGTGCGGGCAAAGCCCGGCGCCAGGGGGATCACCAGGATGCGCTTGGCGGTCGCGGCGGTATAGGGAATCCCCGCGGCCTGTAAGAGCCGCGCCACCGCTTCCGGATTGAAGGTATAGGTCACGTCCGCCACGTAGCGGGTGGTGGACCGGCGCTCGTTAAGCGGCAGGTAGCCGACGATCGCCTTTTGCAGCGTGGCGTCGTCGAGCTGCGGCTGGCGGCCCCAATCCTGCTGGCGGGTGAGGCGGCGGAACAGCGTGGCCCAGGCGACGGGGCGGCCCATGGCGATGGCCCGCGTGCGCGCTTCGGCGACGGACGGCCCCGAGGCATCGACATGGATGCCCGGAACCTCGAAATTGTTCTCGGCCAGCGCGGGCTGCGCCGCGAGACAAAAAAGGACGAGCGGCAGAAAAAGCGCCGGAATGCGGAAGAGACGGACCATGTGAACCCTGCCCTGGACGGCCGGACTATACCGGGCCGTTCCGGCGCTTGAAAGCGCCGCAGTGTCCCTGCCCGCAAAATCCGCGCTCGTTAGCCGGATTCCGCGCCGCCGCGGCGGACCAACCGGTAAAGCTGCCATGGGGGAGGAGCGTTCAAACAAGGCCCGGCTTCTGCCGAACCTTGTCGAAGATCGCAGCTCAGGCGCTCGCGGTCGCGCCGTTTTGCATGGTCGTGCCGAGGTCGTTCAGCAAGGTCAGGATGGGATTGACCGAGGCGGCGCCGGACGCGCTCTGCGCCGAACCGGCCGCTTCGAACGCCGAGATCGCGCTGCTCAACTGGTTGGCCGTGATGCTGCCGGTATTCTGCGTGTTGAGCGAAGCAAAGTCGGTATCCGCCTGTGCGGTGGTGCCGCCGAGAGAGGTGACGAAGCTCTCGAATTCCGACTGATCGACCGAGCCGCTGCCGTTCGTATCCATCGCCTGGAGGAGCGAGGAGGCGACATCGCCCGAGGAAGGCGTCCCGCCGCCGCCGTGGTGATGGTGGTGATGATGATGCGCGGCTTGCGGCCCGCTTGAAGCGGCGCTTTGCAGATCGCTCGCCAGCTGCGTCGTGGTGAGATTGCCGGAACCGTTCTGGTTGAGGGCCGAATACAGCGCATCCGCCTGCGCCTGGGTGCCGCCCTTGCTCTCGATGTAGCTTTCCATTTCGCTCTGGGAAATGGAGCCGTCGCCGTTGCTATCGATGGCCGATACCAGCTGCGACAGCGTACTCGACTGCAACGACGACGAGGACGAAGCGGTCGAGGACGAAGAGGCCGTGCTCGAACCGGCCGCGCCTTGCGACGCGCCGGGATCGCTCTGCATCATGACGAGCAGGTTCAGGATCTGGGCGCTGAGATCGCCTTTGCCTGTCCCCGTAAGCGAGGTGTCGCTGCTGGTTGCGGGAACTGCCGTTGAAGAGGTTGACGTGGTTGAAGATGACGTACTGGCTGGGTTCGTGACTGAGGTGGCGCTTTCGAGCCGGTTGAGCATGGCGAGAAGAAGCTGGTTCGAAGTGCCTGCCCCATTCGACCCGATGCCGCTGATGGACATGTCGAAGTCTCCTGATTGCTGCTCCACTGCCCCCCGCCGAAGCATGGGCCGTGCCGCAGCCGCGTTCTTTGCGCAGGCCGAAAACCATGGTTAAGAAAAAACTATTCCGACAAGCCTTGCGACAGCTCCGGCAGCGCCTGCCGCATAGGGCAGTTGTTGCCGGGCCGATTCCGGCCGCCCAAGCCGCACGGCAAAGCCCAGCCCCTTGCAACCTTTTCCCGCCGCTCCCGCCTCAAAGCGGCTAAGCGGACGGAAGCCGGGAAAGGGAACTTCGCGAAAACAATCCCTTGGGCGTGCGCGCCAAACCCCGCCCAGGCGTTGTGACAAGGTTAGAGCAAATCACCGCTTCCCAGAAGCGGTGATTTGCTCTAGCTATTTGTTTTGTCGCGCTTCTTTTCCGAAAACCGCTTCACACTTTTCGGGAAGCGCTCCTACGGCTGTGGGTGAATGTTCCGGCGGCTTGCGCGCCCCAGCCCCCGCGCCTAAACGGGATAGGAACTCCAGCGAGCGAAGCCATGGCCTCCGATACGCCCCTCACCTACAAGGACGCCGGCGTGGACATCGATGCCGGCGAGGCGCTGGTGGAGCGCATCGCCCCCGCCGCCAAGGCCACGCGCCGGCCCGGGGCGGATGCCGATCTGGGCGGCTTCGGCGGCCTCTTCGACCTCAAGGCGGCGGGCTTCCGCGATCCGGTGCTGGTGGCCTCCACCGACGGGGTGGGCACCAAGCTCAAGATCGCCATCGACACCGGCCTTTATGCGGGGCTGGGCCAGGATTTGGTGGCGATGTGCGTCAACGACATCGTGGTGCAGGGCGCCGAGCCGCTTTTCTTCCTCGACTACTACGCCACCGGCAAGCTGGAGCTGGAGGCGGCCGCGGTGGTGATCGGCGGCATCGCGCGGGCCTGCAAGGATTGCAACTGCGCCCTGATCGGCGGCGAGACGGCGGAGATGCCGGGGCTTTACGCCGGCGGCGATTTCGACCTCGCCGGTTTTGCGGTGGGCGCGGCCGAGCGCGGCACCATATTGCCGAAAACCGAAACCATGCGGGCGGGCGACGTGCTGATCGGCGTGGCCTCTTCGGGGGTGCATTCCAACGGCTTCTCGCTGGTGCGCCGGGTGGTGGAACAGGCGCATGCTTCTTACGACGCCTTCGCGCCTTTCGATCACCATACCACGCTGGGCGAGGCGCTGCTGACGCCGACGCGGCTCTACGTCGAAAGCGCGCTGGCGGCGATCAAGGCGGCGAAGGTGAAGGGCCTGGCGCACATCACCGGCGGCGGCATCACCGACAACACCCCGCGCGCCCTGCCGCCCGGCCTCGATGCCGAAATCGATCTCGATGCCTTCACGCCGCCCGGAGTGTTCTCCTGGCTGGCCCAATCGGCCGTCCTCGAAGCCGAGGAGATGCTGCGCACCTTCAATTGCGGCATCGGGCTGATCGCCGTGGCGGCGGAAGAAACCGCAGACGCCGCCCTCGCCGCCTTCCGGCAAGCCGGCGAAAGCGCCCTGCGCATCGGCCGGCTGGTTCCCGGCGAAGGCGAAGCCAAGGTCCGCTACCGCGGGAGGCTGAAGCTATGAAGAAATCCGTCGGCATCCTGATTTCCGGCCGCGGCAGCAACATGCGCTCGCTGATCGCCGCCGCCGGCGAACCGGGTTACCCGGCCGAGATCGCCCTGGTGGTCTCCAACAACGGCAAGGCCGAAGGCCTCGGCTACGCCGCCGAGGCCGACATCCCCACCTGCGTCGTGCCGCACAAGGCCTTCGTCTCGCGCGAGGAGTTCGACCGCGCCGTCAACGCGGTGCTGGACAATGCCGGGGTCGAGATCGTGTGTCTCGCCGGTTTCATGCGCATCCTGTCGGACTGGTTCACCCGCAAATGGGCCGGGCGCCTGGTCAACATCCATCCTTCGCTGCTGCCGCTGTTCAAAGGCGTGCATGTGCACGAGCAGGTGCTGGCGGCGGGGGTGCGCGTCTCGGGCTGCACCGTGCATTTCGTGGTGCCGGAACTCGACGCCGGCCCCATCATCGCCCAGGCGTCGGTGCCGGTGATGCTCGACGACACGCCCGAGACCCTGGCGGCGCGCGTGCTGGCCGAGGAACACAAGATCTATCCCGCCGCGCTCAAGCTGCTGGCCGAAGGCCGCGTCCGGCTGGAAAACGGCCACGCTATCTTCACCCTGTAAGGCGGAACCATGCGCGACACGCCCAAGAAGCGCTTCTTCTCCCGCATCGCCCTGGTACGGCTGCTCGCCTTCTTCTTCCTGCTCGCCCTCCTCTATGCCGGCGGCAGCGTCCTCGTCATGTTCGTTGCCGGCCGCCTGCCCAAGGACGTCCGGCCTCTGGCGGAGCTGATCGGCGTGGCGCCGCTGAGCCTTCTCATGCTCGGCGTCTACGGGCTCTTGGTGCGATGGCTGGAGCGGCGCAAGGTGCGGGAACTGGCGCTGTGGCCCGGCATTCCGCTGCTTGTCGCCGGACTGCTGCTCGCCTTCCTGATGTTCTGCGCCGTCTATGCCGTCTTGTGGGCGCACGGCAACGCGATCTGGCTCGGCTTCACCGGCACCGCCGGGGTGCTCGCGATGGCATCCATGGCGCTGGTGTCGGGGGTGGGCGAGGAATTGATCATGCGCGGCGGCGTCTTCCGCATCCTGGAGGACAGTTTCGGCACCTTGATCGCACTGGTTCTCTCCGGCGCCCTGTTCGGCGCCCTGCATCTGGTGAACCCGCATGCCAGCTGGTTCGGTGCCGTGGCCATTGCCTTGGAAGCAGGCGTGCTGCTCGGCGCCGCCTATGCCTATACGCGCAGCCTGTGGCTGCCCATCGGCATCCATATCGGCTGGAATTTCACCGAGGGCGGCGTCTTCGGCGCGGCGGTGTCGGGCAGCGGCAGCGGCCACGGCCTTTTCAACATGCCGCTTTCGGGCCCCGAGATTCTCACCGGCGGCAGCTTCGGTCCCGAAGCCTCGGTGGCGGCGCTCACCCTCTGCACCGCCGCAGGCCTCTTTTTCGTCTGGCGCACCCTCCGCCGCGGCCGCTGGGTTCCGGCCTCTTTCCACATGATGCTAGACTAACGTTCCCGCCTTCAGCGCGGTGCGCCAATGCGCTTCCCGCTCCTTCAACAGCACGGGAATCAGCATCGCGTTTTCGTCCGCGATCTCTTCCAATATCTCGAACACGAACGCCGCTTCGCCATGCGCGTTCCAGGCCGCCTGCAAATCCTTGCCGGGAAAGCCGCCCATGCGCAGCTGGAACCACAGCCCGGCCTGCCGGCGGCCGAGATCGGGCGCCTTGGCCACCCAGGCTTCGCCGCTGGCCGTGCAGCGCACCGCGAAGATGCCTGGCCGCGGCTTGGCCTCCTTGACGGCTTGCGACAATTCCTTGCGGCGTGCCTTATCCATAGGCGAGCTTCTCCGAAATCTCCCACAGCCGTTTGGCGGCGGCGGCGTCCTCAGCCGCGGCCGTAGGCGCGATGGGCTTGCACTTGTACCAATAGAGCCCGCTTTGCCCTTCGACCTCGGGCGAGGAGGCCAGATGCACGATGGTCCCGGCACCGGCTTCGGGCGTGAGGGCGAAGACCTTCTTGAGGAGGCCGAAAATGACGCCCAGCAACCCGTCATTGTTGTCGGCAAAGCGCGTGGCGACGAAACCGGGATGCAGGCAATTGGCCGTGACGCCCGTGCCTTGCAGCTGCCGCGCCAGCTCGCGGGTGAAGAGGATGTTGCACAGCTTGCTGTTGGCGTAGGCGCGCCCTCCCGAATAGCGCTTGACCCCTTGCAGGTCGTCGAAGTTCAGCTTGCCCGCCTTGTGCGCATCGGAGGCGGTTGAAACGATGCGCGCCCCCGGCGTCGCCTTCAGACGCTCCAACAAACCCGTGGTCAAAACGAAATAGGCCATGTGGTTGAGGGCGAAGGTCGCCTCCAGCCCGTCGGCGGTTTCCTCCCGCTTCTCAAAGATGGCCCCGGCATTGTTGATCAGCACGTCGATCCTGGGTTCGGCCGCGGCTATCTCCGCCGCCACCCGCTTCATCTCGGAAAGGCGCGTCAGATCGGCGGTATGGACGGCGTGCGCGGCGTCGGGATTGGCCAGGGCCAGCCTGCCCATCACCGGATCGGCGCGGAAGGGGCTGCGCGCCACCAGCACGATGCGGGCGCCCAGCCGCGCCAGCTCCTCCGCCGCCACCTCGCCGATGCCCGAGGTGCCGCCCGAGACGACGACGGTTTTGCCCTTCATGGCCGCTCTCCGCGATTCCGCGAAGAGCACTCTACCCCCGTGCCGGGGCGCATCAAGGCTTGCGCAGGGCCCGCAGGTCGTGCCCGTTCTGGTGCAGCACCACGGCGACCACCTTGCCCGCCGCATCGCGCTCGAAGCTCAGTTTGGCCTCCACCACCTTGTAGAAGAAGGCGTCCTTGGCGCTGGGATAGATCGCGAAAGCGGGCTGCGCGGCGAGCTTGGCCGTCAGCCTGCCCTCCTCCAGCGTCACCACCAATTCGCCGAGGGCGCCGAAGTCGTAGACGCCCACATAGTCGGCAAGCGTCTTCGCATCCAGCGCGATGCCGTTGTCCGCGGCGATCCGGGAGGCGGGATGATCGCCGTTCTGGTGCAGCACCATCCCGTCCACCTTGCCCGCCGCGTCGCGGGTGAAGGTGACCGAGATGGGGGCGATGCGCATGAAGAAGTCGCTGGGGCCCGAAGCGTAGACCGGCAGGGCCTGCTGGCCTTCGGCGCGCAGGTAAAGCTGGCCGCCTTCGCGGAAGACATGGATCACCAGACCGGATGCCAGCTTGTAGTCTCCGCCGACCTCGTCGAGCGCGCTGCCGGGCAGCGTCACCGCGCTCTGCACCGGCGTGATGGGCGCCTCCGCATTCAGCGTGGCGAAACCCAGATCGTCCAGGGAGACGGCCGCGTCGGTCAGGACCACGACGCCATGTTTGCGGTCGGCGCTGAAGCCGAGGAACGATGCATAACCGCCCGTCATGCCGTTGTGCCAGACGATGCCGCTCTTGCCTTCCGTCATCCAGGCCAGGCCGATCTTGCTGCCCGCGCCCACCTCGGCCTCGGGCTGTTGCGCCAGGGCCATCGCCGAGCCCGGCGCCGCCCTCATGTTGGCCTTGAGATAGCGCAGCATGTCGTCGGCGGTGGAGCGGATCGCCCCGGCCGGGGCAAAGGCATCGAAATCCCAGTTCTTGACGGACTTGCCTTGCTCGTTGTGCCCCGGCGCCAGCCGCGCCCGCATCGCGTCGGTGGTGACGGCGGCGCTATCGTTCATGCCGAGCGGGGTGAGGATTTTCCGTTGCAACAGCTCCCCGTATGTCATTCCGGCATGTTCCGCCAAGGCCGTGCCGAGCAGGGCGAAGCCGAGATTGGAATATTCGTATTGCGCCCCGGGATCGCGCGGCAGGTCGTACCCCGCCAGAAAGGCTTGCAGCTTGCCCCGGCCATAATCCTGGAAGGGATTTTCCAGATCGGCGGGCTTGAGGTTGCCCGGCATCCGCGGCAGGCCGGAGCGCTGCCGCGCGATATCGCCGAGCGTGATCTTCCTGCCGTCGCGGGCGGGAATTTTCCAGCCGGGCAGCAGATCTTCCACCGGCTGATCGAGACGCAGCTGCCCCGTCTTGACCGCATCGGCCAACAGCGTGGCGGTGAAGGTCTTGGTCACCGAGCCGATCTCGAACACCGTGCCGCCGTTTGCTTGCGTGCCGTCCGGCAGCTTGCCGAAGCCGCGCACCTCGCTGTTGCCGCCGTCGATCACGCCGATCACGACGACGGGGTACTGTCCCGCGCCGACGCGCGCCTCGATCGCCTTGACCACGCGCTCCGGCAGCAGCCCGTCCGCCAGGGCGGACCCGCACAGCATCGCCGCGGCAAGCAGCGCCGCCGCCAGTTTCGTCTGCATCCGTCGTCTCCTCATGACAAATCCCGTTGTTCGCTTTTCATGCGTTCCAGCGCCTCGATCCGGCGCTGCAAGCGCGCAGCGCCCCAGCGGTTGAGCAGCCAGGTGGCGGCGAAGACGAGCACGGCGAGCGCGATGGTCAGCATCAGCGCGTTGCTGCGCCCGGACTGCCGATAGACGCCGAACAGGGTCAGGGCGAGGCCCGGCACGAGCGGCGCCAGATACCACAGCCACACCGAACGCAAGGCATCGCGCTGGCGTGCCAGTTCGCGGCGATGGAATTCCATCAGATCGAGCAGCGAAGCTTCGAGCGGCGGCTTGCGGGCCGAACCGCGCCGGTGCAGCTGCCAGACCACGAACAGCGTACCGAGAATGACCAGCACGCTGCCCGCCTTCATCAGCGGGTTGGGGAAAAACCAGATGTAAAAGGCGAAGACGGGCACGACGAAAGCGGCCGCCAGGTATTCGCGCAGGTTGCGGTTGCGCACCCGCCGCCGGAATTTTTCGTCCCTGTGGCGCAGCTCCTCGAGCGTGAACCCCACGTTTGCCGTCTCCTGGCCGAGCCAGAGCTGCTTGATATCGTTCGAAGGCCGCTCAACCATGGCGCCATCCTTCGCTAAACCGTTTGGCGAGATAGGCCTTGATGCGGTGGACGCGGGTGGCGACGCTTCCCGCCGACAGCCCCGTGATCTCCGCGATGGCGGCGGCGTCGAGGTCTTCCAGGTACAGCAGCATCACCTGCGCATCGGGCGGCTTGAGGCGGCGGATGATCTGCGTCAGCCGTTCCAGCACCTGGCGTGAGCCCGCCTCGGCCTCGATATCGGTGGCATCGGCCTGTTGTTCGAGCGCTTCGAGATCGGTCTGCGCTTCCGGCTTCACCCGCCTGCGCTGCAGCACATGGCTGGCCGCCGCGTTGTGCGCCACGCGATAGACCCAGGTCCGCAAGGAACAGCGGCCGTCGAACAGGGCGAAGCTGCGCCACAGGGCCAGGTGGATGTCCTGCAACAGGTCGCGGCGGATTTCGGGATCGGCTTCAGTGCCGCGGGCAAGCCGCTCCAGGGCGCGGCCGAATTCCGCCGCCGCGCTCCGGTACTGCTCATCCTGGCTCGAAGCGTGCACCACGCCGTCCGGCTCCCTGCTTGCCAAGGTAGTCTGACGGCCGCGGAATGTCTTACATAGGATTATGTTCAGCCGACGATGTCGAGATCGCTGAAGAAGAACTTGATCTCCAGGGCGGCGGTTTCCGGCGCGTCGGAGCCGTGCACCGAATTGGCTTCCATCGACTCGGCGAAGTCCTTGCGGATGGTGCCCGGGGCCGCTTTGGCGGGATTGGTGGCGCCCATCACCTCGCGGTTCCTGGCGATGGCGTTCTCGCCTTCCAGCACCTGCACCACCACGGGCCCGCTGGTCATGAAGGCGACCAGGCTGTTGTAGAACGGCTTTTCGGCATGGACGGCGTAGAAGGCCTTGGCCTGCGCCTCGGAAAGACGGATGCGGCGCTGGGCCACGACCCGAAGCCCCGCCTTCTCGAACCGGGCCACGATCTCGCCGGTGAGGTTGCGGCGGGTGGCATCCGGTTTGATGATGGAAAGCGTGCGTTCGACGGCCATGTCCCACTCCTTCTGGAAAGCACGCGCCTTATAGCCGCGCCCTTTGAGAAGGCGCAAGGAATGTCATGGCCCGGCTTGACCGGGCCACCCAATCCACAGCAAATCCGCCCCCCATGCTGATGATCGACAATGTGACAGTCCGCATCGCGGGCCGCACCATCCTGAACGGCGCCAGTGCCGCCGTCCCGGCGGGACGGCGCGTCGGCCTGGTGGGGCGCAACGGCTCGGGCAAATCGACGCTGCTCAAGGTTGTGCAGGGGCTCATTTCCCCCGATACCGGGCAAACGGGCACGCCCAGGGACTGGCGCATCGGCGCCCTGGCGCAGGAAGCGCCATCGGGTCCGCAATCGCTGCTCGACACCGTGCTGGCCGCCGACCGCGAACGCACCGCCCTGCTCGACCGGGCCGAGTACGAGAAGGACCCGCACGCCATCGCCGACATCCATGCCCGCCTGCACACCATCGATTCCTATTCCGCCCCGGCGCGGGCGGCGGAGATCCTGGCCGGCCTCGGCTTCTCGCCGGAGGAACAGCTGCGCCCTGTCGCGGAATTCTCCGGCGGCTGGCGCATGCGCGTGGCGCTGGCGGCTGTTTTGTTCTCGGCGCCGGAGCTGCTGTTGCTCGACGAACCCACCAACTACCTCGACCTCGAAGGCGTCTTGTGGCTGGAGGATTTCCTCAAGCGCTATCGCGGCACGGTGGTGATCGTCAGCCACGACCGCGACCTGCTCAACACCGCGGCGGAATTCATCCTCCACCTCGAACACGGCAGGCTGACGCTCTACAGCGGCGGCTACGACAAATTCGTCGAGACCCGCGCCATGAAGCGGGCGCTGGACGCCGCCACGGCGAAAAAAGTCGAAGCCCAGCGCAAACATTTGCAAAGCTTCGTCGACCGCTTCCGCTACAAGGCCTCCAAGGCGACCCAGGCGCAAAGCCGCATCAAGATGCTGGAGCGGCTGCAAGCGATCGACGTGCCGGTGGACGAGCACACCGCCCCCATCCGCCTGCCCGAGGCCACCCCGGCCAGCCCGCCGCTGATCGCGCTGGAAAACGCCGCCGTGGGCTATGTCCCCGGCCGTCCGGTGCTGAGCCGCCTGTCGCTGCGCTTCGATCCCGACGACCGCATCGCGCTGTTGGGCAAGAACGGCAACGGCAAATCGACCCTGGCGAAATTGCTGGCGGGCAAGCTCGAAGCGATGTCGGGCACGCTGACCCGCGCCAAGAAACTGGTGCCCGGCTATTTCGCCCAGCATCAGCTGGAAGAACTGAACGGCGACATCACCCCCATCGACACGCTGGGCCGCTTGCGCCCCAGGCTCACCGCGCAGCAATTGCGCAGCCAGCTCGGCGGCTTCGGCTTCTCGGCCGAGAAGGCGCTGACCAAGGTCGGCCATCTCTCGGGCGGCGAGCGGGCGCGGCTGATGCTGGCGCTGGCCACCCTCGACCAGCCCAATCTTCTCATCCTCGACGAGCCGACCAACCACCTCGACATCGACGCCCGCCACGAACTGCTCACCGCGCTCAACGATTTCGACGGCGCCGTGGTGCTGGTGAGCCACGACCGCCGCCTGATCGAAGCCACCGCCGACCGGCTGCTGCTGGTGGCCGAGGGCGGCGTGGTGCCCTTCGACGGCGATCTCGACGATTACCGCCGCTTCCTTCTGACGCCCGATACGGCGGTGCAAAGTGCCCCCGCCGAGCCCAAGCAGACGAAGGAAGACGCCCGCCGCGAGGCCGCGGAAAAGCGCCGCCGCCTGAGGCCGCTCAAGGACAAGGTGGAGGTGGAAGAACACCACATCGCCACCCTTACCGCCGAGATCGCCAAGCTGGATGCGGCGCTGGCCGATCCGCTGTTGTTCGTGCACGATCCCAAGAAGGGCACGGCGGTGTCCAAGAAACGCGCCGAAGCGGTGCGCAAGCTCGCCGCCGCGGAAGACCGCTGGCTGCAAGCCCACGAAGACTACGAGAAGGCCGCGGCGCTTTCCTGA
>Ga0187810_10000224_pt1 | contig 25086 bp, 20 predicted proteins | sample NC_wetland_sal_i_9_FD_132963 | JGI IMG/M metagenome (GOLD analysis project Ga0187810, IMG submission 132963) | Wetland sediment microbial communities from Neuse River Estuary, North Carolina, USA - ASW_5 | ecosystem: Environmental > Aquatic > Freshwater > Wetlands > Sediment | place: USA: North...
CGCATCGCTGAGGGCGTCCACCATGCCGGGCAGGGCCTTCAGCCCAGCCATGCAGTCGGCAAAAGCGCCGACCCCCGGCAGCACGATGCGCTCGGCCGCGGCGGCGACGGCGGGGTCGGAGGTCACGACAATCTGGTGGTCGAGCCCGCGCTCACGCGCCGCCCGCGCGCACGCTTTCTCGGCCGAGCGCAGGTTTCCACTTCCGTAATCGATCAGGGCAACGACGGGCATGCGCCGTGATTAGCGCAAAGTGGGCACGCGACCAACCCGTTTACTTACAGCGCGGTTTCACATCGACCGACGGGGTTGTTGCGACCAGTGCCCGATTTCCATCCACTTCGATGTCGGCCAGGGGCCGTACGGGCGGGACCACCCGAAAGCGCCCGGCGATGAGGCCTTCGCGAAAACCCTTGCACCCGGGGTCCTTGATCTCGCCCGCGAGGATCCAAACGCCGCTTCGGTCCTGGAAGACGGACGCCCCCCACCACTGACTGCCTTGAGCTTGGTTGGTGTACACCAAAATGATCTCGTCGTGCCCGTCACCGTCTAAGTCGGTAAGCACGGCGTCACAGACTCCAAATTCATCCAGACACCCGCTTATCATGCCGTCTCCATAAGGCATGGGTTTACTCCAATCCTGATGCAGGAACGTCGCCGGCAGACTCCTGCCTTTTGGGTGTACGGCGATAGCTGTTGCCAAGTCCGTACGCACGCGCCGAAACGGAATCGGACCGTTGGTCAGGGGTGCCAGGGCGGCTTCGCGGATTGTGGCGTTCGGCGAAGACCGGAGCGCTTGCAGGGCATTGCGGCCGAAACGCCCGCCGGAATCGCGCAGATACCAGAAATCGAATTTGTCCGGTTTCACCGCACCGGACTGAAGCCGCGCCACTTGGCTGTCGACCGCGAGGCGCATGGGATCGGCGATGGGCGTCGAAAGCGCGAGCAGCACGATCAGGAAAAGGAAGGTGCCATAGACGTTCCAATGCTCGATCAGCTTGAGCCACAGGCCCGGCAGCAGCGCCGCGATCAGGTATCCGACCGCGAACATGCCGCCCACCAGCACGACGGCGGCCGAGGTGATGCGATCTACCGTCCAGCCGTATTGGGCGACGCGCAGCCACAAGGCATAGCCCGCAATCCAGACGATGAAGACGAGCAGCACCGCGGCCAGCGTGCCCGCCACGCGCAGGATATGCGGCGGGCGGCGCTCGGGATCGCCGTCCTGATAGGCGGCGTTGATGTGGATCACCAGCACCGCCGCGGCGGCCATCAAAAGGAAAGTGGCGCTGCGCGTCTGCCACAACGGCGTCAGGCCGGTGAAGACCAGGCTGATGAGGAAGGCGAAGGCGATCAGCGCGATCACCGGCAATAGCCAGCCCAGCAGCGTCAGGGCCAACGTGCGCACGCCGCGCACCAGCGTCGCGCGCGTGTCCGTCACGTGGATCGCAGCAGCGGCGGCAATCGTGGTGAGCGGGATCGCCACCCAGGAGTGGCCGATCAAGCGGCCGAAGCCGCCCAGCTTGATCATGTCGAACAGGCCGACCCCGAGCCACAGGATGATCCAGAACGCGACCACGAAGCACACCGCGATGGCGATCTGCACGCCCAGCTTCCAGGCCAGATCGAACAGGGTGGGATAGTGCGCCACGATGCGCTTATCGGCGTCGCCGCAAGACACCAGTGCGTGCGCCACAAACAGGAACGCGCCGCAGACGAGGAAGGTGCGCGCCGAGGGCACGACGGCAACGGTCTCGCCCGGCCAGGCGCGCCAGACGTCGTACCACGCCAGTCCCGCCACGACGGCGGTGGCGATCAGCGCCCAGACGATCAGCGTGAGGGCGCGCACATTGCCCAGCGCCTGCAAGATCACCAGGGGGACGAACAGGGCGACGACCGTCAGCGGCGCGAACAGTTGCGGCGCGGTCGCGGGCCAGATTTTCTGATCGAAGGCCGAGTAGAGCAGGTACAGCGCCAGGCCTTGGCCGAGGCCGAGTATCAGGCGCACGAAAAACACGCGCTGCGATGCGTCCCGCGATTCCATGTTTGCTTCCCCCGGCATCCCGTCGGGGGAGAGTACACCAATTGCGACCGTTTTGCGCAGGGCGCCGTGACGGCAGGATTCCCGGAGCTACCGTCATGGCCGGGCTTGACCCGGCCATCCAGAGTTTCTTCGGCTCGCTCCCGATCGCCCGCTGGATGGCCGGGTCAAGCCCGGCCATGACGAGAAAATTCGGTGTAAATGGATCAGGCCTTAATCCTGGTCCATCTTCAACGCGGCGATGAAGGCTTCCTGCGGGATGTCGACCTTGCCGAACTGGCGCATCTTCTTCTTGCCCTCTTTCTGCTTGTCGAGCAGCTTGCGCTTGCGGGTGACGTCGCCGCCGTAGCATTTGGCGGTCACGTCCTTGCGCAGGGCCGAGATGGTTTCGCGCGCGATCACCTTGCCGCCCAGCGCCGCCTGGATCGGAATCTTGAACAGGTGGCGCGGAATCAGGTCCTTCAACTTCTCGCACATGGCGCGCCCGCGCGTCTCGGCGCGGCCCTTGTGCACGATCATCGAGAGCGCATCCACCGGCTCCTCGTTGACCAGGATACTCATCTTGACGAGATCGCCCTCGTGATAGCCTTCGAGGTGATAGTCGAAGCTGGCATAGCCGCGGCTGACCGACTTCAGGCGGTCGTAGAAATCGAACACCACTTCGTTGAGCGGCAGGCGGTAGATCACCATGGCGCGGTTGCCGGCATAGGTAAGTTCCACCTGCGAGCCGCGGCGGTCTTCGCACAGCTTCAAGACCGAGCCCAGATGTTCGTCGGGCACGATGATGGTGGCGCGGATCCACGGCTCCTCGATCTTCTGGATGCGCACCACATCGGGGAAATCGGCCGGGTTGTGCAGCTCGATCAGCGAACCGTCGGTCAGGGTGATGCGATAGATCACGCTCGGCGCCGTGGCGATCAGCTCGAGGCCGAATTCGCGCTCCAGCCGCTCCTGGATGATCTCGAGGTGCAGCAGCCCCAGAAAGCCGCAGCGAAACCCGAAGCCGAGCGCCGCCGAGGTTTCCATCTCATAGGTAAAGCTGGCGTCGTTGAGATGCAGCCTGGCGAGCGCGTTGCGCAGGTCTTCGAACTTCGCGGCATCGGCCGGGAACAGGCCGCAGAACACCACCTGCATCGCCGGCTTGAAGCCGGGCAGGGCGTCCTTGGCGGGCTTCTTGTCGTCGGTGATGGTGTCGCCGACATGGGTTTCGGCCACTTCCTTGATCGCGGCGGTGATGAAGCCGATTTCGCCGGGGCCCAGGCTGTCCAGCAGCACCTGCTTGGGGGTGAAGACGCCGACACGCTCGACCTGATAGGCCGCGCCCGAGGCCATCATGCGGATCTTCTGGCCCTTCCTGATTTCGCCGTCGACGATGCGCACCAGCACGACGACGCCGAGATAGGCGTCGTACCAGGAATCGATCAAGAGGGCCTTGAGCGGGAGATCGGCGTCGCCCTTGGGGGCGGGCAAAAGATTGACGATGGCTTCCAGCACCGCCTCGATGTTCTGGCCCGTCTTGGCGGAGATGGGAATGGCGCCGGAGGCGTCGATGCCGATCACATCCTCGATCTGCTGCTTGATGCGGTCGGGCTCGGCGGCGGGCAGGTCCACCTTGTTGAGCACGGGCACGATCTCGAGGCCCGCGTCGATCGCCTGATAGACATTGGCGAGCGTCTGCGCTTCCACGCCCTGGCTCGAGTCCACCACCAAAAGCGCGCCCTCGCAGGCGGCCAGGCACCGGCTCACCTCATAGGCGAAGTCCACATGACCCGGCGTGTCCATCAGGTTCAGGGTATAAGCCACCCCGTCCTTGGCTTTGTATTCCAGGCGGACGGTCTGGGCCTTGATGGTGATGCCGCGCTCGCGCTCGATCTCCATCGAATCAAGCACCTGCTCCTTCATCTCGCGCTTGGTCAGGCCGCCGGTGAACTGGATCAGCCGGTCGGCCAGGGTCGACTTGCCGTGGTCGATATGGGCCACGATGGAGAAGTTGCGGATGTGCTTCAGGTCGATCATTAAAGCTCTTTAAAGGGCCACATCGCTGCGCTGCACGAGGCCTCTGGGGGTGCTACATAGCCGCGCCTCCAGGCAAGGTCCACCCTGTCGCCGTACCGCGCCGAAAAGGCTAGATTCCGAGGCCGCACGCAGGTCCGCGTTGGGGCCGGAAATGCAGAGGAGGGAGTTCATGGCCAAGCAGCGAATCCTGGCGGCGATCCTGGCGGTCACGGCGCTGTCCGCCGGCGCGGCCGTTGCCGGCATCACGGACGCCATCTCCGATTTTGTCGGCACAAGTGCGACGCCCAGCGACGCATTCATCGGCACCTGGTCGAACGCGGAAACGGCAAGCTCGGACGTCGATCACATTGTGGTCAGCGCCGTCGGGTCCGACCAAGTGCGCGTCCAGACCTTCGGCCGATGCGGCGATAAGGTCTGCAACTGGGGGGCATTGCTCGGCCACATCCGTTTCGACAATCCCAATTCCGCAGCCGTGCGCAGCATTGCGGCGGATTACAATCTTGGCTTCGCGCTGCGGCACATCACCCTTCGCCGCATCCAGGGCAATGCGCTCGGCTTCGACATGGTGACGGAATTCACCGACGGCTCCTCCCGCCACGACTACGAGACCTTCGGCAAACTGGTGCCGTTCGGCACGCGACCGTCCGCCAGCGCCGCACCTGCAGCCGCCCCTGCCGCTGCGCCTGCCGCAAATTCAGTCGCCGCAACCGGCACGACGGTGCCGGCCGCGCCCGCGGTCGCGGTCCCAGCCGCTGCACCGGCGGCGACCGGCATGGCCGAGGCGGACGTCACACCGGTCGCGCCCGCGTCCGATTTCGCATCGACGGCCCCCGCGACGACAAAACCCTGGTGGGACGTGCTCGGCGTTACCGGACCCGCCGCCGCGAACACCGGCCCGGGCCAGGAAGGCTGTATCAAGTTCGACACCGGGCACGTCTATCTGGAACCCGCGACCGGCAACTGGAAAGTCCGCGATTTCCTGAACACGGTCCAAGATTTCGGTCCCTATCGCGGGGCCGCAAGCCGAGGCCTTGCGATCATCGCCTATTATCACCTGGACGAAGTTTGCCGCGTCGGCCACGCCAGTTCCAACCTGGCGATGTTCCGCAGCTCCGGCGAAGTCCCGCATACCTCGATGACGGGAGAAAACTGCGTCGACGTCCATCCCGACAAGGTGCAAGCCGTGCAGCGCGACGATGACTGGAAGGTGGTCGAGGGAGATCGCGAGCTTTACAACTACGGCAGCGACCAAGCCAACGCAGCGCAGGCCGCCACCGTCATCAAGACGTTCAATTTGACCCGGCAATGCTACTTCGACAGGGCAAACACCAGCTTGTCTTATTGGCTGACCCGGTAAGGGATTTATCCGGGACGCCATGCTCAAATCCGCCGTCGTCGCACTGGCCGTCTTCACCGCCGCCGCGCAGGCCGAAGCGACGGATTTTCTCGGCAACTGGGACAACCCCGCACGCGATGCGGGTGGACTGACGCATATCGTGATCAGCCCCGACGGCGGCGATCGGGTCGACGTGCGCGCTTATGGCGATTGCCATCCCAACGAATGCAATTGGGGCCTGGAGCAGGGCAAGGTCTACACGGGCGATCCCAAATCGAAAACCGTGGAAGCCATCGTGGTGACGTTCCACTACGGCTTCGCGCACCATCGCATCACCTTCCGCAAGGCGCCGGGCCAGGGCCTCCAATACGAGATGCTGACGGATTTCGTCGACGGCTCGGACAAGCGCGACTTCGTGGTCACCGGCACGCTGGCGCCGTCGGTATGGGCCGGCCCCGTGTCGCAGAACTGGGAGCGCCCGGCCGAGCTGCGCACGGGCTGGGGCGGAGGGGCGCGCGATGACGTCCTGCCGCAACCGCAGGAAAACTGCGTGCCGTTCGACACCGACAAGGCGCGCGCCGCCCAGAAGAACGGGTCCTGGAAGCTGACGGCGGGATCGCAGATTCTGGCCGACGCCGGCAGCGACGAGACCAGCGCCATGCTGGCCGAAGCGGCGATCCACCATTACCGCTTCGATCGCCGCTGTACCGTGGGCGGGCCGTTCAAGACCTATTGGAAAGCCGGCAAATCGTTTTCCAGCGACAAGATGGGCGGGGCGCAGTGCCTTTTGTTCAATCCCACCACCGTGCATCTGGCGCGCGTGGGCAACGAGTGGAAGATCGTCGACGGCGTTGTCTGGATCGCCGAGCTGGGCAACAACAAAACGAAGGCCGAGGCGACGCTGGCCTTGATCCGCAACAACAAGCTCTCGGCGGAGTGTTTCGTGCGCCAGCCCGATCCGGTGATGGTCTACTGGCTGGCGCGCTGATCCCGCTTCGCCGCGCGCACGGCAAGCCAAAGCGGATAGAGCGCGGCGATCTGGGCCAGGCTCGCGACAACGACCAGCGCCACGAGCGAAACGTCATAGAGCACTCCCAACAGCGCGCTGCCCGCGAACCAGGCGACGCCGTAAATCGCCGGGAACAGACCGTAGGCGCGGGCGCGGAATTGTTCGGGCACCAGGCGCGCGATCGCCGCCGACATGATGGCGTCCTGCACGCCCAGCGCGATGCCCCACAGAATCGTGCCGATCACGGCGAGCGTCACTCCGCCCAGGAACATCAAGGGCGGCGCCAGCGCGGCAAGGGCGATGCCGGGAAACAGCACGACGAGGCCCTGGCGGTCGAACCAGCGGCCGAACACCAGCGAGCCTGCGCCCGAGGCACCCATCGCAGCGGCATAGAGGATCGGAATGACCGCCGCGGAGACCACATTCGCTTTCGCGTAATGATAGGCCGCCAGCGAATAATCGGCGAAGCCGAAGGCGAACAGCGCCGCGCAGCCCGTATAGAGCCAGAAGGCGCGCGACAACCCGCCCGCCGCGCCCGCTTTCTCCGGGGCGCGAACCTGACCGGCATAAGGATAGCGCAGCGCCGTCACGGCGACGCTGACGACGGTAAGCACGGCCGGCAACCCCAGCCACAACAGCGCCAGACGGTAATCGTGATGGCGCGCCAGCACCAAGGCCGCGATCAGCGGGCCCATCAATGCGCCGGTCTGGTCCATCGCTTCGTGCAGGCCGAAGGCCCAGCCCTGGCCGATATGCTCGCCGGCGCGCGACATCATGGTGTTGGCGGCGGGATTGCGGATGGCCTTACCGGCCCGCTCGATCACGATCAGCGCCGCGGCCGCCCACCAGTTGCCGGCCAGCGCCAAGAGGGGAACCGCCGCCATCTGGACGACGTAGCCGATCAGCGCGATGAGCCAGTACGCCCGCGTGCGTTCGACCAGACGGCCCGAGCCCAGACGCAACAGATAGCCGGTCAGTTCGCCCGTGCCGGCGATCACCCCCACCGCCGCGCCGCTGGCGCCTAGCATTGCGAGGTATGGCCCCGAAATGCCGCGCATGCCCTCATAGGCCATGTCGGCAAACAGGCTGACGATGCCGAAAGCCACGATGAAGGCGAGCGCCGATTTGGGATCGAACTGCCGAGAGTCCGTCATCGCAATTTTCACGTCGGATCGCATCTTGCCAAGTTTCACAACCCTCCCCTTGAGGGAGGGTCCAACGATGGAGCGTAGCGAAATCGTTCGGGGAGGGGTATGCCGTTATCAAGGCCTCGGCAGACCCCTTTCCGAAAATTCTTTCTCACGACCGTTCGAAAGCAATTTCGACCCTCCCTCAAGGGGAAGGTGGTAGGAGAAGAACTGGCTCAGGTCAGGCGCGCAGACTTCCACCCGTGGCTTTGGCCACGGCGGCCACGATCTTGCCCGCCACCGCCTCGATCTCGGCATCGGTCAGGGTCTTGTCCTTGGGCTGCAGACGCACCGTGATCGCGAGCGATTTTTTACCCTCGGGAACGCCTTTGCCTTCATAGACGTCGAACAAAGCGACGGCCTCGATCAGCGTGCGCTCGGCGGTCTTGGCGGCCTTCACCACCTCGTCGGCGGTGACGGAGGCATCGATCACAAAGGCGAAATCGCGCTCCACCGCCTGGAACGCCGACGGTGCGAACCCGGCCTTGGACTTGCTCTTGGTTTCGGGAACCGCATCGAGGATCAACTCGAAGGCGGCAACCGGACCTTTGAGGTCGAAAGCGGAAACGATCTTCGGATGCAGCTCGCCGAAATGGGCCAGCACTTTTGGTCCCAGCGCCAGCGTGCCGGAGCGTCCCGGGTGATACCAGCTTGGCGCGCCCGTCTTCACCGGCGCGGTCATCGGCCCACCCATGGCGATTTCCAGCGCGGCAAGCACATCGGCCTTGGCATCGAAGGCGTCCGCCGCATGGGCCGCCTTGGTCCAACTGCGCACGCCTGCCCCGACCCGGATGCCGGCGGCCATGGTCTCTTGGGCGCCGGGCATGCCGGTTTTGAATCCGGCGCCGATCTCGAACAGCATCAGATCGTTGAAACCGCGGGCCTGATTGCGCGCCGCTGCCGCCAGCAGCGAGGGCAGAGGCGACGGCCTCAGCGCGTCCATCTCGGCCGCGATGGGATTTTCGAGCTGGCGGGCATCGTCGCCGCCGCCGAACAGGCTCGCGTGGGCGCGCGGAATGAAGGAGTAGGAAATCGTCTCGTTGAAGCCGCGGCTCGCGAGTTCCCGGCGCACCAGACGCGTGCGCTTCTGGGCCGGCGTCAGCACGGGGCGCGCGATGGCGTGCGGCCGCGACATCGCCACCGACGGCACGTGTTCGAGTCCGTAGATGCGCACGACCTCTTCGACCAGATCGGCGGGGCCGTCCACGTCGCTGCGCCACGACGGCGGGGCGACTTTCACCACCACGCCCTTGCCCGACACCTCGAAGCCGAGACGGACCAGGATGCCGACAACCGTTGCCTCGGGAACATCGAGACCGCCGAGCCGGCGCACGGTCGCCAGCGGGAATTCGATTTCGCGCCGCCATGCCGGCACCGCGCCCGCGGTCACCACGTCGGACGGCTCGCCGCCGCACCATTCCAGGATGAGCTGGGTGGCAAGCTCCAGGCCCGGCACCACGAACTCGGGATCGACGCCACGCTCGAAGCGATAGCGCGCATCGCTCATCAGTTGCAGCTTGCGCCCCGTCGCGGCGGTGCGGATCGGATCGAAATACGCGGACTCGATGAAGACGTTGACGGTCGCCTCGGTGCAGCCGGTGTCTTCGCCGCCCATCACGCCCGCGATGCTGCGCGCCGCGGCCTCGTCGGCAATGACGCACATCTCGCGATCGAGGCTGTAGGTCTTGCCGTCGAGCGCGAGGATCTCCTCGCCGTCGGCGGCGAGGCGCGCCTGCACGTTGCCGGTGAGCTTGTCGGCATCGAACACGTGCAGCGGCCGGCCGCGGTCGTGGGCGACGAGATTGGAGACGTCCACCAGCGCCGAGATCGGGCGCAGGCCGATGGCCTTGAGGCGATCCTGCACCCATTTGGGCGAGGGCCCATTCTTCACGCCCTGCACCAGGCGCCCCGCGAACAGGGGGCAGGCCGACGCGGTTTCCGGCGTGAAGTTCAGCGCGATGGATTTCGGGCTCTGGAATTTGCCCGCGACGGCGTTCACCGCGGGCGTCTTGAGCGTGCCGAGGCCGGCGGCGGCCAGATCGCGCGCAATGCCCCACACGCTGGTGCAATCGCCGCGGTTGGGCGTGATGGCGACGTCGATCACCGCGTCGGTGAGGCCCAGCGCCTTGGCGACCGGTTCGCCGACCGCCGCATCGTCCGGCAATTCGATGATGCCGTCATGATCGTCGGAAATCAGAAGCTCGCGACCCGAACACATCATGCCGCGGGATTCGACGCCGCGAATGGTGCCGATCTTGAGCGCTTCGCCGGAAACCGGGATCACCGTGCCGGGCCCTGCGAACACGACTTTGATGCCGGCCCGTGCGTTCGGCGCGCCGCAAACGACCTGTATAGGTTCTTTGCCTCCTACATCGACGGAACAAAGGTGCAAGCGGTCGGCATTGGGATGCTTGTCGGCCGTGATGACGCGCGCCACCACGAAATCCTTGAGCCGCGCGCCGGCGTCCTCCACCGCTTCCACTTCCAGGCCGATCGAGGTCAGCTTGTCGGCGATGGTGGCAGCATCCGCGTCGGTGTCGAGATGATCCTTGAGCCAGGAAAGAGGGAATTTCATCGGCTGAGCCCTCCGTCGAGGGTGGGAATGTCGAGCGCCGCGAAGCCGTAGGCCCGCAGCCACCTGAGATCGGATTCGAAAAAGGCGCGGATGTCGGGGATGCCGTATTTCAGCATGGCGAGGCGGTCGATGCCGCCGCCGAAGGCGTAGCCCTGGTACTTGGCGGAATCGATGCCGCAGTTTTCCAAGACGCGCGGATTGACCATGCCGGAGCCCGCCAGCTCGAGCCAGTCGTTGCCGGTGCCGAACTTGATCTGCCCGCCCGAGCGGTCGCAACGCAGATCCCACTCCACACTGGGTTCGGTGAAGGGAAAGAAGCTGGGCCGCGCCCGCATCTCCACCTTGTCGACCTCAAAGAACGCCTTGCAGAATTCCTCCAGCACCCATTTGAGATGACCGAGATGGGTGACCTCATCCACCACCAATCCTTCGAACTGGTGGAACATCGGTGAATGGGTGGCGTCGGAATCGACGCGGTAGGTGCGCCCCGGCGAGATGATGCGGATCGGCGGGTTGCGGTTCAGCATGGTGCGCACCTGCACCGGCGAGGTGTGCGTGCGCAGCACGTGACGGCTGCCGTCGGCCTGCTTCGATACATAGAAGGTATCGTGCATCTGCCGCGCCGGATGATCGGGCGGGATGTTCAGCTTGGTGAAGTTGTAGTCGTCGTATTCGACGTCGGGCCCTTCGGCGACGGCGAAACCCAGATCGGCGAAGATCGCGATCAGCTCGTCGAAGGCCTGCGACACGGGATGGATCGAGCCCGTCGGCTCGGGGCGCACCGGCAGGGTGATGTCCACCTTCTCGGTCGCCAGCCGCGCATTCAGCGCCGCGTCTTCCAGCGTGCGCTTTCTTTCGGCGATCGCCGTCACCGCGCGGTCGCGCAACGTGTTGAAAAGCGGACCGTTCGCCTTGCGCTCGTCGGGCGACATGGAGCCCAGCGATTTGAGCAGCTCGCTGATCGCGCCTTTCTTGCCGAGCGCGGAGACGCGCACGGCTTCGAGCGCCGCCTCGTCCGCCGCGCCGGCGATGGCGTTGAGAATCTGCCCCTCGAGGGCTTGGACATCGGTCATGGGAAGTACCCCTCGCTCATTGGGCGAAACCGAAATTCGCCCGATTTGTGGGCCGAGCAGAAAGCGAATTTCGGATTCAGGCCCACGAGCACATATTCAATCCTGGTGTGGTTTTGGATTTGAAGTTCCCAAATGTGAATGCCATGAAGGCCTTGGGAATTTCAAATCCGCCACACCACATCCGGTTGAATCACGACGCCTGGTCCATGCCAAGCGCCGCCGGCTCCGATGAGGTCTTTTGGCGCGTTACGCCGCTTTGCTCGCCTGATCCACCAGAGCCTTGAAGGCGTCGGGCTGCGTCACGGCGAGATCTGCCAGCACCTTGCGGTCGATTTCGATACCCGCCTTGAGGAGCCCGCTGATAAATCGGCTGTAGGTCACGCCTTGTTCGCGGCAGGCCGCGTTGATGCGCTGGATCCAAAGAGCGCGGAAATTGCGCTTCTTCAGCTTGCGGCCGATGTAGTTGTGTTGCAGCGAGTGATCGACCGCCGCGTTGGCGACGGTGATCGTGTTCTTGCGGCGGCCACGGAAGCCCTTGGCGGCCTTGAAGACGCGCAAGCGGCGGGCATGGCTGGGGACGGCGCGGGGGGCCTTGGACATGGCTCAGACTCCTCCGCCGTAAGGCATCCAACGCTTGACGCGCTGGGTTTCGGATTTGGAAAGGACGGACGTGCCGCGCAGGGTGCGGGTGCGTTCCGGGGTGTTCGAGATCAGGCGGTGGCGTTTGCCGGTCTGGCCGGTCTTGACCTTGCCGCTGGCGGTGAATTTGAAGCGCTTCTTGGCGCCCGACTTGTTCTTCATTTTGGGCATTTCGGTCTCCTTGGGACACGGAAGGTCCCGGCTGACATTTGGAACCGCCTCGGCATGCCCTGTACGCCGGTCGGCTCAACTTCGTGATGCGCGCGATCTTATCGCAAAACCGGTATCCACTTTTGCGGATCGCACGCGCGAGGGGGCGTCTTATACGGATCGCGCCCGATTTTGCAAGGCTCGGCGGAATTTCCCGATTCCTTCGACGCTTTAACCTGATTTGACCACTTTTCTTGTCTATATCCGCTTTGCGGCGCAAAGGACCGCGAGCATGTGGAGAATTAGGCTGATGAAGTGGGGTCCCACCCTGGCGTTGTATTTGGTTTGGCCGGCGATTGCGCTGGTGGTCTGGGGCGAGCTCAAGCCGACGCCTTCCGAAATCGAGACCTTGGTTTGGGATAAGGCCTTGCATTTCACAGCTTATTTCGGATTGGGCGGAATTTTCTGCATGGCCCTGAAGGGCGACCGGCGCGTCCTGGCCGCCATCCTCGGGCTTGCCGCTTTGGGGGGCGTGCTCGAGATCGTGCAGGGCTTCACCGGGCGCGATGCCAGCTTCTACGATGAAGCGGCCAACATTCTGGGTGCCTTCTGCGGCGCCGGTGCAGGCTGGCTGTTGATCAAGGCGCTGCGCCCAAAGATACTGGTATCCGCCAAGCGCGATTAGCCCTCGCGCATCAACAAAACGGCGGAGCCATGTTCAAGGAATTCAAACAATTCGCTTTGCGCGGAAACGTCGTCGATCTCGCCATCGGCGTGATCATCGGTGCCGCCTTCACCAGCATCGTCAATTCGCTGGTCAAAGACATTATCACCCCGCCGCTGGGGCTGATCACGGGCGGCCTCGATTTCGGCAACCTCTTCATCGTGCTGAAGGGCGGCCACTTCACCACCCTGGCCGAGGCGGCCAAGGCCGGTGCGGTCACCATCAATTACGGGCTGTTCCTCAATGCCCTGATCAGTTTCCTGATCGTGGCCTTCGTCCTGTTCCTGACCATCCGTTCCGTGAACCGGTTGTTTGCCGCCCCGCCGGCGCCGGTGGTTCCGCCGCCTCCACCCGAAGACGTCACTCTCTTGCGTGAAATCCGCGATCTTCTCAAACAGAAGGCGTGAACGTCGCCGCGCTGAAATTCGAGGCCGCTTGATTCCTTCACAGGCCGCGCGTACGCAGGCGTGAGCTTGGCGGGATGCACTGTTGGGGACGTTCTCATCGAGAACCGATGCAGGGCTCGCCGCCTTCGCGGCGGCTGCAGTGGCGTTCGCCGCCATCTTGTTCCTGCCCCGCCTGCTCGGTGACGGCGACATCTACTGGCACATCGCGGCCGGCCGCTGGATGATCGAAAACACGGCCGTGCTGCGCATCGATCCGTTTTCGCTGACGCGGGCGGGACATCCCTGGCAAACCACCGGCTGGATCGGGGACATCGTGACCGCCTTCGCCTATATCGGCGCGGGCTGGAGCGGCATTCTCATCCTTTTCGGAGCCGCCGCCGCCGTGGCGGCAGGTGTGCTGGCCTGGCAGCTCTCGCGCCGGCTCGACGCCCTGGTGCTGGCGGCGGTCCTGGTGGCGGTGTTTGCCGGCGCATGGGGGGCGCTTTCGGCACGGCCTTATCTTCTGGCTCTGCCGCTGTTCGCCGTCTGGCTGGCAGGTCTTGCGGCCGCCCGTGGGCGCGCACCGTCGTTGAAACTCGTCGTGGCGATGGTCTTGTGGGCCAACCTGCATTCGAGTTTCGCACTCGGACTGATGCTCATCCTGCCCTTCGCCCTGGAAGCGGTGTGGCAGGATCCCCGGGCGTGGCGCGGCTGGGCCGTGTTTGCGGGCGCGGCGGTGGTGGCGTCACTCGTCACGCCATACGGCGTTCAAAACCTGGTCCACGCCCTGCATCTCGTCGAGGCACCGGGCGCCGGCGTGTTCGCGGGCGCCGTCGCTGCGGCTGCGGCGGCGGCTTTGCTGGTCCACGTACCCGCCATCAAGCCGTTCCGCATTGCGGCGCTGATCTGGCTCGGCTTTCTCGCCCTCGATCACGGCGGGGACCGCATCCTGTTCGCCGCTTCCGTGCCGCTGCTCATCGCCGAGCCCCTCGCGTGTCTGCGGCGCCGCGAAGAAATCCGGCCGCGGTTTCATTGGAGGCAAGCGGCGGCCTTCGTGGTCCTGATCGGGGCCGTTGCAGGCTTGCGCATCGCGCTTCCCGCCGAGCGCGGCGACGACGATTCCACGCCCGGCGCGGCTTTCGGGCGGGTTCCGGCGGCGATCGTCCATGCTCCCGTGCTCAACGAACCGCGCTTCGGCGGCTATCTGATTTTCAACGACGTCAGGCCGTTCATCGACAGCCGCAGCGCGCTTTACGGCGAGAGTTTTCGCCAACGCTACGACCGGATGATGCGTCCGGACGGCGCGCTCTTGAAAGCCGCGCTGGCGCGCTACCACATCCGCTGGACGATCTTGGCGCCCGACAACCCTGCCGTGCGCATCATGGATAGCATGACGGGCTGGCGCCGGCTTTACAGCGACAGGTTCGCCGTGGTGCATATCAAAAATGGCGACTGAGAAGCGCGAAGCCTATCGGCAATTGTTGAACGAAGCGCAGGCCCTGTTCGAGGGCGAGCGCAGCCGGATCGCCAACGCGGCCAATCTGGCGGCATTGATCTGGCATCGCCTGCCCGGCCTCAACTGGGCGGGATTCTATTTCCGCGACGGCGACGGGCTGGTGCTGGGACCGTTCCAGGGCATGCCGGCGTGCGTGCGCATCGGCTGGGGCATGGGGGTATGCGGGACCGCGGCCCGCGAGGCGCGAAGCCTCGTCGTGCCGGATGTCCATGCCTTCGGCGGGCACATCGCCTGCGATGTCGCCTCCAAATCGGAACTGGTGGTCCCCCTCGGTCGCGAGGGCCGGGTGATCGGCGTGATCGATCTCGACAGCCCCCTTACGGCCCGCTTCGACGGCGAAGATGCCGCCGGTGTGGAAGCCCTGGCGCGCGCCTTCGTGGCGGCCTGCGACTAGAGAGCGATCTTCCGGGATCGCAACGCCCCCAAAAGAAAATGGGCGGCACGGGCCGCCCAAGTTCAGAGAGGGTAAAACTCGCGTATGAAACCATGCAGTCCACACCGAGGGAGGCCACTAGAATACGCTTGGTCCGGGACGCTTGCCAGCGTTTTCTGACAGCGCTTCCCTAACGGCCGCCATAAAGCCATTATATCATTTGAAACAATTAGTTACAAATTAGAAGTGTCGGGAGGAGCGACGGTGGATTCCCGCACCACCAACTCGTGGTCGAGGCGGCGCTCCAGAACGCCGGTGCTCGCCGGGCCCTGGATCAGGATCGACACGGCGGCTTCCGCCATCTCCCGGATCGGCTGGCGGCAGGTGGTCAGCCGCGGCCATACCACTTGCGCCACCAGGGAATCGTCGAACCCGGCAACCGACAACTGCTGCGGGACCTTGAGGTTGAAACGCTGCGAGGCGGCAAGCACTGCGGCGGCCATGTCGTCGTTGGCGGCGAAGATCGCCGTCGGCGGGGTGCCGAGCGAGAGCAGGCGTTCGCCCGCCTCCATGCCCGACTGATACGAGAAGAAGCCCTGGACGCAGAGTTCTTCCACCAGCGGCAGTCCGGCATGGGCCAAAGCGGCCCGGTAGCCTTCGTAGCGCGCCAGCGCCGCGCCGTGATTGGGGTGCCCCTTGATGAAGCCGATGCGCCGGTGGCCGAGGCCGATCAGATAGGCCGTCATGTCGTAAGCGGCCTTGAAGTCGTCGATGCGCACGTCGGAGGCGCCGGGCATCGGTTTTTCCGGCGCGATGCGCACGAAGGGCGTGCCCGCGCGCTGCAGCGCTTCCAGCACCGCCGGCGTATCGCACAGGGGCGGCGTCAGGATCACGCCGTGCAGCGACGACTCCGTCGCCAGCAAATAGACCTGCCGGCCGATGTTCGGATTCTGCGCATCGAGCGACTCGACGATGAGGTGGTAGCCTTCCTCGCGGCAGCGCGACAGCACCCCCACTTGCATCACTGCGATATAGCCTGCCGAGGGATTGTCGTAGAGCAGGCCGATGAGAAACGAACGCTCGCTGGCAAGCCCGCGCGCAAAGATGTTGGGGCGGTAAGACAGCGCCTCCACCGCTTCCATGACCCGCTCGCGCGTGGCGTCGCTGACGTTCGACTGGCGATTGACCACCCGCGACACGGTTTTGATCGATACGCCGGCGCGCCTGGCGACGTCGTAGATGCTCGCCGGTTTGGAACTCTCGGGTCGGTCGGAGGAAAGTGGTTTCACGGCGATGAAGCAGCGCTGCGGAGGGCGGCTGTTCATACACCAATCAGCGCGGCAAAGTCGAAGAATGCCGGGTTGGGATAATAGTCCGCAACGCGGCCGCAGTGCGACCGCGCCGGCCGGCGCCAAGCACCAGCATCGTCCCGAATGTGGCGGCCAGGACCAGGGGATAGGAATAACGGACCTCGCAGGCCTGGCTGAGGACGGCAAAGCTCAGCTCGTAGGCCAGCCCGAACGCCGCCAGCAGCACGGCTTCCGCAGGGATCTCCCGCCACAAGAGCCGCCCTCCCGCGATGCAGAGGCAAACGAGCCCGTAGAGCCAGGCCCGGAACAACAGCCTCACGGGAAAGGCCCGCGCCGTCATCACTGCGGCCGAGACCGGGGCGCGATAGGCTCCGGCGTGAACGGCGGCGGCTTCACGCCTCGGCAGCCAGGAAATACCCGCCCGGAGCGGCCGGCATTGGTAGATGTTGCCGAAGCCCAGCACGCGCCCGAAGGCGAGGGCGTGATGGCGCAAAAAGGCGCCCGTGTCGTGGCGCGCGCTAAACCGCCACTGCCGGGCGAGCTGGCCGTTGGAGACGTGGCCGAGCGTGGCGAAGACGGCGCTGTGCATGGGATCTTCGGGGGTGGCGCCGTGCACTTCCCACAAGGTGTCCACCCGCAACGGACTATAGGCCGCAAGCATCTGCGCTTTCAGAGCCGCAACGTCCACACCGGCCTGCGCCAGAACGGGTAGGGGCGCCGCGTGATCCGCCGCGACCGTGCCGGCAATGTCGAACACCATCATCTTGCGCAACGACAGATCGATATCGCTCGCGCCCGTTTGCGTGAACGCGAGCGCGACGCCGAGCCAGACGGCGGCGGCCGTGCCCGCCGCGCCGATCGCACACGCCGCCGCGGTTCTGTAGTCCCGGCGCGCAGACTGCCGCCACGCCATCAGGGCGAGCGCCGGCAGCATCAGCGCGAACTGATAGCGGATCAACGCCGCCAGCGTGGCGCAGGCAAAGGCGGCCGCCCAGATCCGGGGCTTGTGCGGAGCGCCGGGCAACACCAACACGAACGCCAGGATCGCCAGATGCCCGCCGAATACGTCCTTGACGGTCAAGCCCGACATCGCGAGCAGCGGCGGCCACGCCAGAAGGAACAGATAAAAGCCCGCTGCCAATCCCAGGGGCGCGCCGGTGCGATCGATCAGCACTTTCGCCGCAAGCCACAACGCGGCGAGCTGCAGGGCGGTGAACAGCGCCGGGCCACGCATGAGGCCGTCGCAGAGACGCCATACCAACACCAGCGCGGCGGGATGCTGGGCGTAGAGTCGCGCCGTCACGGCTTCGTGCCAGACCACGATGCCGTCGTAGGGCACATTGCCGGGAAGCTGCAGCGCCAGCGATACGGCGGTGAAAACCGCAAACAGAATCCAGCCGGCACGCGCCGTCACCGGCGCCGCAAGCGGTCGCATACGCGTGAGAATTGCGGTTCGTCTTACTGCCATCGGTGATTGCTGGAGCGGCTCCGGCCCACGAAAACCGAAAACGCGCGTCCACGCCAGCGCTTCTTCTCGCTGACGTTACGGCGCACGGGCACGATGAAGATGGGAACTCGTCCGGGCGCGACTGCGCCCCGGCGGTCGCCCGCCGCCCCCGCGGAGCCGTTGCGCTCGGCGCGACTGGCGTGAGCGATAAAATCTGGCGCACCCGACAGGATTCGAACCTGTGACCCCTGCCTTCGGAGGGCAGTACTCTATCCATCTGAGCTACGGGTGCTAGCCGCCAGAGCTATAGCCCAGGAAGGCGTGCGGCCGCAAACGCGCGGAAATCATTTCAGGATCGGGCGGAACGCGCCGTCCCAATCCGGGCCCGGCGCGTTGTCTTCGAAATAGGCGATGCGGGCGAGATGCAGATCGTAGAGCTTCTGGCTGGCGCCCGAGAGCCTGCGGCATTGTTCGATCAGGTCGCGCGCCTTCTGCCATTGCTGGGCGCGCACGGACTGGAAGATGTGCTCGTGGAAGGTGGCGAGCGCCCGGAACTTCGGGCTCGCCCGCATCACCGGGTTGCCGAGCATAGCATAGAGCCGGACGGGATCGTCGCTGCCTTCGACCAGGACATAATCCACTTCCAGGAAGGCGAAGCCGCGCTCGGAACCCTTGCGCGTGTCCTCGCTGACGATCACGGCGGGGCCGTATTGCCCCGAAATGTGCTGGATGCGCGTGGCCATCACGGCGCAATCGCCGTTGACCGAATAGGCGGTGCGGCCGTGCGCCTTGAAGCCGCCGGCAATCGCCGGTCCGCTCGAAATGCCGATGCCGATCTCGACCGGCGACATCGCCACGCCGTCGATGCGGCGCTCGTGGGTGATGATCTCGTTGGTCTTGGCGATGGCCTCCATCATGCCGGTGGCCGCTTCGCAGGCATGGATGGCGTGTTCCGGGTCGTCGAGCGGGGCGTTCCAGAAGGCGGTGAAGCCGTCCGCCGACAATTTGTCGATGGCGCCGCCGCGCTCGAGCGCCTCGTTCATCAAGGGCTCCAGCACCAGCTTCATCAGGCGGGTGAAAGCGGCCGGATCGCCGCGGAACGACGAGGCCAGCTCCGAGAACTCGCGCACGCCGCAAGCCAGATAGGTGACGTTACGCGTCTCGCCTTCGAGTTTCATGCGCCCCGGAAGGCGCGAAAGCTGGTCGATCACGCGCCGCGGCAGGACGTCGGAAAAGGCGTGCTTCAGGCGCGAACGGGTGATGAGAACTTCGATGCTGCGCGCGGCGGCGCCCGTCAGCCACACCGCGAACAGCCCCAGGCTCAGGCCCAGCGCATCGAACAACACGCCGTCGGCGACGAAAAACCGCCACGAGGCGTAACCGGCGCCCGCCGTGATCGCGACCACGAAGACGGCCGCCCAACGCACCCCGGCCCGCGCCATCAGACCGGCGCACGCCAAGCCGAACAGCAGCAGGCAGAGAAGCTCCGCCTGCGCCGCCGCCGCAGGCCGGCGCAGAACCGCCCCCGAAAGCAGGCTCTCGGCCGCTTCGGCATGCACCTCGGCCACCGGCCGCGGACCCAAGGGCGTGTCGACCAGCTCCGACGGGTCGCCGAGATAGACGATGGCGCCGCGCAGCACGTCGGGCGGCAGCGTTTTGTCCATCAGGGCGGCGGCGGAGACGTTGCGCTCGGGGCGCGGCCCCGACCAGTCGATCCAGATCGAACCGTCCGGCGCCGTCGGCAGGTCGCCGCGCGCCGTCTCGACCGAGGCCACGCTCGGCCGGCCGCCGAACAGCCCGCTGGCGCCGTCGTCGCTCTTCAGACGCAAAGCGTCGCGCCCTTCCGTCAGACGCAGCATTTCGGCGTCCACGGTGGGCACCAGCTTGTCGCCCAGGCGGAAAACCAGCGGCATGCGCCGCAGCTTGCCGTCCGAATCCGGCGTCAGGTTCAGGGCGCCCACCCCGCCGCTGGCCGCTTCGATCGCAGGTAGCGAACCGGACGCCTGATCGAAGGCGGCGACGGCGGCGAACGGGTTGCGGGTGCCGCTCCAGGCCACGGCGGTCTTGAGCGCCAGAAGGCGCGCCGGACTGGCGGAGCCCAAGGTGAAGCCCGTCACGGATCGGATGCCCGCCAGCTCCGCCGCCAGCGCGTCGTCGGGCGACGGCATGTGCTCGAGCGCGCTGCGGGCGGCATCGAAATTCGGTCCCGGCGGCACCAGCCCGATCAGGCTCTTCGGCGAGGCGGGATCGGGACGGTCGAACGAGCGCAGGAACACCACCACCGACACGCCTTGCGCCTTCATGGCCGCGATCAGGTTCGCGTTGGTGGCGTGCGGCCACGGCCAGGGTCCGAGACGCTCGATCGAGGGTGCATCGAGGTCCAGCACGCGGACCGGATGGGCCGCCATGTTCTCGTACACGCGGGGATGGGCGGCGACAAAGGAATCGAACAGATACCCGCGCAAACGCGTGGCCAAGCCGCCCGCATCCGTTCCCAGTACGGCCAAGGCAACCACCAGGGCAACGAGTGGAAGCCCCCAAACGCCTATCGGCCTGTCGCGAAAAGTCATCGAATCCCAACCCGCCGCCGGCATTGCCGGCGGATCAATCTAGCACGCGCCGCGGCCACATGCGGAAGAGACAATCACGCCACCCGTGCGATCCGCGCCGCGGCCGCGGAAAAGGCGAAGATGGCCCCGGCTGCGAGCACGATGCAGGGCCCGGCCGGCGCGTCGGCCCAATAGGCGGCGACGAGGCCCAGCGGGGCCGCCAAGGCGCCCGCCAGCGCGGCGAGCACCGCCATCGCCTCGGGCGTTCGCGCAAAAGGCCGCGCCGCGGCGGGCGGGATAATCAGCAAAGCCACGATCAAAAGCGCGCCCACGACCTTCAAGCCGAAGGCCACCAAGAGCGCGATCAGCACCAGGAATGCGGTTTGGACCAGCGTGCCGTTCTTGCCTTCGGCCGCGGCAATCGGCCCGCCTGCGGCGGCGCGCAACAACGGACGCCACAACAGCGCCGTGGCGGCGAGCACAAAAAGACTGACGGCGGCGATGGCAACAAGGTCGGTGGCGGTCAAGGCCAATACGTCGCCGAACAGATAGCCCAAGAGATCGGCGCGCACGGTTTCCATCGTGGCCAGCACCACGAAGCCGAGCGCCAAGCCGATATGGCCGATGATGCCGACATAGGTTCCCGCGGGAATGGCGCGGTCGGGCGCGCGCGCCATCAAAAGCGCCGCCACGATGGCCAGCGCCGCGGTTCCGATCACCACATTGATGCCGATCAAGAGCCCCACGGCGGCGCCCAACAGGCCGATATGGGCGACGGATTCTCCCACATAGGCCAGCCGCCGCCACAACACGAAACAGCCGATCGGCCCGCAGGCGGCGGCCAACAGCCCGGCGCCCAGCGCCGCGCGCCAGAGGAAGTCATCGATCAACATGGATGGCTTCGCCGGAAAGCGTGTGGGCGTGATCGTGATGGTGCGGATAAAGCGCCAGCTCGCCGCGCGCGCCGAACAGTTCCTGGAAAGCGGGATCTCGCACCACGTCGTGCGCGTCGCCCTCGCAGCAGACGTGATGATTGAGGCAGATCACGCGATCGGCCTTGCCCATGACGACGTGCAGGTCGTGGCTGACCAGGAGAATGCCGCAGCCCAATTCGTCGCGCAGTTCCGCAATCATGTGATAAAAGGCGGCTTCGCCGACGACATCGACGCCGGCCAAGGGTTCGTCGAGCACCAGAAGGCCGGGGTGCCCGGCGACGGCGCGGGCCAGGAGCACGCGGGCCAGTTCGCCGCCCGACAACGCGCTCATCTGCCGTCCGCGCGTTTCGTTTGCGCCCACGCGGCCGAGCGCCGCCGCGCTCTCTTGGGGTGTCGCGAACAAACGCAGGAAACGCTCGACGGTGATGGGCAGGCTGGGATCGGGCGCGAATTGTTGCGGCACGTAGCCGATCTTCAATCCCGCCCGCCGCACGATCTCGCCCCGGCACGGTGTCAGGCCGAGCAGCGCTTTCAGAAGAGTTGTTTTCCCCGAACCGTTGGGGCCGATCAGGGTGACGATCTCGCGCGCATGGATAGCCAGCGACACATCGTTCAGGATGTGCATCGCGCCCGCGCGGACCGACAGGTGCTTGGCCGTGATAAGGGGCTCGCTCATGCGCGGGCGTTATAGCACTGCAACTGCCGGGCGCTAGTGGAGCGGATTTGGCATTCGCACCCCAGCACGGCGCAGGCACCGTAAGCGAATGTCAAATCCAAAGCTCCACTGGAATCATATATTGGCTAGTGGTCCTTTGATCCCAACATTCGCAAGAGCGACTGGCGCAAATGGGAAGCGAATGTTGGAATCGGACCGCTAGTGCGGCTTGCGGGCAAAGAACGCCACGCCCAACAGCAGCACGGACAGCGCGCAAGAGATCCATGCGAACGCGTCGCCGATGCGGGCGTAAAGGGTAACGCCCGGTCCGCGCGGCAGGTCGCCCTGCATGACCACCATGCCGCCTTCGGCGCTGGCCTTGACGCCGAGCAGGCGTCCATAAGCATCGGTCAGGGTGAGGAGGCCGTCGTTCGCCGCGCGCGCCACGGCAAAGCCGTTTTCGACGCCGCGCATGATCGCCAGGCGCGCGTGCCACCAGCGGTCCCGGTCGAAATCCCAGGCGGGCACGGCGAACAACGTCGGGGCGAGCGTCGCGTCCTCGCGCAGCGTGCCCGGGAAATCCATGTCCTTGCAGATCGCCACGGCGGTGCGGTCGGCCAGCATGAACGAACCCTGGCCGGGCGCATAGACGCTCTCGAGTCCCGGAACCATGTGGCGTTTGTTGTAGCTCAAGGGCGGCGCGCCGCTCGGAAAGAACACCAGCGCATCGTTGCGGCGCACGGCGCCGATGTCGTCGAAGCCGATGACGACGGTGGCATGGCCGATATGGGCGGCGGTTTCGAGTTCGGCCATCGCCGCGCCGCGCCACGCCGGTTTGAGGATCGCGACCTTCTCGGGAAAGACGATCAGGCCCGCGCCCTGCTGCGACAGTTGCCGGGCCGTATCGGCGTAGGTTTTCACCACGGCGAGCGCCGAATCCTCGTCCGCCTTGGTACCGTTGCGGATCAGGGAATCGTCGGCCGCCAGTCCCACATGGACGATCGGCGCGTTCGCCGCCGTGCCGATGCGCCAGGCGCCGTAACCGGCGTTGATCGCGATGACGGCAACCGCCACGAGGGCGAAGGACGCATCCCGCGTCGCGGCGAACGCCGCCGCGCTGGCGGCGAAGAACCCGATCAGGAAGGTGACGGCCCACAGCCCGAAGATCGAAGCGAACTGGATCAGGAACGGCATTCCGACCTGGCTGTTGGCGGGCGAGGTCGCGGTGCCGTTTGCCCCGAGCGACAAAAGATAGTCGAACGCCGTCCACAGCGTGGCGAAGACGATCACGCCCAGGAGAGGAACCGTCCGCCGGCTGACGAATTGCGCACCGATGACGCTCGCCGCGAAGGCGAGTGCGGGCACCGCGACGCCCAGCGCCAGCATGACGGGCGGCAACGTGCCGAGATAAGCGGGCAGGATGTTGCAGCCGCCGATGGCACCGGCCGCAAAGGCGGCGAGAAACACCTTCCAGCCGGTCTCTTGGCGAAACGCGAGCCACAAAACCGGGATCGGCGCCAGCCAGGCCAGCGCCCAGATTTCCCCGAGGTTCAGGGAAAGATAGAATCCCGCGCCGCTGAGAAGTGCGCAAAGAACAATGACGATCGCGTTCATTCGGCGTCCAGGTCCGGCAGGCAATTGCGGCAACGGCTGGCGCAGTATGACAGAACAGGCGGGCGCATTTCCACCGCCGGACCCTGCACCGGCCGCCTGAATCTGCGCCGGAAAAATCTGCAGTTCGAGGCATCGATTGCCGGGTTCTTCGCAACCTGTAACAGAACAACACTTTCCTAAGGATGTTTTTCGCGCCGGCGCGCAACGGCGCGGCGGGCACGGCCCATGCTTGTCAAAACGGGGTGGAGCCCATCACAGGCACGCGGGAGGTGTCATGTCCATCAATGCTATAGGGTCGCCGAGCCAGCTGCTCGCGGCCATGCTTTCCAAGCTTGTTTCGACCACTTCAACCACCAGTTCGTCGTCGACTTCCGATACGGCATCCGGCGCGTCGCCGGCCGCCACCGCGTCGTCCTCCGATACGGCCCTGACCGGAAGCGGCAAGGGCGATCTCAGTTCCGACATCCTCGGTCTTTTGATGATGATGCAGAACGATCCCAGCGCTTCCGCGGCGGGCGCTTCCGCGGCGGGCGCCTCAGCGGCGGGCACGTCCGCCGCCGGCACGCCCACGACGAGCACATCCTCGATCGGATCGAATCCGCTGTCGAGCCTCGTCTCCGCCATCGATACCAACGGCGACGGCACGATCTCGCAAAGCGAGCTCGAATCCTACATCACCGCCAAAGGCGGCACGCAGGACGAGGCCGATGCGCTGTACGCAAATCTCAACCAGAACGGTTCCGGCAACCTCACCCAGACGCAATTGGCCAGCGATCTGCAGAATGCGGGGTCCGGTGCGGGGCCCGGTGCGGCCCATCACGGTCACCACCACCATCACCAAACGCCGTCCGCCGATACCGTCGGCTCTCAGCTCGTGCAGGCGATGGACACGAATGGCGACAGTTCCGTCGATCAATCGGAGTTCGAGAGCTTCGTCACCGCTCTGGGCGGAACCACAAGCCAAGCCGACAGCGACTTCTCCGCCCTCGACACGCAGGGCAGCGGCAGCCTCACGGCGAACCAGTTCAGCAGCGCGATCACGGCGCTCGAACAGAACGCCCAAGCGGCCAACGGAGGCACTTCGCCGGTCCTGACGCTGCTCGACGATCTGGCTGGGACCGGATCGGCCAAGACGGCATCCTCGATCTGACAGATCGCAAATGCGCGGCCTGGCAGAAGCCGGGCCGTCCTGTTCGTTCTCTTGGGGACTATTTCTTCAGGCGCGTCGCCACCTGGGCCAGCAGCAGCCGGGCGCCGGGGCGACCCACCATGCGGTCGGTGACGCGCTGCAAGCGGTCTGCCATGTCGGCCACGTCGGGCTGGCGCCAATAGCGCACCGAGGTCGCGCTGTACGCCATCAGGCTGCGCACATAGGCATCCCTGAGCGCGGGCATATTTGCGACGGTCTCGTCGCGCAGGTCCGCATTGGGAATGTCGAGCCCCACGCCCACCATCAGCAACCCCTGCGGGCTGTCGCCGTCCATGATTGTCGTGTAGATCGGATCGATCGTGACGTAGCTTTGGGACTGGGTGATCTTGTGGACGGCAGGTTTC